>Ga0326728_10009687_pt1 | contig 23028 bp, 19 predicted proteins | sample MB3enrmetagenome_FD_207602 | JGI IMG/M metagenome (GOLD analysis project Ga0326728, IMG submission 207602) | Lab enriched peat soil microbial communities from McLean, Ithaca, NY, United States - MB31MN | ecosystem: Environmental > Terrestrial > Soil > Wetlands > Peat | place: USA: New York... | reverse complement strand
GGCCGGTCATGTGGCCGATCCTGATCGCCGCCCTGGTGGCGGTGGCGGTGGTGGGGGAACGCGCCTTCTGGTGGTCCCGCGAAAGCAGCCGGCGCGATCCCCGGAAGCTGGAACAACTGCTGGCGGCGCTGGAGAATTCCGATGTCCCCGCCGCCCTGAAAATCGCCGAGGGTTCGGCGGATCCGGTGGTGCGCATGATTTACCGCGGCTTGAACCATGTCCACACTTCGATGGAAGGGGCGTTGCAGTTGGCCGCCGGCATTGAGCTGGAGCGGGCGGGCCGGTTCCTGACCGTGATGGACACGCTGGTGACGCTGGCCCCGCTGCTCGGGTTACTGGGGACGGTCACCGGCCTGATGCACGCCTTCCTCCAGGTGGGCAACGAGGAACTGGCCGTGGGGGCGGTCACGGGCGGGATTGGCGAGGCCCTGATCGCCACGGCCTGCGGGTTGGGCATCGCTATTTTCACCCTCGTTCCCTTTAATTTTTTTACCGCCAGGGTGACCCGGCTGCAATTTGAGCTGGAAACCGCCGCCTCCAATGTCGAAGTCATGATCAAGGCCGGGAAGGTCGGCGGAGAGAAGTGAAAATCCCCTCTCCAGTCCGGGGCAAACGCTGCCGCATTGAGATCATTCCTTTGATTGACATCATGTTCTTTTTGCTGGCCTCTTTCATGATGGTCAGCCTGCGGATGGAGCAGGCGCACAACATCAAGGTCAGCCTGCCCGGCGCGGCCCGGGCCGCCGCCGATTTCAAGCCGGGCATGGTCAACATCGCGGTGGACACCAATGGAGCCGTCTGGCTGGAAAGCAAACCCATCACCCTGCCGGAATTGCGCCTGGTCCTGAGCAACCGCTTCCGCCTGGACACCAATCTGCCCGTCTATCTGAGCGGCGACGGCGGCGCCCTGCAGGGCGCCATTTCGGATGTTTTGCTCACCGTCCGAAACGTGGGCGTGCAAAAAGTCGCCTTCATGGTCCGGGAGAGCGCGGGAGGATCCGGCCCTCCATGAGAATCCGCTCCCCCATCCGCCGGAAGAAGGCGCGCCTGGAAATCATTCCATTGATTGACATCATGTTTTTTCTGCTGGCCTCGTTCATGATGGTCAGCCTGCAAATGCAGAAGGTCCGCACCCTCAAGGCCAGCCTCCCCACCGCCACCCTGGCGACCTCCCGCACCAAGCCGGACATCATCAATCTCCGGGTGGACCGGCTGGGGCTTATTTACCAGGAGAAGGCGCAGATTTCGCGGGCCGATTTGCTCACCCTCCTGACCAATCGCTTCGCCCGGAACACCAATCTGCCGGTCAGCATCAGCGGCGACCGGGACGCGCGCTACGGAGACACCATTTCTGTGCTGGACTTCGTAAAACAGGCCGGCATCCAGCGCGTCGCGGTGGCGGTGACCGGGGCGGACGTGCCGCGCGCCCTGCCAAAATGATGAAAAGTTTCCAACAAAATTTGTTGATGGCGCTCGCCTTCGCCCTGTGCGGCCTGTGCGCCTGGCAATGGCATTTTCAAACCGTGCAGCGGCGCTGGCTGGCCGACAAGAACCAGGAGATTAACCAGAGGGAGACGGCCATTGAGGGCTACACCAATTCCCTGGACAAGATGAATCAGCAAATCACGAGGATGGACCAAACCATTTCCGGATTGAACGACGATTTAAGGCAATCGCTCAAGACCAACGGCGAATTCGTCATCCTGCAAAAACGCGAGATCGCCCGCCTCGGCGCGAGCAACGACACCCTGATGACTGATATTTCCCAATACACCAACGCCGTGGCGGCTTTGCAAAGCAACTTGGACACCGCTTACGACGGCATAAAAAAGCAAAACGCCGTGGTGGAGCAACTGGCGGCCCAGCGCGACGAGTTCATCCAAAAATACACCAACATGGTCAACAAATACAACGACACCGTCAGCCAGTACAACGATCTCGTCGGCAAATACACCAACGTCGTGGACCGCCTGAACAAGCTCCAATCGGCCGCCACCAATCGGCCGGGGAGATAAGCGACTTGAGATAAGCGACTTGAGATAAGCGACTTGAGATAAGCGACTTGAGATAAGCGACTTGAGATAAGCGCATCGGCCAACCCGATTTTTGCGGGTGCAGGACAAAATCGTTACTTCTTTGAATTTCACCTCTTTTTTTGCTTGAATATGTCTAGTTGCTAGACAATACTTTGCCCATGAGCAAATTCATCGAGCAGCGCCAGGTGATCTTCCAAAAAATGGCCCGGATCGACCAAATGGAGTACGGCTCCCTCAAAGCCGAGTATCGCAGGGGAGCCGACGCGGACCATCCCCTCGGGCCCTATTATAAGTATCAAGTCTGGCAGAAGGGCAAAAACCACTCCGAACGGGTCGCCGGTCCACGCGCCCAGCAATTGCGCCAAGCGGTGGAGGGCCGCCAGCAATTCGAACAACTGGCTCAGGAATGCATTGAGTTAACCGTGGAACACACCCGCCAGGCTCAAAGGGCCACCGAAGCAAAAAAAAACTCCAGGCGTCGGTCCGTCAGGAAACCGCCTCCGAAATCGAAGCCTTCGTCGCCTTAGCCAAGGCGCGATTGGCGGTCGAGGGGAGCTTGTCGCCGCAATGGCTGGAGTTGGGGATTCGAGAAGCTCTCCGGCAGGATGGCCGGCGGGCCCTGGAAGACTTGCTCAACGATGCCCATTGGCGGGTGGAGGCAGATCAGGTGCGTCCCGGAGAAAAGTGCTATGCGGCTCGCCCCAACGAGGTCGGCAGTCTCTTTGGAGAAGTGGTGCTGCGCCGCAACTATTACACGGACGGCAAAGGGGGCGGACGCGCTCCCTTGGACGAGGCGCTCGGGATTGTGGAGGGTTGCACGCCCGCCTTGGCACGGCTGATGTGCCGGGCCGGGGCGGTAGAGCATTACGAGGCAGCGGCCGAGAGCCTCCATGAGTACACCGGCTTGACGGTCAATGGCCGGCGTATCCAGCGAATGGTCAATCGCCTGGGGCCGCAGATGGCCCAATGGCCTCGGCCCAGCCCTCCACTCAGCCCGCCACCCCACGACCAGGTGTTCTACGTCGAGGGTGACGGCACCGGCATTCCCGTGCGCCCGGAGGAAACGGAGGGGCGCAAAGGCAAGCAAGAGGATCAACCGGCCCAAACCCGGGAGGTGAAGTTGGGCTGTGTTTTCACCCAGACCAAGGAGGACGAGGAGCATAAACCGATACGAGATCCCGAGAGCACCTCGTATGTCGCCACCCTGGAGCCGGCTGCTGAGTTTGGCGCGCTGCTGCGCGCCCAAGCCTTCCAACGCGGACTGGCGCTGGCCAGGCTGGTCGTTTTTCTGGGCGACGGCGCCGCTTGGGTGTGGGAATTGGCGCGGGTGAACTTCCCCATGGCCGTCTTCATCCTGGATTTCTTTCACGCCGCCGAGCACTTGGAGTTGCTGGCCGAAGCGCTGTTCGGAGAAAAAACCGACGCATCCAAAACCCAGTGGGAGCACTGGGCCGCGGTGCTCAAGGAGCAACCCGACGGTTTGGAGATCGTCCTGCGGGAGGCGCGCCAGGCACTGCCTCGCCGGGGCCAGCGGCGAGAGGCCGCCCTCAAACAGATCGCTTATTTCGAAAGCAACACCCACAGGATGCGTTACGCCGAGTATCTGGCACGAGGGCTGTTCATTGGCTCTGGAGTGATCGAAGCTGGCTGCAAAACCGTCATCGGCCTGAGACTTAAGCAGTCAGGCATGTTTTGGGGAGTCACGGGTGCGCAAAACGTCCTGGACATTCGCTCCCTGCTGGAAAACCGCCAATTTGAGCTGTTCTGGGAACAATATCGCAAACCCTTACCAAAAGCCGCCTGACAACAACCAAGTATGGTAACGATTTTGTCCTGCACCCCGATGAACAGCGAAGGAACATTTCGACTGGCCTTCCGGGCCTTGATCGGTTTGGCTATGTTGATGCGAATCTGGTTCGCATTCCGTCTGCGCCGGGCGGGCGAACAGCTCCTGCCAGATCGGGCCGCCATCCGGCGTGAGGGTTGGCGGGTATTCGGGTTCCGTATTTTGCTTTCCCTGCTGCTCGTTGCTGTGATTGTGCTGTGCGCCCTGAATCCCCCCTGGAAGCCGAAGCTGCATTTCTCCCTTCCGTTCTGGGCGCGCTGGGCGGCCTTTGCTGTGGGACTGGCTGGCCTGGGCTTCTGGACTTGGACGCATTTGGCGCTGGGGACGCTCTGGTCACCCCAATTGCAGCTCCGCGCCAACCACCGGTTGGTCACTTCCGGCCCGTATCGGCGAATCCGGCATCCCATGTACACGGCCATCTTGATCTGGGTGGCAAGCCTCGGCCTGGTGATGGCCAACTGGATTCCCATCCTCTTCGCGGCCTTGGCGGCGGTCTTTCTGGTGGCGCGGGTTCCGCAGGAAGAACAAATGATGCTCGAACAATTCGGCGATGAATACCGGGAATATATGAGAAGGACGGGAAGGTTTCTCCCCAAGTGGCGGGGCAGCGATGCCCATCCCGGGTGATGCCAGTCCACCGAGCCGGGACGGCTCTGCCACTGGGGCGGGGCGGCCCTGCCAATCCGGGGGGACGCCCGGCTATTTTTGGCAGAGCTTGCGCCAGCCGGCCGCCGACCATCCCGCCAGCCCGATGGCCAGCAGGCTCAAAGTGGACGGTTCCGGCACGGGTGACAAAGTCGGAGCAAACACCGGACTGCTGTCCCCGGGCGAGTTCTGAGTGAAATCAATCGCGCCGGCGTAAGCCACGGATTCCCCGGACGCCCCGGCGGTCATTTGCGCCGGGGTGGAACTGCTGTCGAAGGTGAAGGTCGCTGAATTCTCCGGCGCCAAAGCGGTGGCCGAGCCGCCCACGAATTTGATGGAGTTGCCGTCCAGGGTATTGGCCCAGCCCAGCGAATTCCCCGGGCTTGTGGGATCGGAAGGCAGGTTGTTGCCGGAAGTCGTCCAGCCGTACCACAGGCTTTCGATGGGGACGTTGCCGGTGTTTTCCACCGTCATCGTGTAATCGTAGGTGCTGCCCACCTGCACATCCGACAAGGTGGCGCTGGCGCTGATGGTGGAGGCGGCCTGGACGCCCGATGCAGCCAGTCCCGCGGCCAGGGCGAGGGCAAAACGGATTGGGGTCAATATAGTTTTCATACTCATGGCTTGTCCGGTTCGGTTTAAATCTGCATTGGAACAACCGCCCAAAGCGGTCACTCGCGACAGGGTTAGGATACGCCATCCGCGGAAATGTTCCACAAAAAAGGCAATGCGTCAGTCTCGGCTGGCAGGGCGCGCACTCCGTGCGCGCCGCGGCGGGCAGAGGACTGCCCGCCCTGCCTTTTCCCCCTCCGTCACTGACGCATTGCCAAAAAAGTCTTTTTCCCGCTTGCCTTTCCCGGCAACGGGCGTATCTTGGCCCCCTGCCTGGACGCCGTGTGTGCGGCGTTCGTTGAGGCTGAGAAAAACAAGTCAACAATGTCACCTAACCTTTTACCTCCGTTGCCAGACAACGTGGTCAGGTAGGCAATGGAGTCTTCGCCCGCCCCCCCCGGCGCGGCCAAGCCTCCCGCAGTTTATGAACCGAAAATAATTATGCTCACAATGGAAGAAGCCCTGCAGCACAGCTCGACGCGCTTTGCCACAGGTCAAATCGTCGAAGGCAACGTCATCGAAGTCCGCCCCAAGGAAGTCCTCGTGGATATTGGTTACAAGAGCGAAGGAGTCGTCTCCGGAAGCGAATTTGAAGATATTAAAACCGTCAAGATTGGCGACAAGGTGGATGTCCTCATCGAAAAGCTCGAGGACAAGGAGGGCATGGTCGTCCTCTCCAAGGAAAAGGCCGAATTCAAAAAGAACTGGGATAAAATCCTCACTATCTGCAACGAAGGCGGCACCATCACCGGCAAGGTCAAGGCGGCCGTCAAGGGCGGCCTGCTCGTCAACATCGGCGTGGAAGCCTTCCTTCCCGCCTCGCAGATTGACATCGTGCCGCCCAAGAACCTGGCGCAATTCCTGGGCAACAGCTACGAATTCAAGGTCGTCAAAATCAACCAGGACCGCCAGAACATCGTCCTCTCCCGCCGCGAATTGATCGAGCAGCAGCGCAACGACAAGCGCTCCAAGCTGCTGGCCGAGATGACCCCGGGCGACATCCGCAAGGGCACTGTCAAGAATATCACCGATTTCGGCGCCTTCATTGACCTCAACGGCATTGACGGCCTGCTCCACATCACCGACATGAGCTGGGGCCGCATCGGCCACCCCTCGGAAATTCTCAAGGTCGGCCAGGACATTGACGTGGTGGTGCTGGACATCAACCGCGAGAAGGAGCGCGTGAGCCTCGGACTCAAACAGAAGCTGGCCAACCCGTGGGAAAACATTGACGCCAAATACCAGGTCGGGGCCCGGGTCAAGGGCAGGGTGGTCAACCTGGTCCCCTACGGCGCCTTTGTCGAATTGGAGCCGGGCGTCGAAGGCCTGGTCCACGTCACCGAACTTTCCTGGACCAAACGCATCGCCAAGCCGTCCGACGTGCTCAAGGCGGACCAGGACATCGAGGCGGTCGTCCTGGGCATCAACCGCGAGGAGCAAAAAATCTCCCTCGGCATCCGCCAGTTGGACACCAATCCGTGGGACAAGGCGCTGGACAAATATCCTCCCGGCGCCAAGGTCAAGGGCAAGGTCCGCAACCTCACCAGCTATGGCGCTTTCATCGAATTGGAAGAGGGGCTGGACGGCATGATCCACGTCTCGGACATTTCCTGGACCCGCAAGATCAATCATCCCTCCGAGGTCTTCAAAAAGGGCGACGAAGTGGAGGCGGTGGTGTTGGAGGTGGACAAGGCCAACCAGCGCATTTCCGTCGGCGCCAAGCAACTCACCCTGGACCCGTGGAGCAACATTGATCAGTTGTACAAAGTGGGCGACCTGGTCACCGGCAACGTCACCAAGCTGGCCAGCTTCGGCGCCTTTGTCGGCCTGAAACACGATATTGACGGCCTGGTGCATATCTCGCAGGTCAGCGAGGAGCGCACCGAGAAGATCAAAAATGTTCTCAAAGTCGGCCAGGAAGTCACCGCCCGCGTCATCAAGATTGACAAGACCGATCGCCGCATCGGCCTGTCCATCAAAGCCGCCGCGTATTCCAACGAACAGCTCAAGGCCGAGCAAGCCATCCTCGAATCGCTCAAGCCGGGCGAAGACCTGGTGGCCTTGCAGCACGCCTTCGACGCCGCCGACGAAACCGCCAAGCAGCAATAACGGCTTCGGCGAGGATGGAGCCTGGAGGATGGAGGATGGCACACGCTAAACGCGCCATTCTTCATCCTCATTTTTTCGTCCGCATCCTCGCCTCGTAATTCGTCAGCCATGGAGGGCAGGGCGGGTTGGAGCACTGCGCGCCCGGCTGCGCCATTCGCCGCCAGACCTTTCCCTTTTACAGCATCGAATATCTGGCGGGCGGTCGTGGTGAGGCCCCCGCCATTGTTGCGCCGCAGTTACTGCGTCACATCAATGGTCCGATCCAGTTTCGTCTCCGCCGAGGAGGCGCCGATCATTAGCTGAACCTGGTCATTTTCCACGACCCAGCTCTTGCTGGCGGTGTTCCAATAGGCCAGGCGGCTGGCGGGGAGGGTGAGGGTGACGGTCTTGGTCTGGCCGGCGGGCACCTGGACGCGTTTGAAGCCGCGCAGTTCCTTGTTGGGACGTTCGACGGCGGAGCCGACGTGCTTGACGTACAACTGGACGACTTCGTCCCCGGCGCGGGCGCCGGTGTTCTTGACATCCACGCTGATGTCAATGGAGCCTTTGGCGCTCAGGGCGGGGGCGCTGGTCTTGAGGTTGGAATATTCAAAGGTGGTGTAACTGAGGCCGAAGCCGAAGGGGTAGAGCGGTTCGCCCTTGAAATACATGTAGGTGTGGCCGTTGCGGATGTTGTAGTCCATTATAGGGGGCACCTGATCGAGGGACTTGGGCCAGGTCTGCACGAGCCGGCCGGCCGGGTTGTAGTCGCCGAAGAGGACGTCGGCCAGGGCGTTGCCTTCTTCCTGGCTGTTGTGGGCCATGTGGACGATGGCGGGGGCGTTTTCCTGGATCCAGCCAATGGCGTAGGGGAAGCTGGACTTGAGGACGACGACGGTCCTGGGATTGGCGGCGAGGACGGCTTTGACCAGGTCTTCCTGGCCGCTGCCGAGGGTGATGTTGACGCGGTCGCGGCCCTCGCGTCCTTCGCTGTCGTCGTTGATTCTGTTCCAGGAGTTATTCTGGTTGGGATTGTTGCCGACGCAGACGATGGCGATATCGGAGGCCTTGGCGAGCGCCACGGCCGCGTCCACATTGGTTCCCGCTGCGTACTGCACATTGACGCCCTCGCCGACTTTGGCCTTAACGCCAGCCATGGGGGTCACGGAGTAGGGGGGTTGGGAGCTGTACCAGTCGAAATCCACGGTATTGGCGCGCGGGCCGATCAGGGCGATGGACTTGACGGCCGTCTTGTCGAGCGGGAGAAGGTTTCCCTTGTTCTTGAGAAGGACGATCGCCTCCTGCGTGGCCAGGCGCACGGTGTCTTTGTTCTTCTGGGTGGTCCAGGGTTCGGTGGTCACGGCGCGGAGCTTGGCATAGGGGCAGCGGTCGGCCGGATCGAGGACGCCCAGGCGGAAGATCACGCGCAGGACGCCTTTGACGTTCGTGTCAATGTCGGCCTCGGTCAGGAGATTCGTCTGCAAGGCGGCGGTGGCCCCGGCGATCCAGGGCCGGTCGAGGAACTGGTTGATGCCCGCCTTGATGGCCCCGGCGGTGGCCTGGACATTGTCGGGGTAGTAGTGCTGCGACCCCACCAGGTTGGGCAGGCCGCCGGCGTCGGTGCTGACCATCCCATCCACGCCCCACTCTTTGATGAGGACGTTCCGGATGACCGGATTGGCGGTCATGGGAACCTTGTTCCACAGGTTGTAGGAGGCCATGAGGCACTTGGCGCCGCCTTCCACAAAGGCCATGTGGAAGGGCATCGAGTAGTATTCGTAGAAGAGGCGATCATCGAAATCGGAGGAGGTGCGGGTGCGGCCGTTCTCGTTCTCATTGGCGAGGAAGTGTTTGACCAGCGAGGCGGCCTGCCAGTACTTGGGGTCGTCACCTTGGAGGCCCTTAATGAACGCGACGGCCATGGAGCCGTTGAGGAAGGCATCTTCGCCGTAGCATTCCTCGGTGCGGCCCCAGCGGGGGTCGCGTCCCAGGTCGGCGTTGGGGGTCCGGACCACCAGGCCGTCCTTGCGGTACTTGGCGTTGTTCTCATAGACGTAGCGGGTTTCGTATCCCTCAATGGCGCCGGCTTGGCGCACGATATCGGCATCCCAGGTCTCCCCCAGGCCGATGGACTGGGAAAACGTGGTGGTGGTCACGGGGCTGTTGCGGGACCAATTTCCGGGAGCGCCCAGTGCGACGCCGTGGAGGCCTTCCACCCAGCCGACGGTGCGGATGCCCAGGCGCGGAAGGCCGGGGCTTTGGGTGAGGAAGGCGATTTTTTCTTCGATGGTCATCAGCGAGAGGACGTTGTTGACGCGTTCTTCCAAGGGCAGGTCGGGGTTGCGGAACGGATAGGCCGCGGCCGTTGCCGCCGCGGTTGCGGGCGGCTGGGCCTGTGCATGGACGATGGTGGCGGCGCCCGCCCAAAGACAACTGAGCGCCAAGAGGGTGCAGACATGGGATTTGTTCATATTAGGCTCCTCAAAACTGACAGGACATCGCTTTTCGCGCGACCGCCCGTACTGAGCGCCGCGCGGGTGAGGGATAATCGGCGTTCGGGCTCACTAGGCATGGGGTGAGCCTATCAAACGGCGCGCGCAGCCGCAACAGGAAATTGTAGTCCGTTTTCGGCCGGTTTCCCGGGTGCGGCGCCCGAAATCCGGTGTGCAGTTTGCGGGACGGGACAGCTTGGTCACGGTGCCATCCCTTGACGACTGGGAAGCCGGCTGGTGTGGACCAACTTCGTGGTGGCCAAACGTGGCGGGCATTCGGTTTGATCGGAAGACTGGCGCTGGTGGATTGACGCGATTATTGAAAGGCAGCGACCAGAATCCCTTCCTTCCAATCGTTTCAGTGCCTGTGGCTTGCGTCATTTTCGGACTGGCGGCGGGGAGGCCTCGCCAGCGTAAGTAACCACGAACTGCCGGTTAATGGTGGTCAACCCGCCATAGCTGCTGACACCGCTTGGGGCTTCGGCGATAACTTGAATGAGGTTCGTGCCGGCAGACAAGGGAATATTGGCGAGCTTCCAATTTGGACTGATGCTTCCTTCGGCCGGATACGGATTTTGCGGTGTGCCATAAGGATAGGTGATGAACGAGTAAGTTCCTGCCGGCAGTGTTGCGCTCAAGGTCATCGTGTTGGAATTCTGGACGGCGATGATATCGTAGTAAACGGCTCCTTGGTCGTTATTGCGGGGGAGTATTCCCACACGCTGACCGACGAAAGAATTGTCAAACAGAGAGGAGACGGAGACCAAGGCGGCATTCGTGCCGTCAGCCACGCCATCGGATTTCTGTTCGCCGGGGAGCTTAAAATTGCTGCTCCAACCCACGCGCGTGCAACCCGCGGCGCTCGTGACGGCGCCCGAGAGGGTCAAGTTCGATGAATTCTGAGCGGATCCGGTAATCTCGAGTCCGGGAACACCTTGCATGGGCTGGCCGAGGCGCTGGGCAAACATCCAGGGCAACAGCAGCGGGTTCTGGTAGGCCATGGACCAAATGGGGTGGCTGCCGGTGTTGTAGCGTGTGTAGATCACAGGATAGCCGAGGTCGCGCAAATGCGGCACGATGTCGTCGCTGCCATGCTCGCCGGCGACTCTCATGCCTCTGGGATTGCCGAACTTGATGGATTCCGTGGGGTCGTTCGCCGCGTGAAACGCCCAGATGGGGATCTTGGGTGTGGAGTCAGGATACCTGGAGAAACCCGACAGCGGCACAATGCAGGAAAACGGATTCGGATGGATCTGAGGCGGCAGGCACCAGGAGCCGATGCCGCCGCTGGACAGACCGGTCAGGCAGATGCGGTTGGTGTCCACGGAATACTGGGTTTCCAACAGAACGATAAGGTTGGATACCGCCTGCACGCTGGGGGCGTAATACCAACTGTTCGAGGACATCTGGGGCGCGGCAAAGAGGCAGGGGTAATTGGACTGGTTCTCGGTGGAAACAAGCGCCAGACCGCCATTGGCCGTATTTCTGCCGGCGGTCAATTGCCTCACATTGTCTCTGCCGACTTCGCCGCCGCCATGGAGATAAACGATGAGCGGGTAATGGGTGGCGGAGTTGTAATTGGGCGGCAGCAAGAGCCGGTAGGGATAACCATCGCCGCTCACCGCGTTGGTCTGGGCCGGGGCATTGACGCCGGTATTGCCATAAAGAAACGAACTGATCGGCGGATAATCTATGGCTGGCGCGGCGAGTCCGGTGAAAACCAGGGCCGGGAGGACCAGCCACAAACCGCGCGGGACGGGCGATTTGGCCTGCGGAGTCAATGTGTGGCCAAGGAATACGCTCAATATCTGTTGAGGGATTAGTTTCATAAGTTGATTGGGGTTAAATGTTCTGGTTCAAAGCTGTCTTCCTGGCCGCCCGCTGCCGGCAAGATCGCCGCCAACGGCCGCCCCGCCTGGCCCCGCGAACAGCGCCGTGGAAACCGTAAAGCGGGCTTCTGTCTTCTCTTTGACTTCCTCCACCGAGACACTCTCTTGAGTGTCCACCAGGAACATGCCTGTGGGTGTAAAATCAAAAACCGCCAAGTCGGTAATCAAGCGATGCACAACCCGGCGCCCGGTCAAAGGCAGGGCACAATGTCTTTTTACCTTCGATTCGCCGTGCTTGTTGACATGCTCCATGATGACAACTACTCGCTTGGCCCCGTTCACGAGGTCCATCGCTCCCCCCATCCCCTTAACCATTTTTCCAGGGATCATCCAATTGGCCAGGTCTCCTTGCTCGGAGACTTCCATTCCTCCCAGAATGGCAAGGTCAATATGTCCACCCCGGATCATCGCAAAAGACTCAGCGCTGTCGAAAAAAGAAGCTCCCGTGACGGTCGTGATCGTTTCTTTGCCCGCGTTAATCAAATCCGGATCTTCCGCTCCTGGCAGAGGATAAGGCCCGATCCCCAGCAACCCGTTTTCCGATTGCAGCAGGACGCTGAAATCTTTGGGAATTTCGTTGGCGATCAAGGTTGGCAACCCGATGCCTAAATTGACGATCATTCCGTCCTGAATCTCCCGCACCGCGCGTTTCACAATGGTCAATCGAATGTCTTGCATTGGTCTTGCCGGGTTGTAATCCGGTGATTGGTTTATGGTTTGCTGACCGTGCGCCGTTCAATTCTCTTTTGATAACTTTCGCCGCGCAACAGGCGATGGACATAAACGGCCGGGGTATGAATATTATCCGGCTCCAGTTCTCCCACTTCCACGATTGCCTCCACCTCGGCAATCGTCACTTTGCCGGCCATCGCGGCCAGCGGATTAAAGTTCCGCGCTGTCTTGCGATAAACCAGGTTCCCAAGCCGGTCGGCTTTCCAGGCCTTCACCACGGCAAAATCGCCCACGATGGCTTTCTCGAGAAGATAGGTCCGGCCGCCAAACTCCTTGTGCTCTTTTCCTTCGGCAATCGGCGTGCCCACTCCCGTGGCGGTGTAGAAACCGGGAATGCCGGCGCCCCCGGCGCGAATTCGTTCCGCCAGGGTGCCTTGGGGAACCAGTTCCACTTCTATTTCGCCGTTCAGGAACTGCTGCTCGAAAATCTTGTTCTCTCCGACATAGGAGGACACCATCTTCTTGATTTGTTTGTTCGCCAGGAGAAGCCCAAGCCCCCAATCGTCCACGCCGCAGTTATTGCTGACGATGGTGAGATTCTTTGTTCCCTTTTCCCTCAAAGCCAGAATCGTGTTTTCAGGAATTCCACAAAGGCCAAATCCTCCCATAATGAGAGTGGCGCCATCCTGGATATCCTGGACGGCTTCGGCGCAGGAATTAACGACCTTGGTTCGTCTGGTCATATGCGGTCTTGCAGTTACCGGGTTGATTTTGGCGGCGAGGACGCCGAGGGCCGTCGCAACGCCGGATGAAGGTGGAGGATTTCATGTGCGGTTCAAGTCAGTTCCACACAGGCGGCGAGGCCCTCCCCGCCACCAATGCAGAGGGCGGCCAGGCCGCGTTTTGCGCCGCGTTCGCGCATCGCCGCCAGGAGCGTGACGAGGATCCTCGCGCCACTGGCCCCGAGGGGATGGCCCAGCGCGATGGCGCCGCCGCGCACATTGACATTTTCGTGCGGGAGTTGCAGCTCCTGCATGAACGCGAGCGGGACGACCGAAAAAGCTTCGTTGATTTCCCAGAGGTCCGCGCCGGCTGCGCCCCAGCCGGCGCGGGTCAGCGCGTTGCGCGCCGCCGTGATCGGCGCGGTCGTGAACCAGAGCGGGTCGTGCGCGTGGCCGCCATAGGCAATTAACCGGGCGATGGGCGCAAGGCCGCGCTGCCGGGCGTGGGCGGCGGTCGTGAGCACCAGGGCGGCGGCGCCGTCGCTCAGTGACGACGCGTTTGCGGCGGTGATTGTGCCGCCCTTCCCGAAGGCCGCCTTGAGCGCCGGGATTTTGGCGTAATCCACCTTTGCCGGGCACTCGTCGCGCTCGACCTGCGTGGTCCGGCCTTTAGCGTCCGTCACCTCCACCGGGACGACTTCGCGCCCAAAGCCGCCGTCGGCCAGCGCCGCGTTGGCGCGACGGAAACTCTCCGCCGCGTAAGCGTCCTGCAGTTCGCGCGTAAAACTGTAGCGCCTTGCGCACTCCTCCGCGCAATTTCCCATGTGCAGATGGTTGAAAGGGTCCCAGAGTCCATCGTGAATCAAGGCATCAATGACCTGCTGGTGGCCGAGCCGAAACCCGTCGCGGGCCTGCGGAACCAAGTACGGCGCGCGGCTCATGTTTTCCATGCCTCCCGCCACGGCGATGGCGGCCTCGCCCGTGGCGAGCGCGCGCGAGGCGCCGATGACCGCCTCGAGAGCGCTGCCGCACACTTTATTGACAGTAACACAGCGCGCTCCGGCTGGAAGGCCGGCTTGCAGCGCGGCCTGCCGCGCCGGCCCCTGACCGAGGCCCGCTTGCAGCACGCTGCCCATGAAAACATCCGTAATCTCAGAGGGCGCCACGCCAGCCTGCGCAACCGCGCCACGAATCGCCGCCGCGCCGAGCCGCGGGGCTGGCACGGAGGCGAGCGCGCCTTGAAAAGCGCCCAGGGGAGTGCGAGCGGCGGAGAGGATCACGATATCGTTCATAGGGATCATTAAAGTGGAAACACGCCGAATATCACGCTGGCCAAAGTCATCACGACCGACGCGGCCAGCAGGAACGGGGCGGTGAATTTCTGGTGTTCGGCCAGTTCGATATTTGCCAGACCCACAATGAGGAAGGTGGCCGGAGTGAGCGGACTGATTGGGAATCCAGTGGTCATTTGCCCCAGCAACGCTCCTTGCGCGACCTGAACCGGCGGCACGCCGAGCATGCCCGCCGATTCCGCCAGGACCGGCAGCACGCCAAGGTAGAACGAGTCCGGGTCAAACAAGAGGCTGAGCGGCATGGAAATCAAACCCAGCGCGAACGGGAGGTGCCGCGCGTGTTGAGCGGGAACATGGCGGACGGCGGCTTGGGCCATGGCCGTCAACATGCCGGACTCCTTCATAATGCCCGTGAACGCGCCCGCCGCCAGCAGGACGCCGGCCATCATGAGCGCGGCTTTGGCGTGGGCATCCACGCGCTCGCGCTGCGATTTTGCCCGGGGGTAGTTGAGCAGCAACGCCAGCGCCGTGCCGAGCATGAACACCACGACCGGTTCGACTTTGTTGCTTGCCATCGCGCCCATCAGCAGGAGCGTGAGCGCCAGGTTCAGCCAAAAATTGCGCGGGCGACGCAGAGTTTTTTCCGCGTCCGATAACTGGCGATGAAAGAGTTGGCTGTCGTTATCGCTCGTGGTCAAAGCGAGCCGCTTCTCTTCCCTTTTGCCCAGCCACCAGGCAACGGCAAAGACGAAGATGACCCCGACAATTTGCACAGGAATGAGCGGATTGAAAATGCGGGTGACCGGAATGCGCAGCGCGGCTGAAGCCCGCACCATCGGCCCTGTCCAGGGCAGGAAGTTGACGCCCGCCGCCATGGACGCGGTGCAGGCGAGCACGCGCTTGTCCATCCGCAAGCGCTCATAAAGTGGCAGCAGCGCCGGTATTGTAATCAAGAACGTGACCGCGCCAGAACCGTCCAGATGAACCAGGAGCGCCAGCAGCGCCGTGCCCATGGTGATCCGCGCGGGGCGCTGGCCGACCCTGCGCAGGATGCCATCAATGATCGGGTCCAGCATCCCCGCATCCGACACGACCCCGAAGTAGAGAACCGCGAAGATGAACATCCCCGCGACCGGCGCGATGCTTTGAATGCCTTTGACAACAAATGCTCCGGTCTCCAGGCCGAATCCGCCGATGAGGGCGGCCGCCACCGGAACTGAAATCAGGGCCAGCAGCGGGGACATCCTGTTGCTGAGGATGGCCGCGAGCATGACGACAATCGTGGCAAGGCCTAAGGCGGCAAGCATGGGGCAGTTCCTGGGTTGGAGGGCAGAAGCAGCGCGGCGATTGCGGGTGGAACCTGAATTTCCAGGCGCAGCAACAGAAACGAGAGCGTCTTGCCGTGCGAGTCAAGGTTGAGCGATTCATTGACTCCGCCGTCAAGCACTTGTTCCAACACGAAATTGAGCGCGCCGAGTTTTGGCAGCACGTAACGCCGCACCGCCGAAGGCGCGCGATGTCGAAACAACTCTGCGACTCTCCCGGGGGTCACCTGTTCGACCAGGAGAGGGAAGAACTCGGGGCGATAAGCAATCACGCTGATATTGACCGTATTGCCTTTGTCTCCGGCGCGGCTATGGGCCAGTTGGTGCAGCGGAATGGACGTGGCGGGTTGATTGAGCATCTATGCGACCATGGTGAAGTTTGCCGAAACGTGCTGGCGGGGGATGAGACAGGAAATCGAACTCAGCCGCGAAGTGATCGTCGTGCGAACACCGCCGCCGCCCGCGGGTCCGCAGGTGTAAAGCGCGGTGACTTCGCCCATCAGCCGTTGGACGATGCTCCGATCGGTGTGAACACCAGCCACGCGCAACCGCACGTCGCCGGCCTCGCCAGCCGCGCCGCCTGAGCACAAATCGCCGCGATCCCCTCCAAAGACGCTCACCACGCCAATCAAATCGCAGCGGATCTTGAGCGCGCCACCCATTCGCTTGCGAATGATCTCCGCCGCCAGCCGCGCCCGGGCCGCCGCGTTCGGTCCGGCGTAAGAAATCTCGCCTTCACCCAGAAAGCCGCCGGCAAAGAGGACGATGGCTTTGAGCGTATCGGGCCGCGGATGTCCGCGCACGCCGGTGACCGCGACGCGGTTTGCCTCAAGCTCGATAACTTCCGCCTCGGAAATATCCGCCACGACATCCGGCGTCAGGTAGGCGGCCGGGTCGTGAATCTCATAAAGCAACTGCTCCTTCACCGTCTGTGCGTTCACCTCTCCGCCAGTCGCGCTGGCTTTGGTGATGACGAACGAGCCGTCCGCTTCAATCTCGGCAATCGGCAATCCTACCGCGTGCAAGTCAGGCACATCCTTGAAGCCTGGATCGGCAAAGTACCCGCCCGAAACCTGGGCGCCGCATTCCAGCAGATGCCCGGCCATCGTCACTCGCCCGATCTTCTCCCACTCGGTTTCGCTCCAGCCAAAATGGGCCATGGCCGGGCCAACCGCCAATGAAGGATCAGCGACGCGCCCGGTCACGACGACTTGCGCGCCGGCCCGCAATGCCCCGGCAATCGCGCCGGCGCCCAGGTAAATGTTCGCGCTCACCAACTCGCGCCGCCCATCCGCCGGAGCCACCAGATGGCCGCGCAGCAATTCACGTCCGCGCGCATCCGACAGGTCGTCGCCGGACACCACAGCGATGCGCGCCCTGGGCACGCCCTCTTCGCGGGCAATTTGTTGAATGCGAAGGGCAGCGGACATGGGACTAGCCGCGCCCAAATTGCTCACGATGGGGATGCCGTGATCCAAACAGCGGCGCAGAACCGGACGCAGCATCGGCTCCAGCAGCGGCGCAAAGCCCAGCTCCGGATTCCTGCGCCGATCGAGTTGCGCGAGCGCCAGCGTCCTTTCCGCGAGCATCTCGAACATGAGCGCGCCCGGGCCGCCGCGCTCGATCAGCGTCTCGACGATAGGCGCGGCCGCGTCGGTGCGGTCTTCGCCAAACCCCGCCGCGCAGCCGATGGCTAATGTATTTTTGGACATGTGGCGCGCGGCCTCACGCCGCCGGTTCGCTCTCCAGGTTTCTGCTAGGGCAGCAATCTCCTCTCCTCCGCCGCTTGCACCAGTTTGTCGGCGTCTTCCTTCAAAAGGAAACGCTCCGTGACCAGCTTTTCCGCCGCTTTGCGGACGGCGGCAACGTAGCCCTCCTGCGTGCCGTAGCGTTCCTCGAGGGAAGGCCGGGAATCGCCGGCGGCAACGCGCGCGGCCTTGGTCTTGTGGAAGGGGATGTAGCCTCCGGATAATCCCAGCAAATCCTTGCGCTGCGGAACCGCCGTATAATTGAAGTCCAGGCTGGTGCCGATGGGCGCCTGGATGTCCACCGCGCGTATCCCGGCGATATCCAGCCCGTCGGCATCTACTTTGGGCACCAGGATGGCGTAGTCCTTGCCCAAGGGGCGCGGCGGCAGGAAATCGGCAATTCCCGAGTCGGTTTGGGGAAGGTAGCGGGGGCCAAAGTCCAGAGCCGGCCAGTTGTTGCACCAGCCCAAGTACTTGAACTCCGGGATAGGCGCGCTGGTTCCATTCACCGTCCAGGAAAGTCCCTTCATGATCGGAAAGACCAATTCCTCCGGCCGCACCAGTGTCCCGTCGGAAATGCGGGGCACCTGGCTGTCCGGCGGTTGCATGCCCCGCACAACCCAGTCTTCCAGATCGAAGAACAGCGCCCGGTAAACATCGTTGAATTGGTTCATCATGCCCGCAGGATACTGGCTGAAGGCAGGGTCCCAATTGACGCCCTTGGAACCGCTGTGCTGGCTGCTGGCGTAGAAGTAAATACGGACATTTTCCGGCTGCTCCAGATCTTTCAGTCCGTACACATCGGTCAGGACAGGCGAGCCTTGCAGGGACCAAAACTCAGTGCCGCTGAAGCCCAGGAAGTACTTGGGGCTGGTGCCGCTTTCCGCGCTCAACTTCATGACGCCGCCCGTCCGGCCCGTCAGCGGATCATAGAAATCCTTCGCCAGGGCGCGCGGGGCCGTCTGGCCGGCGGCGGTGTGATCCATCCTGAAACCAACGCCCCCTCCCGGGGTGGAGAACCGGGCGTTGATTTGGGTGTGGCGCGCCGCCACTTCGGAGAAGACGCCATCGAAAACCCTTCCTCCATCCCGGGCCTGGTTGAATCCAAGCAGGATGAAGGTTTTCATCAAATTGCCGCTCTGCGAGATGCCGGTGCCGAGCACATAGGCAATCTTGCCGGCCAGAGGATTAGTGTTCCCAAAGGAATCCTTCCCCTCCTTGCCAAAGAACGTCACATAATCTCGCAAAGCGGCCAATCCCAGGCCCATCACTTTGGGATCCTTCGCCACGTAGATCAGTTCGTAGATGTACCGCGGATCAAATCCCCCCTTGAGGCTGACCGTGCCGGGGTCGGGCTGGCCGGGAAACGGATTGCCCGGCTCGCTGGTGGTCGCAAAACGCCAATCGCTGTTCGGGATGACCAGGCGCGGGTCCGCCTCATTCACCCGCTGCGTCAGCGAGTATTCCGGGCTGGAATTGTCCAGGCTGGCCGGGGCGTACGGGATCATGGAGCCGTTGAACACGCTGCTGGGAAGGGCAATTTGGGTGACGCGGCGGCTGGCGACCAGTTCGGTCTTGTAGATGCCGGTGATCGCTGTGCCGTCACGATTCCTGGCCACCGGGACGGTGAGGGTCAGGCGGTTGGGACTGCTCTTGGGCACGTCACCCTGCCACGCGGCGGACAGAATCGAGTAGCCGCGCCGCAGGAGCGCCGGATCGGGAGGCATGTCAATCGCGTTGCCGCGGTTGGGAGCATCGTAGCGCAGAATGCCGTTGGCCTTCGACAGGTCCACAGGTTTCACCAAAACGAAGTCGGCCGAGTACTCCACCATGCCATTCGAGTTGGCCGGGGCCAAATTCAGATCCACGATGATGGCATTGCGTGGATCGGACGGATCTTCCTCGCCCCAGATTGTGCCGGCAATTCTCTCGTACGCTCCGGCCGCGCCGTAACTGTTGCCGTCCAGCGGCTCTGTTCTGGTGATCGTCATTTTGATCCGCGGGGCCGCCGCCCAAGCCGCCGGCGGGAAGACCGAGGCCAGGCAGAGCAGGACCAGCCATTTCATTCGGGCGCTGAACATCAAGGAATCTGATTATTCGTTCCCGCTCTTTTTAACAATTGAATGTTTGATATATGAATGATAACGGTTGGGAATGAATGGCTTCGATTTAAGCTTCCGGCATTTCCAGGCGTTCGTCACGGTGGCCAGGCTGAACAGCTTCACGCGCGCCGCCAAAGTGTTGCATCTTTCCCAGCCCGCCCTCACCAAACAGATTCGCCAGTTCGAGGAAACGCTGGGAATTCGCCTTCTCGACCGCGACACCAGAACCGTCGAACTGTCCCGCATTGGCAGGGAACTCAGCCCTGTGGTCACCCAGTTGCTGCGCGAAATCGAGGCGGTGGTGTTCAACACCAGGGAATTGGCCGCGAAAAGCCGGGGAATCGTGCGCGTGGCGGCGCTCCCCTCGCTGTGCTCCACCATGCTCCCCGGGGCGATCGCCCGTTTCCGCGGGCTGCATCCCGGCGTTTCCGTGGCGCTCCACGATGTCGTGGCGCAACGCGTCGTCAGCATGGTGAAGGCCGAAGAGGTGGATTTCGGCGTCGGCAGCCTGACCGGCGCGGAGCCGGGGGTCCGGTTCTCCGTGCTCTTATCCGACCGCATGGTCGTGGCGTGTGCCGCGGGCCATCCGCTTCAGAAGAACAAAGCGGTGAAATTAAGCCAACTGATTAGTCTGCCGCTCGTGTTGATGGCGGCTGACAGCAGTGTCCGGAAGCTCGTGGACGCGGCGTTCGCCTCGATCGGCCAACTGGTCAAACCTGCCTACGAAGCAACCTACATGTCAACCGCCGCAGGGATGGTCAAGGCCGGGCTGGGCGTAACCATTTTGCCGTCGTCCGCGATTCAAATGGGGGAAGTCGCTGGATTGATCACGCGACCGATCTCTGATCCGGCGATCACACGGGACCTCGGAATTCTCGACAAACCCGGGCGATTGCTTTCGCCAGCCGCCGAAGGATTTCTTGTCACCTTAAATGAGGTGGCACACCCAACCGGTTGAGCCGAACACGAGGTCTTCTTGTGACGGCGCGGGCCTCCGCCCGGTCCCGGAGGGAATTCGAAGCCATCGTCCAGGGCAAGTCCGCCACGATTCAACGCGGACGTTGCAAGAGGGGAATCTTCACCTGCGGCACAAGCGCGGAATGGGCCTTTTCGGCGACCAACATCTTAGGCACCTTAAAAGTCGCCGACTGCTTTAATTGCCTGGACGAAGCGCCGATGGAAACCTTGTAGGATCCCGGCTCAACAATCCAGGCTGAACTTGCCGGATCGTAGGATGCCAAGTCCGCAGCCGATAATTTGAACTCGAACTTCTGCGAATCCCCGGAAGCCAGCAACCTCGTTTTGCCAAAGGCCTTTAGCTCAATGGCCGGCTTTTTCAACTGCCCGGTTGGGGCGCTGAGGTATAGCTGCACCACTTCTCTGCCCGCTACCGAGCCGGTGTTCTTAACCGTAACGGCAGCAGTGATGGGATCGCTGAATTCCTTTGAACTGAGCGCCACATTTTCGAATTTGAAGTCGGAGTATGACAGCCCAAATCCAAATTCGAACGCGGGCGCGACTCCAAAGGTCGAATAATAACGGTATCCAACGTAGATATCGTCGTCATAGACCACCTCGGCAGGCACACCAAAGAGCGCGTCGGTCGCCTCATCACCCAATCCGGGGATTGGCGCGACGGATTTCTTCCCCGTGGGAGGAAGCACTTTGCCGGGGAAGGTTCTACTGGAGGCAACGTCTTGGTATCTTTTGGGGAAAGTGACAGCCAGCCTGCCGGAAGGATTGACGGCGCCGCTGAGGATGTCGGCAATCGCGTTGCCTCCTTCCTGGCCGGGCTGCCAGGTCAGCAGGATCGCATCCGCCTGGTCCTTCCAATTGACCACCTCGATGGGGCCGCACACATCCATGAGGACGATCAGTTTTTTTCCGGCCGCATGGAACGTCTTGGAGACGGATTGAATGGCAGACTTCTCCGTGTCGGAAAGCAGGAAGTCGTTTTCGAGATGGCGGTCCTGGGCCTCGCCGGAATTGCGGCCCAAGGTGAAAATGGCGGCATCCGCCTCCCGGGCCGAGCGCTGGATTTCAGGAAGCGCCAGGGGCATCTCCGGAATAGGCGGAGGCAGCATGAACGCGAGGGGGGGAGCGGCGCGCGTCCGGATCTTCTCCTGAATAAAGTCGGAATACTTCTGCTTCAGACTGGCATCCATTTTGTAACTCGCATTGGCCAACCCGTCGGCCAGTGAAACCGAATAGGCCTTGTTCACATCACCGCTGCCGGTGCCGCCGGCGATCAGATGGTAGGAGGCATTGCCAAAAAGAGCGACGGTGATGCCGCGCTGGATTGGCAGCGTGGCGCGCTCGTTCTTCAGGAGCACCATGCCGTCGGCGGCCACCGTTCGGCACGTCTGGGCGTTGCTCTTTAGGTCGGGGCGGTTTGAGAAAGGATAGCCTTGGAATGTCGGCGAGTTGGCCATGACCTCCAAAACGCGGCGGACCGCGAGATTCAATTGCGCTTCGCTGATACTGCCGTTTTTCGCGGCGTCCACAATGGCTTGGGCCTGCTCCGGTTGGCCGGGCATAATGAGATCGTTGCCCGCGTTGACCTGTTCCACGGCATTGCTTCCGGCAAACCAGTCGGACATCACAAACCCTTTGAATCCCCATTCTTCCCTTAGAATTGTGGAAAGCAAATCGTGACTGTGCGAAGCGTAGGTTCCATTAATCAAGTTGTAGGCCGCCATGACGGTCCATGGACTGCCCTCTTTGACAGCAATTTCGAAACCTCGCAGGTAGATTTCGCGCAACGCCCGCTCGCTGACCAGGGTGTTTAACTTCATGCGGTTGAACTCCGCGTTGTTGGCGGCAAAATGTTTGACCGAGACGCCAACTCCGTTCCGTTGAACACCCTTCACAAAACCGGCGGCGATGGAGCCGGCAATCAGGGGATCCTCGGAGTAGTACTCGAAATTGCGGCCGCCCAGCGGATTGCGCTGAATGTTCATGGCCGGCGCCAGGAGAATGTCCACGCCATACTCTTTGGCCTCCTCACCCATGGCGGCTCCCACCTTCATGGCGCTCTCCGGATCCCAAGTGGAGGCCACCAGTGTGGCCACCGGGAATGCGGTGGCGTAGTAGGTGTTGGTGTCCCCCGGACGCACAGGCAGAATCCGCACTCCCGCCGGACCATCGGAGAGCGTCAGCGAAGGAACTCCAAGGCGTGGAATCGCGCGCGTGCGACCGGCGGCGCCGGGCACTTTCTCCTTTTCCGCGCCTGCGGGCGGCTCGGTTCCCGGCATGGTAAAGCCCATGCCCACGAGCAACGAGGCCTTTTCCCCGGCGGTCATGGCGGCGGCCACTTCCGCGACGGCGGCTTTGCCCAATTGGGGAGCGGGTTGCGCTTGGACCTGCATGGCGAGGACCGACAGATAAACAAGCAAGGACCGATGATTAAGCATGAATCGGTTCATCAAAATTCAGACGGGTTAGTGATTAGCGAGGTGAATGATGCAGAATGGGTTCAACGGAACAGGAGCTGGGAAACCAGATAAAGGTCGTTCTTCCAAACGGGCCATTCGTGAGCGCCGGAATCCACATGCCAGAG
>Ga0326728_10009686_pt1 | contig 23028 bp, 20 predicted proteins | sample MB3enrmetagenome_FD_207602 | JGI IMG/M metagenome (GOLD analysis project Ga0326728, IMG submission 207602) | Lab enriched peat soil microbial communities from McLean, Ithaca, NY, United States - MB31MN | ecosystem: Environmental > Terrestrial > Soil > Wetlands > Peat | place: USA: New York... | reverse complement strand
TTCTCATAAAGCTAACCCCCTATTATTTAGTAAATAATATTATTCGATATATAATGACCGATTCCTGCAAATTGTTTCAAGAAAAACATATCTGCATTAGAATATGAAGGAAGAAAAATCAAACAGAGGTTGGCCTCTATCAATGGCGCCTCCTGTATCCTCGACTCATCCATGAAATAAATTATCTCCTAGTGCCCAGGAAGACAGTTTTATTTGACTATTGGTAGAGAAATAAGCTTGCCCATCAGATCGTTGGCCCTAATTCCAAAACCGTGGTCGCTTTAATTCTCATTTGCAGTGATGTATTCTTAATGCAGAAAATGGGGTGATGTTAATGAAAAAATACGACCTTATTACTCTGGAAGATGGTTTGAAACTGAAGCGGCAAGATGTTAAGGAACTGTTCAGGCGCTACATGAACCCGAGTTTAGCTACAATGATGGGGCTGCTGGGGTTTGACAGGCGCTTCGTCAGGGCTGAGGGAGTCAGAGTATGGGATGAAGATGGCGAAGAGTACTTGGATTTCTTGGGTGGTTATGGCTCTCTCAATTTTGGACACAATGACCCCCGTCTGAATGCCGCACTGGAGCTCGTAAATACTGCTCCCAACCTGCTGCAGGCCTCGATGGGTACGCTTAGTGCTGTGCTGGCACATAACCTGGCGGCGATCATGCCGGGAGGCCTTCAAAGAAGCTTCTTCAGCAACAGTGGCGCCGAGGCAGTGGAGGGTGCCCTGAAACTAGCTAAAGCTGCCACAAAAAGGAAACAAATCGTTTACTGTGAAGGAGCATTCCACGGCAAGACCATGGGGGCACTCTCCGTAACTGGACGCAACAAATACCAGGTACCTTTTAAACCTATGGTTCCCGAGTGTTTCATGGTGCCTTTCGGTGACCAAGAATCGCTGAAGCGCGAGCTAAATAAGGGTGAAGCTGCTGCTGTGATCCTCGAAGCAATCCAGGGTGAGGGGGGAGTGCGTATTCCTCCCTCAGGGTATATGCAGGATGTGCGGCAGCTCTGCAAGCAGCATGGTACCCTGATGATCGTCGATGAGATTCAGACTGGTTTCGGGCGCACCGGCAACATCTTTGCCTGTGATTATGAAAAGGTGATTCCCGATGTGATCTGCACCGGAAAGTCCTTAGGCGGCGGCGTGGTACCAATTGCAGCCTTTACGACCACAGAGGAGATCTGGGATAGGGCTTACGGTGGTTTTGACAGATGCCTTCTGCATACTTCTACATTTGGTGGCAACACCAGGGCATGTGCTGCTGGCATTGCCGCTATTCAGATCCTGATAGAGGACGATCTGGCCGGCATGGCACGAGAACAGGGGGCATACCTGATGGAGAGACTTGAACAGATCAATAAGCGTTTTCCTAACTTTATTAAAGAAGTGCGGGGAAGGGGCCTGCTGATCGGGATTGAATTCAACCCGCTGGCCGGGGGCGTCCTGAATAAGGTAACCGGTGGCAAGATCAACCAGATTGCTGAAGAATACCTTGGGGGCTTGGTTGCGGGAGAGCTGATGAACAACTATAGGATAATCACGGCATATACTCTGAACAACCCAGATGTCGTCCGCCTGGAGCCTCCGCTGATCGTATCCCGTGAACAACTGGACTACTTGCTGCATTCCCTGGAGGACATATTTCAAAAGTATCAGAGCATGTGGAAATTGGTGCTGGCTAGCGGCAAAAGATTAATTACGGGTTAGACTTGCTCTGGCCTGCGGACTATTTCTTTGCAGGAGGTAACCGCACAGCGGCAACGGGGCGATGATGAAAGGCAGCAACAGGTTGACCAGAAAGTAGAGTGGGACGCCGTCATAATGTGCTCTGGGAAATAGAGCAAAAAGAGGGGCAAAAGGAGAATACCAGACCTGGGTGATGAAATCGAAGGCGTCAGGAGTGGTAAAGCCTTTGTAATACCCGTCGAGGATGATAAAGGCGCTGATGATACCCGGTAATTGGGACGCCGCTCCGGCCAATAAACCTAGGAATGTCTGCCCTTTAAATGCGTATTTCGCATGATAGTGTCCCAACATTACATGGCAGGCCAAGAACAGTAGTGGCCAGAATATAGCCAGATTGGGGCTTGAAAGCGCCAGAGGCGTCAGGGCTATGAACAGGACCTGGGTTATGTAAAGGCTGACGATCAATTGTATAAAAGGTCTACTCCGCTGCATGGCATCTCCTGGTTAGTGGAATTGTACGAGACTACCAAGATTTGAAGAAACCTGACTTCAGCGATCTTGCATGGGGGGAAAGTCTTAGCTGAACCCGTACTTGATTCAAACTATGAGCGACGAGCATTTTAGTTATCAGAGACGCTGCACCTTTTGATTATAGTGCAACCCGGCTTTTCCTCGGACGGTGTTACTTAAGTATTGATTGATCATAAGTATATTACAATTTGCAATATTGAGGGAGGGGTGGATTTGAGACTGAGGGAGAAATTGGGAAAGGAATTAGTGGTTACCACAGAGATCAGGGCAACTGACGGGGTGGATATACAGACGACGGTCGATCATGCACGGCGCTACCTGCCGCTGGATGGCATCAACATTCATGACTGCCCTGGTGGACGGCTCCGAATGAATTCGATCATCCAAGCTCACATCATTCAGTCCGAAACTGGGCATGAAATGATCCCGCACCTAATGTGCCGGGATCGCAGCTTACTAGGGATCCAGGCTGATCTTCTGGGAGCCCACGCCTTGGGCATTAGAAACATTCTGGTAGCTACCGGAGATGCTCCCAAGCATGGACCTTATCCCTCCAGTGCTGTCTATGACTTGACATCTATCGAGCTGATCGGGCTCATTAAAAAAATGAATGATGGCCTAGACTGCAACGATAAGCCCTTTAAAGGGCGGACCGGGTTCTGTATTTCGGCAACTGCTCGTCCGGGGGCCAAAGATCTTGAAGCGGAAGTAGAAAGAGCGCGTCAGAAAGCCGCTGCCGGGGCTGACTTCATTCAGACCCAGCCAATCTTCCATGTGGATAAGGCCCGGCTTTTTATGGACGCTGTCAAGGGCCTGAAGATCCCTGTCATCATGGGGATCATGCCTCTCAAGAGCCTGAAGACGGCCGAGTTTATGAATAAGAGTGTTCCTGGCATCACCATACCCCCAGAGGTCTTGGATGCCATCGCCACCTCCGAGCAGGCGATGATAGAAGCCATCTGCCACCTGATCACGGAGATCTATTCCCTGGTTGACGGTATTCACATCATGGCTATGGGAGATGTCGAGGTGTCAAACATCCTGATTGAACATATCCGGTCTCTCTGCAAGGGTGGCGCCAAAGAAAATCAATAACTTTTTTGGTATCATAATTTAATTAGTGCAGAGCTGAAAGATTCACTGATGCCGGCTGCCAGAGCCTCTGCCAGGGATTGTTGGCAAGCGGCGAGGGGAGAATTCTGGTCGCTGGTTTTATAATCCCGGTAAACCTCGATGTGCAGGCCGAAAATACGCCTTCCTTGAAGTTGCAGCGACCTGATCTTTTGAAAGAGAAAGGTCTGGGTGGCCTTCATCACCACCTGTTGATTGTCGGGAAAAATGCCTATTGTTGGTGCCGGCAGGGGATACCAGGATTGCCAGCGCCTCTCTATCTCCATGCTCAAACTGGATTCCAGGCATCTAAGGGCATTTCCCGTATCCTGATCGATCGAGTTGCCAGGATCCAGTCGAAAACCGCAGGAAAGTTCTAGACCGTAGTGTCCGTGTATATGGCCGTGTATTTCCAGGAGAAGTTTGACCGGGTCTGCCAAGGCATGTTCCTGGTAGGTCAGGCAGAGACGTTGAAGTTCTGGGGTAGCAGCCCGAGATGGCTCCTTGTTCAGGTCGACCAGCGGCCGCAAGCTGTCGGCCACCAGGAGAGAGGCCTCAAGCTGGGTAGCCAGGATAGTTGCGAACTCTTTGGTGTAAAAGTCGCAACCCTTTTGATAACCATGGTGCGGGGCGGCGACCACTATGGCCGGATTGGCCCCGGGATTATAATGAAGTCTTTGTTCAAGTTCAGATGGATCGGTGTCTGGCATGGTATATGTCCAACCTTTCTCTATGGCCTGCTTCCAGTAAAGGAGACGAGGGTTGTTTTAGGACTAGACAGGATGGCGTCAGGAACGATCCAATAGGAGTTGTGGAAAGCATCGAGATCGATCCCCTTACGGTAGTATGCATACCAGACCAGTTTGGAGCAATACCAGAGTCCGTCGTCGGCCTTAGGAGCAAGGATAAAAAATGGGGAGCCCACCTGCTGAATGACGTAATTCACGGCGGCCGACCTGATCTCCGGGCTGGTGTTTACCCGCAGTACGGCAACCCAGGTATAGTTACGGTAGGCTTCCACGCCGGTTACATAGACACCATCACTGGTGTACATGTCTACGACCTGACCATTGCCAATGTAAAAACCGGCATGAGTATACCGCCCGTAAGAACCTCCTGGATTTCCTCCCAGGATGATATCCCCAGGCTGAAGTTCGCTAACTTCCAGGCTGTTGGGGACATTGTCAAAGTCGCCGATGCCGAATTCTCCCCGGCCGGCGGCTGCCAGTACCTCCACCAAAGTGGTTGGATATCTTAGAGACTGAAGGTCTCTTAGCTCAACAGTACCAGACAGCTTTAACCCGGCAAAAATTAGTACCAGGGTTAAAAATATTGCAGAAAGCAACAGGAGCCCACGTTTCAAGCTATAACCCCCGAAAAGGTTCTATTAATGAGGAAGAACGATATTTGCTATCTTTCAAAATTAATTTTACCATACTTTATCTCTAGACCTTACAGGCATTATTCTCTAAAAGTTCCTCCGCATCCAAGCCTAGGGCCCGGCCTGGCTCTCCTCATTCCTTGGGGCGGAGGCAAAGCCTCAGATGTGGAGGAAGAATGCTGAATACATAACACCCGAAGCAACTGCTTGAGATCAAATACGGGTTTTTGTTTGCGCCAGTATGCTCACTGAACCGTAATACTGAGGACGCATGAGGATGATGAAGGATATTTCAGGATATTTGGTGAATAGAAATCCGGCAGGAGGCCAGGATGATGCTAAGGAGAAAAGCATTGGCCGCTGTATTCGCTCTCTTCTTGATGATGTCACTGCCGTCTTTAGCTTATGGGGCGGTCGTGTTTACTGTTGGCTCCACCATCTTTAGCGTGGGTGGCAGTGAACAGAGCATGGATGTGGCCCCCTACATAGACAATGGCAGGAGCTATCTTCCAGTTCGCTATGCCGCCGAAGCGGTTGGTGTCGCTCCGAGTGACGTTGCCTGGAACTCTACAACCAGTCAGGTTGTCATCACCAATGGTGCGCGCTCTATTATTCTGACAGTTGGAGGCAAAACCCTGATCTTGAACGGAGTGGCGATTCCAATGGACGCTGCCCCGGAGATTGTCAGTGGGAGGATAATGCTTCCGGTTCGATTCCTGGCCCAGGCCCTGGGCGTTGACATTGCCTGGGATCCCATAGATAGGACAGTTACCATCGGGGGGTTGGTAATACCGGTAAGTGATCAGTCAGACTTGCCGACCACTGTTCCCGAGCTTCTCTATGACCCGGCGATTCAGACCGTAGCCAGAGACTTTTCCTGGCAATACCAGGGCAGGACCTTCACCTGGCACGTAGAGGTGCCAAATGACCTACTGGCCTGGGACCGGCAGGTTAACCAACTGACAGAGAAATACTATAGTGATCAATACGAACAGGACACTCTGCTCGAATCCGAGCCTGACGCGATAAAAAGCTTGGTGCTGGCTGATTCCGTGCAAGAAGGGGGAAACCTCGCCCCCTGGGTTAACGAGACAGATAACAGTCCGTATGCCGGATATCTGGCTGACCGGCTGGCTAAATGCGCAGCCAGCAACGGATTCGATTACTTTCATACGGCAGAGTTTATCCAGAGCTTTGTCGGCGGAGCCATTCCTTATTTGCTGACAAATGTGCCGGAGTTGACCGCCCAAACCTTGATCGACAACGGCGACTGCAAGGACAAGTCGATCCTCCTGGCATCGATCCTCGAAAGCTTATCCTATAAAGTAGTCCTGTTGGAATTTGCTCCTGTGCCCGGAGGAACAACAGGGCATATGGCCGTGGGTGTGGCCCTCCTTGACAGCCAGATACCGCAGGGCGAAGCCCTGTCATATTTCCGCTACAACGGGATAAAATATTACTTTGCCGAAACGACTGCTCCTGGCTGGACGCTGGGGGCAGCCAGCGAAAAAGAACCTGCCCAGGTTTACGATGTGAATTGATAATCTACCCTACAGGTCGCATGTAATCGGCCGCGTGTGGTATTATTGTTCAAAGAGTACCTTGGAAAGGGTGTTGAGAAAAGATGTCCATGCGTATCGCCTTTGCTGGAAAAGGTGGCACTGGCAAGACAACCATTTCCGCTTTATTGATCCGTTACCTGAGCGAGGCCGGCAAGGGGACGATCCTGGCTGTGGACGCCGACCCCAATTCAACCCTGGACAGCGCCCTGGGGGTCAGGATCAACAAGACGATCTCGGATATTTTCAACGAGGCTAAGAAAATCGATACTGCCGATAACGCTGTCAGGGGCAACTATATTAAGGAGAGGGTCCCGGAAGATGGATTGACCAGGACAAAGAACTTCGATCTGCTGGTTGTGGGGGTACCGCAAGAGGAAGGGTGCTACTGCATACCAATGTCCATCCTCAAGCAAAACATGGAGATATTCAATGAACAGTATGATTTTATGATTATCGACGACGAAGCAGGAATGGAATACCTGAGCCGGCAAGTAATTCAGGAAGTTGACATCATGCTGATTATTTCTGACCCTACAGTGAAGGGCATTCGCACCGCAGGAAGGATACTCCAGCTCGCAAAGACTTTGAAAATAGATATTGGCAAAGCCTATCTAATTGTCACAAAAACTGCGGATTCGGCGCCGCTCCAAGGCGAGATCAAATCTACCGGCCTGGAGTTGCTAGGCACGGTTCCCTTTGACGGACAACTTGCAGATTATGATCTGCATGATCGTCCACTCGTGGAGTTGCCTGCCGACAGTCCGTCGGTGCAGGCAAGTAATGAGATGTTCAGGAAGCTTTTCTCTTAATTCCATGAACACTAATCGGGAACAGGAACCGGTGATTCTGGCCAGCAAGTTGGTTAAGAAGTATGGCGACTTTGAGGCCGTAAAGGGTGTGGACTTTAACGTCCGGCCTGGAGAGTGCTTTGGCCTGTTGGGGCCTAATGGAGCAGGTAAAACTTCAATCGTTAGGATGATCTATGGGTTTTCCCCGGTCACAGCCGGCACCCTGAGGATATTTGGGGAAGATATCATGTCCAGGCCGAGGACCATCAAAGCCCGGATGGGGGTTGTACCGCAGGATGATGATCTTGACCCGGCGCTCTCTGTGCGGGAGAACATGATTGTCTATGCCGGTTATTTTGAGATCAGAAAAGATGTTGCCCGAAAACGGACCGAGGAGATTCTCGCCTTCATGGATTTGATGGATAAGGTCGATGAACCGGTCGAGAATCTTTCTGGTGGCCTAAAAAGACGTCTAGCCCTGGGCAGGGGGCTGATTAACCACCCCGATCTCCTGCTGCTTGATGAACCGACTACCGGCCTGGATCCCCATGCCCGGCATCTGGTCTGGCAGCGATTGCGCAGACTGAAGGAAGACGGCGCCACCATGTTGTTGACGACACATTACATGGATGAGGCCAGCCAGCTCTGCGACCGCCTGATCATTGTCTTCCAAGGAAAGATTGTGGAAGAGGGCCAGCCTGAGGTGCTGGTCAAACGTTATCTGGGAAAAGAAGCTCTGGAGTTGGGATTCGGCCATTATTCCGATATCCTTTTTTCTGACAGCGAGAAGATGATCAGAAGCCGTCAGAGGATGGGGGATGAACTGGTGCTTTTTACTGACCATGGACTGGAATTGATGGAGAAGGTATCCGAACAGGCATCGCGGCAACAGATCTCTCTGCGCTACCGCAGACTGAGGCCATCCAACCTGGAGGACGTTTTTTTACAACTGACCAGCGAATCTCTCAGGGAAGACGTTCCCATGCCACCTGATGGGAACCAGAGAGAGGAGATCGTTAAAAATGTTCAAAATACCCCTGCTTAAGGACTTGCTGACCTGGCCGGACCTGTCATGGCCAATGGTGTACCGGGTCTTTTGCCGTAATATGCTTGTTTTTAGTAGAACCTGGCAGGCCAATCTCATGTTTAATTTTGTCGAGCCGGTCATCTACCTCTGGGCGTTAGGTTTTGGACTGGGGATATACGTCAACAGGATTCAGGGGTTGCCCTATGTCAACTTCCTGGCTCCAGCCCTGATCGCCTCCTCGAGCATGTTTGCAACTACTTATGAGATGACTTACGGTAGTTACACTCGAATGACGGTGCAGAAGATCTTTCACTCGATAGTGGCGGCACCGGTAAGCATGGATGACGTAGTGCTGGGCGAGATCCTGTACGGAGTGTTCAAAGGAGTTCTTTACGGGCTGGTATTTCTGGTTGTGGTCGCCCTGTTCGGACTGGTGAAATCTTTCTGGGCGTTGTTGGCGCCTATCCCGATCGCCTTGATGGTAACCGTATTTTCGGTTCTTTCTATGACCTGGACCAGTATCGCGCCAAGCTTTGATTCTTTTGGGTACTTCTTTACCTTGCTGATCACGCCAATGTTCTTTTTCTCAGGAGTGTTCTTCCCGGTAGACACCCTGCCGGCAGGAATACGTTTGATCGCCTGGTTCATGCCCCTATATCATGCTGTAGAAATAGTGCGACCTTTGATCCTGGGAACGGCTGATAGTACTGTTGCCGGTCACCTGGCCTGGCTCTCGGCGGTAGCGCTGATAACGATACGCATCCCTATGGTCATGGTCAAGAACCGGTTGATTCAGTAACAATTCAATAATAACAAATACTGGCGGGGTAAATGAAAGTACGGAACTGTCCAGATAATCTCCGTAATACAGCTTAAGAAAAGAAGAGAATATATAGACATTTCTGCGAGATCTGCCGCGTACCCCTGGGCCAGAGTTTTAAATTTACGTAAACTTAACATGCTTATCAGCTTGTTTTAAGGTGGTGGGCGTAGACTTATTGATGTTGACAAAACAAAGATCTTCGGGTGGTGAATGAAGAAATGGGCCTGACGTATGTTATTGCTGGTTTGATAATCTATCTTGTTTTAAGCTCTTGTGCATCACCCACCTGATGCAGCAACGCTGTCCTCCTCATATAATCATCTTGAATAATCCCGGACACATGTCCGCGGTTTTTTTCCACCTCTCGACAGCCTGCTTGGGGTTTGACTATGGTTCGACTAGGACAAAGAAATCTCCGCCAATTAACTTTAACATAGCATGCAATTATGGTAATGGGCAATATTTATGTGCCTGATAAATTATATGTCATCTATTTTCGATCTGAAGGATTTTACTCCGTAAAGATAGAAAATTATTATTAAAATAAATGCAGAAAACTGAACCCATATGTCTGCGTCACGGCAACACATTTCGCTGGAGAGGTGGCAGAAAGACTTGCGGATGCTAGGTGGCCATTTGCTGCCACACCTTCAATTAAAAATAATGAAAATTAGCAAATATACAAACAACAGCACGATCAAGTCGTAGTCAGAATTTCTAAGTCTTTTGCAGGAGAAGGTCTTTAAGCCTTAATGCTGATCCAATAAACTACTCTTGACTCTAAGGACTCCAGGCTAAAATTGATTGACATCTATCATCTAGAATAGTAAAACAAAAAAGACCGGATAGAAAACGGTAAGTTAAGGGGAGTTGTTATATGGCGGAAGATATCAAAGGAGATAAACTGATCCCGTACAAGATAGTCCTGGTAGACGATAGTCCTTTTATCAGGAAGATCACCAAGGATTGCCTGGCGGATGAAAGGCATGTAATCATTGAGGCAGAGAATGGAACCGAAGCACGGGAGATCATCAGACTTGTACGTCCAGACCTGATCATTCTGGATGTTGAGTTACCAGATGTCAACGGGATTGATCTGTGCGCTGAGCTTAGGGCGGACTCAAGCTTCCGGTTCATTCCAATCATTATCCTGACCTCAAATTACAAATTGGAGCAAATTGTGGATGGCTACCAACGGGGAGCGGATGATTATATTACAAAAGATCCTTTTAACCCGAAAGAATTTGAATTGAGAGTGAAAGCAAGGGTACAACGGGCATCCACGCTTCGAGAGGAGGCCACTTTGGATGCGCTGACCGGGTGTTCCTCTCGAAGGGTTCTTTTTGAGCGCCTCGAGGATGAGTTTTATCGTTACCGTCGATACGAACAGATATTTTCTCTGATGATTTGCGACCTGGATGACTTCAAACGCATAAACGATAAATTTGGTCATATTTCTGGTGATATGGTGCTAAAGGAGTTTGCCTCATTTTTAAAATCATCATTCAGGACCAGTGAGGTCGTGGCTCGATACGGAGGGGAAGAGTTTGTGATTCTCATGCCGGCAACAGATTTCGCTGGTGCCAGGAAGGCTGCTCTGAGGTGGAGACAATGCTGGAACGGTAAAAATTTGGTGATTCCTCAATACTCTGGGGAGCTGAAAGTTACCTTTTGCGGAGGCCTGACCATGGTAAAAAATGATGATAATGACATTACAATCATCGATCGTGCCGACCAGTATTTATACGAAGCAAAAAGAAGCGGAAAAAATGCCATCTTCTCGGACAACGGCAGGATAGCCGGAAATGGTGACGATTGATAGCAACTGTCATTCGACAATAAGGGATATGATACAACAGCTACGATATGTGACATATATTAACATCTTATTAACAAGATAAATTATTATTTGCATCTTTAAAGAATGGTAGCAGATTACGATTGTGGATAACGTCGAAATGCTCGAAAAAGTAGCTATACAAAGAAATATAATTGTGTCGGTTTATGTCTGAGAAAGAGTCTTTGGCTAAGCCTGTAAGATGATTCCGGCGATAAGCTGAGCAGCCTCGAATAGCATCCCCCCATTTATTATTTCTATCTGATTAACAAGACGCAATCGTCAGGAACGAGACCTGCATTGCGGAATGCAGGAATGTGTTTGTTTTTGCCGAATACTTAAATAGTTTTTATGTTGAAAGCTGTCCCCATTTTAGGTTAGGGATCGTTTCGGATAGGAACGAGGGGCCACCTTTTTCTTCACTTCGAGGCGGAAAAGGATGGTGAGAGGAAAAATGAGCAAAGGTATCATCCTGCTGGTGGAAGACAATCCCCATGATGCTATATTGACAGTTAGGGCGCTGCAAAAAAGCAATGTCGTCAACGAGATCGTAGTGGCACGTGACGGTGTCGAGGCGATAGACTACTTGTTGGGGACTGGCTTATATGAAGGACGTGACACATCCATCAGACCAGTGATTGTTCTGCTGGATCTGAAGTTACCCAAGGTGGACGGACTGGAGGTTCTTAAGAAAATCCGTTCGGATGAGTGTAACAAGTTCTTGCCAGTAGTGATCCTAACTTCCTCTAAAGAGGAGAAGGACATCATCGAGAGCTACAGCCTGGGAGCCAACAGCTACGTCTGCAAGCCGGTCGATTTCAGCGAGTTCATGGAGGCTGCCAGGCAACTGGGCCTTTACTGGCTGCTTTTGAACGAGCCTCCTATTGTAAGGAGCTAGAGATGGAAAGGCTTTTAAAGGTGCTGCTGGTTGAAGATTCTGATCACGATGCCAAGTTGCTGATCCATGAGCTGAGACGGGGAGGCTATACCCTGCTTTCTGAGCGCGTGGAGACTCCCGAAGCGATGGTCAACGCCCTGGAAAAGCAAGATTGGGATGTGGTGATTGCCGACTACGTCATGCCTCGATTCAGCGGCCTTGATGCCCTAAAAATTTTGCAAGATAAGAACTTGGATTTGCCCTTCATCATCGTGTCCGGGAAGATCGGCGAAGATGTAGCTGTTGAGGCCGTAAAAGCGGGCGCCCACGACTACTTGCTCAAAGACAATCTAACAAGGTTAACTCTGGCAGTAGAACGGGAATTGCGCGAGGCCGTGGTGCGAAGAGAACGCAGGCTGGCGGAGGCAGAACTTGCTGCCACTCAGCAGCAACTCTTTCATGCCCAGAAGATGGAGGCTGAGCAACGCTTTATAAAAGCCTTCAAGTCGAGTTCCGTTTGTCAAACCATCAAAAAACTAGATAACGGGCAATATATTGATGTTAACGAACGCTTTGAACAGTTAACCGGATATAGAAGAAGCGATGTTATCGATCATACCCCCGATGAGTTGAATTTGTGGGCAAGACCAGAGAATCGTCTGCAGATGATGCAAATCTTGAAAACCGACGGAGAGGTCCGGGATTTTGAGTACGAGTTGAGAACCAAGTCGGGTAGGATTCGTACTGGATTATTGTCTGCCGTTTCTGTCATGCTCAATAACGAGCCCTGCCTGCTGGACTCAACTATCGACATCACCGAACGCAAGCAGGCGGGTGAACGGTTGCAACTGGCCCAGAAGATGGAGGCAATCGGTCAGTTGGCTGGAGGAATGGCGCACGAGATCAATAACCAGTTGACTATCATCCAGACAAGCATGGACCTGCATTCGCAGCGCTTTCCCCTGGATAACTATGTATATGACACTTTCATGAATATCAGGAAGGCTACCGAGAAATCTACCAGCCTCACCCGTCAACTCCTCCTATTCGGACGCAGGCAGCCGCAGTTCAAGGCGCCGCTCAACCTCAACCAGAATATCAAAGATAGCCTAAAAATGCTGGACCGCATGATCGGTGAGGACATAAAGATTAATTACCAGTACGAGCCATCTCTGTGGACGATCTACGCGGATGCTGACAGCATCGACCAGATCCTTATCAACTTTGTACTCAATGCCCGGGATGCGATGCGCGAAGGCGGTACGCTAACTATTAAGCCAAAAAACGTGGTTTTAAAAAAAGAGCGCAGTTCACGCCCGGGAGATCCCAAGCCTGGTCGCTACGTGTGCCTATCGGTGAGTGATACCGGAACAGGCATAGATAAGGAAGTCTTACCCCATATCTTCGAGCCTTTCTTTACAACTAAAGAACTGGGACGAGGGACAGGTCTCGGTCTTTCAGTAATTTATGGAATTGTCAAGGATCATGACGGTTACGTAAATGTCAAAAGCACAAAGGGGCGCGGTGCCACCTTCAAGGTCTTCCTGCCCGCATTTAAATTTGAAACCCAGCCGTTTACACCCGAAACAAGCACTCTAAGGCCGGAACATTTGCGCGGCCACGGGGAGGCCATCCTGCTTGTTGAAGATAACCGGGATCTCATGAATCTGACTCGTGACCTGTTGACGGACAACAACTATGTCGTTCACGCCTGCAGGAGTGTATCGGATGCAAATAACGTCTTCATCAGGGAACAGGGATCCTTCGATCTGCTGCTCAGCGATCTGATTCTGCCTGACGGGAGAGGGACTGACCTGGCACTGCTACTGCGCCGGAGCAAACCGTCACTGGCGGTCATCCTGGCAAGTGGTTACGCCGATGACCAGGATAATCTGGAGCGCATTAAAAAAGAAAGACTTCCATTCCTGCCTAAGCCGTATACCTCAGATATACTATTGCGCAAGATTGCTGAGGTATTAAAAGGGCGTTGAATGGTTTTGAGCAGGTGTTTGACATCGGACAAGATGAGTTATATAATTACATTAAAGAAACTGCATTACCTTTTTACACTTCTTTATTCCTTCTTTTCCCATTAAGCAGATCCCTATAGAATGGACGGCATAAGCAGCCGTTTTAATTATCCTTTCATTATTATTCTATAACCTATGATGTGCCAATCAGCCACGTTGAACAATCCCAGTTAAGACGGTCCAAGTCTTCCGCCATTGAATATCCCTCGGATATCCTGAAATGGCCATACATAGCCAGACAGCATGCGAGCCTGGCCAGGAATATTTCGGAATCGGGGATAGCCAGTGGGTATTTCATATCCCCCACGCTAGAAATGCCGCTATACTCAGGAATTTGGATAAAGACAGCTTGCTTCAGCGGAAATCCTGTCCGCATAGAACAGAGTATAGCAATTTTAGGGCATGTATCCGGCATCGGCGCGATTTCAACGTCATGATAATGGAAAGGTCTCTTTTTGGGAAGTATCTTAATATTAACCTATTTCAAGGAGGGTGCACATGCTAAGTGAAAGACTGACTCAAAAGCTGAATGAACAGGTAGTAAAGGAGTTTTACTCGGCATATCTCTATCTATCAATCGAAGCCTACCTGGCGTCCTTAAACCTGCCTGGGTTTGCTAACTGGTTTCACGTCCAGACCCAGGAGGAGCGGGATCATGCGATGCTCATTTTTAACTACATGGTCAGAGTGGACGGGAAGATCGTCTTGGGTGCCATCGATGCGCCACCATCCGAATTCGCTTCAATCGGAGATGCCCTGGCTTTGTCTTATGCGCATGAATTAGAAGTAACTAGATCAATTTACAGTATTTTAGACGTTGCACTGGAGGAAAAAGACCACAAGACTACCGCGTTTCTGCAATGGTTTGTAAATGAACAGACGGAAGAAGAGGCAAATGCCGATAACAACGTGAAGAAGTTCAAGCTGGTCGGAAATGATGGGAGGGGTATCTTGATGATGGATACCGAAATGGCTGCCAGAGTTTATACCCCTGTGACAACGATCCAGAACCAGACGCCCGCTATCTAGGTTGGATAAAGATATTTACAAAGTCCGTATAGGCTTTCTGTGCTTCGAGAAGAAAACTTTTGATTGATAACTAAAATATTATTGTACGAGAAAGGGGAGTAGTCTGATGACAGAACTGAAACAGGTTTACAAGTGTGGCGTTTGTGGCAACATCGTGGAGGTGGTCCACAATGGCAAGGGAGCGTTGGTCTGCTGTGGCCAGCCGATGGAACTGTTGGTTGAAAAAACAGAAGATGCCGGCAAGGAGAAGCATGTTCCGGTAATTATCCCTGGAGATGACGCCACTGTTGTAAAGATTGGCAGTGTACCCCATCCGATGGAAGAAAAGCACTACATCGAATGGGTAGAGATAACGGTGAACGGAATAACAGAGCGTGAGTATCTCCAACCAGGCACTCTGCCCGAGGCCAAGTTCTGCTCATGCGGAGATGCTTCCCAGGCGAGAATCTATTGCAACATTCATGGTCTCTGGAAATCCTGATCGTTAAATGGCTGCTTTGTCATTAGGATCTGGCTTTTTGTAATGTGTCCATCCTGGACGCTTTTACCTTTTCGGAACTACAACTGCGTTCTGCAAGGCAATGTGTTGAAGATCAACACGATGATAAGGGAGGAATTTCATTGTCAGATGCCGATGGCGAAGTTAAAGTGTTAGGCTTTGCCGGCAGCCTTCGTAAGGATTCTTATAATAAGGCTGCGTTGAAGGCAGCTCAGGAACTACTACCATCCGGTATGACACTGGAGATCTACGATCTGGCGCCGATCCCCCTGTTCAATGAAGATGTGGAAAGGGATGGATTTCCGGCTTCCGTAGTGACGTTCAAAGAGCGTATAGCTGCAGCCGATGCACTTCTGATAGCAACTCCGGAATATAACTATTCCATTCCGGGAGTGCTTAAAAACGCGCTCGACTGGGTATCACGCCCGCCTGGCCAGTCTCCTCTAATAGGAAAGCCCCTGGCTTTTATGGGGGCATCAACTGGATATTTTGGGACTTCCCGGGCACAATATCACCTGCGTCAGGTCTGCGTTATCCTGAACATGCATCCTGTCAATAGCCCTGAAGTTTTCATCTCGGGAGCGGCATCTAAGTTTGATGGAAGCGGTCGTTTAACAGACACGATGTTTAGGGATGGTATCGGTAGCCTTTTAGAGGCGCTACGGAAATGGACGATAAAACTACGAAGTTCCTGATCACACCTCGTACAGCGAATAAACCAAGATTTGCTTCCCGCTAGAAAATCAGGCTATCCGTCGCATCGTGTGGGATCAAGCGAATTAGATTCCCTTTCCAAATACTGCAAGAATGTGGGGATATATATTCCGTAGACCCTTTTATGGTAATCCATGCCTTCCATAACCATCATGCCGACGGTAAAGTCATCTCGATTGTAGGTAGGGTACTCGATCACAGTCTTTTCGGCCTGGCTGTAGAAAAGCACCTTGGCCCTGAGAACCGCAAAACTGTAGCCCTTGCCATCCTCATTTAGCTCCTTGATGATGCTGTTCATTGATTCTGTGGCAGCATTGCTCAGAAAACAATCGAAGTAGTTGAAAATCTCCGTTCGCCAGTTGGTCATCGATGTTATCAGGTCTTTGAATACCTTATAGAGCGCGGGGTCGGCTTTTACGGCCTTTTCCCAATCTACATATCTGGTCATGGCCTGTAGCTTCGTGCTTCTGCTATCGAAGATATTAAAGAACTCTTCCTTGAGGCCGTGGGCTTTCTTGAGCAACGGCTGCTGACACAACCAGCATTCCAGCTTGAATTGCTCGGTCTGATCCAAGTTGCTGGCCCGCTTGAGCAGCAGGAACCGGCTATGCATCAGTTTCCTGCGTTCTCCTGCTTTCATGCCCTGGCCGATAGCCTTGCGAAGATCGTCCAGTGCTTTATTTGCGCCCCGCACCACATGGTACTTATCGGCGATGATCCTTGCCTTTGGCAAGAGGTACCCCACGGCCTCCCGGTACGGGTCCCACATGTCCATGCAAACGGCTTCGATGCGCTCTCTGTGAGGCATGCGGGACAGGTAGTCAATCACCGTAGGCTTGTTGCGGTTTTTAAGCATGTCCAGGATGCAGGACTCCTCGATGTTGGTCAGGACGCAGCGGTAGTCATGAAGTAAGTGGGCCTCGTCTATGCCCAAAACCCTGGGGGTTTCAGGCCGGTAGCCCTTCAGCCGCTCAGTAAAATAGTCGTGAAAGATCCGGCGCACGGTAGCTTCCGAGATGCCAGATTCGTCAGCCAGGCTCTTGAAAGTCTCGCTGGCGGCTCTCTCCTGGATGTATTCAAGAAGTCTTTTAGTGACACTCCGTTTTTCATCCAGATCGGGCAGAGGCTCCATAAATGTCTTGCCACATTCCACGCATAAATAGCGCTTGCGATCAACCAGGATGCCCACCATCTTGCCATGAATGCGAAGGTCGTGGAATATCTGCCGTTTGTGCGCCTGGATCCGTAGCCTGGGTGATATGGCGCCGCAGCACGGGCAAAGAGACGGCTTCTTGACCGTCTCGGCATTGATGTAGTATTTGCTCTTGCATTTGACGCTGATTACCTTGAGAGATGGGAGCCGCAGAATATCGCTCATTTGAATACTTCCTGTCTGGTCTGAATCTGGTCATAATTCGATTCCCAGTCCCCAGATCACGATCTTCGGCAACGGGGTCGGTCGGTCGGGAAGTCATTCCAGAAAGGTTGAGTTGCAATCACAACATTTCATGCGCCGGCGGTTGATGCGTAGCCCGGCGCGTTTGCCGTACATCTGAGTATCCATGAAATCTGCATGTCCCGGCTATAACCTGCAAGAACACCCTTAAAGGAGCCGCAGCAAGGTCAGACAGATGGCGGGGATACCATCTCCAGGAAAAGGGGAGGTCATGGTCATCCTGCCGGGTGTTAGGTACGGTAAATTCAGCTAGGATACAGGCTGTTCCGGAAGCAGCCCGAGAGCCTTTCCCTTTAAGATTGCTTCCGTCCGGGAGTGCACACCCAGTTTGGCAAACATATTGGCGATATGATACCCGACGGTTCTATCGCTCATATATAAGGCGGTGGCTATTCCGTGGTTGCGTAGACCTTTGGCGATCAGTTTGAGAATATCGGTCTCCCGTGCCGTCAGGATATTGGCGTTGCTGCCCTTTCTCCTTCCCGGTTGGTGATTACCGTTAATCAGAGCACGGAAGTTCTGGTCAAAAGAAGGGTCCAGGTAGACTCCGCCCTCGCTCACCACCCGTAGCGCCCTAATCATTTCCGCAAAAGAGGATGTTTTAGAGAGAAAGCCCTTAGCGCCCCGCTCGAAACACGGTTTGATGTATTCTTCCAGTTCATAGCCGGTAAATATGATAATTTTTATATCGGGCCTGACTGCCATGATCTGCCCGATCAGGTCCAGGCCTGAGATATCTGGCAGGTTGATGTCTAATAGCATCAGGTTCACTCGCAGTTGACGAACCTTTGCCAGGCATTCCCTTCCGGTGAGCGCAGCAGCAGCCACTTCGATATCAGGTTCTTCACAAAGCTTTTTAGCGGCTCCTTCGATCACTACCGGGTGATCATCGACAATCAGCACCGATATTTTCATGATGTCTGTTGGTCCCACCCTTCCGCCCATGCTTCTGCCACAGGAATGAAAAACACTATACTCGTTCCCTGCACCGGTCTGGAAGAGATCTTCAGCCTGCCTCCGAACTGCTGCACACGCTCTTCCATCCCCACCAGGCCGAACTTGTTTTCTTTCAAAAGATCGGTTTTCGAGTAAGAGGCATCAAAACCCTGGCCATTATCGCTGACCTTGATGATCAGATTCTTGGTCAGCCGGATGGTGACCTGAACCAGATCGGCCCCGGCATGCTTGATGACATTGTTGAGCGCCTCTTGGATCAGCCGAAAGGCGGCCAGTTCAACGTTATGATCAAGACGTATCGAATTATCGAAACCCTTCGAGTTCAATATGATCTCGATGTCCTCCTCGATCATCAGCTTTTTGACCAACCACTCCACGGTGGGCAGAAAACCGAGATCGTCCAACAGCGGTGGCCGCAGCTCCAAGCACACATGGCGCAGTTCGTAGATCAGGTCTGCCATCTTTTCATTGATCTCTTTTTCCTCTTCTTCTGAGTTCCGCCCCTTGAGCAGCCGCAACACATGCATGGCCGTCTGCAGCGGCCCGTCATGGACCTCGCGGGCGATCGACCGGCGCTCGTCTTCTAGTTTGCGCTGGGAGACGTAGTGCAGTAACTGCAGACCCCTGGCATGCTCCTGCTCCTGCCTCGCTTTTTGCTCCAATACCCCCAGCAGTTCGATATTTTCCGCCGCCAGCAGCACCTGTTTTCCGATAGCAGCCAGCAGGGACAACTCCTCGTTGGATAGAAAAGCCTTATCCAGTTCAAAGCCTAGAAATAGGCCGATCCGATAAGCGCCCTTGGACAGAGAGATTAAAAAGGCGGCCGGCCACCCCCTGGGCAGGGTCGTGTTTGACGGATCCCGCTGCACTTCTAAAAAAAGTTGCTTCAGCCGCGCCGCCTCCTCCGGATTGTCCCGGTATCTTCCCGCTGAGGACAGCGTTACAATATGGTCTCCCTTTTTAAGCAGGAACAGAGTGCCGTCCAGGTGCATGTTCTCTATGATTGCTTGGCAGAGTCTGGCGCCCAAGGCGTCCAGGCTGGATATCCCCGTCAGGGAGTCACTGATCTGGCCCAGCTTCCTTTTGTAAAAAGCCTGTCCCGGAAATATAATTTCTTCAAGCCTCTCCTGAAGCTTGTCATAGCAACAAATAGAAAGTAAGAGTACTGCTGACACGGCAATAAGAATCTCAGGCATGGCAAGAGCCCTGTTTGCCAGATTAAGCCGGACGAGGTAACCGATAATTACCGCCTCGGGTATGATGATCATGCAATTGATTGTTAGCTTTCGCAGCAAGTAGCCGGCGCTTGGGAGGTAGGTGTTAGACTGTACATAGACGATGGCCAAAGGAACGAAAATAATGAACAGGGAACTCTGCTCGCTGCTGATCAAGGGAATACCGGAGATGATTGTCGGAATGGCGGTGAGAACCAGAAACGGCGCTACACCGATAATAATCCCCATCAGCACCAACAGGAGCTGATTGCGCACGAAACCGTAATTGTTCAGTTGTAAGGAACTGCTGATGATCACCAGGCTGAAGCCGAAGCCCAGCAGGATATTGAACAGCAGTAAGCCCCGAAGAGTTTGGATCATATCTGGCTGAACAAGATGAGCTACTAATGCAAAAGAGATAACCGCGAGCGACATGACCAGGCTGAATAAAGAAATTCTTTTGGCAGCAGTCGTTTTATTCTCAACTGGAAAGACCGTAGCCAGGCGTACCAATAAAAACGAGCAGCAGCCAAAGCATGTCACCTCCAGTAGCGCGGCCGGCAGGATGCTACGCTCGGAAAGAGTTGAGATGACAACAGCAACCGCGGTGGCAGCATTCAGCCAGAATATTTCCCCGGCGGCTTGGCGCCGGGATCTGATCAGCACCAGCAAACCCAAAACAAAAAAAGCTGTGGAAAGCAACAAGGCCGTCAGATTATTGGCCAGCGTAATTCCGAATGGCTCGTTGCTCAACCTGATGGTTTGCGGTGGCCCGGATGCTGGAAGGATCTCTGCGCTCTGGAACCCTTCGAGTTCGCCCCACTTCAAATTGAAAAAATCGGCGGGGGGCTGGTTGTTAACCGTAAGGACCTGCTCACCCGGGCGAACCCCATACCTGATGCCCACTCCATTGGGATCGACCTTGCTGATGATCCACTCCGAACCCTTTTTCTTAGCCGTCAACCCAGCGTAGGGCTGCTTAACGATGCCGTAGATGCTGACGCCAAGCAGACAAAGAAAAACAAGGGTCATTGCTGAGGCCAGATACAATCTACGGTGCAACAATGCTCATCAGCCCCTTTTTCTTCTCCATAGGCACATTTACTTGATCGAGGGCTTTTACAGCATCTGATGCGTAAACCTCACAGATAAAATCACAATATGCAATGGCTCCCTTATCCTTCAGCATCCGGCGCAGCCAGCCCTGATCCCAATCCAGCTCTTCCTGTAGCGCATTCTGGAGATAGATGATCGGCAGACTCTGCCTTTTCTTCCTGAAGTCGCTTTTCCCGGTGGTGTCCAAAAGGTCACGCAAGTCGTTGTGAATCTGAGCGATTATGCCGACGTTGCGCCCAAACTGTCCCATCAGATCCTGGTCTTCATCACTTGCGCCGCCCGCGACGGCACCCGCTTCGCAGGCGCAACTGGTGAGACTGGCCGCCTTGTCCCCGGTAATCTGTAAGCATCCTTCCTGAGTTATCCTTGCCTGCTGTTGGCAAATTTCCTGGATTTGTCCGTCACAGGCCCGGCTGCCAGCGGTGGAAAACAGGCTTGCCAGTTTCTTAAACTGGCCTGGATCAACAATGGTGGAAAGTGCCTGAAAACTCAATGTCAAAAAACAGGCTCCCGCGTGCAGGGCAAGGGCGGGAGCCATCATCCGCCAAGGAGCCGCATCGTTGTCCTGGTCAGCCAGATCGTCCAGGATGTCTGCAGCCAGTGCCAATAATTCCATCGCCAGGGCAGGCGGAATTCCTGGCTTTAGATCATCAGTAAACAATGCAGTGGCTGCCAGGGCCAGGTAGAACCACTGAGCGTACTGACTGTTTTTCTTCTTATTTTCTTCTTGGTGGTATTCCCAGCACTCTTGTAACACAGCCAGCGTTTCACTTGAAAACCGGGCATCCTTGAATAATAAAACGGCTTCGTTATCAATTGATTCCTGCCAGGTCTCGATCATGTCCTACACTGATTTAATACCAAGAACCAAGCGGTTCTATATTACTAACCAGACTACCGGTATCCGCTGCCAACGCTTGCCTGCTGAAATATTGCTTCAGGCAAGTGATTTCTCTTCCGGTCATGCCCTCGATGTCCGGCTTTTCATTCTCCAACAGCTCCTTCTGGGACTCCCTGTCGTTGAACAGAGCATTAAAGACCTGTGGCAACCTCTCTGAAAACATGGCTATGCCTCCTCTATAAAATGTAAATATTACCTGGCTACTTCTATATCAGTCCATTATTTCCTTCAGTATTTTTGACAGGTTTTTTTAAATACTTTTGGTGAATCGGCGAGTCGCAATACTGTCTAGTTGCACTTGAAAACACAGGAAGGCCGGCAATTTCAGCTGTCAGGTAGTAACAAGATTATATTTAACCGATCATCCGTTCCCTGTTAAAAATACTGGGTTTACAAAAAACCCAGTATTTTTAACAGGTAGTAAATTCTGATCAATGTTCTATAATCTTCATTAGCTGGTAAATGAGTTAAAGGATGTGGTTGGCATGGAAGCAGGCGCTTGATTCGCAGGGAGGCCGATTTTTTGTTGGGCGGAAAGATGGTGGCAGATATGCAGCTAAAAATAACAGCCCCCGGTGAACTTAGGCAGTCAACCAGCACACCGGGGACGAGTAACCCTTCCCTTTGCAAGGCAAAGATGTGGGCAATTATATTTTAACCTGGCACTTGGCCTTTGTAAAGAAAGGTTCGAGGGGAGGTGCGGCTATTGTTTAAAATTACCCTAAATAAAACTATTACCATATAGGTCGTTGTCAACATGGCCAGACGTTCCAGTAAGTGCCATGACTGTGCTCGTAAACCAAACTCGAATGACTTGAAATGCTGGGAGGGTTTATGCTGAAAAAACTCTCGGTCATCACAATAGCTGCAACCGTTGTTTTTTCGTTCTATGTTATCGGGCTCAAACAATATGCAACATGTATAGCCTGTAATATTGCTGCCACTGGATTACCAATTAGTCAGCTTACATTGGCTGTCCTCGCATTAGCTGGTTCATTGATTATTGCAATCAGTTATTACCTCTCTCAACGAGTGCAAGGATTTCAATATATGTATTTTGCTGTCTCAGGTGTGTCAGCTTGCGTTGCATCTTTTTTAATGACACTGCAAATAAGTCACAGTATCTGCTGGCCATGTCTTGCAACGGATGTTTTGTTTTACTTGATTTTCATTTTGATGTACTTGGATGTAATTTTCCAAAACAAAGGGAAAATAAAATTAGGAGGAATTCAAAATGATAAATCTGTTTGAGAAGTCTTGGAAAAAGATCATTACGGTTATAATAGCTATTGCTTTTTTATCAACACCGGGGATCGTGGGCTTCGCTACTGCAAATGCGTCCGGTTTAGTTTCTGAAAATGTCATTCTTGCTGCACAAAAAGTCCAGCAGAACTGCCCTTCATGTAAAACTCTTGCAAATTCGAAAGCTGTTGAATTTGCTAAGAAAAATATGGGGCTTAGCGCTAACTTAATAAGTGGA
>Ga0326728_10009685_pt1 | contig 23029 bp, 19 predicted proteins | sample MB3enrmetagenome_FD_207602 | JGI IMG/M metagenome (GOLD analysis project Ga0326728, IMG submission 207602) | Lab enriched peat soil microbial communities from McLean, Ithaca, NY, United States - MB31MN | ecosystem: Environmental > Terrestrial > Soil > Wetlands > Peat | place: USA: New York... | reverse complement strand
TCGCTCAGGATATAAGCCAGTTCGGCCTTGGTGACGCGAGGTTGGTCCTGCGGCGGGCTGTACATCACCAGCCAGCAGACCAGCCAAATGGCGCTAAAGGCGCCGGTCAGGAGGAAGGCGTAGCGCCAGCCCCAGTGAACCGCCACCCACGGCACGCTGAGGGGAGCCAGTGTCGCTCCCACGTTGGTGCCACAGTTCAGGAGGCCGGTGGCGAGGGCTCGTTCTTTCTTGGGGAACCATTCCGCCACGGTCTTGATGGCAGCCGGAAAGCTGCCGGACTCACCCAAGCCCAGCGCAAAGCGCGCCACGCCGAAGCCCAGCGCTGTGTGCACCAGCGCATGACCCATGGCGGAAAGGCTCCAGATGGAAATGGACAGCGCGTAGCCCAGCTTCGTGCCGATGCGATCGATGATCGGCCCCATCGCCAGCAGCCCCAGGGCATATGCCGCTTGAAATGCCGTGACGATGTAGCCGTATTGGACCTCGTTGAACCCGATGTTGGTTTGCAAGAGGGGCGCCAGCAGCCCCAGCACTTGCCGGTCAACGTAGTTGATGGTGGTGGCGAAGAAGAGCAGGGCGCAGATCCGCCAGCGATATTTACCCATTCTTCACCCAGGCGTGGCGGGGGTCGTCAGCCCAGGCGCCATATTTCCGCTCCTCACCGGCGAGCACCCAGGTGTAATGCAATTGGTAACCGGGCGCGGCCACGGTGGGGTGATACCCCTTGGGCAGAAGGACGGTGTCGCCATCTTCGACGACGAAGACATTGGAGAATCCCTCGGGGTCGCCGGGGGCGGTGTAAGTCCAAATGAACCCGAAGCCTTGCGCGGGCTTGACGCGGAAGTAGTAAACCTCTTCCAGCACGGCTTCCTGCGGTGGATTCGAGCGGTCATGCTTGTGCGGAGGGAAACTCGACCAGTTGCCGGGGGGATTCAGGGTCTCGCCGGCCAGCAGGCGCTCCGCCGGGACGTTTGTGTCCAAAGCTGAATAGACCGTCCGCTGCCAGTTGTCGCGGCCCACCTGCTTGCTAACCACCGTGGACCCTTCCAGCAGCGCGGCCGGGGCATGGGTGTTGGAGGGAGCGGAGAAAATTCCCAAGTCCGCCGCCGAGTCCGCTTTGATTTCCAGTTGCGAGTTGGGCGGGATGTAGCTCATCACCGGCGCTCCGGAGAAGACGTCCGCGCGTTTGCCGATCCCACTATAAATCTCCTTGGCGCGCCCCACCGTACTGATCACCAGGGTTACGGCGCCGGAGAAAATGTCGAGCACGTATTCACGGGCGCCCGTCTGCAGAGAGTGGCGTTCACCCTTCTCCAGTTGCAAAGTGGCGAAGTCGAGAAACCGCATGGCGCCGGGCGCCACGATCTGTTGGAACTTTCCATTCTTGCGGGCTTTGATTAAACGATCCATAAGCACCTCGATAAAGCAGCGGTGAGTGGCTAGTGGTTAGAAACCACCCACCGACGGCTTGCCACTCAGCACTGACCACTAACCACTAGCCACTGTTCTTACTTTCCTGCCGCGTAAGCCTCGTAGGCGGCGGCGATATTCGCCTCGGCCGCGTCGCCGTGGTGAATGACCACGCGATAGCGGAAGGTCAGCGACTGGCCTTGGGCAATAGTCACGCTGCCATCGCGTTTGAGGTCGTTGTAAAAGTCGTGTTCGCCAAAGGGATTGACCGCGAACAGCCCGTAATCGCGCGCGTGCCAATAAGTGGGATGTTTGATGTTCGCGGGATTATCGAAGATGGCGATGCCCAGGGATTCGCCATCCACGTCGCCGTCGTAATCCACCCAGTTGGCGCGCTTACCCCAGATGTTGTTTACTCCCACCTTGCCTTCCGAATTCACCATCTTGAGGCCGGGCTTGGTGAGCCCATTGACGACGCGGATGGCAAAGGTCCCCTCTTTGGTGTCGCCCAACTTAAGGGGCACGCCCTTATCGGCGATCAGGGTGAAGGTGCAGTCGATGACGCGCTCGGAGGCGTCGCCGCGGAACGTATATTCCTGGGTTTCGTTCCCGATGGATTTGCCGTCGGGGCCCACCAGTTCGAACTCCGCCTTCAAAGTTCCGCGCTGGCCGTTGCTCTTGACCTCATCGAGCTTGCGGAAGACGGTTCGCCCCTTGGGCAGTTCCTCGCTCGGGTAAAGCACGCCATTGGCGGTCTGCGCGGCCTTGGTAGGTTGGCCCTCGCCCCAGAAATCGATTCCATTAATGTTGCCGTGCGCGTAGAACAAACCGCGATGGTGCGGATGGTCATGGCGCTCGCCGGGGATATCCGTGCGCATGGGGAATCCGCGCGTCACCACCGTGCCTTGCGCCGAGTGTAAGGGGGCCATGTAGGGCTTGGGTGAATTTGGGCCAAAGTAGAAATTGGTGAAAGATTTTCCGCCGATAAGCACATCCACGGAATCCTTTTGCTTCTGAAATTTCACCGATTCATCGGCGCCCAGCAGAAAGGCGGAGGAAAAGAGCAGGGCGAGCACGACAAGGTATCCGGTCTTTTGAACGCATATCATGGGCTGAAGCCTCGCGTATCGAGAATTATGGTCGCGCTGATCGGCCGTGGCGGCAACATGCTTCCCGTCGTCGCGTACCGGCGCCTGGAGCAGATCACCCTTGCCGAGCCGCCAACGGCAGGCAGTCGAAAAGCGGGCCACGACTCTGGGATTATCGGCACCTCCGCACAGGCTGTCAAGTGAAGTGCAGGACTGCGCGTCATTATGGATTTCATGAGTGCGCCACAAGCGAGCGTTGGGGGGACGAAGAGCCGCGGAGGAACACAGAGTACGCGTGCCCCCGCATTTCCCAACGATTCTTATTGTCCTGGCATCGCCATTTTTCCCTGACATCGTATGCCGGTTCTGGCTACGGCGCGCGACCTTCCTTGGAACGGGTGCGCGACAAGGGATCCATGAAGAGGGGTATTCCCATGTCAGGGATGAATTCTAACCCTTATGTTATCAGCGGATTGCGCCGTCTCACGGGAATTCCGGAATTTCCCCCCGGGGAATTCGTAGTTTGGCGGCCCGATTGCCCCCTCAAGGGCCAGAACGAAACGACAAGGGGGATACGATGAAGCGCACACTTTGGATTTTGGCAATGGTTTTGGGGATGGCAACAGGCGTGGTCTGGGCTGAGCAAGGAGGTGTACAGGCAGGTCCGGCACTGGACGACCAGGAGGTCTTTCATCAGGCTGAGCAGGCGATGGCTTTCATCCTTGTGGGGGACGGCAACGGTCATCTGCTTGGCGAGAGCACGGGGGTGGTCATCCGGTCAGACGGAATCGTGCTCGCGCCCTATCACCATGTTAAAGGCGCTGCGGAAGTGCAGGTGCGGCTGAGGAATGGTGAGATCTACGATCAAGTTGAACTTGTGGGATTTGATGAGCGTCGTGACGTGGCGACGTTGCATGTCCTTGCCGACAGGCTGCCAACCTCATCCATCGCCCCCCTGGAGGGAATAGTAAGCGGCGATAGGGTTCGGCTGCTGACCGCCGACCGAACGATGGCTTGGTTGTATTCTGATGGTTTTCTGGGCCCCGTTCGGTTGGCCGACGAAATACCAGGAGCAGGTGAAGGGTACCGGCTCGTTCAGTTCACGGCCAACCTGCCTGCCGACTTCATGGATGGCGCTTTGGTCAATTCGCGGGGCCAGGTGGTGGGAATACTTACCTACGCGCGGAACGCCGGGGGGCGGCAATGGGCTGTTCCCATCGATACCCTGGCGGCGTTGACGGCGCAGGGGCTGCGGACGGCGCTGGGCAACGGGAAAAATCTTAAGCCTATGGCGACGAGCCATAATTTTTTTGGGGCCGAGCCGCCCAATCCAATCAACGCTCTCGCGAGTGCCAGGACCCTGCGGGTGAACACGAAAACGACGTATTTCACTCCGTTCATGCTGCAAAAGGAACTGATGAATAATGCGGAGTTTCTCACCCTCGGGCTTAGTGTGGTGAATGGAGACCAGGGCGGGGAACTGCTCGTGGAGGTGGACCGCCCCCTGTTCACCTATGATTTCACTTATTCCGTGAGTGATTCCCATACGGGAATAGTCGTCGCCACGGGCAAAGTCACTGCCATCGACGGCCCGCACGCCGCGCAGGGAATCGCTGAGAAGCTCGTGCGGGAGTTCGAAAAGGGGCGGGCATTGCAGCAAGCGGCGCAGGCCAACGGGCAGGAAGCGATGAACGCCCAGCAGTGACACACCATGGGCAAATAACTTGTGCGGGCGCGCGAAGCTTTGGAGCGGGTAGCCCGCAGGTAACGGTAGCAGAGGCACGCGTAGTTTGCGTTCCTCAGCGGTTCTTCCCATATACGTGCGGTGTTCAGATGTTTGTTAACGCGAACGCGAGGTGAAAAGCTGCACAGGAACGCAAGGTGCGCGCACCTGTGCTTCCCGCTCATTGTTTTATCTGGCGGCGGAATTACGATATATTCAACCGCGTGACCGCTTGTATTCGAGGTTTTCTCCTAACATTCGCGCTTTGCCTTGCGGCCACCCGGGGCGCCGCGTCCGATGTCGTGGTTTACGGCTGAACCCCTGGGGGCATTGCCGCTGCTAAGCTCTCCCTCCACATCTCGTCGTCGGGAGGACCCTACATGACGCGCGGCGAGTTGATCCAGATGCTTCCCGGCGTGGCAGATTGGCAGAACCCGGCAAACCCGGCGCGGGGGCCACAGGAGCCGGTATGGCGAGGTGAATTGTGCCAAGCCCTTTACAACTGGATGGACCGCGCGGCGGAGTCAACCGGTCCATCTTACCCGGGGCACCACTTCGAAACTCCGAAATAAATCAACACTCAGGGATTCCAACTTCCAACCTCACAATATAGTAGAATAGGTGTGGGTACTGCTCGTGCCCACGGCACTCTGAACTATCTCGTTGCTCCGAAGATGCGGCACCCCGGGGGGCCGGAGCGCGGGGAATATTTTTGTTTGCACTAACAATCAGAAAATGTCCCAAACTCTTCCCGTTATACCGTCGCCCACGACGGTTACCCTCAGCGAGAAGGCCGGATTCAGACTCAAGCAGATCCGCGAGCGTCTGAGTTTGACTCTGCGTCAAGTGGAGGAAGCCAGTCTGGAAATTGCGGACGCCGAGCGCAGCTCGGAGTACGTGGTTTCCACGGCGCGTCTCAACCAGATTGAAAACGACGGTTCACTCCCCAGCATTTACAAATTCTACAGCCTGGCGGTCATATACCGGCTGAGCATTGAAGAGATGATGGGGCTGTATGGAATCAATCTGGGCAAGATGGAGCAGCACCGCCACGCCACGTTGCAATCTTCCACGCATCTTTTCACCGTCGAGATCGGCGACCCCGCGCGGCCCATCCGCTTCCCCGTCCGCTTTGATCCGGGGTTCCAGCCGCAGAAGACGGCATTCCTTTCCCGCTTGATTGAGACCTGGGGCGAGATTCCCGCGGGATTGCTGAGCCAGCTCGATCTGAAGAAATTCCGTTACGGTTTTATAGGCTTGGAAGATCAGATGATGGTTCCGATTTTACGCCCGGGGTCGGTGGTGCAGATTGACGACTCGCGGCGCAAAATTGTGAACTCCGGATGGCTGACCGAATACGACCGCCCCATTTATTTCCTCGAACTGCGTTACAGCTACGAATGCTGCTGGTGCTACCAGCGCGGCAAGGAAGTGACCCTGCTTCCCCACCCGTTGTCGCCCGCCGGGCCGCAGGTCGTCCGCATTCCCGATGACGGCGAAGTGCTAGGGCAGGTCGTCGGCGTCGCGATGCGCATCGTGCAGTAAGGGCCAGAGATCGGTTTCGCGCAGGATGCGCAGCATAATCTCAATGTTCTTGTCAAAAAGCTCCCGCGCCAGGGGATGGCAGTCTTCCGGAGGGAGGATTTGGTAAGACTTCAGCCGCTTCCAGACCGCCACGAGGCGCGTTTTGTCTTCCTTCAGGGACTCGAAGAAATTCAACAGATCTTCGGTTTGCTCCTTAAGCGGCAGGGCGACGAGCTCTTCAAACACCCGCACGTGGCACTGATGCAGGCCCTCGTCTATTGCTTCCGGCGCGTAGCGCGTTTCCAATCCGTAGTGGTGGTAACGGGCGGTGTTGTAATCGCGCAAGGAGGCGAGATAAACCAGTTTGCTGAAATTGCCTTCCAGCCCCACCAGCGTGCGCTCCTCGAAATCGCGCACCAGGCGTTCAACCTCTTGCGGGTTCGCGGCGGGCTGCGAATTGGGGAGTGGGCTGTCAGACATGGCCGTGGGCTGCGGAGTTAAGACTTCGCAGCCCGATCCTCACAAGGATTATACATGGCCAAGCGCCCGACGGCTGTCAGAAGCGTGGACTGGCGCCCCGGCGAGGCAGAGCGCCCGCCCGCGTGCGGGCTTGAACTCACGCTCGAAGAACGAAGCGAAAGCGTGTGTCTTCCCCAAACCATTCGATGTAGTTTGTCCCCCACGCGTTGTTGAACAGGCTGAAGTGAAAGCCTTTGGCGATGTCGGGCTGAGCCGTGGAAAAAGCAATCGGCGACTTCTCCCCCAGTGCCACTACCGGTGCATCCAGCGTCTCAATGGAAAGACTCCCCTGCGCATCCTTGTAGCGGACCTCCCGCGTAACCGCGTGCATCTGCCGATTGCCGCCGCGCACCACGTCAAACGGGGATACCCAGCGGTCAACTTTATCCAGCATCCATCCCTGGGGCTCCGGGGCCTGGGGAAGAAAGCTGAGCCACAGGGCTTCGGGAAGCCGGTTGGCGACTTTATCGAAGCAGGAGAAACTGATCCTGACCACCGGCTCGGCCTCGGGCAGGAATACATCGAGAAACATTTTTCCCGGCCATGCTACGCGGCCGGATTTCTCCGCCTCGGCATCGTCAATTCGCAATTGCGCCAGCAGCCGATGTCCACCGTCGACCTTACCGGACCAGCAATCGCCCAACGCCGGAGTCCACACGCGGCTCTGCGCGCCGAAATCCTCGATCTTCGGCTTGCCGAAATCCGCCACCGCCCACCACTCTTTGACGGTGACGTAGTCGGCATCATAACGATCGTAATCCGCCTTGGACAACGTCTGGTAACTGAACAACGCCAGCGGGTGCGCTGCGGAGGCCCACTCTCGGCCCGTGCTCCTGGCGCGCAATTTCTGGATGGCGCCGGTTTGGGGATCAAGCGCCATCACCCAGTGCGCCGTTTCCATCTCCGCTCCGTGGGGATGGGGATGGAGGCCGGCGCGCGCGGGTTCGACGGGCTGGAGCGCGCGTAATCGATCGCGGGCCGCGCTCCGCAAAGGTTCCGGGAGGGTGGCAATGCCATCGTCGATAATCTTCCGTTTCTCCGCCCAGCTTGATTCCGTTTCGCGGAATTTCGGCAGGTCGAGCGCCATCAGGTCCTTAGGAGTGTAATGTTGATAGTCCTGCAAACGCTTGTTATCGAGGCCCCAGGTGTGCTCGGGGCAAAGGGCCAGGCGGCTCAACAAGGCGCGGTCGATGGCGTCACCGGCGCGGAACTTATTCTGAGCCAGCCATTCTTTGCGCAACCGCGCCACTTCGCGGTAGCGGGCCACTTTGATGGGGTCGCTGGGGACACCGTAAATCCACGTGTCGCCGATTTCCTGCGTCACCACCGGCAGCCTGTTGCGGTAGGGCTCAACCGCCGCCGCGATCTCACTGAGGTTTGCGGCCGTCACCTGGGCCTGAGGGAATTGTTTCCGCAGGCGGGCGTAAACCTTGGTGATTTGTTCCACCGAATGCGGCCCCTGATTGTCGCCGAGCATCTCCACGTCGACGGCGAGGTCGGAATCCGGCGGCTGGGCAATTCCTCCGTAATCGCGGTGGTACATCATGATCAGGGATGTGCCCTCCGGGTCTTGCCACACGAAGAGCGTCGGCACTTCCGGGGGAGTGCTGGCGCCATTGACGCCGATGTGGAGAAACTTCACCCCATGCGCGGCCAGCGGGCCCACCAGACCGCGCGAGTGGCCCGGCACATCCGTCATCTTGGCGCCAGTGGTGGTGCGGCCGAAACGCTGGTCGAGCGATTGCGAGAAGCCCAGGGCGCCCTCGATCATGGAACGATCCATGAATTCCGTCTGCCAGGTAAAAGGCAGCGCGTGCCAGGCCAAATCGCCCGCCGCCACGGCCTGCTCCGCGAGCCGGCGCTGCTCCGTCGAGGCTTGCTCCAGATATTCGTAGAGGAGCCACGACCCGGTGGTCCAAACATAGCGGTCCGTGCCCGACTGGCGCATGGCGGTGCCAACCTGCATGGCGCGGGGAAAATATTCCGCAAAGTATTTGCGTATGATGGCTGCTTGCGTGTCCGCGAATCCCACGTCCAGGTGGCACTTGAACATCACCAGCACACGTTTGACCTCTGGCGCATCCGGTGCGGCCGGGAATCCGCGCAAGAAATCCGGCTGGGATGCGAGCGCACTGCTTGTTGCCAACAGGCTCTTAACGAAATCTCGTCTTCGCATGAGTTCACACTCCATGAACCGCTATGAATTTGACCGGGCGCTTATGTTCCATCCCCCGGTGCGGCCCATAGTAAAGCGCTTTCAAGGTGCGATTGCAATGACGGTTTTGCTGGGGCGGTTACCGAAAAGCTGGGTAGTGTCCTAAAATCGGGAGGTGAATTTTAGAAAGGGAGTCGTGGGCCCAGCGGGCAGGCTCGAGTCCATCGAAATCACGCCCGCAGAACGAAGCGAAAGCGCGTGTCTTCGCCAAACCATTGGACGTAGTTTGTCCCCCAGGTATTGTTGAACAGGCTGAAGTGGATGCCTTTGGTGATGTCGGGTTGGGCCGGGGAATAATAAATCGGCAACTTCTCCCCCAGCGCCACCACCGGTGCATCGAGCGTCTCAATTGAAAAACTCCCTTGCGCATCCTGATAGCGGACCGCGCTTGAAACCGCGTGCATCTGCCGATTGCCGCCGCGAATAACCTCAAACGGCGACACCCAGCGATCCACTTTTTCCAGCATCCACCCTTTGGGATTTGGGGCCTGGGGAAGGAAGCTGAGCCACAGCGCTTCGGGAAGACGGTTGGCCGCTTTATCGAAGCAAAGGAAATTGATTTTGACCACCGGCTCGTTTTCAGGCAGGAGCAAGTCGAGAAATATCTTTCCTGGCCACGCCACCAGCCCCGATTTCTGCGCTTCAGCGTCGTCAATCCGCAGTTCCGCCAAAAGCCGATACCCGCCTTCGACCTGCCCGGACCAGCACCCGGCAAGGGCTGGCGTCCACTCGCGGTGCTGCGCTCCTACCTTCTCAATGTTGGGCTTGCCGAGTTCCCTCCGCGACCACGGGGCTTGGATGAGCACGTAGTCGTCATAATAGCGATCAAAATCCGCCTTGGACAACGTCTGGTAAGTGAACAACGCCAGCGGGTGGTCCGCGGAAGCCCATTCGCGCCCCGTGCTTTTCGCGCGCAATTTCTGGATCGCCCCCGTCTTGGGATCAAGTGCCAGCACCCAGTGTGCGGTCTTAATCTCCGCGCCCGCGGCGTGGGGACGCAACCCGGCACGCTCGGGTTCGACGGGATCGAGAGCGCGCAATCGATCGCGGGCTTCGCTTTGCAGAGGTTCCGGAAGGTTGGCAACGCCATCGTCAATATTCTTCCACTTCTCGGCCCAGGTCGATTCCGCCTTGCGAAAGAGCGGCAGGTCGAGCGCCGTCAGGTCCCGGGGAGTGTAGTGCTCATAGTCTTTCATGAGTTGGGTGTCGATGCCCCAGGTGTGTTCCACGCAAAGCAGCAACCGGCGCAGCAAGGCGCAGTCGGTAGAGTCACCCAAGCGAAATTTTCCCTGGCCCAGCCACTCTTTGCGCAGCCGGGCCACCTCGCGATAGCGGGCCATTTTTATAGGGTCGCTGGGGACCCCGTAAATCCATGTGTCACCGATTTCCTGAGTCACCGCCGGCAGCCGATTGCGGTAGGGTTCAACCGCCGCCGCCATTTCGCTGAGGTTCGCGGCGCTAATCTGGGCCTGGGGGAATTGCTTGCGCAGATCCGCGTAAATTTTGGTGATCTGGTCCACCGAGTGGGGCCCCACGTTGTCACCCAGCATTTGCACGGAGAGGGCGAGGTCGGAATCCGGCACGCGCACGGTATCACCGTAATGGTGGTGGTACATAATGACCAGGGACGCGCCTTCGGGGTCACGCCAAAGGAACAACGGCGGCACTTCCGGGAAAGTGCAGATGTCGTTGGCGCCGATATCCAGAAGCTTCACCCCCTTTGCGGCCAGTGGACCCACCAGTCCGCGGGATTGACCCACCACATCGCTGGTCTTGGCGGCAATCGTGGTGCGGCCAAAACGCCGATCGAGCGACTGCGATAAACCGATTGCCCCCTCGATCATGGAACGGTCCATGATTTCCGCCTCCCAAGTGAAAGGAAGGGCGTGCCAGGCCAGATCACCCGCCGCCACGGCCTGCTCGGCGCGCCGGCGCTGTTCACCAGAGACGTGGTCCAGATATTCGTAGAGAAGCCACGAACCGGTGGTCCAGACATATCGGTCCGCGCTCGACTGGCGCATGGCCGTGGCCACCTGAATGGCGCGGGGGAAATACTCGTCAAAGTATTTGCGCATGACGGCTGCCTGCGTGTCGTTGTATCCCACGTCCAGGTGGCACTTGAACATCACCAGCACTCGTTTGACTTCCCGTGCATCCGTTGCGGTTGGGAGGGCGCGCAGGAAATCAGGCTGGCAGGTCAGCGCCCCGCTTGCTGCCAGCAGGCTCTTGACGAAATCTCGTCTTCTCATCATTACTTTGGAAATGAAAACTTGAGTTCCCGCCCCAGGGAAAACACGGGTTTCTTGCGGCTGCGGATAAGCGCGGCGTTTTCCGAAAGGGCCGAAACCAGGACGGGCATGGCGATGGTGGAATCGCAGTGCACGGTCACCATGCTGGCGTCGTGAGCGATTTTCCCCCAGCTCTGCGCTTCCTCCAGCGTGCAGCCCGATAGGCCGCCCCAATGCGGGGCGTCGGTAACGATCTGCACTGCATACTTGTGCCCTTCCGTGGAGTTGCGCATGAATGCCGCCGTGACTTCCGTCTGCTGCACAAAATTCTTGGGTGTGCCTCCGCCGAAAAAAACCACGCCGCTGTTAGGGGAATCGCCGGCTAGGTGCGCGGTCTCCAGCACGTCGCCGATAACGTCAAAAGTGAACTGGTTTTTCCCTTCGTGGCGATTTTCGGCAATGCCAATGCCAATGGAGGAGTCGCCCACTGCCGGACAGTATAGGGGAATACCCGCCCGGTATGCCGCCGTCACGATGCCATCCTCTTTGCCGCGCTTGGCCAGTTCTTTGCCGAGCAGATTAAGGAACTCGCGCGTGGTGTAAGGCCGCGATTGATCGAGCGTCGCGGCAAAGCGGCCGATCATGGCGTCGGCCTCGCGAAATTCCTCTTCGTCCGCCAACGTGTCATACATGCGGTCAATCAAGTTTTTTTGCAGGTGCACATCGTCGATATGGGGCGAGCACTGAAAGTGCAGCCGGCCCAGGGTTTCATGAATGTCATGGAAGAGATTGGCGCCGGTCGTGACCAGGCAATCGATCAGGCGATTCTTGATCAGGTAGACCACCAACCGCCGCATCCCGGCGGGCACCATGGCGCCCGACATGCCCATCATGATCATGACGCGATCGCCCAACATCCTCTTCCAGACCTGATAGGCGGTGGCCAGATTCCGACCCTGGAAGGAGATGCCCTGCATCTTCTCCAGCAACGCTGAAACGCTCTTGCTGCCATCGATCTTCAATGGCCGGGTGGGATTGGAGAGAATATCTTTCTTTCGCATTTCGCCCCCTAGGGACTCATAGGTTTATGGCTTGCCGGTGGGAACTTCCGGCAACGGTCAGCGGCGTGGGAAGGCGAGCGCCGCTTGCCCTTCCATCACTCGCCGATCCCCAGCAGGATGGCGGCGGAAAGCACGGTAGTCCAAAGACCCCGCTTGTCGCCGATCGCCGATTGCGTGATGTGCATGGTGCGAACGATCTTGTTGGAGATCTGGTAAATCTCCTTCTTTTCGTTCCAGCTTCGGTCGGGATCGAATTCCACGCCCAGAGTGGTGGCCAGCATTTCGGCGGCCAGTTCCTCGGCGTATTCCCCCGCCACCTCCTCGGTTTCGCCAAACGAGTGATGCTCCGACAGGTAACCGAAGGTGTTCCGGTCGTGCGGAAGGGCCACGCCTATGGAAGCGGCAATCAGGCGGTGCGGTTCGCGGGTGGAGTTCTCACTGATCACCACAAAGGTCACCTGCCCGGGCCTGAGTTCCTTCACGCCCTCGGCGCGGGGAACCAATTTACACCGGGGAGGGAAAATGCTGGAGACTCGTACCAGATTGCACGCGGCGATCCCCGCGGAGCGCAGCGCCTGCTCAAAGCTGGTCAGCTTCTCGCGGTGTTTCCCAACGCCTTTCGTTAGGAACATCCGTTTCGGTACGAACATTCCGATGCCTGCCTTCTCCTGGACGTGGTGGGTTCATTCCGTGCCTTCCGAATCGTTGAAATCAGTGTCCAGGAAGGGAATTTCCACTCTCTTTCGGGAGGTTTTTACCGTAGCAAGAACTTTAGAAAAGTGTCAATGGGTTTCTGGACCTTATCCTCCCAGGATGTTACGCGCCTGTTACATGTTGCCAGGTGGAACGGCGTTCCCTTGGCAGGTTTGCCCCGAGGAAACTCCGTTTTGGTGTAAAGTGGAGCAGTCTCCAATTTTAAATTTGGCCGAAGGCCACAATACAACCGACAAGGTACTAACGTGAAGCTAACAGACCTGCGCGGGATTCTTCAATACATCCCTCAATTTCGGGAAAAGACGTTCATTATTGCCGTGGATGGAATCATCGTCACGGATGAAAACTTTGCCAACATTCTCCTGGACGTTGCCGTGCTGCGCTCATTGAACATCCGTGTGGTACTCGTGCACGGAGCGTCGGCGCAGATTAAGGCTCTCGCCGAGAAGCAGGGCGTCCAGGCATCCAACCTCGATGGCACCGGCGTGACCGATGCCCCGACCTTGGAACTGGCTATGGACGCCGCGAACCGTCTCACCCACGAGATTCTCGAAGGCCTTTCGGCCAACGACCTCCGCGGCGCGTGCCCGAACGCCATTATTGCCCATCCCCTCGGGATCATCCAGGGCGTCGACCACCTGTTTACCGGAAAGGTGGAGCGGGTCGATACGGAACTTCTTCAAACCTTGCTGAACCAGGGTATTGTCCCCGTCCTGCCGCCGTTGGGCTTTGATGGTGACGGCAAGACGTACCGGGCCAACTCTGACAGCATCGCCCTTGCGGTGGCCGATGCCTTGAAGGCGATCAAGTTGATTTTCATTACTGCGCAGGACGGGCTGCGCCACAACGATCAGATCATTCGCCAGATGCTGGTGGGGGACTTGCAGAAACTTGTCCAGGCCGCGGGGGGCGGATTTGCGCCGGAAATGTTTTCCAAGGCACAGCACGCCGCTGCCGCGTGCGCCGTGGGCGTGCAGCGCGTTCACGTAATCAACGGCCGCGAGGACGAAGGGTTGCTCGCCGAAGTCTTTTCCAATGAGGGCATCGGCACGCTGATTTACGCCAACGAATACGAACAGATCCGCCCAGCCAAGAAGAAAGATATCCGGGCGATCCAGATGTTGACCAAGAAGGGAGTAGAGGCGGGCGAACTCGTCCGGCGGACGCGCGCCGACATTGAGAAAAACCTGGCAAATTACTACATCTTTGAAATCGATAAGAACCCCGTCGCGTGCGTGGCGTTGCACATTTATCCCGCGCAACAAAAGGGCGAACTGGCCAGCCTTTACGTCAATCCCTCGCACGAAAACCAGGGGATTGGCCGAAAACTGATTCAATTCGTCGAAAGTAGAGCTCTTGAAACCGGCCTGATGGAATTGATCGCACTCTCGACGCAGGCGTTTACCTACTTCCAGTCGAAGGGCGGCTTTACCGAAGGTACAATTGATGACCTTCCGCCGGACCGCCGCGAGCGATACGACCAAAGCGGACGGAACTCCAAAATCCTGGTGAAGAAGCTGAAGGTTTCCGGCTAGGTAAAACAGAGGTGGGCCTAGTTTCCGTCCGGAGGAACCAGGGGAACTTATTCCTTGCATAAGAAATCCCTTTTTAGGATCACGCGACTCCCCGGCATCACTGGTTCACATGCACGACCTTGGCGGGCGGGAACCCGTTGAACGACGTGCTGCTGGCGGCGGCATAGGCGCCGATATTTTCGGAGTAAAGCAGATCGCCCATTTCCAAATCCGGGAGCTGCGCGGCCAGGGTGATGGTGTCGAGGGCGTCGCACGTGGGGCCGAAGACGGAGCAGATCTGCGTGGGACCTTTCTTGAAACTCCTCATGCGGTACTGGCAGTGGTCAAAGATCTGGCCGCTATAGGTGTGATAGACGCCGTCATTGAGATAGTAACAAAGTTTGCCTTCGCGGACGGCCTTGCCGATGATCTGGGCGATGGCGGTGGCGGCTGTGGCCACCAGAAAGCGCCCGGGCTCAGCGAGGATTTCAATCGGTTCGGGGAATAGCCGGTTCAACTCGGAGGTGATCGTTTTGGCAAATCTCCGGAAGGGTGGGATGGCTTCGTCGTAGTGGGCGGGAAAACCTCCGCCGATGTCGAGCAGCTTGAGATTGAAGCCACGCGTCCGGGCCTCCGCGAAAATGTTCGCGGCCAGGTGCAGGGCCTGGCTGTAGTTTGCCAGGTTGGTGCACTGGCTGCCGACGTGAAAGCTCAGCCCCTCAACCACGAGGTTGTTATCGTGGGCGAACGCCATCAGATCCACGGCCTCGCCGGGTGAGGCGCCAAACTTGCTGGACAGCTCCACCATCGATCCGGTGTTGGGGACGCTCAACCGCAGTGCCAGGCCCGCGTGCGGCGCATGACGGGCGATCTTGATCACTTCCTCGCGGTTATCATATGTGACCAGCGGCTTATAGGGATCCAACTGCTCGAGCGTTTCAACCGCTTTAATCGGGTTCGCGTAAATGATGCGATCCCAGATGAAATCCTGCCGCTCCTTCGCCGGAAGATCCTTGATCAATTCGTGAACGGTCAAGAACTCAGCCAGGCTGGCGACATCGAAACTGCCTCCGGCCTCGTAGAAGGTTCGCACGATTGCCGGGTCGGGGTTCGCCTTGACCGCATAGTAAACCTGAACGCGCGGCAAGTACTTGCGGAATTGCTTGTAGTTTTTCCGCAGCACTTTATGGTCCACCACGACCAGCGGCGTGCCGTGCTTCTTTGCCAATTGGATCAGTTTCTTTTTTTCCATGGGCTATCGGTATCGGTCAATCGCCATCCCGGTGCGCGGCCGACGCGCCATTGTGAGTTCCGCAAATTCCCGTCGCGCTCCGCTGGATTTCAAATGCCATCGCCCTCCGTAATTAAGAAGTTCTTGAACTGCCACACGTCGGACGCATCGAGCTGGGGCTTATTAAATCCGTGGAAGAAGTTGGAGTAGTGCTTGAGCGGGGTCCAATCCGAGGCCACGGAAACCCACTTGCCCAGATAGGGCTTGCTGACGCCCAGCACAAAATCATGGGGCAGGTCGTCCGGTACGCACAGCCCCCGCCGCGGATTCTCAACCATCCACAGGCAGGCGGCGACCACCGAGACGGCCACCTGCATGGTGGTGGCGTTCTGGTGCGGCACCAGGCGGCGCGATTCCTCGATGTCGAGGTCGGAGCCGGTCCACCACGACTGGTAGGGATGCCCCATCACCAGTGCGCCCAGACTGTCGGCACCGCTGGTGATTTCGTCGGTCATGATGCGGATGTTCGGTTGCAGCCGGTAGTCGTAGCCACGCAGCTCATGGAGCGAGGCAATGGCCGAATCGCACGGGCAATAAGCGTAGTGGACCGTGGGGCGGTAAACCGCCTTGCCGTTTTCCCAAACGGTCAGCTTCTCGGTAATGGTGAAAGCTTCGCCGTGGCGCACGATCATACCGATAATGTCGTGGGTCGGCGGCACCCAACTGGCCACGTAGGTGTTGATGCCCATCCGCGCCAGGCAGATCTGGCTCTTGGGGCCTTCCGGGTGCTCGTAAGCGAAAGCGGGCAACTCCTTTTCATGGGTGCCCCAGCCCATCTCGGCCGTGGTTGTTCCTTCTTCCCGAAAGCCCTCCACGCTCCAGGTGTTGACGAACTCGTTGACCTGTTTGGGCTGGTTGGTAATCTGCGTGTCGCGCTCGCTGCAGTGAATGACCTTGACGCCGAGCTGGCGGGCCAGGTGGTTAAAGCTCCCGGCCTTGGCGTGGTGGGCGATCTCCTCCGCCTGCCCCCCGCTGAATTTCTTTTCCGCCAGCGCCTTCTCCGCAATATCCAGGAGCGCTTGCTTGGTGAAATGGCTGATCAGGCCGGGGTTCGCCCCGTGTTCAATCACTGCCGTCGGCCCCGGCTCACTCCACTTGGCGATCATCCGGCGCAAATTCATGTGCCGCCAGTAGAGCGTTCGCTCCGTCGGGTGTTTGTGGGGGGCTCCAGCGTAAGGATCCCACAGTTCCACCGAAGTGTTGATGTACATGATGCCCCGGTCGTGGCACCACTGCACGATTTCGCAGCAATCAATATTCCACGCCAGGTCGATCAGCAGATCTCCGGCGGATAAATGCTGCCCCAACAGGCTCCCCATGTTCTCCGGCGTCACGCGATCCTTGATGAAAGTCACGCCCTGGGCGACCCAGGGCTTCAGGGCTTCGTCGACTTGGTCGAAGTCAATCGCCGTGATGCGTTTGGGGTCGATTTGGAGGTGATGGGTCAGAATGGGCAGCGTGCAGCGCGCCACCGCTCCAAAGCCTACGAACACGACTCGATTCGGAAATGTAACCATCGTTATTTCTCCCCTTCGCGGTGGCCGGAACTAAACAAGCCACCACCCGGAAGCCATGCGACGGCCCAAGGAAACCGAACCGTTCCGCTTCGCGAGATGAGTAATATGCGATAAATGCACGACTAAAATAACAGGAACGTGAATTTTCGGCAAGTCGGTATGATTCCGCATTGTGTCCTGATTTCGCGCCAGCTACTCGCCGGCTTTGAGCCGCCAAGATGGCGGCGCTACGTTCGAATACATCTGCTGGTGGTGTCTCATTTTCGTGCGAGCGCTCGGCGATTTCCTTTGACTTTCCAAATTGAGCCGGCAAATTGTCACCACAAAACCGCATTTTTCTCCGAAATTTGTGTTGGTTTGGAGTAAATGTCCGAACTTTTGTCGTAAATGTCCGAATTTTGTGCGGGCATTTTGTCCGAGTTTTGTTTGTTTTCATACATATTCCGGCTTTGAACGTAATAAATTTAAAATCTTTTTTCGCAGTATTCCTCCCAGACCGTCCCGAAAGCATAGATAATGCGGTACATCCGGCGAAGACCGGAGCCTTTTGTTGAGGAAACTTAGAAGCGTGATGAATCCCTGGTTCACAGAGTCCTTCATGCGTGGAATTGCCGAACCGCGTGGCGACAGAGCGCGCGGCGGAAACCGCGGAGATCTCTCCGTGATCTCTGTGCCTTGCCTCGGCGACCCTCGAACCTCTTACCTTCCCTCATCGCTCGAGGAAATTCTCCTGAGGATCGGCACGTTTTATCGCGTAATTTGTGCGCCCTCGGCCCAACAGCCCGACCGATCTTGTGAATTTCGGTAGAACTCGTGCGAATTCGTGTAAATGACGTGTATTTCACTGGACATAATGTCATGGTCTCTTTTTTTTCATACACATCCCCGGATCATGTTGCACTTTTTTGTTTTCCCGAGCTTGCTCCCTAATGTTTTCATGAACATCCCCAGAGGTTCCTTTATTCCTGGTCTTTCCCTCCGTCTCCTAGCCTGTTGATTCTAGCCAAGGTGTGTATTCTCACCCAGGCGCAGTCGCCCATGTGACACGCCAGCAATAACCCACCCATAACCACGCTGGCCATAGACTAAATGACCGAAAGCCGGGGGAATATTTTAGGTTTGGCGCTTTGGAGACTTGATAAATGACCGAACGATTCTCAATTTTCTTCGGACTCGCGACAAAGCCCATCGGCCCCTTTTTTCGCACCGCGGGCCGCTCGGTGAACTGCTGGAGAACGTCAAATGCCACTGCCACGTACGCGCGAGCCCGCTTGACAATATGTACAGGAATGCTGTACGCTTTTATTGGGAGGCGAATGCGATGCCGGTGGAGACTACTTACACGAGCTTGCGGGAACGGCTGGCTTCGTTTCTGGACCAGGTCGCCAACGATCAGGAAGTGGTGATTGTGCGCCGCCGGGGAGCCAAAGACGTGGCCTTGATTCCGGCGGAGGAGCTGGCCAGCCTGATGGAGACAGCCCATTTGCTCCGATCCCCAAGGAATGCCGAAAGGCTGCTGGCCGCACTCGGGCGGGCCACGGGGCGCAAAGGCAAGCCGGAATCCGTCGATAAGCTGCGGCGGGAGGTGGGTCTTGGCGCGTCCCACTGAGCGCGAGGCCGTCTTCCACCCGGAGTTTCGTGACGATCTGAAAGATTGGGTGGAGAGCGACCGGAAGGTGGCCCTTCGGGTTCTGGACCTTGTGGAAGCGGTAATGAGGGATCCCTTCACCGGCAACGGCAAGCCGGAACCGTTGAAGTTCGTGCTCTCCGGCTGCTGGTCGAGGCGGATCACGCAGGAGCACCGGCTGGTGTACAAGGTCAGCGAGAAGCGAATCGATTTCCTTCAGGCCCGCTACCATTACTGAAATGCGCACGATGCCGATCACTGCGGCAAATATGAGCCATCAATGCTCGAGTACACGCTACCTTCTCTTATTCCGACCGCAGGGCGTCCATGGGGTCGATGCGCGACGCCCGCCGCGCCGGCAGATAACCGGCAACCAGGGCCACGGCGAGCAGCAACAGCGAAACTGAGATGAGCGTTGGCAAGTCGCCTGATGAAATTCCGAAAAGCATGCTCGCGATGAGGTGGCTGGCGGCCAGCGCGCAGGGAATGCCGAGGGCTATTCCCATGAGTCCGAGCGCCAGCGCTTCCCGCAACACCAGCCAATGAACTGTCGCCCGCTGCGCACCGAGCGCCACTCGAATGCCGATTTCGCGGGTTCGGTGGGTAACGGCATAGGACATCAGCCCGTACAGGCCGACGGAAGCCAGCAGGAGCGCCAAAGCCGCGAAAAAGCCGGAGAGCATGGCGATGACACGGTCTTCCACAAGCACCTGGCTGACTGCTTGGGCAATGGTTTTGGTGCTCACCGGATATTCGTGCCCGAGCGACTCGATCTCGTGTCCCACGGTCCTCACCAGTGCTTCCGGAGCTTCGCGGGTGCGAACGAAGAGGTTGCCAGATTGCGTTGCGTGCTGGAGACAAGGAAGATAAATAACCGACGCGTTTGCTTTGTGCAGATCGAAGAGACGGACGTTATTGGCTATGCCCACGACCTCGAGGTCCTGAAGCTCGGGCATGAAGCCGAAGCGGACGTGCTGGCCGATCGCATCGCCTGCCGGGAGAAGCCGCCCCGCCAGAGCGCTGCTGATGATGGCAACGCGCGGGTGGCGTTCGTCGTCGGTCCAGTCAAAATCACGGCCACGAACCAAGCTGATTCCGAGCGTTCGCAACAAGCCTGGGGAGACCGCCGCCACACCCGCCGTCACGCCCGCGCCGGGGCTTAAAGCCTCGGACATCGTCGAAACGGTGTCCTGCCAGTTTCGCTCGTCACCGATGGAAACGTCTGAGAAACCGACTGACTCCACACCCGGTAGGCTGGAAATACGCTCGATGAGTTGCCGATGATATGTGTTCATGTCGAGATTCCGGTATCCGCCCGGCCGGGGATAAAGACTTACGTCGAGCACGCTCTCGCTGAGGCCGGGATCAATGGAGCACAGCTTCTGGAAGCTTCGTGCCAAAAGGCCGGCGCCCAGCAGCAAGGTGAGCGAAAGGGCAACCTGGGTGATGATGAGGAGCTTGCCCAACTTGCCCGTCGTGCCTGCCACGGCGCGAGTGTTCTGCTGCAAGACCGAAGCCGGATCTTCGCGTGAGCAACGCCACGCCGGAGCCAGTCCGAAAAAAATCCCAGTCAGGATTACTACCGCCACGGTGAAAGCGAGCACGCGCCCATCAAGGCTCAGGTCAAGCCAGACGGGCGTGAGATATCCCTGCGTCAGGAGAGCCACCAGCAAGCGGCTCCCCCAAAACGCAAACGACAGTCCCAGCAGCCCTCCAGTAACAGAGAGCGCCAGGCTCTCGGTCAATACCTGGCGGGTGAGCGCCCAGCGGCTTGCTCCCAGAGCCACTCGCACACTCATCTCATGACTGCGTGCGGCCGCGCGCGCCAGCATCAGACTCGCCAGGTTCACGCAGGCGAGTACGAGAATCAATCCCACAATTCCCATCAGTACATAGAGTGGCCGCGTAAAATGGGACCGCAGCGCGGCATTAACGCCGGTGGCGGCTGACGCCACATCCAGACCCATTGAGAGGAACGACTGACGCCGCAGTCCGGGAGTCTCGGTGGAGGCCGTTGCCTGGAGCACCGCAGGCCAGAACGATTGCAGTTGAGCTCGCGCCTGCGCCACGGTGACGCCCTCTTTCAGCCTGCCGGTGATGAATACCCACAGGAGTGAACGGTTATCCGTGCTCTTCATGGGAATCGTCACGTCGGCCGGCTCGCCGGTCGCCATTCCCGTAAACCACTTCCGGGTGACGCCGATGATGGTGTGCGGCTGGCCATCGATCGAGATCTCTTTGCCGGCAACATCCATGGCCCCGCCGAAGCGACGCTGCCAGAACTCGTAGCTGAGCACGGCCACCGGAGATGCTCCACTTCTCTGGGGATTCATGTCTTCCGGCAAGATCAATCTTCCCAGGAGAGGAGTGGCGCCCAACTCAGAAAAGTAATTCCCGGTGACCGAGCGGACCTCGGCCTGTGAGAGTACGCCGTTGAGTTCCAAATCGGCCGCCGCGCCGAAGCTCCAGCCGATCAGGCCGGAAAAAACCCTTTGCCCTCGTTCGATCTCCCTGAACATCGGAAACGAGAAGGGGATTTTATCGCCCCGGCGGAGCACGGAAAGCTCCACTAGGCGTTCCGGCTGCCACACCGGCAGGTCCCGAAGGAGCAGAGCATTGAGGAGGGAAAAGATGGCGGCGTTCGCGCCGATTCCCAAAGCGAGCGAAAGTACCGCGACCGCCGTGAAGCCGGGATTCTTGCCCAGGACGCGAAGGGTATAGGGTAGGTTCTGCCAGAGGCTTCTCACGGCAATCTTCCTTTAATTCAGGATTCGCAGGTCGCCTTCAGATGTACTCCGATTGGATCGTTTTTTCAACCCGCCCCGATTCAATCGGGGCTCAGACCGTGCCCGGCACCCGCTTGCCATCCCCGGCGATGATTCATCCATTCTTGGGACGCCAATTTTCCCCGCCCCTTTCCACCGAGCCGAAGCCTCTCCATCGCACCCTGCTCAGAGCCTCTAAAAATGCGGCTTCCAAAGGGCTTGACTAAAATCAGAGTGCGGGATATGTTGACGCTTCGTCTCAGTACAGCCTGCATAAGTTTTCCTGATAAGAGGGAAAAAATTATTTTATGGAGGGAAAATGAACCCGAAAGCCGTGTTAGAGTTTGCAGCCGCCAACAACGTCAAAATTGTTGATCTTCGCTTCACAGACCTGCCGGGCCTGTGGCACCACGTTTCGTATCCCATTCACGAATTGGAAGAGGCGTCCTTTGAGGAGGGGTTTGGAATGGACGGCTCCAGCATCCGAGGTTGGGCCGCCATTCATGAGAGCGACATGCTCCTGGTGCCTGATCCGAGCTGGTACATGCTCGATCCTTTTACCGATACACCCACCCTGGTCATGATCGGCGACATCGTTGACCCCGTCACCAAGCAGCATTACGTTCGAGATCCTCGCAATGTTGCCAAGAAAGCCGAAACCTACCTTGCCTACACGGGCATTGCGGATAAGGCTTACTTCGGAGCGGAAGCGGAATTCTTCATCTTTGACAACATCCGCTTTGATCAAGCCCAGCAACATGGCTATTACTTCATTGACGCCGAGGAAGGCCGCTGGAATTCGGGCCGCGAGAAGGACAACCTTGGCTACCGGCCGCGTTACAAGGAAGGGTACTTCCCGGTTCCGCCCACCGATCATTACCAGGACTTGCGCAGCGAGATGGTCCTGACGATGGAGAAAGCCGGACTCGACATCGAGTGCCATCACCACGAGGTGGCTACCGGCGGGCAGGCGGAAATTGACCAACGCTTCAATTCCATGGTGAAATCCGCGGATGGAATGATGATCTACAAATACATCATCCGCAACGTCGCCTACCAGTACGGCAAAACGGTGACCTTCATGCCCAAGCCGATTTACCAGGACAATGGCTCCGGGATGCACAGTCACCAGAGCTTGTGGAAAGAGGGCAAGCCACTTTTCGCGGGTGACCGTTACGCGGGTCTGAGCCAATTGGCCCTGCATTACATTGGGGGACTGCTCAAGCATTCTCCCGCGCTCGCGGCCTTGATTGCCCCCACCACGAATTCTTACAAACGCCTGGTTCCAGGATTCGAAGCGCCCGTGAACCTTGCCTACTCGCGGCGCAATCGCAGCGCGGCCTGCCGCATTCCCATGTACTCGGCGAACCCCAAAGCCAAGCGCGTGGAATACCGTCCGCCCGATCCCTCCTGCAATCCCTATTTGGCCTTTGCCGCGATGCTGATGGCGGGCCTGGATGGGGTGGAGAACAAGATCGATCCCGGGGAACCGCTGGACAAGGACATTTACGATCTCGGCCCCGAGGAGATGAAGGCCGTTCCCTCGATGCCCGGCTCGCTCGAGGAATCGCTCCGCGCCTTGGAGAAGGACCACGACTTCCTGCTCAAGGGCGACGTTTTCAGCGAGGAACTGATCGAAACCTGGATTGAGTACAAAATGAAGAACGAAGTACAGGCCGTGAACACGCGCCCGCACCCGTACGAGTTCGCGCTGTATTACGACATTTAAGGAAAATCGTCCGATGTCCGCTGTCAGTTGCCCGGCGCTTCGTTTGGAATTTGACAACGGGGAGCTACAGTTCTCGGCCGCCGGAACGCCATTCTGTGGCGTTC
>Ga0326728_10009684_pt1 | contig 23030 bp, 26 predicted proteins | sample MB3enrmetagenome_FD_207602 | JGI IMG/M metagenome (GOLD analysis project Ga0326728, IMG submission 207602) | Lab enriched peat soil microbial communities from McLean, Ithaca, NY, United States - MB31MN | ecosystem: Environmental > Terrestrial > Soil > Wetlands > Peat | place: USA: New York... | reverse complement strand
AGACCGGCCCGGGCGTGCCCTCCACCGGGATGCGCGCGGTGCCGGATGTATCGCTCGCAGCGGCGGGCCACGACGGATATCTGGTCGCCGTGGAAGATCAGTTTTACGTTGTGAGCGGCACCTCCGCGTCCACCCCCAGCTTTGCCGGAATGATGAGTTTGAACGTCCAGAACACGCGCACGCCGCAAGGCAATGCCAACCCCATCCTGTACTCGCTGGCGACCCTGCAATCGGGCGGCGGCGCGGCCGTGTTTCACGACATCACCACCGGGAACAACACGGTTCCAGGGGTTTCCGGGTTCAACGCGGGGGTGGGGTACGACGAAGCGACCGGCCTGGGATCGATCGACGCGAATACCATGGTGAGCCGTTGGAGCGATGCCGCCGCGCCCAAGCCGGCCTTCCAGTTGACAGCGAACCCGGCCTCGGTGTCGATGGCGGCGGGCACCAGCAGTGCTGCTTCCATCGGCGTGACGGTGAGCGGCGGATTCAATGCTCCGGTCACCCTCGCGCTCGGCGCGCTGCCGCAGGGATTGACGGCCAATCTCTCGCCGGGTTCGCTGGCGGCGCCGGGGGGCGGGTCCGTCACGCTGCGGATCGGCGCGGCTGCGCAAATGGCGACCGGCTCCTACAATATCGCGCTCAACGCCACGGGCGGCAATCTCTCTCAATCGACATCAATCGGCGTCACGGTTACGCCGAACTGCACCTACGCCATCAACCCATCGAGCGCGGCTGTGCCGGCGGCGGCCGCGAGTTATAGCGTCGCGGCGATCGCGCCAACCGGCTGTGCCTGGACCGCCGCGACGGGCGCGAGCTGGATCGCCGTGACAGGCTTCGCTTCGGGGTCCGGCAACGGCTCGGTGGCTTACGCGGTGGCGGCCAACAGCGCTACGGCCACCCGAACTGGCACGCTGGCTATAGCGGGGCTCACTTTGACGGTGACGCAGGCCGCCGCCCCATTCGCTGTGAATAGCACATCCGCGAGTTACCCGGCCTCGGGAGGCGCCGGGACGATCGCGGTCTCCGCTTCGAGCGTTGCCGCTGTGTGGGCGGCCACCAGCGACGCCACTTGGATCGTCATCAACCAGGGCAGTTCCGGGAAAGGCAGCGGCACCGTGAGTTACGCGGTGGCGGCGAACACGGCGGCCACCAGCCGCAGCGGCTCGATCACCGTCGCGGGACTCACGGTTACCGTGACGCAAGCCGGCAACGCTCCGGTTTATAGCCTCACCCCGGCTTCGGCGAGTTACCCGGCCTCCGGAGGCGCCGGCTCGATAGCGGTCGCCGTAACCCCGTCAAGCACGTCCTGGACGGCCGCCAGCAGTGCCGCCTGGATCGCGATCACCAGTGGCGCGGCGGGCACCGGAGCGAAGACCGTCGGCTATTCGGTCGCCGCCAACACCGGGGCGGCGCGCACTGGAGGCATCACCATCGGCAGTTCCACTTTCGTGGTCAGCCAGGCCGCCACCACCTGTACCTACAGCCTCAGCCTGGGTAACGCCACGCCGGTAACGGGAGGAGTTACCGACTCGATCTCCGTTTCCACCGCCGCCGGCTGTGCCTGGACTGCCGTCAGCAACGCCGCGTGGATGACCATCACCTCGGGGAACAGCAGCTCCGGGAGCGGAAAAGTGACGTTCAGCATCGCCGCTAACACGACCAGAAGCGCCAGGAGCGGCTCGATCGCGGTGGCAGGTTATACGGTTACGGTCCGGGAACCTCCGGCCGCCATGGCGAATCGCGGGCCGCTGATCGAGCTTCCCTGACCCAGGGGCGAGGGCCGCGCGTCAAACTTCTAAACCGCGAACCCCGCCCGCCACAGCACATAGCCGATGGCCTGCTTGACGTAGTTCCAGCGCTCGTGCAGCGAATCGGGGTTGGGGTCCCGGCGCGGCGAGCCGTAAACCTTCAGGCCGCTGTGCTGGAGGATCTTCTTGACGCGGTAGATGTGGTAACCGTCGCTCACCACGATGACCGAATGGAGGCCCATGCGGTCGATAATTTCGGCCGCCAGAGTGGTGGAGTGTACGGTGCTTTCCCCCTCGGTTTCGACTACGATCGCTTCCGAGGGCACGCCGTGGCCGATCAGGTAAGCGCGGCCCACCCCGCCCTCGGTAAATATCGGGTCTCCGCCCGCGCCGCCGGTGGTCAGGATGCACGAGGCCAGCTTACGGCGGTAGAGATCCAAGGCATGATCGAGACGCGCGCGCAATACCGGGGAAGGCCGCCCGCGATATTCGGCCGCGCCCAGCACCAGGATCAGGTCGGCCGGCTGGGCTTCGTCGCGGGTGGATTGCCATTCGATGCGCGTGGTCACATAGGCGATATAGATCACCAATGCGGCCGCCGCCAGTACCAACCCGTTCCATACGGCGCGTCTCATCTGCGGTATTCTGATCGTTCGGATCTATTCGTATTGTAATCAGATGGCCCGGGCCGAAACGATTGCCAGCGCGGCCAATCCGTTGGTCAAGGACGTGCGGCGCGCCATTGCGCGCGGCGCGCTCACCAGCCAGGGCTGGTGTGTGGCCGAGACGTTTCACCTGCTCGAGGAGGCCTTGCGCGGCGATTGCGAAGTGAAAGTCGTGCTGGCCGCCGAATCCGTCCGCTCGGCCGCCGAGGCGCACGTGCGGCGGCTATTGGGGATTAGAGTGGTCGTGCTGCCGGATGCCCTCATCCAGGCCATCTCGGGAACCGAAACCAGCCAGGGCGTGATTGCGCTGGTCCGGCCGCCGGAGTGGAAGCTCGATCAGTTGTTCCGCGGCCGGTCCCTGGTGGTGGTGCTCGACGGCCTCCAGGACCCCGGCAACGCCGGCGCCATCGCCCGTTCGGCGGAGGCTTTCGGCGCTACCGGGTTATTGTTCCTCAAGGGCACCGTGAGCCCCTACCACCCGAAAACCCTGCGTGCCTCCGCGGGATCGCTGTTCCGCATTCCCTACCTGCATGGGGTGGACCCGGCCCTGGCCCGCGCCGCTCTGCGCCAGAACAAGGTGGAACTCTATGCCGCCGTTCCGGCGCGGGACGGCGGGACGGCGCGCCGCCTGGCCGACGTGGATCTCACGGCCCGCTGCGGCCTGATCATCGGCAGCGAAGCCCACGGCGTGGGAGGCGAGCTGCGCGGCGCGGCGCTGGATGTCTCCATCCCCACCGTTCGAGTGGAATCGTTGAACGCCGCGGTAGCCGCCGCCATCCTGCTCTACGAGGCGCGGCGGCAGAGGTCCATACGCTCGTGAGCCTGTTCGATTCCACTCCGCCCGATGCGCCGGCACCGCCGGCCGGGGGAAAAGGCCAGCGGCCGCTGGCCGAGCGCATGCGCCCCGAGCGCCTGGAGGATTACATCGGGCAGGAGCACATCCTGGGTCCCGGAAAGCCGCTGCGGCGGCAAATCGAGCGGGACGAGCTGACTTCCATCATCCTGTGGGGACCGCCGGGAACGGGCAAGACGACGCTGGCCAAGCTGATCGCGCGCATTACGCGCTGCGAATTCATCCCCTTCAGCGCGGTATTGAGCGGCATCAAGGAGATCAAGGCGGTGATGGCCGACGCCGAGCGCCTGCGCCGCGCGGGCCTCCGCACCATTCTGTTCATCGACGAGATCCACCGGTTTAACAAGGCGCAGCAGGATGCCTTCCTGCCGTACGTGGAGCGCGGCGATATCATCCTGATCGGAGCCACCACCGAGAACCCGTCCTTCGAAGTCATCTCGGCGCTGCTTTCCCGCTCGCGCGTCTACGCCCTGCGCGGCCTCACCGTGCCGGAGATCGTCACGCTGCTCAAGCGGGCCCTGCCGGTGGTGGGGTTGGAAGCCGGGGAAGATCTGCTGGAGCAGATCGCCATCTACGCCAACGGGGACGCGCGGCAGGCCTACAACACGCTCGAGGCGGCCGCCGCGGCTTCCGCCGAGGGAAAGCTGAGCGAGAACGCCGTGCAGGACGCCATGCAGCGCAAAGTGCTCCTCTACGATAAGGGCGGCGAGGAGCATTTCAACATCATCTCAGCGCTGCACAAATCCGTCCGGTCGAGCGACGTGGATGCGGCGCTTTACTGGCTCAGCCGCATGCTGGAAGCCGGCGAGGACCGCCTGTATATCGCCCGCCGCCTGATCCGCATGGCCATCGAGGATATCGGCCTGGCCGATCCGCGAGCCCTCGAGCAGGCCGTGGCGGCCATGCAAGCGGTGCATTTTCTGGGCATACCGGAAGGCGACCTGGCGCTGGCCCAGGCCGCCATTTACCTTTCCGTGGCGCCCAAATCCGATTCGGCCTACCAGGCCCTGAACGCCGTCCGCGAAGATGTGGAGCGCACCATCGCCGAGCCGGTGCCCATGAACCTGCGCAACGCCGTCACGCGCAGTATGAAGGAGTGGGGATATGGCCAGGGCTACCAGCACGCCCACCAGTTCGAGGATGCCATGGTGGACATGGCCTGCCTGCCGCCTTCGCTGGAGGGCCGCCGCTATTATTTCCCGACCGCTCGCGGGCTGGAAAAACGGATTGGCGAGAGGCTGGAGGAGATTCGCAAAGCCAGGGAGCGGAAGTGAGCCGGGGCGCCAGCCGCCAGCTCACTTTTTGCCGAGTTTCAAATTGATAACGGCATCCCGGCGGGAATCGAAGGAACTCAAAATCTTGGTGCCGCTGGTGGCGCCCTGGAAATCGGCCTTCAACTCATAATCCACGTCCGGGCTCAAGCCTTGAAACTGATAGCTGCCGTCGTCCTTGGTGATGAAGGAGCGGATTTGCAGAGTCTTGGTATTCTTGAGCTGCACCACGCCGCCGCTCACCGGCAGGTCTTCCGCGGTGGTGACGAAGCCCTGCACGCTGCGGTTGTTCTGATCGGTCTTTTTTTTCTGTGCCAAGGCGGCAGGCGCGCACACCGAGCAAGCCAGCACCATCGCTGCCAGGGCCAGCAGCGGCCCACGCCTCCGGCGCGCGGGCGCGCGCCCCGAAACTTCCACCGCCGGCATCGCGCTCCTACTTCCAGTCCTCTTCAGGCTCGTCCTCCTCTTCGTCCTCTTCGAGAAAAGCTTCTTCATCGTCCTCGTCTTCATCGAGGTCTTCCGCCGATTCCAGTTCCAGGGGATCGGTGCCCGACACGATCAGGTCCGCGCCGCACTCGTCGCAGCTGAGGGTGTCGCCTTCGTCCACGTCGTCTTCATCCACATCGATGGCGCCATCGCATACCGGACACGTCACCATGGAATCTATTCCTCCCGAAATATTACTGTTAACACGATCGAACGCCGCTTGTGCAAGCTCATTTCCGCCTCAGGATTGCGCCGCCTGCTTGGCCAGGCGGCGGCGGGTGGTAGCCGGGACGATCCCCTTCAGACGCAGGTAGAGGAACAACTGGGCGCGATGCGTCAGTTCGTGCTCTTTGATCATTTGCAGCATCTCCAGCCGGGTAACCCGCTGGCCGTCGAAGCGCGTGATGATCTCCGCAAAGAACCCGGCGGGGCGGGCCGCCAGCTCGGCAGCTCGCTCGGCGATGGAATGGCGCAGGGCGGCGGCTATTTCGGGAGCGCCCGCTTCGGCAGGGAGTCCGGCCCGGTGCTGCTGGAGACGCTGGCGGAAATCAGGCGTGGTGAGATCCATGTCACCGGCCAGCAGCAGGCCGGTCAAGCCGTGGCCGGCATCCAGGATATGGTGCGCGATCTCGCGAAAGGTCATCAGCTCGGGGGTGGCGCGGAAGTCCAGCTCGGCGGCCGGAAAATCCTCCACGGCGAAGGCCGTGTCTTGCCGGATTGTCTTCCACGAATCGATTACGTGCTCCACTCTGACCATGAGCCCATTGTACCCGCACACGGAGCCTGCGCCGGGCTGCGTTTTTCGCGAAATTTGCGATCCCAGGCCTATCGTATTTTCAATTTCCTCCGATGAATAGAGTGTAAGGAGTGGAATGGAATCCGACATTCTGGTAGTGGATGATTCCGCCGCGATCCGGAAGATTCTGCAGCGCGTGCTGCGGCAAACCGGGATGGCAATCCGCACGATTGCCGAAGCGGGAGATGGCCAGGAGGCACTGGAAGTATTGAAGGCGCAGAAGGTGGACCTGGTGCTGACGGACATTAACATGCCCAAAATGGACGGTTTGCAGTTCCTGGCGGCCTTGAGATCGGCGCCTCAATGGAGCACCCTCCCGGTGGTGATGATCACCACCGAAGGCGGCGAGGCGAAGGTGAGCGAGGCGGTCCGGCTGGGCGCCGTGGGATATGTGCGCAAGCCCTTCACTGCCGATCAGATCAAGGAGAAGCTCGCCGCGCTTTTGGCGCCGGCGCGGCCTTTATGAAAATTGACGAACTCATTATCGAGTATTTGAGCCGGTCCATCACCGACGTATTTTCCACGATGCTGGGCGTGGATCTCGGCGTGGGCGAGATTTCGGTGGAGAACAGCGCACCCGAGGCCAACGACGGCGTGGTTTCCTTCATTGGGCTGGCGGGATCCTGGGTTGGAACGGGAAGCCTGGCCTGCTCGCCCGTGCTGGCCTGCCGGATATGCGACCACATGTTGATGACCGAAACCTCCGCGGTGAACGAGGAAGTTCTCGATGCGGTGGCTGAACTGACCAACATGATCGTAGGCAGCGTCAAGACGGAACTGGAGAAGCACGTGGGTCCGCTGGGCCTGAGCATCCCCACGGTGGTGTTCGGCCGGAATTTCAAAACTAAGAGCGCCGGTACCAACGAGTGGACCGTGGCGCGGTTCCATTGGGACGGTGAGTTGCTGCTGGTGAAGGTCTGCCTGGCGCCCAAAGAGCGCGCCGCTCACGCCGTCTACCACTCGATTCCGCAAGCCTGCGGGATCGAAGTCTGACTCGGAAGAGGAAATGTTATGCCCCCTACTATGCTCGCCAGCCGCGAAAGCGCGGCGCCGCAGGTTGATGCGCGCGCCGGCAAGTACTTGACTTTTCAACTCGCCAACGAGGAGTTCGGTATTCGCGTCGTGAAGGTGCGCGAAATCATGGGCCTTCAGGATATCACCGCGGTGCCGCAGACGCCTCCGTACATCAAGGGCGTGATCAACCTGAGGGGCAAGGTGGTGCCGGTGATCGATCTCCGCCTCAAGTTCGGAATGGAGGCGGCCGAATACACTCAGCGCACCTGCATCATCGTCGCCCAAGTGCAAGGCGAAGCCGCCACGATGCCGATGGGAATCGTGGTGGACGGCGTTTCGGAGGTGCTCAACCTGACCGCTCCGGAAATCGAAGACACCCCCAATTTCGGAGAGAATCTCGCCGGCCAATACCTGTTGGGGATGGCGAAGGTAAAAGGCAAAGTGAAGATCCTTTTGGAGATCGACAAAGTGATGTCCACTCAGGAATTGAAAGGCTTCGACACGCTTCTCCGCTGATTGGACCCCCGCGCAAAGGGAAGGCCCCGAATTTCCCGGCTAAGCGTCGCGCCGCGCGTGGTAGCTTTTCGAAAAGACATACCGATTGCCCCTTCGTCAGGCAGGGCCGGCGTAAATATACGCCACACCGTTCCAGATCTCACCGACCAGGAACTGGATAGTCAGGCAACGCACGCTCCCCAGAAAAATCCCGGACTTATCTTCGCAAACATCACCCATTTCCCTATTGAGGCATCGTAAACTCCGCTCCTACAATCGGTTCAGGGATGTTGCCTGCGCGCCGGGCTTTGGTGTCATAGCCAATCAACTGCTGCGAAGAACAAGGAGGGGCAAGCATGCCAGAGGAAACCGTTCCGTACGGTCGCAAAACTCAAAGACCGTCTCCGGTCCCCGAGATACACATCGTTTGGATGACAGCGGGTCTGAGCTGCGATGGGGACTCCGTTTCCATCACTGCGGCGAGTCAGCCCAGCGTCGAGGAAGTCGTAATGGGCGCCATACCCGGGCTGCCCAAGGTTCACCTTCATAACCCGGTCCTCGCATACGAGGTCGGCGACGATTTCATGAAGTACTGGTACCTGGCGGACGAAGGCAAGCTCGATCCCTTCGTTCTGGTGGTCGAGGGGTCGATCCCCAACGAAAAGATCAAGTCGCAAGGGTATTGGGCGGCCATGGGTACGAATCACGATACCGGCCAACCCATCACGACCAACGAGTGGATCGACCGCCTCGCGCCCAAGGCGCTGGCGGTGGTCGCCGCCGGCACCTGCGCCACTTACGGCGGGATTCACGCGATGCAGGGAAATCCGACCGGCTGTATGGGATTGGCCGACTATCTGGGCTGGCACTGGCGCTCCAAAGCCGGCCTCCCGATCGTCAATGTCCCCGGCTGCCCGGTACAGCCGGATAACTTCATGGAGACGCTGCTCTATCTGCTGTACCAGGTGGCGGGGTTGGCGCCCATGATCCCGCTCGACGACCAGTTGCGGCCCACCTGGCTGTTTGGCGCCACCGTGCACGACGGCTGCGACCGCGCCGGCTATTACGAGCAGGGCGATTTCGCCAGCGCTTACGGCACCCCTAAGTGCATTGTGAAGATCGGCTGCTGGGGGCCGGTGGTGAACTGCAACGTGCCCAAGCGGGGATGGATGGCCGGGATCGGCGGATGCCCCAATGTAGGCGGCATTTGCATCGGCTGCACCATGCCCGGGTTCCCCGATAAGTTCATGCCGTTCATGGACGAACCTCCGGGATCGAAGCTGTCCGCTGGCACCGTGGGCATTTACGGCCGTGCGGTCAGGACGCTCCGCTCGTTTACTAACTCCACGGCTAATAAAGAGCCTAAGTGGAGGCACAACCGACCGGAACTTACTACAGGCTATCAGGCGAGGACCTATTCATCCTAAGGAGACGCGATGAGCACTCAAACTGGAACCATGGTGGAAACTTCCACCAGTCAAAGAAGACTGGTGGAAATGAACTGGGACCCGATCACCCGCATAGTGGGGAGTCTGGGGATCTTCACCAAAATCGATTTCGAAAACCGCCAGGTCGCGGAGTGTTACAGCACGTCGTCGATCTTCCGCGGATATAGCATCTTCATGAAGGGCAAGGACCCGCGCGACGCCCACTTCATCACCAGCCGTATCTGTGGTATCTGCGGGGATAACCATGCGACTTGCGCCACCTACGCCCAAAACATGGCCTTCGGGATCAGGCCGCCGGATATCGCGGAATGGATCGTCAACCTCGGTGAGGCTGCCGAGTACATGTTCGACCACAACATTTTCCAGGACAATCTGGTGGGCGTGGATTTCTGCGAGCAGATGGTCAAGGAAACCAACCCCGGCGTTCTGGCCAAGGCCGAAGCCACGCTAGCCCCGCACTCCGATGCGCACGGCTACCGCACCATTGCCGATATCATGCGCACCCTGAATCCATTTAGCGGGGCGTTCTATCGCGAAGCGCTGCAGATGAGCCGGCTGACCCGCGAGATGTTCTGCCTGATGGAGGGCCGTCATGTGCATCCCTCGACCCTCTACCCCGGCGGCGTCGGCACCGTGCCTACCGTCCAACTCTTCACGGATTACATGGTGCGGTTGATGAAGTATGTGGAATTCATGAAGAAAGTGGTGCCGCTGCATGAAGACCTGTTCGACTTCTTCTACGAGGCGCTGCCTGGCTACGAAGAGGTGGGTAAGCGGCGCATCCAGCTCGGCTGCTGGGGATCGTTCAACAATCCCAAGGTCTGCGACTACACCTATAAGCACATGAACGAGTGGGGTAACGCGATGTTCGTCACGCCGGGCGTAGTCGTGGATGGGAAGTTGGTCACGACGAACCTGGTGGATATCGGCCTCAACATCCGCATTCTTCTCGGAAGCTCGTATTACGACGATTGGGAGGAAGGCGAGACGTTTGTCAAGACCGACCCGGTGGGCAATCCCGTCGATAAGCGGCATCCCTGGAACCAGACCACCATCCCGAAGCCGCAGAAGCGCGATTTCCAGGGTAAGTACACGTGGGTGATGTCGCCGCGTTGGTACGATGAGCGCACCGGCGAGTATCTCCCGCTCGATACCGGCGGCGGTCCCCTGGCTCGTTTGTGGGCTACGGCGCTCGCGGGTAAGGTGGACATCGGTTACATCAAAGCTACCGGCCACAGCGTGAAGATGTATCTTCCCAAGACCGCTATGTTGCCGGAGGCGGAATTTGAATGGAAGATACCCAAGTGGAGTAACACGATCGAGCGCGACCGTGCCCGCACTTACTTTCAGGCCTATGCCGCCGCCGCCGCTCTGCATTTCGCCGAACAAGGCCTTAAGGAGCTGCACGCCGGCCGGACCCGAACCTGGACCGATTTCAAGGTGCCCGAGGAGGCCATCGGTTGCGGTTTCCACGAGGCCGTCCGCGGAGTTCTTTCGCACCACGTGGTGATCCGGAAGGGCAAGATCGCCAATTACCATCCCTATCCGCCGACTCCGTGGAACGCCAACCCCCGCGATGTTTACGGCACGCCGGGGCCATACGAAGACGCCGTGCAGAATACGCCGCTTTTCGAGGAGAATGGGCGCGACAGCTTTAAGGGCATCGATATCATGCGCACGGTGCGCAGTTTCGATCCGTGCCTGCCCTGCGGTGTGCACATGTACCTGGGCAAAGGCAAGGTGCTCGAGGCGGTTCACTCGCCCACCTTCGGAGTGCAGTCGTAACGTTCCGGCCAGACTATGCACAATACAAACGAGGTCCCTTCGCAGGCCCGGCGCATCGAAGAATTGGTGGCTAAACTTGGGGCGTCGGGCGATCCGGCCTTTCTGGCGACCGCCAGGGAGCTGGTTGAGGCGCTGATGGATCTGCACGGCGCCGCGCTCGAGCGGATGCTCGAAATGGCATCCGCCGCGGGCGCGGCGGGGCGCGACATAGCGGATAAATTCGGCCGCGACGACCTGGTGGGCAGCCTGCTCGTGCTCTACGGCATCCACCCGCTGGATCTCGAAGCCCGCGTGCGGAGGGCTCTGGAAAAACTGGAACCGCGCCTGGGCAAGCACGGCCATCGGATCGATTTGATAAGCGTCGATGAAGGCGCCGTCAGGCTGCGTGTCGGGGCCGGCGTGGCGAGCCATGGGGCGTCCGCCGCTTCTCTCAAGGCGGCCGTGGAGGAAGCGATTTACGCCGCGGCTCCCGATACCGAACACCTCGAGATCGAAGGGCTCGAGGAGATGGAATCGCGCGGCGCTTTTGTGCCTCTATCCCTGCTGACCGAGATGAAGGGCGCCGTATGAGCGCGGCCGGCGTCCCCCACACGCTGGGCGTCTTGCGCCGTTTCGTCCGCCAGAGCCGGCCCCTGGAGCGGTGCGAGTTGTGCGGCGCCGCGCTGAGGGCCGATCATCCGCACCTCATGGAGCCGCTGGCGCGCAAGCTGATTTGCGCATGCGACGCCTGCGGCATTCTTTTCTGCGCTGAGGGCCCGGCGCGCTTCAAGCGCGTGCCCCGGCGCACCCGCTTTCTAGACGATTTCCGCCTAACGGACGCGCAGTGGGAAAGCCTGCTGATCCCTATCAACGTGGCTTTCTTTTTCGAGAGCAGCCCCGAGAAGCGCATGGTCACCTTGTATCCCAGCCCCGCGGGCGCGCCGGAATCTCAACTGGCGCTCGAGACGTGGGGCGAGATCGCCGCAGCGAATCCGGTGCTCGGCGGCATGGAAGCCGATGTGGAAGCGCTGCTCGTCAACCGGCTGGGCCCGTCCCACGGGTATCCGACGCCGGAGTATTACCTGCTACCCATCGACGAGTGCTACCGGCTGGTGGGGCTGATCCGCGCGCAGTGGCGAGGATTTACGGGCGGCGCGGAGGTCTGGGCGGAACTGAGGAGTTTCTTCGCGGGCCTTAAGGAACGGGCCGGCTCGGCCGGCGGAGGGCCTCATGCCTGATCTCAGTTTTCGCATCGAAAGTGCCGGGGCGGTGCCGTTTGCCGTATCGCCGCTGCTCGCGTTCCAAGTCCGCGTGACAAACGCCCAGAAGGAGCGCGTGCACGCCGTCGCCCTACGGTGCCAAATTCAGATCGAGGCCACGCGACGGAGCTACAACTCCGGCGAGCAAGCCAGCCTTGGGGACCTGTTCGGCGAGCCTCACCGTTGGGGCCAGACGTTGCGCACCATGTTATGGACCCACGCGAGCGCGATCGTTCCCGAGTTCACGGGCAGCACGCTGGCTGAGTTGCAGGTGCCCTGCACATTCGATTTCAACATCGCCGTGGTGAAGTATTTCCAGGGCTTGCAGGAAGGCGAAATTTCGCTGTGTTTCCAATTCAGCGGCTCCGTTTTTTACGAAGCCGCCGATGGGAACATGCAGGTCGCGCCCATCTCGTGGGATCGGGAAGCGAAATTCCGGCTGCTTTTGAAAACCTGGACCCAAATGATGGACATCTACTACCCCAACAGCGCCTGGCTCTGCCTGCGGCGCGACATCTTCGAGCGGCTCTGCCGGCATAAAACGCAGCACGGAATTCCCACGTGGGAACAGACCGTGGAAGAACTGCTCGAACGCGTGGAGGAAGGGGTGCGACCGTGAATTTGTCTGCCATCGAGAAGGTCGCTAACGCCGTGCTCTACGAGGGATACATTCTTTATCCCTACCGCCTGTCGGCCACGAAAAACCAGCGGCGCTTCAATTTCGGAGTTCTGGTTCCGCCGGCTTTCAGCGAACGGGAACGCGGCGCCGAAACATCCGAGATGCGGACCGAGTGCCTGGTTTCGGGAGGTTCCGCGAGCCTCGACTTTCGAGTGAGATTCCTGCAAGTGGAAGCCTCTCCCAACTGGCAGGAAGCCACAGAGCGCGAAGTGCGGCTCGCGGATTCGAGCCTCGCCGGCCTGCCGGAGGAGCCGCGGCGCGAGCAGTTCCGCTTCCCACCCATCGAAGGAGCGGTGGAAATCTCGGCCGTGCGTCTCGAGGACGATCTCTACCGGCTGGCCGTGCGCGTCTTAAACCACACCGCTCTCGCAGGCCTGGAACCGCAAAGCCGCGACGAGGTGCTGCCGTTCTCTCTGGCGTCCACGCACACCATTCTGGCCGTGAAGGACGGCGAGTTTATTTCGCTTCTCGATCCGCCGGAGCGCTTCCGCGAAGCTGCCGCCGGATGCCGGAATGCGGGCGCCTGGCCGGCGTTGGTAGGCAACGCCGGCGAACGAGACGCGATGCTTTCTTCGCCCATCATTCTGTACGACTACCCGCAAATCGCGGAGGAGAGTCCCGGCGATCTCTGCGACGGCACCGAGATCGATGAGATCCTGACACTGCGCATTCTTACCCTGACCGACGACGAGAAGCGTGAAATGCGCCAGGCCGGCGATCATGCGCGCCGCATACTCGAGCGCACCGAAGCGCTTCCCCAGGAGCAGCTCATGAAGCTGCACGGCGTTCTGCGCGGATGGCGCGCTTCCGAGGAGGAGTCATGAACGAGTGGGAGTTTCTGCTTCTGGAAGACAAGACGCCCGTGGACCACCTGCTCGTCCAGGGCGTCGAGTTGAAGGCCGGCAGCCGCGTCCGGCTGCGCCCGCGTAAGGGCGGCGACGTTCTCGATATGGCGCTCGCGGGGAAGGTAGCGGCAATCGAATCCATCGAGCAGAACTATGAGGGCCAATTTCAGCTTGCCGTGGTGCTGGAGGAGGATCCGGGGCGGGACATGGGGCTGCTGCGCCAACCCGGCCATCGCTTCTTTTTCGGCCTCGAGGAAGTCGAGCCGCTGGAGAGGGAAGGAGAAGCGCAATGAACGGAGCGCGAATACTGGTCGCGGGTATCGGCAATATTTTTCTGGGCGATGATGCCTTCGGCGTCGAAGTGGCGCGCCGTATGTCGCAGCGCGCTTTGCCAGATGGCGTTCGCGTGGTCGATTTCGGTATTCGCGGTTTCGATCTCGCTTATACGCTGATGGATTACGATGTCGCGATCCTGGTGGACACCACCGCGCAGGGCGGCGAGCCCGGCACGGTCTATGTCGTCGAGATCGACAGCGGAGGTGATGAAGAACCAGACGGCGCGGAGGCCGGACCGGTCCAGATAGAGACTCACGGCATGAACCCCATGCGCGTGCTGGAAACGGTGCGGGCGCTGGGCGGACAACCCAAGCGAATCCTGATGGTGGGTTGCGAGCCGGCCACGTTTGGCGACCAGGAAGAAGGGGCGTTCGGCCTGAGCGCTCCCGTCGAGGCCGCGGTTGACGTGGCCATCGGCGTCATCGAATCGCTAGTGGCGAAGATCGCCGGCGAATCCCGGGCCGGAGTGGCGGCATGAGCGCTTCAGACTACACGATCGATCCCGGAGTAAGCCGCTTCACCGCACTAGGAGTCGCGGGCGGCATGTTATCGGCTCTGGGCCACGACCCGATCATCGGGATCCGCGATCTGGCTGGGGATGTACGGTTCGATGCGGATGCGCCCGAGCGATCCTGGCTCCGCATGAGAATTCCGGCGGCCTGTCTGGAAGTGCAGAATCAAGCCAGCGAGAAGGATCGCCGCGAGATGAAACGCACCATGGACCGCGAAGTCCTGGAGACGGCCCGGTACCCCGATATCGATTTCGAGAGTACCGGCGTTAGAGTGACCCACGGCGACGCCCACAGCCCGCGCGTGGAACTTGAAGGCAATTTGACCTTGCATGGCGTCACGCGGCCGCTTCGTTTTCCGGCGCGGGTATCCGTGTTGGGCGATATGTTGCGCGCCAATGGCGAGTTTTCGGTGCTGCTGAGCGACTACCGGATGAAGCGGCCCTCGGTCGCCGGCGGAACGCTCAAACTCAAGGATCAGATCAAGCTCGTGTTTGATATTGCGGCCCGCCAGAAGACCGGGAGCGTGCTGGCCGCGGGAGGAGGAGGGCATGTGCCTGGCGATTCCGGGTAAAGTCGTCGAGGTTCTGACCGAGCGGGAGAATCTGGCGCTGGTGGAGGTTATGGGCGTGCGGCGGAAGATCGATACCGGCTTGCTGATGGAAGACCCGGCCGGGCCCGGGGACTGGGTGCTGATCCACGTCGGCTTCGCCATGAGCAAAATCAGCGAGAAAGATGCCGACGAGCAGATGCGGATGCTCGAGATGCTGGGCGAAAACGAGGCCGCTATGCAAGAGATCGAAGGCTATGGCGTCGCGGAGCGCGGCTCCTAAGGAGCGGACGATGAAATTTGTCGATGAGTTTCGCACCCCCGAACTGATCACCCGGACGGCCGAAGAGATTTCGCGCCTCGCCGATCCGCGGCGCCATTACCGCTTTATGGAAGTTTGCGGCGGGCATACGCACGCCATCTATCGTTTCGGCCTGAAGGATCTGCTGCCGCCGAATGTCGAGCTCATCCACGGACCGGGCTGCCCGGTGTGCGTGCTGCCCATGGGCCGCATCGACGATGGCCTCTCCATGTCGCAGCAGCCGGATGTCGTCTTCACGGCGTTCGGCGACATGATGCGCGTGCCCGGCGCGCGCGGCAGCCCGCTCGAATACAAAGCCCGCGGCGCCGACGTGCGGATCGTCTATTCGCCTTCGGATGCCCTGCAGCTCGCCCGGGCCAATCCCGGCAAGCACGTTATGTTCTTCGCCATCGGCTTCGAAACCACCGCGCCTTCCACCGCCCTCACCCTGATGCGCGCGCGCGCCCTGGGCATCCGCAACTTCTCGGTCTTCTCGAACCACGTCACGATCATCCCGGCCATTCGCGCCATCCTCGATTCGCCCGATATGCGCCTGGATGCGTTCATCGGGCCGGGCCACGTCTCGACGGTGATCGGGTGCCGGCCCTACGAATGGATCGCGCGTAATGAGGGCAAGCCGATCGCGGTTTCCGGTTTCGAGCCGCTCGATATCCTGCAGGCGGTCGTCATGCTGCTGCGCCAGCTGAAAGAGGGGCGCGCCGAGGTGGAAAATCAGTATCGGCGCGTGGTGCCGTGGGAAGGCAATCGCGCCGCGCTGAAGGTCATGAACGAGGTCTTTCAGCTGCGTCCCTATTTCGAATGGCGCGGCTTGGGATTCATTTCTCAATCGGCCTTGCGCCTGCGCGACAGCTTTGCCGAATGGGACGCCGAACAGCGCTTCCACATTCCGGGCATACGCGTCACCGACCCCAAGGCCGCGCAGTGCGGCGAGGTCCTGAAGGGCGTATTGAAGCCGGCGCAGTGCAAGCTCTTCGGCAAGGAGTGTACGCCCGAGCATCCCGTCGGCGCGCTGATGGTCTCGTCGGAAGGATCCTGCGCCGCATATTACAACTACGAGCATCGCAAGGCCGCGCTGGTGGGCCTCGCCCCGGCAGTCTGAAAGGAAAATCATGCAGGCCACCATGCCCAAGATCCGGTTCCGCGATCCCCAGATCGAGATGGCTCACGGCGCCGGAGGCAAGGCCAGCCGCCGGCTCATCGAAGGCCTGATTGTCCCCCTGCTGTGCGACTCCCCCACGGGACCGCTGGGCGATGCGGCGCACCTCATGATGAACGGCGCCCCGCTGGCCATCACCACCGATAGCTTCGTAGTGAAGCCCCTGCGGTTTCCAGGCGGCTCCATCGGCGAACTGGCGGTTAACGGAACCGTGAACGACTTGGCGGTGTCGGGCGCGCGGGCGCAGAGCCTGGTTGTGACCCTGATTCTCGAAGCGGGACTGCCGGCCGAGACGCTCGAGGCCGAGGTGCGCGCCATGAGCGACGCGGCCCGGCGCGCGGGCGTCGCCGTTGTGGGCGGCGACACCAAGGTGGTCGAGCACGGCAAGGCCGACGGCATGTACATTTCCAGTTGCGGCATCGGACGCATCATCGAGGGCGTGGACATCGCGCCGCAATCCGTTCGCCCCGGCGACCGGGTGCTTCTGTCGGGGCCGATCGGGGATCACGGCATCACCATCCTGCTGGCGCGCGGGGAACTGGGCATGGAATCCGACCTGTGCTCCGATACGCGCTCCGTTCTTCCGCTGGTGGAGGCGCTGGCAGCCGCGGCGGGACCCGCCATCCGCTGGATGCGCGATCCCACGCGCGGCGGCGTGGCCACTTCTCTCAACGAACTGGCGCTCGATTGCGGCCTCGGAATCCACCTCTCGGAAAACCGGATTCCGGTGCGCGACACCGTCCGGGGTGCGTGCGAACTGCTCGGCCTCGACCCTCTGCACATCGCCAATGAAGGGCAATTTCTGGCCGTGGTGGCGCCGGAATTCGCCGAGGCCGCCCTCGCCGCGTTGCGGGCCGCGCCCGGCGGCGGCGCGGCGGAGATCATCGGCGAGGTGCGCGAACAGCCGGCCGGTGCGGTGCTGTGCTCGACGCTGTATGGCGGCACGCGCGTGGTTGATATGTTGGTGGGCGATCCGCTGCCGCGTATTTGCTAGGGAGCGTGCGATGACAACCAAGTGCGATTTGGCCGGGCGCGTCGAGGATCGGCTGCTCGAGCGCAATCAGATCTACGAGGAGTTCTTTTCCCGCGAGGCGCACCGCCTGGCCCTGGCGTGCCGCGAGATGTCGGAGCGCTTCCTGCGCGGCGGCCGTCTGCTGGCCTTCGGCGCCGGCCCCTACGCTACCGATGCCCAGCACGTCTCGGTGGAATTCGTCCACCCGGTCATCGTGGGCAAACGCGCCCTGCCGGCGCTCGATCTGTCGATGCTGTATCGCCCCTGGCTCGAAGCGCTCGTCACCGCCGACGATATCGCGATGGGCTTCGGGCCGCCCGAGGGCGATCGCGGGGTGTGGTCCGCGCTGGATCTGGCGCGCACCCGGCGGGCTATGACGTTTGCCCTTCCTGGATTCGAGGGCGATTACGCGGTGGCCGCGTGTACCCGAGATCCCTTTCTGCACCAGGAAGCCATCGAAATGCTCTATCACACGCTCTGGGAGACGGTGCACGTGTTTTTCGAGCATCGCGAGCTGGGCCTCGATACGGGCGACGCGGGATTCCTGTATCCATTTCTCGGTCAGGAAAAGCAAGCGACCGACGGCGTGCTGGCGGAAGTCGCCGCATCCATCCGGCTCAAGGTCGGGGATGACGCCAGACTGCGAGCGCAGGTGGCCGCGGAACAGACGGATGCTATCGTGGCGGCGGCGCGGGCTCTCTGGGAATCGGTTCGCCAGGGCGGCAAGCTGATCCTCTTCGGCAACGGCGGATCGGCCACCGATGCCAACGATTGGGCGCTGGACTGCGTCGCGCCGCCCGAAGGCTTCCGCCCGCTGCCGGCGGTGTCGCTGGCGCTCGAGTCGGCCAATATCACGGCCGTCGCCAACGACGTGGGCACCGAGGTGATCTTCCTGCGCCAGCTCATCGCCCAGGCTCGCCCGCACGATGTGGCGATCGCCATTTCCACCAGCGGCGGATCGCGTAACATCATCATGGCTCTCGAAGAGGCTTGTCGGCGTAAGATGGCCACCGTGGCTCTGGTCGGCTATGATGGCGGTGAGATCGTGCGGCGCGGCCTGGCGGATTTTCCCATTGTGGTTCGCGCCGATTACATCCCCCGCATTCAGGAGGTGCAGGCGTCCATCTACCACATCATCCGGGAAGCCATGGAGACGCTGGCGCGCGGCTAGAGCTGGAGTGCCTGCTGATCGCTGACGACCTCACCGGCGCGTGTGACGCGGCGGTTCATTTTGCGGCTAGGGGGCGCGCGACGGCGGCCTGCCTGGACCTGAATGCCGATCTTACCGGCTTGAACGTGGTGGCCCTCAGCACCGATACGCGCGACGCGCCGGCCGGCGAGTTCCGGCGCATGGCCGCGGAAGCGGCGCTCCGATTCGCGGGGTGCCGGGTCCGCGTGCTGTTCAAAAAGATCGATTCCACGCTGCGCGGGAGGGCCGCCGAGGAGATCCAGACGGCAGCCGAAGCTTTCGGCTGCGATGCCGCCGTGGTAACGCCCGCGTTTCCAGCGATGGGCCGCATAGTGGAGGGCGGCCACCTGCGGGTCAGCGGGGCCTCCGATTTCCAGCCGATTCATCTGCCTTCTTACTTCTGCGCGCAGGGGGTCGCCTGCGTTCATGCCGCGCCGGGCGGCGTGCGGGAGGCCCTGGCGGCCGGCGCTCGATATGTTTCGGTGGACGCGGCTTCGGATGGCGATCTCGATTGCGTTGTCCGCGAGGTGCTGGCCGGTGGCCGCAAGATGCTGTGGGCCGGTTCGGGGGGATTGGCCGCGGCGCTGGCGCGGGTGAGTTGTGGGGCCGTTCCCGCGCCGGCCGGCCCGCCCGCACGCGCCGGCGCCGTGCTGTTCTGCATAGGCTCGGACCACGCCGTCACCTTGGAGCAGCAGCGGCGCCTGGTGGCGGAGCGTGTGCAGCACGTGGTCCTGCGCATCCCGCGTGGGCAGGTTCCCGCGGCGAAGCTCCGCGAGTTGGCCGGTGACGCCGCCGCATTGCTGCTCTCGGGGGGCGATACGGCCTCGGCGGTATGCCACGCGCTGGGTGTCCGGCGGATCGAGCTGCGCGGCGAAATTCTCCCAGGTATTCCGTGGGGTGTGTTCCGCGGCGGCCCGCTCGATGGCACGCCCGTCGCTACCAAGTCCGGCGGTTTCGGCGGACCCGGCGCATTGGTGGCCGTGGCCGACTATTTCACCGAGCCGCGCCGCCGCGTTTGACACCTCTTTCGGGGTGCTGCTAGCCTTACGGTTCGGATGACCCGACCACCGCAAGATCTGCCGAGAATTGCGCTCACCATGGGCGACCCCGCCGGCGTGGGGCCGGAGATTGTCGTCAAAGCGCTGGCCGATCCCGAGATCGCGGCGGTGGCGCGCTGGGTGGTAGTGGGCGACCCTCGCATTCTCGCCATGGCCGAGCAATTCACCCGCCTGCGCCTGGCATCCGCGAAACTGAGGGCCAGCGGGATTCTGGGCGACCTCGATGATTTCGCGTTCGGGCGCTTGGACCCCCGCTGCGGACAGGCGGCCGTGGAATACGTCCGCATCGCCACGCGGATGTGCCTGGATGGCGAAGCCGAAGCCATGGTCACGGCGCCACTCAACAAGGAAGCCGTGGCGCTCTCCGGCCGTCTGTTTTCCGGCCACACCGAGTTCATCGCCGAGATGTGCGGCGCGCCCGAGCCGCGCATGCTGCTGGCCACGGAACGGCTCTGCACCGTGCATGTCTCGACCCACATTCCGCTGCGCCAGGCCTGCCAATTGGAAACGGGCCGCATTCTCAAGACCATCGAGCTGGGCGATGAGGCCATGCGGTTGCTCGGTTTCGCCCAACCGCGCATTGCGGTCTGCGGGCTGAATCCGCACGCCGGCGAGCACGGTCTGTTCGGCGAGGAGGACCAGACCGCCATCGTGCCGGCCATCCAGGCCGCGCGCGCCCGGGGCATCGCGTGCAGCGGACCGCACGCCGGCGATACCGTCTTCCTGCAAGCCCTCCGCGGGGCCTATGACCTGGTGGTGGCCATGTACCATGACCAGGGCCACATTCCCATGAAGCTCATCGATTTCGAAGGCGGCGTGAATATTTCGCTGGGCATCCCGATCATCCGCACTTCGGTGGACCATGGAACCGCTTTCGATATCGCCGGCAAAAACCAGGCCGACCCTCGCAGCCTGAAGCAGGCTATGCGCATGGGCGCGCGCATGGCCGCCACGCGGCGCGCCGGCCGGAGGAATCCGGCTTGACCCCCGCCGGCGCACTCGCGCGGAAGGCGTCCGTGCAACGCGGCATGATGATGCGTCGCTTCGGCCCGCTGCTGGCGCTGGCCGTCCTGTGCACGACGCTCGGGATTCTCTCCAGCCATTTCCTGACCTGGGACAACCTCATCAACGTGTGCCGCCAGTCCGCTGTGAATGCGCTGCTGGCGCTGGGGCAACTGGTGGTGATCATCACCGCGGGAATCGATCTTTCAGTCGGCAGCATTTTGGGCCTGTGCTGCGTGTTGGCGGCGCTGCTGCTGAAGGCCGGGGCCCCGCCGGCTATGGGCGTGCTGGGCGCGCTGGCGATCGGGGCGGGTCTGGGCGCCGTCAATGGCCTCCTGTTCACCAAGCTGCGCCTGCCGCACCCGTTCATCCCCACCCTGGGGATGATGAACGTGGCGCGCGGCTTGGCGCTGGTGATCAGCGGAGGCTTCCCCATATCGGAGCTGCCCCCCGGCTTCCGTTTCTGGGGCGCCGGGTCGCTCGGATGGATTCCCGCGCCGTTCGTGGTCGTCGCGCTGTTCGCCGTCGCATTCCATATTTTTCTGACCCGCACCACGGCCGGCCGCGACATCTACGCGGTGGGCGGCAACCGGCAGGCGGCCCTGCTTTCAGGCGTCCCAGTCGATGCGCGCCTGATTCTGGTTTATGCCTTGAGCGGGCTGAGCGCGGGGGCCGGTGCGGTGGTGCTGGCGGGGCGCATGAACTCGGGTTTCCCATTGGCCGGCGTGGGCGGCGAGTTGGATGCCATCGCCGCGGTCATCATCGGCGGAGCCAGTTTCTTCGGTGGCGCCGGCTCGGTGGGCGGCACGCTGGTGGGCGCGCTGATCATGGGAGTGCTGCGCAACGGCCTCAACCTGCTGAATGTTTCGGCCTACTGGCAGACCGTGGTGATCGGCATCGTGATCGTAGCGGCCGTATGGGTGGATGTCGTGCGCCAGCGCGCCGCCGCGCGCGGTTGAAGTTCGCGGCCCGTTTCCCATGCCGCGGTACCCTGAAGAGGGAGGGTGAGATGAATCGCAGGAGCTTTCTGTGGGGCGCCGGAGCCCTCGCCTCGGCCGGGGAGACCAGCGCACAGCGCATTTCCGGAACCACTCTCGATACCCGCATCGTGCGGCTGAACCTCCGCCACACCTGGACCACCACCATGTCCTCCAGCGAGTTTCGCGATACCCTGCACGTCGCCTATAACCGCGACGGCATCACCGGCCATGGTGAAGGCGCGCCTATCGTGCGCTATCACGAAGATGCCGTCTCGGCCCGCCAGGCGGTGGAATCGCTCCGCGACCTGCTGCTTTCCGCCGATCCCATGCAGTTCTCGAAGGTCATGGGCGAGGTCTTCCAGCGCCTGCCGGGGGCGTGGGCCGGCAAAGCGGCCGTGGATATAGCGCTGATGGATTGGGTGGGCCAGAAACTGAAGATCCCGCTTTACACCTACTTCGGTCTGGACCCGCGCGACACGCCGTTGACCACCTTCTCGATCGGCATCGACACCCCCGAGATCACCCGCGAGAAGACCCGCGAGGCGGAGGCCTTCCCGATTCTCAAGGTCAAGGTGGGGCTGGACACCGACGAGCCCACCATCGAAGCCGTGCGCAGCGTCACCTCCAAGCCGCTGCGCGTGGATGCCAACGAGGGCTGGAAGACGAAAGAAGAGGCCGCCCGCAAGATCGACTGGCTGGCGGCTCACGGCGTGGAGTTTATCGAGCAACCCCTGCCTGCCGAAATGATCGAGGAGACCGCCTGGGTACACAGCCGCGTGGGCATCCCCATCATCGCCGACGAAGCCTGCCAGCGCGCTTCGGACATCCCCAAGTTGAAAGGCGCGTTCGACGGCGTCAATATCAAGCTCGATAAGAGCGGCGGCCTACTGGAGGCCTACCGCATGATCCAGATCGCCAAGTCATTGGGAATGCGGACCATGCTCGGCTGCATGATCTCGAGTTCGGTCTCGGTCACCGCCGCGGCGCATCTTTCGCCGCTGGTCGATTACGCCGATCTGGACGGCAATCTGCTGATCGCCAACGACCCCTTCCGCGGCGTGCTCGTGGAAAAAGGCAAGCTCATACTGCCGGACCGTCCCGGCCTGGGGCTGATTCCGGCGGCCTGATCCCGCCGCCGTTTACGCGCTCGTCGCCGCGCCCTTCCGGAAAGCATCGATCCGGGCGATTTCTTCGGGGTCGAGACGGAACTCCAGCGCTCCCAGCACTCCCTTGGCCTGCTCCGCCGAGCGCATCCCCACAATGGCCGCCGTCACCGCGGGGTTCCGCAGCGTCCAGGCAATCGCCACCTCTCCGGCCGTGCGTCCGTGCTGGGCGCCGATCTCGCGCATCAGCTCCGCCAGCTCCAGGTTGCGCGAAAGCTGCGGCTCGCGGAAGGCCGGCACGCGCCGCCGGAAATCGTCCTGCGGAAAACTATCGATGCGCTCGCGCGTCATCTTGCCCGTCAGCAGGCCCGATTTCATCGGCGAATAGGCGATCACTCCGATCCCGTGCAGGAAGCAGTACGGCAGAACTTCGTCCTCCACCTCCGGGCTGATCGCCGAGTACTGAGGCTGCAACGATGTCACCGGC
>Ga0326728_10009678_pt1 | contig 23037 bp, 16 predicted proteins | sample MB3enrmetagenome_FD_207602 | JGI IMG/M metagenome (GOLD analysis project Ga0326728, IMG submission 207602) | Lab enriched peat soil microbial communities from McLean, Ithaca, NY, United States - MB31MN | ecosystem: Environmental > Terrestrial > Soil > Wetlands > Peat | place: USA: New York... | reverse complement strand
CTGCTGCCGGAGTGCGTGATGAACGAGAAGACCGAGTGGATTGGCGAGGGCTTCTGCGGCCGGTCGCTCGATCAGCAGCGCACGCAGAACATCTGTCCCGAGCCGGGACCGAACGGCGCGCCGATCAAGATGCTCTACCGCCAGGGCGGGTCCTACATCTCGACGATGACGGACACCAATCGCTGGCCGAGGATGTTCCAGCATCCGAACCTGGAGTTCTTTGTCACCTCCGACATTCACTGGCAGAGCGAAACGAGTTTTGCCGATATCGTTCTGCCGGCCTGCACGGGCTTTGAGCGCGAGGACATTTGCGAGCTCGGCGCGCCGGGCGGATACGGCGCCAACGACATGGGCGCCAACTACCGCGTGATCCTGTATCAGCACAAGTGCATCGAGCCTCTCTGGGAGTCGCGGGCCGACTACGACATTTATGTCGAGCTGGCCGATCGTCTGGGCTTCAAGGACCGCTTCACCGAAGGCAACACCATGCAGGACTGGATCCGCAAGATCTTCGACAAGTCCTCGCTGCCCGAGTATGTGAAGTTCGAGGACTTCAAGAAGAAGGGCTACTTTGTGGTTCCTCCGCCGGACCCGAACCGCAAGCGCACGGTTTCCAACCGCTGGTACTACGAGGATCGGGAGTGCGATGTGCCCGATCGCGGCAATCCGCAGATCGGCACGGCCCGGGCCAAGATGATGGGCACGCCGAGCGGCAAGATCGAGTTTGTTTCCGAGTTCCTGAAGAAGTACTTCCCGGACGACAAGGAGCGGGCCGTGATGCCCGACTACCTGGAGCCCTGGGAGAGCAAGTATGCGCCCGAGGCGGCAAAGTATCCGCTGGTGCTGATGACGCCGCATATGCGCTTCAGCTATCACACGCATTACGACGACAAATCGCCGTGGCTGGATGAGATTCCGGCTCACCGCATCATCAAGAACGGGTATGCTTACTGGCCGATCCGTCTGCACAAGGAAGACGCCGAGCCGCGCGACATCAAGAACGGCGACATCGTGAAGCTCTACAACGATCGCGGCGCGGTGCTGGGAGTTGCGTGGGTTACCGAGCGCGTGAAGCCGGGAGTGATTCTGACGTATCAGGCGAGCGCCAAGTACGATCCACTGGAACCGGGCAAGCCGGGCAGCATCGACCGGGGCGGCTGCGTGAACCTGCTGACGCCGTCGCGGATGGTTTCAAAGAACGCTCCGGGCATGGCCTGCAACTCGTCCAACGTCGAAATCGAAAAGTGGGAGGCCTAAGATGAAGAACCTTGGAATCGTAGTCGACGTCGCCAAGTGCACGGGCTGTTACAGTTGTTTTCTGGCCTGCAAGGATGAGTACTGCGGCGAGGCCCACCCCGGCCACACGCTGGCCCAGCCCATGAAGGGCCAGCAGTGGATGAACATCATTGAAGTGGAGCGGGGCACCTTCCCCAAGGTGAAGGTGGACCACATTCCCATCGCCTGCATGCAGTGCGAGGATGCCCCTTGCGTGGCGGCCGCCGAGAACGGCGCTGTCTACCGCCGCGACGACGGCATCGTGATGATCGATCCGGTGAAGGCCAAAGGCCAGAAGCAGATTGCCAATGCCTGCCCCTACCGGGTGATCTTCTGGAACGAAGCGGAGAACATCGCGCAGAAGTGCAACATGTGTTCGCACCTGATCGACGGCGGTTACAAGAATCCCCGCTGCGTCGAGCTGTGCCCCACCGGCTGCCTTACCTTCGGGGATCTCAACGATCCGCAGAGCGAAGTTGCAAAGCTGGTTGCCGCGCAGAAGCCCACCTCGCTGCGTCCCGAGTTCGGGTTGCAGGAGAAGGTGCTCTACGTCAACGTGCCCAAGAAGTTCGTTTCCGGCACGGTGATCGTAAAGGAGACCGACATGTGCGCCGAGAACATCACGGTCGCACTCAAGGGCAATGGCGTAGACAGGACGGCCGTCACCGACGCTTTTGGGGACTTTTGGTTTGAGGGCCTCGAAAACGCCACCGATTACACGGTTGAAATTGCGCACAAAGGCTTCAAGAACATCAGTCTCAAAGTGCGTACCTATAGGGACGTTGTGATCCAGGAGATCTTCCTAGAGAAGACCGCCTGAGCCGCCACATTGAGCTGGGTGCAGAGGGAAGCGTAATGTCAAGCAAAGCCGGCGTCCAATCGTTTGGCGTACACATACCGGTTCACCGTCTATCGCGGGCTGCGATCGGACAGAGTTGGGAGTCGCGCGGACCGCAGGGCGAGCGCGCGGTGGCCAACTACGACGAAGACAGCCTGACGATGGCCGTAGCGGCTGCGAGAAACTGTCTGAAGCGGGCGGCGGGCAAAAAGGTGGGAGCTCTCTACTTTGCCACCACCACCGCACCGTATCTTGAAAAGCAGAGCGCGGCGCTGATTGCGGCTGTACTTTCGCTGCCCGAAGATACGCAGACGCTGGACTTCGGCAACACGCTGCGTTGCGGCACGGGCGCGCTGGGCGCAGCTATCAACGCGGTGAACAGCGGCGCCGTGGATTCGGTGCTGGTGTGCGCGGCGGATATGCGGGTCTTTGCTCCCAAGAGCTTTCAGGAGATGACCAGCGGAGACGGTGCAGTTGCGTTCCTCATCGGCAGGGAAGACCTGATCGCCGAGATCGACTGGTTCGATTCTTATTCCGACGAGATCCAGGACGTCTGGCGCATGGAGGGCGAGCGGTTTCTGCGCAGCGCGGAAGAGCGCTTTGTGCAGGATTACGGCTACGCCCGCGTGGTTCGGAATGCGGCGGGCAAGTCGCTCAAGAAGCATGGCGCGACGGCTGAGAACTTCAGCAAGATCTGCTCGAACTTCACCGATCCCAAGTCGATCGGCAGAGTCTTTGCAAAGTTCGGCTTCAAGCCGGAAGAGCAGTTGCAGGGCGAGCTGAACCAAAGCATCGGAGACACGGGCGCTGCGATGGCGCTGATGAACGCGGCTCAGGCGGTTGAAAATGCCGCGGCGGGCCAGTCAATATTGGTAGCCAGCTACGGCAACGGCTGCGATGTCTTCTCGCTCCGCGCGACGGACAAGATCGCGAACTTCCCGTTCGGGCGCAAGATCGCCGATCAGGTTGCTCAGAAGATCATGGTGTCGAGCTACAACAAGTACCTCATCTGGCGGGGACTGATTGAAGTGGCGCAGACGCCGCGGCCTCCGTTGGTCGAGCGCCAGCCCACGCCGCCGGCGCAGTGGCGCGAGGTGAAGGGCGAGCTGGTGCTGAACGGGACGCGCTGCCAGCAGTGTGGAACGGCGCAGTATCCGCCGCAGCGGGTGTGCATGTCGTGCAAGGCCAAAGACAAGATGGAGCGTTACAACTTCAGTCAGGTTCCGGCCAAGGTCACCACGTTCTCGCACGACTACATCATGGAGACTCTCGATTCTCCGGTTACGACCACGGTGGTGGACTTTGAGGGGGGCGGGCGCATGATCTGCGATATGACCGACCGCGACATCAAAGAAGTTGTCGTCGGCATGGATCTGGAGATGACCTTCCGCAAGCTTTATACGGTGGGCGGCATCCACAACTACTGGTGGAAGTGCACGCCGGTGCGAAAGTAGGCAGGAGCGGCATGGAAAGCATCAAGAATAAAGTCGCGATCGTCGGCATGGGCTGCGTCAGGTTCGGTGAGAACTTCGACAAGAGCATCGATGACATGTTGATCGATGCCGCCTACGAGGCCTACGAAGACGCCGGTATCGATCCGAAGGATATTCAGGCGGCGTGGTTCGGCAATCTGTGGGCCGGGCATACCGGGCAGATTCTGGCAACTCCCCTTAAGCTCTCCTACATTCCGGTTACGCATACCGAGAATGCCTGCGCCACGGGCTCCGAGGCTCTGCGCGGCGCATGTTACGCGGTGGCCGCCGGGGCCTGCGATATTGCGCTCGCCATCGGCGTTGAAAAGCTCAAGGACACGGGATTCATGGGTCTTCCGCAGACGCGCCCGAATGCCACGTGGAGCTACAGACTTTCCTCGATGACTGCGCCGGCCGGTTTCGCTTTGATGGCGACGCGGTACTTCGCCAAGAACAATCTGAGCATTGAAGAGGGCAAGAAGCTGCTGGCGCAGATTGCGGTGAAGAATCACTTCAACGGCGCGCTCTGCCCGAAGGCCCAGTTCCAGAAAGAGATCACGATGGAGATGGCGCTGAAGGCGCCAATGATCTCCTCGCCGCTCTCGCTGTTTGACTGCTGCCCGGTAAGCGACGGCGCGGCGGCGGCGATTGTGGTTCGCGCCGACTGGGCAAAGAAATTCCGTCCCGATCCGATTTATGTGAAGGCGCTGCAGATCAGCCAGGGTCCGCGCGAGGGCTTCATGAGCCCGGCGTACGACTACGCGCACGTCGAGGAGACGCGCCGCGCCGGTGCTGCCGCCTACGCCGAGGCCGGAATCAAGGATCCGTCCAAAGAGATCAGCATCGCCGAAGTCCATGACTGCTTCACGATCACCGAGTTGACGATCATGGAGGATTTGCAGTTCAGTAAGGAAGGCAAGGCTCCGGAGGACATCGCGGCCGGCCGCTACGCGCTCAAGGGCGATCTTCCGGTGAACACCGACGGGGGCTTGAAGTGCTTTGGCCATCCGATCGGCGCAACCGGGCTGCGGATGATGTACGAGGTGTACAAGCAGTTGCAAGGCAAGGCCGAGAAACGGCAGATCAAGAATCCGGCGATCGGGCTGACGCACAACCAGGGTGGAGAGCCCGGTGCGGCAGTGGTAAGCGTCGCCATTGTGGGCAACGAGATTTAGCCGCTTGCGGCTACAGGGTTTTTCAAAGAGCAGATAGATCAGGTAACGAGATCAAGCAACGAAGGGTGAATCCCGGTATGAGTGAACAGATCTTCACAAACTGTACGGTCGGCGGTCCGGTCAAGGTGCACGTCGAGAACGGCGTCATCACCAAGATGCGCCCCATCATCTTCGACGACAAGGTCGACGCGCCCTCCTGGACGGTAAACGCCAGGGGCAAGAAGTTCTCTCCGCCGCGCAAGACTACGCTCAACGCATACGTGGTTCCCGAGCGTACGCGCGTCTACTCGGAAAACCGGATCAAGTATCCGATGAAGCGCAAGAGCTTCGATCCGAACGGCGAGCGCAACCCGCAGAACCGCGGCAAGGATGAGTACGTCCGCATCAGCTGGGACGAAGCCATCGACATCGTCTACGGCGAGATGAAGCGCATCCGCGACAAGTACGGCAAGGCGGCCATCACCGGCATGACCTCGTCGCACCACAACTTCGGGTACCTGCACTACAAGATGGGGCCCTTCGGCCGCTTCTTCAACCTCATCGGCTACAGCGCCATGCAGGACAATCCGGATAGCTGGGAAGGCTGGCAGTGGGGCTCGATCCACTCCTGGGGCTTCCACTGGCGGCTGGGCCACAACGAGCCCTTTGGCCAGCTTGAGGACGCGCTCAAGAACACCGAGCAGATCGTCTACTGGGCCGTCGATCCCAACTCCACCTCCTATATGTATGGCGGCATGGACGTCGCTATCTGGAAGTACTGGTTCAAGGAACTGGGCATCCAGTCGGTGTTCATCGATCCTTATTGCAACGCCGGCGCAGCCATCTGGGCCGACAAGTGGATCGCTCCGCGTCCCGGCACCGACGCCGCGCTGGCCGAGGCCATCGCTTATGTCTGGCTTCAGGAGGGCACCTACGACAAGTGGTTTGTCGAAAACCGCACCGAAGGCTTTGAGGCCTTCAAGGCGCAGGTGCTCGGCCAGACCGACGGCGTAGCCCGCACTCCCGAGTGGGCCTCCAAAGAGTGCGACGTGCCGGTGCACACCATTGTCGCGCTGGCCCGGCAGTGGGCGAAGAAGAAGACCATGCTTTCGGTGGGCACTATTCACGGCGCAACCGGCGCAGCTCGCGCAGCTTACGGTACTGAGTGGGCACGGCTCTGCGTGCTGCTGATGTCGATGCAGGGCATGGGCAAGCCGGGCATCAACTGCTGGGGCGGAGCATCGAGCGGACCGCCGTTCGACTTCAGCTTCAACTTCCCCGGCTACTCGGCCAACGGCTGGGACTCTCTCGGCCTCGTCGCCAAGAAATCCTACTTCCCGCACGGCAACACCGTTACGCAGCGCACCTATCGCCTCCTGCTGCCCGACATTGTCCTCAATGGCAAGGCCGCGTGGACCGGCGAAGGCTTCTGCGGCGAAAACGTGCAGCAGCAGTTCAACAAGTTCACCTGCCCCGAGGAAGGCCCCAACGGCGCGCCCATCAAGATGGTCTACCGCCACGGCGGCTCGTTTATCAGCTCTCTGTGCGACACCAACAAGTGGGTGCGCATGTACCAGAGCCCCAACCTCGAATTCGTGGTCATGCAGGACTGCCACTGGCAGAGCGAGACGAAGTTCGGCGATATTCTGCTGCCCGCCAACACCAACTTCGAGCGCAATGACATTTGCGAGTGGAACTCCGCCGGCGGTTACGGCCACTACGAGATGAGCCACAACCACCGCATCGTCCTCTACCAGCACAAGTGCATCGAGTCGCTTTGGGAATCCAAGTCCGACCTCGAGATCTACACCATGCTGGCCGAGAAGTTCGGCCTCAAGGAAGAGTACACCGAGGGCAACACCGAGGAAGACTGGATCCGCAAGGTCTTCGAATACTCCGACCTGCCCAAGTACGTGACCTACGAGGAGTTCAAGAAGAAGGGCTACTACGTTGTGCCTTCACGGCCCGACGATACGGACAGCCCGGTTGCCATGCGCTGGTTCTACGAGGGCCGGGCCTGCGATACGCCGGACCGCCTGAATCCGAACATGGGCACCGAGAAAGCTCACCTGCTGGGCACGCCGAGCGGCAAGATTGAGTTTGTTTCTCGCAGCCTCACCGCGTTCGATGCCAACGATCAGGAGCGCCCGCCGCTTCCTCGTTACATCCCCTCATGGGAAGGACACACGGTGCCGCTGGCGAAGAAGTATCCTTTGCAACTGCTCTCGCCGCACCCCAAGTTCTCCTATCACACGCACAACGACAACAAGTCGCGCTGGCTCGACCGCATCTCGCAGCACCGCATTCACAAAGACGGGTACGCCTGGTGGCCGGTGCGCATCAGTCCGCAGGACGCGGCCGCACGCGGCATCAAGCATCTGGACATCGTCAAGGTGCACAACGATCGCGCCGCCGTGCTGGGGATCGCCTGGGTCACGGAGCGCATCCGCCCCGGCACCGTGCACTCGTATGAGAGCGGCGCCAAGTACGATCCTCTCGAGCCGGGCAAGGCCGGGAGCATCGACCGCGGCGGCTGCATGAACATGCTTACTTCCGGACGCCTGCTCTCCAAGCAGGTTCCGGGAATGGCCAGCAACTCTTGCCTTGTCGAAATTTCGAAGTGGGAGCAATAACCATGCGCTTAGGAATGGTCATCAACACCTCACAATGTATCGGCTGCTACGACTGCTTTCTGACCTGTCAGGATGAGTTCTGCGGCAACACTTACGAGGGCTATTCGGCGGCAGCTCCCATCGAAGGCCACAACTGGATGCGCGTGCTCGATGTTGAGCGCGGTCAGTTTCCCCTGGTCAAGGCGCATTACACGCCCAAGACCTGCATGCACTGCGAGGATGCGCCCTGCATCGGCGCGGCCCAGAACGGCGCGGTATACCGCCGCCCCGACGGCATCGTCGTCATCGATCCCGTCAAGGCCAGGGGCCAGAAGCAACTCGTCAACTCCTGTCCCTATCGGGTCATCGAGTGGAACGAGACCGAGCAGCTTGCCCAGAAGTGCAACCTGTGCGCTCACTTGCTCGATAAGGGCGAGAAGGAGCCGCGCTGCGTGGAGTCGTGCCCGACCGGCGCGATCCTCTTTGGCGACCTGGACGACGCCAAGAGCAAGGTGGCGCAACTGGTGAAGAGCGGTGTTACCGAAACGTTGAAGCCGGAGCTTGCCCTGAAGGAGAGCGTGTTCTACATCGGACTGCCCAAGCGCTTTATCGCCGGCACCGTGGTGCTCAAGGACAAGCGGGAGTGCGCTACTCAGGCTCAGGTCGAGATCTCCAACGAGAAGGGTTCGAAGAAGGCCGCGACCAACGACTTCGGCGACTTCGAGTTCGAGGGCCTGGAAGCGAACCAGTCCTTCACGGTGAAGATCAGCGTGCCCGGCTACAAGGCGGAGACGCTGAGCTGCACGACCTTCAACGATACGCACCTCGGCGATATCTACCTCAGCCCCCAGGCCTAGCCTGGAGCTTTCGGTGGAGGACCATCCAGCCTGATACTCCATCGCCGACAGGTTGAGGCGTTAACATGAATGGGGCACGGCAGGCGCCGTGCCCCATTCCCTCCTTGTCATCCACTTCAGGCTGCGTGAAGAAAGGTAGCACCATGGCAACGGCAACCGCGACCACATATAACCGCATCATCTCGCCTAAATCCATCGTCATCATCGGCGCCAGCAACAACAAGAGCAAGCCAGGCGGCAGCGCCACCCGCAACGTCATGGGCTCCTACAAAGGCGATCTCTACCTGGTTAACCAGAACGCCGAAGTCATCGACGGCAAGCAGTCGCTTGCCAGCGTCGAGGATCTGCCCGAAGGCATCGACCTCGCGCTCATCGCCATCCCCGCCAAGGGCGTCTACGACACGATCGAAAAGCTCAGCAAGAAAAACTGCAAGACCGTCATCGTGATGACCGCCGGCTTTGGCGAGACCGACGAGCGCGGCAAGGCTGAAGAGGCACGGCTGGTCGAACTGGCCAACCGCGAAGGCGTAACCATGATCGGGCCGAACGTGGTCGGTGTGGTGTCTCCGGCTTTTTATGGCAAGTTCGCCGGTATCCTCCCGCAGTTGAAAGAAGGCACCATCGATGTGGTCAGCGCCTCAGGTGCGACCATCGACTACGTCATGGAGCAGGCCGAGTTCCGCGGCGTCAAGCTCCAGGCGGTCTTCAGCATGGGCAACTCGGCTCAGACTTCGGTTGAAGACGTAGTCGAGATGCTCGATGCGGCGTATGTCCCCGGCGTGTCGGCCCAGGTGAAGATGATCTACATGGAGGGCGTCAAGAAGCCGGCCAAGCTGCTGAAGCACGCGCGCAGCCTTTCGGAGAAGGGCGCGATTTTGGTTGGCATCAAGTCCGGCGTCTCCGAGCAGGGCAGCCGCGCCGCGGCTAGCCACACCGGCGCGCTGGCAACTTCCGACACGGTGGTGCAGGCGCTCTTCGACAAGTGCGGCATCATCCGGGTTCGCAGCAAGTATGAGCTGGTCGAGATCGGCGCGGCTCTGGCTGCGCTCAACAACAAGACCAGCGTCAGGAAAGTCTGCGCCATCACCGATGCCGGCGGCCCCGGCGTTATGCTCACCGACGAACTCAACAAATACGGCCTGACGCTGCCCGCACTCCGCGAGAAGACGCAGAAGCGGATCTTCGAGCACATCCCGGCTTTTGCCTCGGCCACCAATCCGGTCGACTGCCTGCCCACGCAGACCGGCGCGCAGATCGCCGCCGTCATACGCATCCTCAACGAGGAGAAGGAAGACATCGACGCCGTCGTCGTGCTGACCGGCAACTCCGGCCTCTCCGACAAGTGGGAGTGCTACGGCACGCTGCTGGAGATTGCCAAAGAGTCCGCGATCCCCGTTCTGCCTCTGCTCAGCGGCATCACTACCAGCTGGGAGCTGATCTCGCGCTTCAAGAGCTTCGACAAGTGCTTCTTCATCGACGAAGTTCTGCTCGGCGCGGCGCTTGGCCAGATCGCCAACCGCAAGCCGCTCTACAAGGCCGACGCCAAACTCACCAACTACGACAAGGTTGCGCTCGACAAGATCTTTGCTGGGCTAACCGGCGTGGTTCCGCCCGATACGGCGGACCAAATCCTCGATGCGGCCGGCTTCAAGCGTCCGCAGAGCATCGTAGTCAAGTCGAAGGCAGAGATCGCGAAGATCGCCTCCACCGTGCAGTTCCCGGTTGTCGTCAAGATCATCGGCCCCCTGCACAAGAGCGACGTGGGCGGCGTGCTGGTCGGCGTAAAGGATCAGGCCGGTCTTGAAGCGGCCTGGGACAAGATGGAGAAGATCGCCCTCTTCGACGGAATCCTTATCCAGCAGATGGTGATGGGCACCGAAGTGATCCTCGGCGCAAAGAAGGAAGAGGGCTACGGCCACCTGATTCTCTTTGGCCTGGGAGGCATCTTTACCGAGGTTCTCAAGGACAGCCAGTTTGCGCTGGCGCCGCTGGGCCTTGAAGAGAGCGAGGCGCTGGTTCGCAGCATCCGCTCCGTCAAGATGCTCGAAGGCGCGCGCGGCCAGAAGGGCATGAGCATTCCCGTGCTGTCGGACTTCGTCGTGCGCCTCGGCCGTCTGGTCACTGACTTTCCGCAGATCGCCGAAGTGGACTTTAACCCGGTCAAGGGCGAGGAAGCAAATCTGTTCGTTGTCGATTGCAGAATCATCATTTAACGCGAAGATAGATGCGCGGCAGTGCCCGGAGAACTTGAGCCAGCAGCGACTGGCAATTCTCCGGGCATATTTCTTAAAGGTCTGGTTTGCAGCAGACTGATTATTGGAGTGAGGGATTGATGAAGGAAGCGCCAAAGCTCGATACCAGGGGAGAGACCTTCGTCAAGGGAACGGGCCTGAGCGCCTGTGGATGCGGATCTCATGTAGCCTGCGTAGACGTGAAAGATGGAAAGCTGCTGCGCATCCGTCCCCTGCACTACGACTGGAAGTACTCGCCCGAAGACTACAAGCCGTGGAAGATTGAAGCGCGCGGCAAGACCTTTGAGCCCACCTCGAAGTCGCTGCTGGCCCCATTCGGCGTGGCCTACAAAAAACGAGTCTATTCACCGAACCGCATCCCCTACCCACTCAAGCGCGTTGACTGGGATCCGGACGGCGAGCGCAATCCCCAGAACCGCGGCATCAGCAAGTACGAACGCATCAGCTGGGATGAGGCGCTCGATATCGTCGCCAAGGAGCTGAAGCGCACCTGGGCCAAGTACGGCAAAGAAGCAGTGCTGGCGCAGTGTGACGGACACGGCGAGACCAAGATCGTGCATGGAGTCCACGGCGCGCACGCCATGCTGCTCGACATGATGGGGGGCTTCACGCTGCAGGTGCGCAACCCCGACAGTTGGGAAGGCTGGTACTGGGGCGCAAAGCACATCTGGGGCATGGATCCGGTGGGTCTGCAATGGCCTTACAACGGCAACGTCTTTCCTGACATTCTCAAGAACACCGATACCTGCCTGATGTGGGGCTGCGACCCGGAGACCACCAACTGGGGTTTCGGCTCGGTGCTGATGAGCCGCTACTCCTACCACCTCACCGAACTTGGCATCAAACAGATCTACATCTGCCCCGACCTGAACTACGGCGCGGCTATTCACGCCGACAAATGGATCCCCATCCGGCCCAACACCGACGCGGCGCTGCAGCTTGCCATCGCGTACTACTGGATTGCGAACGACACCTACGACAAGGAGTATCTCAAGACCCACTCGATCGGCTTCGATAAGTTCAAGGCTTATGTGATGGGCGAAGAAGATGGCGTTGCGAAGACTCCGGAGTGGGCGGCTGAAAAGACCGGCGTGCCCTCGCGGACCATCAAGGCGCTCGCGCGCCGGTTCGCAAAAACCGTCACCTCCATCGTGCACGTGCAGGGCGGACCCATGATCCGCGGCGCATTTTCGACAGAGCCGGCGCGGCTTGAAGTGATCTTGCTCGCCATGCAGGGGCTGGGCAAGCCGGGCGTGCATCAGGCCAACATGACGTCCGGCGCGTTTCTGGTCGAGCACTCGACGGGGCGCGTCTGCCGCTCCGCAATGCCGCAGGCCAAAAAGATTCCGTGGGTTGGAAAGTCTTATACCGGCTACAATCTCTTCCTGCCCATTCCGAAGCAGATCATTCCCAAGACTATGGTGCACGATGCCATTCTCGATGGGCACTTCGAAATCTTTGGCAGTGCGCATCAGCAGTTTCCCACCGAAGACCAGTTCAAGAAGTACGTGTATCCCGCGCCGGGATGCTCGCCCATTCACATGATCTGGTCCGACACGCCGTGCCTGATGACCTGCTGGAACGACTCGAATCGAAACGCCGAGGCTTATCGCCACGAGTCCATCGAGTTCTTCCTCGTGCAGCATCCGTGGATGGAGAACGACTGTCTGTTTGCCGATCTGCTGCTGCCGGTGAACACCAAGTTCGAAGAGAACGACATCGGCACGGACTTCATCGGCTACCAGTACGACACGCTCTTCCTCGAGAAGAAGTGCATCGACCCCATCGGCGAAACCAAGACCGACTGGGAGATCGTGGTCGAGATAGCCGACCGGCTGGGCGTGAAGGAGCAGTACACCGAGGGCCTGAGCGAAGAGGAGTGGATCAAGCGCGGCTGGCGGGACTCCGGCGTCTCCGACCTAGTCAGTTGGGAAGAGCTGAACGAGAAGCAGTACTTCCCCTCGCCCACCGATCCCGATTGGGAGAAGTGGCCGGCCGGACTGATTGAGTTCTACAACGACCCGGAAAAGTATCCGATTCAGACGCCTTCGGGAAAACTCGAGATCGAGTCCTCGGGTTTGCTCAAGAACTTTCCCGACGATCCGGAGCGGCCGCCGATTCCAAAGTGGGTTGAGAAGAGCGCGCTGCACGACGAGCGGCTGGGCGGCGAGCGGGCCAAGAAGTTTCCGCTGCTGTGCATGTCGAACCATCCCAAGTGGCGCATCCATGCGCAGCTCGACGATGTGAACTGGTTCCACGAGATTCCTACGTCAAAGGTCATCGGGCCGGACGGATACCACTACGAACCGATGTGGCTCAACCCCATCGACGCCGAGGCGCGCGGCATTCGCAGCGGCGACATCATCAAGGCATTCAACGAGCGGGGCGAGGTGCTCTTCGGCGCGTACGTTACCGAGCGGCTCATGCCCGGCGTGGTGTATGCCGATCACGGGGCGCGCTACGATCCTATCGTTGTGGGCAAGATCGATCGCGGAGGGGCCGTCAACACGCTTACGCCGCACGCGCGCACATCGAAGAAGGCGTCGGGCGGCATGGTGACCAACGGCTTCCTTGTTGAAGTTGCCGTGGCCGATCTCGATGCGCTGCGGCGCGACTATCCCGAGGCCTTTGAGCGGCCCATCGACCGAGCATCGGGCCTTGTGTTCGAGCGCGTGCTCGCCCCGAAGGAGGAGACGCGATGAAGACCCTGCTGATCGACATCGATCATTGCAACGGCTGCCGCTGCTGCCAGATCGCCTGCAAGGACGAGCACGTGGATAACGACTGGTCGCCGTACGCCAAGCCGCAGCCCGACATCGGCCAGTTCTGGATCAAGGTCACGGACGTGGTGCAGGGCTCTGTGCCCAAGGTGCGCGTGCGCTACATGCTCGACATCTGCCAGCACTGCGACGATGCGCCGTGCCTGAAGGCCTGCGACAGTCAGGCGATTTCCAAGCGCGCTGACGGCATCGTGCTCATCGATGCCGCGAAGTGCAACGGCGCGCGCGCATGCCAGGCCGCTTGCCCTTACGACGTGATCTACTTCAACGACGAACTCAACATCGCCCAGAAATGCACGCTGTGCGCGCATCTTCTCGATGACGGCTGGAAGGAACCGCGCTGCGTGGACGTTTGCCCCACCGATGCGCTGCGCTTCGGCGAGGTAGAAGAGTTGAAGCAGTTCATGGATGGCGCGGAGATTCTGAAGCCGGAAGCCAACACGAAGCCCCGCGTTCACTATAAGGGCCTGCTCGACAAGTTCTTCATCGCCGGTGCTGTCTACGATCCGGTGATTGACGAGTGCCTGGAAGACTGCACGGTGACGCTGATTGCGGCGGACGGCACGAAGGCCGTTCTGAAGACGGACGACTTTGGGGACTTCTGGTTCGAGCGCCGGCAGCCGGGCGTGTATTCGCTCTTGGTGGAGAAGGAAGACTACAAGCCGCAGCGTATTGAGAGCATCGACGCCAGCAAGGACGTCAACGTCGGGGATATCGAGATCTATCGTAGGGGCAGATAGGGCGCACTCACAGCGTGACGCTCATCCGATAGCCGCAACGCCCTCCCGCTGCATCTTCGCCGCCGGGTACCGGTACGGGCCCATCGTGAGCATCAGTACGATCGCGACGAGCAGGAACACTTCAAACGCGATCATCATCGGAACGTAGGTGTGCAAGAGCTGGAAGCACCAGCCCATGAGGAGCATTCCGGCGGCGTTGGCGGCCTCTACGAACATCAGCATGAAGCCGTAGAGCGCGCCGAAGGAGCGGATGCCGAAGTAGCGGCTCACGAGATATGCCATCATGTCGAAGTCCGCGCCGATGAGCAGGCCCATGAACATTACGGCGACGATTGGCCATGCCCCGCCCGCGCCCGAGAGCAGAATGCCGATGCCGATCATGGGCACCGCGAAGAAGAACACGGCGATGTTGACCGCAAAGATCCTGTCCATCAGGTAGCCGGAGACGACGCGCCCGACAGCAATGGCCGCGCCGCTGATGGACAGCGCCGCCACCGCGGCGTTCTCGCTGATGCCGCGGTCGTGGAGCAACGGCACGATGTGCGCCATCATTCCCGCCACTACCGCAAGCGAAAGAAAGATGGCCATGGTCAGGGCCCAGAACTTACCGGTCTTGAGGGCTTCTCCCAGATTGAGTCCCGGCAGCGAGCGGTTCTCTGCCGTGCCCAGCGCCCGGCTCTGTTTGCGCTCCCTCTTCATCTCCTCCGGCTCGGCAAAGAACAGAGCCACCGGCGTGAAGGCGAGCACAAGGATGAGCGCGCCCAAGCCCACGTAGCCCACGCGCCATCCGTAGTGCTGCATCATGAATCTGGCGAACTGGGGCACGAAGACGGTTCCCACGCCCTGGCCGCAAAGTGCCAATCCCAGCGCCAGACCGCGCTTGTCGTCGAAGCGCGCCGTGATCATCTTGGAGTAGCCGGTGGGCGTCTGCACGCAGGAGAAGACGCCCTGAATGGCGAACATCGTGAGCAGCATGCCTATCGATGCCGTGATCAGAGAGAGGCCCGCCGTGCTGAGCGCGAAGAGCGCGATGGCCGGCAGCATGACCGCTCGCATCCCAAAGCGGTCGATGAGCCGGCCGAGCACCGGCGTCGAGAGCGCCATGACCAGGATGGCGATGCCAGTGCCGGTCGAGAAGACGCCCCGGCCGATGTGCAACTCGTCCGTCACCGGACCGAGGTACACACCGGTGGCGTAGACCATGATCGTGCCCGCGCCTACGATTCCCGAAAGCGCCGAAGCCAGTACCGACCACCACCGGTTCTGAAATGCCCGCTGGGCCATACGCAGTTGCCTCCTGTGAGCGGCCGGAACGATTGCTGCGTTCTTCAGCGCCCTTGTTGAGCGAAGATTTGTCGAGCGGAGACCATGTTATCAGCCGGGATTTGCGGTTCGCCAGAGGGAAACATCCCTCGGGGGCTAAAGCCCGAAATCATTGACGCTTCTTTGGCACGACCGAAGTCATGTCCTTTCAGAACCGGGAAGCAAAGCACCTCCGCGTGACGAAGAGACAAAGAAGAAGGCGCCCCCCGAGGAGGCGCCGTCTTGTCTTGCGTAATGCAGAAGTGCTCTTACAGGCCGCGCAGTCCGAGGATCTGGCGGGCGTCGGCGGAGGTGGCGACTTCGTTGCCGTACTCCTTGATGACGCGGACAGCGCGCTCGGTGAGCGAGAGGTTGGTGGCCAGTACGCCGGGGCCGTAGAAGAGATTGTCTTCCAGACCGACGCGGACGTGGCCGCCCATGGAGATTGCCGAGTAGAGGATGGGCATGTGCGCGTTGCCGATGCCGAAGGCAGACCAGGTGGAGCCGGCGGGCAGCTTGGTTTTGAGGAATGCCATGTTCTCGGGCGTGGCAGGCGCGCCGGAGAAGAATCCGAGCACGAACTGATAGTGGATTGGCGCCTTCAGAATGCCCTTGGAGAGGTAGTACTCAGAGGCGGCGATCATGCCCAGGTCCATGATTTCGACCTCGGGCTTGATGTTGTTCTCGTTGAGCAGATTGCCGAGCGTGGTGAGGAAGCTGGCGGTGTTGTCGAAGATGCCGTCGGGCAGCACGTTGATGGAGCCGGCGTCGAAGGTGCCGATCTCCGGCTTGAGTTCGGCGAAGTGGGCCATGCGGCGCTCCGCGGGCACGTTGATCTCGCCGGAAGAGGTGAGGTTGAGGACCACGTCGCTCTCGTTGCGGATGATCTTGACGGTCTCGGCGAAGCGGTTCTTGTCCATGGTTCCCTTGAACTCGTCGTCGCGCATGTGCAGGTGGACGATGGCCGCGCCGGCCTTCCAGCACCGGATCGCGTCTTCTGCGATCTCTTTGGGGGTGGTGGGGATATGCGGATTCTTGGCTTTGGGTGAAACTGCGCCGGTGAGCGCGGCGGAAATGATTGTCTTTGCCATGTGAAGTCTCTCTCCTTGTTTCGCTGGTGATACGGGCCGGCTAGTTCTCTACCGACCGGAAGAGCGCCAACTGCTTGAGCAGACGCCGGTTGATCTTGTCGTTGACCTGTTCGCGGGTCTGGCCGGTGTAGTCGTACCAGCCCTTGCCGCTCTTGATGCCGAGCTCGCCGCGCTCCACCTTCTTGATGAGGTCGGGCGAAGCCTCGGTGGCGTTGCTCAGCACCTTGAAGACGTTGCCGGAGACGCGCGCCGCGGTGTCGAGACCGATCATGTCCTCGGCCTCCATGGGGCCCAGGTTGGCCAGACGGAATCCATAGCTGGCACGGACGGCGATGTCCAGATCTTCCGGAGTGACGACGCCGTTGTCGAGCAGGTTGTCGACTTCGCGCTCCATTGCGCCGGTGAGGCGGTTGATGATGAAGCCGGGCAGCGACTTGAGGACGACCACGGGCTTTTTGCCGGCCTTGAGCAACAGGGCCTTGGTGCGGTCCACTGCTTCCTGCGTTGTCTTGGCGTTCTTGTGGATCTCGACGGCGGGGATGATGTGGGCCGGATTGAAGTAGTGCACACCCAGCATACGGTGCTGGGTCTTGAGGCCGTCGGTCAGCTTGTCCATGGTCATGGAGCTGGTGTTGGAGGCGATGATTACGTCCTCGGGCATGGTCGAGTCGAGGGCCTCGAAGATGACGCGCTTGGCGTCGTAGATCTCCTGGATGGTCTCGAGGATGAAGTCCGCGCCGTTGCAGGCCGCGGCCTGGTCCGTGGTGGCGATGGGCTCGATGCGGGCGAGGATGGCCGCGGGGTCTTCCTTGAGGAGGTTGAATTCCTTGAACAGGGCCAGGTTGGCCTTCAACAGCGCGACACCCTGATCGAGCGACTCCTGGCGGCGTGCGATCATCTTGACTTTGAGCCCAGCTTCGGCAAAGCCCTGGACGATTCCCACGCCCATGGTGCCTGTGCCGATCACCGCAACCGTTTTGATTTCCTTATTGCTCATTACGTCTCCATCTCTTTTTTTGAACGATATTCTTTGAGAACCCGATTCGGGGCGGCAAGGTAACTGCCCAGACAAGCGCGGCGCTCTCTGTTTAGCGGTTCAAGGAGTCCCGGATGTGCCTGCGACATGGCCTGGCGCGTCCTGCTGCTTGATCTAGATTGGCGCAGTGGGACTAGCTCTATTTTACCGGAGCAATCTTACTTTGACTGCGTTGGAATTGGCTGAAAGGAGCGTATTTCCTGTCTGTTCGATGATTTTGTCCGGTTTGGATGTACGCCGTGACTGCTGTCACGACTCTCCGGCATAACAGAGAGTTATCGGTCTATGCTCAAGGGGTATGGCGGTATAACAAGGGGCCTTGAAAAAGCAAAAGCAGCGGATTGCTCCGCTGCTTTTGCTTTTGATCCATCGGATTAGTCGATGGTGAAGCCGCCGTCCACATAGAGGATGTGGCCGTTGACGTAGTCGGACGCCGGGGCGGCCAGGAAGACGACCGAGCCGGTGAAGTCGTCGGGCTCGCCGAGGCGGCCCAGGGGCAGGCGCGAGAGGACGTTGCCACGGACCATCTTTGCGCGGTCGGTGTCTTCGTAGAGCCAGGAGGTGAGCGGGGAGCGGAAGAGCGCCGGGGCGATGGCATTGACGCGGATGCCGGCCGGGCCGAACTCCGTGGCCAGCGCTCTGACCAGCATGTCCGTTGCGGCCTTCGAGGTGCAGTAGGCTACCGAGTTGTTGGTGGCAACGACACCGCGCACCGAAGAGGTGACGATGATCTTGCCGCCCTTGCCAAGCTCCTTCATTTTGAGTGCCGCCGCCTTGGCGACCAGGAAGGTCTGGCGGACGTTGGCGTCGAGAACGGTGTCGAACTCTTCGAGCGTTTGCTGGGCTGCGCCGCCGGGCTTGTTGATGCCGGAGGCGACGAAGAGGATGTCGAGTCCGCCCTGCGCCTCGACCGTGCCGTCAACGAGAGCCTTGACGTTGGCTTCGGAGTCGGGGCGCAGCGCCACACCTCGGGCCACGCCGCCGGCAGCGTTGATTTCGTTGACGATTTCGTCGAGCTTTTGCTTGTTGCTGCCGGCTAAGGTGACCTTGGCGCCTGCGCCGGCGAGCGCCCGGGCAGCGATGCTTCCAAGAGATCCGGTTCCGCCGGTTATGAGGGCCGACTTTCCGGTGAGATTAAAAAGATCGCCGATCTTAGGCAATGCGTTGGACATAGTTGGTTCCTTTCCGGTAAATCAATACGTGTTTGAACAGCTTGGCACGATGTCTTGTAGGGATTCGAGTGTTAGTGTAACGCAGGAATCCCGCGGATTGAAGTGCGGCGGACACAGGCAGCAGTGGCCGAATGAAGAGTAGCCTGGCTCGCGCCTCGGGCTGTGAAACGATTTTCCGTGTTTGGCATCCAACCTCCTGGTGACAGAAGTCACCCCGGAGTCGATCCCTAGCCTCGATACTGAATGAGGACAGAGTCGTTATCTCCCAGAGCTGAAGCAGAGGACCGAAGAGCGCGTGAAGGCCGACGAAAACACGACGGTACACAGAGCGGTTGCATGGTCCGCGGGGCCGGGCTGCCATGGCGGCTGCGGACAGAAGCTCATGGTCAGCGACGGCAAGGTTGTGCGCTTCGAGGGAGACGAGAGCCATCCGTGGAGCCAGGGCCGGTCGTGTCCGCGGGTGCTGGCGATGACCCAGTATATGTACCACCCCGACCGGATCACGACGCCGCTCAAGCGGGTGGGCGCGCGGGGCGAGGGCAAGTTCGAGCGCATCGGCTGGGATGAGGCCTTCGACATTTGCGAGACGCGGCTCAAGGAGATCCGCGGCAATTACGGCGCGGAGTCGGTGATCTTTTGCCAGGGAACCGGGCGCGATGCCGGCGGTCCGGTGTCGTTCCTGACGTACAGCTTTGGCAGTCCGAACTGGTGCCAACTCGGGCTCTCGGGACAATCCTGCTACACGCCGCGGCTGGGCTCGATGAAGGCCGTCATCGGCGACTTCTGCATCATGGACGCCTCGCAGTTTCTCGCCGAGCGCTACGACTCGCCGGAGTATCAGCTGCCCAAGGTCGTCCTTGTGTGGGGTCAGAATCCGCCGGAGGGCTGCCCGGATGGGTTCTTCGGGCACTGGGTTGTGGACTGCATGAAGCGGGGTTCGGAGCTCATCTGCGTGGAGCCTCGGCAGACGTGGATGACGGGGAGGGCAAAGCACCACCTGCAGATTCGGCCCGGAGCCGACGCCGCGCTGGCGCTGGGGATGCTGCACGTGATCATCAACGAAGGCCTCTACGACAGGGAGTTCGTGGAGAAGTGGACCTTCGGCTTCGACAAGCTGCGCGAACGTGTCCAGAAGTTTACGCCGGCTGTGACGGCTGAGATTACGTGGGCGAAGCAGGAGACGATTGTTGCGGCAGCGCGGGCGTATGCGAACGCGAAGCCCGCAGCGCTGCACTGGGGCGTGCCGATCGACATGGCGCCGGACGCGACTTCTACGGCGCAGGCCATCGCCGCGCTGTGGACGATCACCGGCAACATCGACGTTCCCGGCGGCAACGTGATCGCGCGGCCGTCGCATGGGGTTTCGTCGTATCCGTATACGACCGAGGAACTGATTGACCTTTATGGGCCGGAACTGGTGGAGAAGCTGAACGCCAAGCGGATCGGCGCGGATCGCTATCCGATGGTGAAGAACTTCCGCGGCTGGGCGCATCCGGATATGGCGATTGAGCAGATTGCTACGGGCGAGCCTTACCCGATCAAGGCGCTGTGGATACAGACCTGCAACGTGCTCGGAGGGCAAGCGGCGAGGACTCGCTACCACTACGAGGCGATGAAGAAGATGGAGTTCGTGGCGGTGGTCGATTTATTCCACAATCCGACGACGATGGCGCTGGCCGATGTAATTCTGCCGGCCGCGACGTTCGCGGAAAAGGACAGCATTCGGTCGTGGTGGGCTCCGCTGAGCGTGACGAAGAAAGCGGTGCAGGTGGGCGAGTGCCGCTCGGACTGGGAGATCAACATGGAGCTGGCGCGGCGGCTGAATCCCGAGGCGGGAGCCAAGTACGCGACCGTGATCGATCTGTTCAACGACCGGCTGAAGTCAGCGGGCAAGAGCTTCGACGAACTGGCCGCTCAGGGCGGCTGGGAGATGCCGCCGGAAGGAAAGTTCCGGCCATATCGGCGGCACGAGCGCGGGTTGCTGCGCGCGGATGGCGAGCCTGGCTTCAATACTCCGAGCGGGAAGGTGGAGCTCTACTCGAAGACGTTTGAAGAGTGGGGGCTCGACCCGCTGCCGCACTTCAAGGAGCCGATCTACGGGCCGGTGAACGCGCCCGAGCTGTACAAGAAGTATCCGCTGCTGATGATCTCGGGCACGCGGTCGGCGCTCTACTTCCACAGCGAGCACCGGCAGATTCCGTGGCTGCGGGAGATCATGCCGGACCCGCTGGTGGAGGTGCATCCGGAGACGGCGAAGGAGTACGGGATCAATGAGGGCGAGTGGGTTTATATAGAGAACGACTGGGGCCGCGTGCGGCGGAAGGCGCGGATTACGCCGACGGTGCACCGGAAGATGATTAACACCATGCACGGCTGGTGGATGCCGGAGGAGGAAGGCGCGGAGCCGAACCTGTTCGGGGTGTGGAAGTACCAGATCAATCAGTTGATTCCGGGGCCGCAGGACTCGGATTCGGGGTTCGGCGGCGGTCAGTACAAGACGACACTGGTGCGGCTTGCCAGGATCACGGAATTTGCGTGATATTTTACAAGTGCAGCAAAACAAACGACTTAAAGACCAGCTTTTTGCAAGTGTGGAAAACAAAGGACTTACGGGTAAGTATTTTGCAAGTGTTTAATATATAAGGATTTAGTCTCCTAGCCTGGCTGAGTCGAGGCCTTCTATTTCACAATGCGGGAACCGGAGGGGGGAGGGGGGTGCAGGCTTTTCGTCCTTGCCGGGGCGGAAGGCGCTGAGGGCTACCTGCGCGGCGTAGAGAAGCTTGGTGCCGCGCTCCAGGTTGATGGCCTCGACGGACATGCCGTAGGTGACGCAGGCAATGAAGTCGCGGGCGGATTCGATGTCGCAGATCTCGGGCAGGTAGCGGCAGTAGCCGCCCATGTAGTTTTCGAGGTAGTTGCGGAGGTCGGGTTTCATGTGCTTGTCTTCGATGGCCTGCTGTGCCTTGTTGAGGGCGCGGGAGAAGCAGAGCCGGATGGCGTTGAGACGGCGCTCCTGGGGGCTTTGGGGTGGCTGGATATTGTCTTCGATTGCGGTGTGATCGCTCATGGTATTGCTCCTTAAGTCCATGGTGCGCTTTTGGGGGGAAATTATCGGCAACGGTTGGGGAGAATATTTTTTGAGGGGATAGGTGTGGGTGCTGGGTGCTAAGTGCTGGGTGCTGGGTGCTGGGTGCTAAGTGCTTGGTGGGGTTTGTGGTTCCCAGGTGCCCGAAAGCGAGGCACCTGGGGCATCCAGTTTTGTGAGCGGTTCGGACTCGCTTAGCGGCAGAGGTGGGAAATCGGCGTGAACAGGTAAGGGAGAAGCAGAGGATGGGTATAATTGTGGCATAATAGACCAGACTAGACTTGGTCTGATGGAGAACTATGCCGACAGTGAACATTTATGACGCCAAGACGCAGCTCTCTAAGCTGGTGGATATGGCGGCTTCCGGTACCGATGTGGTGATTGCGCGGGCTGGGCATCCGCTGGTGAAGCTGACCGCTTTGAGCAACAAGGACAAGCGGACGTATACGCTGGGGCTGCTTGAGGGGCAGGGCTGGATCGCGGAAGACTTCGACGCGCCGCTTCCGGACGAGATACAGGCCGAGTTCGAGGGGCGCTGATGCGACTGCTGCTGGACACGCACGTTCTTTACTGGAGCTTCTACGAGCAGGCGCGGCTGTCGAAGCGCGCGCTTGAGCTGATCCACGGAGCAGAGGCGATCTTTGTCTCTTCGGCCTCGATCTGGGAGATGGCGATCAAGGTGAGGCTGGGCAAGATGAAGGGCGATCCGGCGGAGGTGGCGCGCCTGATTGGGCGGGCCGGCTTTGAGGAGCTGGCTGTGTGGTCGAGGCACGCCTCGTTCGTGGCTACTCTGCCGATGCACCATTCCGATCCGTTCGACCGTTTGCTGGTGGCGCAGGCTATGACGGAACCGCTGCACCTGGTGACGGTGGATGAGCAACTGAGGCGGTACAGCGAGCTGGTGGTTGTGGTTTAGGGGCAGGGGCTAGGGGCTGGGGACTAGGTGAAAGGTGTTAGGTGCTGGGTGTTAGGTGCTGGGTGTTAGGTGCTGGGGACTAGGGGCTAGGGAATTTGAATCGTGGCGGGGTGAGGGTTGTGGTTGCCAGCTTGAACTACAGGGAAGGTCGTTTTGGGTAGGAACCCGGCCCGTGAGCCTATCGTCGCTCTATACCGCCCGCTCATCGCAAAAGCGCGATGAACGGGGCACAGCTTCGTTACGTTTCGCGTGCGTTTTGACGGATGTTGTGCGGGGCAGTTGCCGAAAATGGATTGCTTCAAGAACGACCGCAGATCCTTCGACTGCGTTTGGCCCGAAAGCGGGCCAAACTCCGCTCAGCGACTGTCTGTTTGTGTCAAGTGTTGTAGGCCTCATTGGCTTTTTTCATTGGCTACTAACTATGCCGCCAGCAGTGTTGTCTGACGAACTTCTCG
>Ga0326728_10009677_pt1 | contig 23039 bp, 23 predicted proteins | sample MB3enrmetagenome_FD_207602 | JGI IMG/M metagenome (GOLD analysis project Ga0326728, IMG submission 207602) | Lab enriched peat soil microbial communities from McLean, Ithaca, NY, United States - MB31MN | ecosystem: Environmental > Terrestrial > Soil > Wetlands > Peat | place: USA: New York... | reverse complement strand
TCAGTTTCGATCAAGAATGTAGTGCAGACTCGAAGATAGCCTGAACTGATTCCAAAATACTTACCCTGTTTCTTGCCCCTTCCGTGACGAACTTGGGCTAACCCGGTGGGCCTGAGGGAGCAAACTGCTCCCCGGTCACAACCTTCAACCACCGCCCGACGGGGCGCAGGCGCTGCTGCCCGAAGATTTGCCGGTGGCGCTCGCGCCGGTGGCAAATGCCGAAAATTTCAGGTCCACCCGCTTCCATCCGCATTTAGGGCACTCCGGCGGGTCCTGGCTGCGCTTCAACACCAGTTTTTCAAAGACATGTCCGCACTGGGAACAGGTGTATTCAAATATAGGCAATGGGCAACTCCCAAGGGCAGTGACGAGTGACGAGTGATGAGTGATGAGTGACGAGTGACGAGCCAGCAAGGACCGAAGTTGGAAACTCGAAACGTGAATTTCCGGGCGAGTTTCGATTTTCGAGTTTCGCCTTTTTGCCTGCTCGTCACTCGTCACTCATCACTCGTCACTGCTTTTCCTACGGCTCGACGCCGAGCTTGCGCAGGATGGTCATCAACGGGCACCAATTGGTAAACGCCGACTGGAGCAGATTGAGCCCCACGAAAGCCGTGAAGAGATACCACTTGGGGCTGACCCAGTAACCGAGCGCCAGGGAAGCCAGAACAAAGGCCCCCGCAACCATCCGTAACCATCGATTCACGTCCATGGTGTTTCCTCCTTAAAGCAGTGGCTAGTGGATAGTGGTTAGTGGCTAGTGATAGCAACTAACCATTCGCGTCGGACCACTAACCACTAGCCACTAACCACTAGCCACTGCTCTTCTCCCCCCGAGCGTTCATGTAATAAAGCACCGGCACGGCCATGCGCGAAAGAAACGTGGACGCCACCTCGCCCGCCATCAAGGAAATCGCGAGGCCCTGAAAGATCGGATCGAAGAGAATGACGAAGGCCCCCGCCACAACTGCCGCGGCGGTCAGGAGCATGGGCCGGAAGCGGACGGCGCCTGCGTCCACCACGGCTTCCGCGAGCGGCATACCCTGCTTCCGCCGCAGCTCGATGAAGTCTACCAGAATAATCGAATTGCGCACGATAATGCCCGCCCCGGCGATGAAGCCGATGATGGTGGTGGCGGTCAGGAACGCGCCCATCAGGGCATGGGCGGGGATGATGCCGATCAGCGTGAGTGGAATCGGCGCCATGATCACCAGGGGTATGCGGAAGGACTGGAACCACGCCACCACGATCACATAAATCAGCACCAGCACCACCGCGAAAGCGAATCCCAGGTCGCGGAAAACTTCGTAGGTGATTTGCCACTCACCGTCCCATTTCATGCTCACCTGATCGGTGAGGAACGGCAGGTGGGTGGAGTAGCGCTCGATGGCGTAGCCGCCCGGGCCGCGAAGTTTGTCGAGTGACTTGGAGAGGCTGATAATCGCATACGCCGGGCTCTCCTCCTTGCCCGCCACGTCGCCGGTGACGTACACCACGCGCTTCAGGTTCTTGTGGTAGATGGAGGTCTCGATAACGCCGGTTTCAACCCGGGTCAACTCGCTGAGCGGCACCAGCGCGCCGGTGGATGACGCCACGCGAATTTCTCCCAGGCGGGCCAGGCTGCTGCGATCGGCCCGGGGAACCTCCAGCACGATATCGACGTCCTCCTTCTCGTTGGGTTGATGCGCGAGGCCCGCCACCGCGCCGCTCATCGCCAGGCGCAGGGTCTCGGAAATCTGCTCAGCAGAGACGCCGGCCAGCGCCGCCTTTTCCTTATCCACCACAAAGCGGTATTGCGGCTGGGGAGCCTCCACCGTCCAATCGACATCCACCACGCCGGGAGTCTTCTTGAACTCATCGCGAATCTCGCGCGCAATGTCAATCTGCTGCTGGTATTCGGGGCCGTAAACTTCCGCCACCAGGGTCTCGTAGACGGGCGGGCCGGGGGGAATTTCCGCCACTTTCAGCTTGGCGCCGTATTGGTCTCCGATGGGCACAATGGCGTCACGCACGCGCTTGGAAATTTCGTGGCTCTGCGCGGAGCGCTCATCCTTGGGGAGCAGGTTCACCTGAATGTCCGCCTCATTCGCGCCCTGGCGGAGGAAATAGTGGCGCACCAGCCCGTTGAAGTTGTAAGGGCTGGCGGTGCCCGCGTACACCTGGTAATTGACCACCTCCGGCTCCTGGGCCACGCGGCGCGCCACCTCGCGCGCCACGCGCGTGGTCTGCTCGAGCGTCGTCCCTTCCGGCATGTCGATAATCACCTGGAACTCACTCTTGTTGTCGAAGGGAAGCATTTTTACGCGGACAATCTTGAGCAGCGGAAGTGAGAACGCGGCGAGAAGCAGGAGCACGACCCCCGCTAGGAACATCCAGCGCCGGCGAGGATTGACGAGCAGCGGCATCATCACCCGCCGGTAGACGCGCGTCGTCCAGCCTTCTTTGCCTTCTTCGCCCTCCCCGTGGCCCGCCTTGGCATTCCGAAGCATGCGCAGCGCCGCCCAGGGGGAAATGACGAAGGCGATGAAAAGCGAGAACAACATGGCGAGCGATGCACCCACGGGGATGGGCCGCATGTAAGGTCCCATCAACCCGCCGACAAATGCCATGGGCAGGATGGCGGCAATCACCGTCCAGGTGGCAAGCGTGGTGGGATTTCCCACTTCATCCACCGCCTCCACCGCCACCTCCGCCAGCGGGCGTCCCTTGTTCTCGGGCAGATGGAAATGCCGGGTGATGTTCTCCACCACCACAATGGCGTCGTCCACCAGGATGCCGATGGAAAAGATCAGCGCAAAGAGGGTGACGCGGTTCAGCGTGTAACCATAAATGTAATAGATGAACAAGGTCAGCGCCAACGTGACCGGCACCGCCGCCAGCACCACCATCGAGGATCGCCAGCCGAGCGCAAGGGCAATGAGCAGGGTTACGGAAAGGGTGGCGAGCAGCAGGTGCTGCAACAATTCATTCGATTTTTCCTGGGCCGTGGCGCCGTAATTCCGCGTTACGGTGACCTCAACTCCCGCCGGAATCAGCGTGCCCTTCAAACTCTCGACTTTCTCCATCACGTGCCGGGACACCGTCACCGCGTTCTGGCCTTTGCGCTTGGAAACGGTGAGGGTAACTGCCGGCGACTCTCCCTGCGCGCTGGCCGAAGGGTCGGCATCGTGTAGAGGAGGCTTTACGCCGCCATGGCGAGGTAAACTCGCCGCTACGGAAGAGCCGTAACCAAACAGCACGTAATTGGCGGGTTCCTCGGGGCCATCGCGGATCTCCGCCACATCGCGCAGATAAACCGGGCGGCCTGCGGAAACCCCCACCACCACTCGTCCCACCTCGTCCGAGTCGCGAAGAAAGTCGCCCGTTTCGACCTTGTACTCCTCGTTCGCCGCTGCGAACTCTCCGGATTGAAGGCGCTGGTTGGCCTGCGCGAGGGTTCCGAGAAGCGCGGCGGGGGCGACTCCGTAACCTGCCATGCGCGTGGGATCAAGCAGCACGCGAATCTGCCGCCGCTCGCCGCCGATGACCTGCGTCTGGGAAATATCGTCAATGCTCTTGATCTCGCGATCCACTTCACTCGCCACCCGGCGCAGCGTGTAGCTGTCGTACCGGTTGCTCCAGAAAGTGAGGGCGAGGATGGGCACATCATCGATCGAGCGCGGCTTGATGATGGGCTTGGAGGCGCCGGGGGGAATCAGGTCGAAGTGCGAATAGAGCTTGTTGTAGAGCTTGATGATCGAGTCTTCTTCCTTCTCACCCACCTTGAAGCGCACGATGGCCATGCCCAGGCCCGGGCGCGTGGTCGAATAGATGTACTCGACCCCGGGAATTTCCCAGATGAGCTTTTCCATCGGCGTGGTGACGCGCTGCTCCACTTCCAGCGCCGTCGCGCCGGGCATTTCCACGAAGACGTCCATCATGGGAACGACGATTTGCGGCTCTTCCTCGCGGGGCGTCTGGAGCACGGCGAAGGCTCCCAACAGGATCGAAAACACCATGATGAGCGGCGTCAGCTTGGAGTTGATGAAGTAACGGGCGATGCGGCCGGCAAAGCCCAGCTTGCGCGCGCTCATAGGCCCTCCACGCGCGCGCCGTCACGCAAGCGGTCAACCTGGGAAATCGCCACATTCTCCCCCGGCTCGAGGCCGGAGAGAATTTCCACCTGGCCGCCGAAAGTCTTCCCCGTCTTCACCAGCCGGTATTCAATTTTTCCATCTTGACCCACCACGAAGATGCCCTGCAACTCGCCATGCTCCACCACCGCCGAACTGGGCACCGCCAGGCGTTTTGTTTCCCCAATGGGAAAGCTCGCCTGGCCGTATTCGCCGGAGCGGCAAGGGCAGTCGGGGGGAAGATCAATCTTCACCAGGAAAGTATGGCTGCCGACATCCGCCGCCGGGACGACCTCGGCGACGTGGCCTTCGAACTGACCCTCTTCGGTCGAGACGGCGACGCTCGCGCCGGCTTTAACCGCGGGGAGATATTCCTCCGGCAGGCTCGCTTCGAGCTGGTAGCGCGCCGTGTCTTCCACCGTCACGAGCGGCGCGCCGGGCATCACCACCGTTCCCGCATCCACAGACTTCACCGTCACGATGCCATCGAGGGGCGAGACAATGCGCGCGTAGCTGAGATAGGTTTGCGCCGTGGCTTCCTGTGAGTGCGCCTGCTGCTGGCGGGCCAGAATCTGTTGCTTTTTGGCCTCGAGGGCGCGTTGGTTGGCGAGCGCCGCCCGGTAGCGCGCCTCCGCTCCGTCATATTCCTGGCGGCTCAGCGAGTTTTTGGCCAGCAATTCCTTGTAACGGCTGAAGGTTGCTTCCGCATACTGCCGGTCGGCGATGGCAGCCTGGAGAGCCTGCCCGGCTTCCGCCTCTTCCTGGATGGCCTGGCTCACCCCCGCCTCGGCCCCTTGCACCCCGGCCTGCGCGTTGCGGTCATCGAGCACGGCGAGCAGTTGGCCGCGGTGGACGCGGTCGCCGGCCTGCACGGGGATTTCGCGGACCGTGCCGGCGAGTTGCGCGGCCAGGATGGCGGTGTGGGCGGAGCGGACCGTGCCCGCCGCCTGGTAAAACTGCGGAGCGGATTCCAGGCGCGCGGTTTTGGTTTGGAGTCCGCTGACCACCGATTCGGGTGGCGCCGGGCGTATTTCATGGGACGAGCAAGCGGTCGTAATGTCCACCGCGGCGGCGATCAGGAGCAAGGAACAGATTCTCTTTCCATTCATGAACTTTTTGTCCTTTAAGGCGGTCAAAATTGTAGCGTCCAAGTGCTGCTTATAGTGGGGGATGAGTGGAATATCCACAATGCTCTTTCGGACGTCCCCCCCATTCGGCAAATTCAAAGTAAAAAAATTTGCAGCGATGGGTGATGAGCAGGCAAGGCCGAAGTTCGAAAATCGAAAGTGGAAATTCCGGGCGAGTTTCGATTTTCGAATTTCGAGTTTCGCCCTTTTGCCTGCTCATCACTCATCACTCGTCACTCATCACTCATCACTGTTCTTTTACCGCCGGAGAATCGGGAGCCAGCTCGCCCGTGGCCAATTCCAGCGCTGCGTAGCTGAGGCGATAATCGAACAACGCGTTCAAGTAATTCTTGCGGGCGCCGGTGTGCGCGGTTTCGACTTGCAACAAGTCGGTGATGGTCGCGAGGCCCGCTTCATAACGGTTCTGGATGATGCGCAGGCTCTCCTCGGCTTCGGACTGCGCCTGGCGTGAGACCCCGACGCGCTGCTGTGCGGTGGTAAGATTCAGGTAGGCCTCGCGCACTTGGAGTTTGACCGCGGCGGTCATTTGCGCGGCCTCCGCCTGTGCCTGGTTTTGGCGATAGTGGGCCGCCGCCAAGCGGGCGCGATTGGCCCCGCCATCGAAGATATTGAAGTTGAGGGCGACGCCGGCCGTCCAGTTATTGCCGCCGCGCGTGGCAAACGTCTGGTTATCCTCTTCCCATGAACCGAACGCATTCACCTTGGGCAGGAACTCGGCGCGAGCCATGTGCGAACCGTTCGAGGCGCGCTCGACTCCCAGCCCCGCTGCGCGCACATCGGGCCTTTCCTGAAGGGCAATCTGTTGGCGTTCGGCGAGTTCGCCGGCTTCACAGGTGAATTCCTTGAGGCCTGAAGCAAGCGTGGTGGCCGCGTCCTCAGGCAGCCCCATGGCCACGTTGAGCGCGGCATGGGCGAGGTCCACGGCATTGCGGGCCTGCAACAAGTCCTCCTGGGCCTGGGCCAGTTGCACCTGGGCGCTCAGGAGGTCGGAAGGCACCGCCTGGCCTTCCTCCTGCCGGGCCTGGGCGCGCTCCAGGTCCGACTGCGCTGACTTGACCGCCGCCTCCGCCACGCCCTCGTTCTCCTGCGCCAGAAGTTCATCCGTGAAGGCTTTCACCACACTGAAAATCAACTCCTGCCGCGTGCGCTCGCCGTTGGCCCCGGCGCTTTGGGCGTTCAGCTTCGCGTCCTTGATTCGGCGGCGGGTTTGGCCGGCATCGTACACGGGCAGGGCAGCGGTGAACTGGGTGCGGAAAAGGTCGAGGGGGGGAGGGGTATTGAGAAAGTTCAGGGCAAAGTCCTGATTGGTGAACTGCCGCTCAGTCAGCAATCCGCCGAAAACGTAAACCGGATTATTGCCGCGCGTGAAGCCCTCGGAAAAATCCACCCGGGGCAGCCGCGCCGCACGGGCCTCGGCAATTCCCTCACGCACCGCCTGCGCATAGGCATCCGCGGCTTGCAGGGTGGGGTTCTTTTCCAGCGCCACGCGCACCGCTTCCGCGAGAGTCAAATTGCGCCGTGCAGGCTCCGGCGCCTGACCGGCCGCGGCCGGCGCCAAGCAGAAAACGGCGAGAAGGACAGGAGCCAGGACCGTACGTATCATCATGCCGCCTCAAAATCGGTATCAGGAATTCTTCCCGGAGAGGTGTGAGGGCTCGATATTCAGGCCGTTGCGGGAACCATAATCCGGGCCCGGCCGAAGCACTGGGGTGGGTGGATCACCGGGGCGCGGTCCATTTCCCTCCTCTCCCCCGCATAAATGCAAATGGCCGCGAGAGGTAACAGAAAAGTTTGGGAGGATGGCGCTGGACGTGTCCGCCCGCTGCGCGGGCAGGGAAACCGGGTAGTGGGTCAATTTGATGTCGTAGCGGCGAGTTTACCTCGCCACATGGCGGCGTAAAGCCGCCTCTACGTCAAATTGACCCACTACCCGAAACCGAATCGCCTTTCGCGAACGGAAATGCCATACTACAATTCACTCGCAATGACAGGCGGTTGGATGGGGAGAAAGCTTGGAGTGAACGCGCAAATTGAAGAAGCACTGCAAATACTGAAATCCGGGAATCGCCAGGACGCCGAGCGGGCTCTGGAAACCCTGCAAGGGGTGGTCTATGGATTCGGGATGAAGGTTTGTGGAAGCCACGAGGATGCCCAGGACACCGCGCAGGAGACACTGATCCGCCTGGCACGGCAACTCCGGGAGTTTCCGAACGCGCGGGCGCTCGCCGTGTGGCTTTACAAGGTGGCCAAAACCCAGTGCCTGATGAGCCGCCGAAAGAGCAAGTTCGCCCCCGCGCAAATGCTCTCGCTGGATGATTTGATGCCGAAGGAGCCGCACCTCCTGGCGGCGGGAACAAAATCGTGGCTGATTAATCCGGAAGAGATTGTCCTGAAGAAGGAGTTGCGCAGCCGGCTGGAGACCGCCATCCTGGCCCTTCCCAAGCATTACCGCCTGGTGCTGATCCTTCGCGATATGGAACAACTTGACACCCGGGAAGTGGCGGAAGTGATGGGCATTTCGGAAGAAACCACGAAGATGCGCCTGCACCGGGCGCGCGTCTACGTTCGCAACGCGCTGGCGGGTTATCTCCAGCATCTCCGGGAAGGGGAAAACCATGCCTGACCGGCGCTGCAAGCGCATCTTCGCCATGCTTTCGGACTACCTGAACACCGAGCTTCCGGTAAAGAATTGCCGCGAGTTGGAGCAGCACCTGAAGGGCTGTGAACCCTGCATCGCCTACCTCGAAAGCCTCAAGCGCACCGTGGAAGCATGCCGCCGCTATCAAGTGCGCAGGATTCCCCCTCCCTCCCGGAAGGTGCGGGAAGCCCTGTTGTCCCTTCGGTAGTGGTGCAGTCAGAGCTTGGTAGCGGCGAGTTTACCTCGCCAAATGGCGGCGTAAAGCCGCCTCCACATCAAGTTGACCAACCACCGATTCTTCTCCGCATTTGAATATCCAGGCAAAAAGCTATAGAGTAATTCCGTTCGGGGCGCGATAACACGGCATCGAAATATTCCTGTTCTCTGGCAAAGAAGTTGGGGCCGGAAGTTTCATTTTTCAGCCTCTTGCTTGACCTTTGCCTTATGAGTTTTCTTGTTGATCCGCCGCGCGGTGTTACCCGCTCCTGGATCAGGAGGCGCTATGGCCGACGACAACACGTTTAATCAAGAACCCTGGGGACCGCACGGCGCACGGCAGGACAGACCCGGCCCGCCCGCACACCCGGCGGATTCGCAAATTCCCACGCCGATAATTCCGCCAACGCCATTCACACCGGTGCCCTCTCCCATCCCTACTTACGCCGGCGGAGCCGGGATGCCCGTAGATCAAGTGCTTCCTTTTCTAAAAGATGTGGCGGGCAGGGATTTTTTGCTGAATCTGATCTTCGTCGGATTCTTATGGGAAGTCTGGGTCTGCCTCTATCCGCTTTCCGCCCTCGCGGGGCTCTTCACGCTGTTTTACTCGATACCGCTTCTGCGCCGCGTGCTTCCTGCCTCCCCGATAATCGGCCCGGGGCTTTACGCGGTGGTCGTGGGGCTCGTAGCCGGAGCCGTGGTTCTTTGGAAGGCGAGCCGTCTGGAACATGATCTGGCGCGCCACAAGCTCTATCGCATTTTGCGGCATCTGGTTCGCTTGCCACTGCTGGGAATAGCGGCCGTCGTGGCGCTCGAAAAGGCACAGGGCCTTCCGTACAACCCCACGCCGGCAGAGGTCGTGCAAATCCTGAGGGTGCCTGCGAATCTCGCCATCGTGCTGGGGGTGATGATCGCCTCGCATTTTATTTTGTGGAACTGGAAATGGGGGCGCGAGTTCTGGCACCGCCGGCTGGTCAGCGCACGATTGCGCAAGCGCACCAGTTGACAGGAGACCTCCGTGCAGCGATAGGCATGGACGAAACGCGGGCATCTGCTCTCGTCGTTGGGCAGGGACGTGCATCCGGGGACCGCCAGCCTTCCCCCTAGAGGGCATAATTGGCGAGCGAGGGAGCACAGACCCCAGGGTGAGGCCGGCGCACTGGCATTGCCGGGCAGCATCGGTCCCGGGCGTACAAACCCCTCATTCCGGGCGGAGGGGCGGGTTGAAGATCATTGAATTCACCATGCTCGTCGGGGCGTCCTCGCTCCTGGCGGGATTCGTCGGTTCGCTCACGGGATTGGGTGGGGGAATCATCATCACCCCCATGCTGACGCTGGCTCTGGGAGTCGACATTCGCTATGCGATTGGAGCCTCCCTGGTCTCCGTCATTGCCACGTCTTCGGGCGCCGCTGCCGCGTACGTCCGCGAGGGCTTTTCCAATATCCGAATTGGCATGTTTCTGGAGATAGCCACCACCCTGGGCGCGGTGGCGGGCGCCTTGTTGGCCGGGCGTATCTCCACCGGGGCCATCTCGCTTATCTTCGGCGTGGCCCTGCTCTATTCGGCGTATGCCGCCAGCCGGGCACGCCACGAGAAATTCCACGACCGCGCCCCCGACCCGCTGGCCACGCGCCTGAGGCTGAATGGAAGCTACCCCACACCCGGGGGCCCCAGCGCCTACAACGTGCAGCGCGTGCCCGCCGGTTTCAGCCTGATGTTTGGCGCCGGGGTCCTTTCCGGCCTGCTGGGGATTGGGTCCGGGGCCGTCAAGGTCATTGCCATGGACCAGGTAATGGGGATTCCCTTCAAAGTCTCGACGACCACCAGCAACTTTATGATCGGGGTAACCGCCGCGGCCAGCGCCGGCGTCTACCTCGGCCGCGGATACATTGATCCCGGCCTGGCCATGCCGGTGATGTTGGGAGTGGTGGCCGGGTCCCTGGTGGGAGCTCGGGTTCTGACCCGCGCCAAAACCCAATGGTTGCGAATCATCTTCGGCCTGGTGATTGGGCTCATGGCGCTCGAAATGATTTACCACGGACTCACGGGGAGGCTTTAAAGTGGCGACTCTCCTGCCCAAGTGGACGGACCAGTATGTGGAAGGGTTGATCGGAACCCTGCTGCAATCGGGAGTGATCGCGGCCTCGGCGGTGGTGGTTCTGGGCGGAGGCCTTTACCTGTTTCGCCACGGGCTTTCCGAGCCCCAGTATCACGTCTTCATGGGTGAACCCACGGACTTGCGCAGCGTGCCCGGAATTATTCGCGATGCCCTCGCCGGGCGCGGGCGCGGTATCATCCAATTGGGGTTGCTGCTGCTCATTGCGACCCCGGTGGCGCGGGTGGCGTTTTCAATTGCCGCTTTTGCCATCCAGCGCGACCGGCTGTACGTGGTGGTAACCGTCCTGGTTCTGGCCATCCTGCTCTATAGCCTGGCCAGCAGCCAGGGATAGCGCGCTTTAGGTGGGGGATTGATGGACGGTCGCGACACACGCAGTTCAGATCAGCTCCTATTGAGCACCCGTTTTGCCCTGCTGGCGGGTTTTGGCGGCCTTCTGGCCATCATGGCTGTGGCGGGAATCTACGGCATCGAAGTTCTCCAAAAAATCAGGCGCGACGACAACGAGATTCGCCGGCATTTTCTCGCCAAGAACCATGCGCTCAATGACGTACGATCCCAGGTTTACCTCTCCGGAACCTACGTTCGTGATTATTTGCTGGAGCCCGATCCCGGCCGGGCGGAAACCTACCGGACCAACCTTCAGGAAGTGCATCGTCAAATGGACTCCGCGCTGGAATCGTTTGGCCACCAACTGGAGCCCGACCAGACCCCGTATTACACCGAGTTGTCCGTGGCGCTCGCCGCTTACTGGCAGAGCCTCGAGCCGACTTTCGCGTGGGACACCGAGCAGCGGCGGCGCCAGGGATATGTCTTCCTGCGGGATCGGATCTTCCCCCGCCGCGCCGCCATGCTGGCCATCGCCGACCGCATCGATTACATCAACGAACAGCAGTTGAGGGCCGGCAACCACCAGGTGGATAATCTCCTGTCAAAATTCCAAACCCGCATGGCCATCATCCTTCTGGTGGCTTTTCTGCTGGGGTTGGCGATGGCGGTCTTCAGCACCTTGAAGATTTTGCGTCTGGAAGCCCGCGCGCACGCCCAGTACTTGGAGGTTTTCGAAGCGCGCAGGGAGTTGCGGAATCTCTCCGCCCGGCTGGTGCACGCCCAGGAGAGCGAGCGGCGGGCGCTCTCCCGCGAACTCCATGATGAAGTGGGCCAGGCGCTGTCCGCGGTCCTGGTGGAACTCCGCAATTTGTCGGAAGCCACCGCCGTGCAAGCCGATGGCGAGTCCCGCCATCATGTGGAAACCGTCAAAGGCCTGGTGGAAAACTCCGTGCGCGTGGTCCGCAACATGGCCCTGCTGCTGCGGCCCTCCATGCTCGATGACCTGGGCCTTGTTCCCGCCCTGCAATGGCAGGCGCGGGAAGTCTCCAAGCGCACCTGCATGGATGTGAGCGTGGCGACGGAGTTCGGGTCTGAAGACCTCTCCGACGAGTCCAAAACCTGCATCTACCGGGTTGTCCAGGAAGCGCTGCACAATTGTTCCCGTCACGCTCACGCTACCAAGGTTCGCATCCGGGTGCAGCAGGAACCGGGCCGGTTGTTGCTTTCCATCCAGGACGATGGCCAGGGTTTCGATGTCCGGCAGACCAAAGGGCTCGGACTGTTGGGAATTGAGGAGCGGGTGGCCCGCTTGGGGGGTAAATTTGAAATACATTCCACGCCAGGAAGCGGAACCATCGTGGCGGTGGAATTGCCAGCCAGTCCTGGCGAAGGGAGCGGAGACCAGCGTGGAAGCCAAAAGGATTCGGATTCTGTTAGCGGATGATCACAACATCATGCGCCGGGGTTTGCGCCTGCTGTTGGACAGACAGCCGGGATTCGAGGTGGTGGGGGAAGCCGCCGACGGCCGGCAGGCGGTGGAGCGGGCGGAGGCGACGAACCCGGATGTGCTGGTTCTGGATATCGCCATGCCCAACATGAGCGGCATCGAGGCCGCCCAGCGTATCAGTGCCCTGCTTCCCCACGCGGCGATTGTCATCTTAAGCATGCACTCCGACGAGGGCTACGTCCTGCGGGCGCTCAAAGCGGGAGCCAAGGGGTACGTCCTGAAGGACTCCGCGGAAAACGACCTGATCGAGGCCATCAAGGCGGTGGGGCAGGGCAAGGCGTTCTTCAGCCCGGAAATCAGCAATATCCTGGTGGAAGATTATGTGCGGGAGATGCGGAAACGCGGCGCCGAAGACAGCTATGAACTGCTCACCCCGCGGGAACGGGAGATTCTGCAGATGCTGGCGGGGGGCAAGTCGAATAAAGACATTGCCAGCGCGCTCAACCTCAGCCTTTACACCGTGGAAACGCACCGCCGGAACCTTCAGGACAAGCTCAACCTGCACAGTCTGGCCGAGTTGATCCTGTACGCCGTGCGCAAGGGCATCATTTCCTAGCTTCCCTGGCTGGTCATGTGCGGGGAAGGGGCGTATTTCTGGTCGCGCTGTTCCAGTATGACCAAGCCAGCCTGACAACCCGCACCACCTCATCTTCACGCAAGGGTTTGGATAAGACGTCATAGCCCCCGGTGCGCGCGACCTCGTCCCACAAGTAGGTGTCAACCACCCCGGACAAGAGAATGACGCAAGCCCGGTGGGGAGATGACGCCAGGACTTCCACCGTCTGCCGCCACCCACTGCCCGGCAAATCGCGGTCGCACAGGATTACCGGGGCTTTCAGCTTATCGCGCGCAACCCGGGCATCTTCCGGGGTGTCGGCGAAAACCAGCGGCCAGCCGCTTCGGGCGCAGATGCCGGAGAGCACGCAACGGTCCGCATCGCTGGTCACCAGACCGATTACGGCCAGGGGGCCCGGCGAGGAATGGTCCGCAGGCGGCGATGGCCACGTGGCGCTGCCGTCCTTCCGGTAAAGGAAATCCGCCAGCCGGGAGAAAAGTGATTGTTTCCCCTGCCGTGCGATGACCGTGGGAGGACTATTGGCAGCGGGGGGAAGAGCTTTAGTTCCCTGAAGGGTTCTGTGGTTCCATGGAAGATTCGGTGGCTGGCCCATAAGCGCCCGAGGGGCTCCTTCCAGAAGCCAGCCGAGTTAAACCTGGCTTCATGATGGAAATTCCTTGCGCCGACGTTTTTCAGCGTACCAGCAGGCTTTGGCGATTAGGAATACCGGAAAGGTGGTAGGGCGCGGGCAAAATGCCGGTAGGTTTGACAGCCTGTCCCCCGGCGTTACAGGCAACGAGAATCCCATCCGTGAGTGACTTCCGGGCCAGGCTTGCCGCGCCTCTGGAAGGGCGCCCGTGGCACGGGGAAGTTCCCGCATTCGGCCTACCGGCCGCAATGGAATCAAGCTACTAGCGTTCTGCGTTGAAATTAGCCATCAGTTGGTATGGTCAGGGAATTTCCATTGACGTAAGGTCGGAGGGCAGGTTCGTTCCAGATGGCCTGAGACCGCATCACGTTCAGCATGAGGGCTGGACGATGGGGCCGAAAGGAGGAGCCAAAGAAATGAAGACCAAAAACTACAAGCGGATTCTCGAAGCAAAGCGGGCGCAACTCCTTGCGAGTCGGCATGATATGGAGGGCATGGCGGTCGAGAGGGTTCCGGATTCCACCGATGAGATCACCCTGGAAGTCCAGCGGAATCTGGTGGCCGATGCGCTAAGCCGCGCGAGCACCGTCCTTCGCCAAGTGAGTCAGGCCCTGGAGCGCATCGCGCGGGGGAAATTTGGCCTGTGTCAGGTGTGTCAGGAGAAAATCTCGCCGAAACGCCTGGCCGCCTTGCCCTGGGCGGATCTGTGTCTGGAGTGCCAACAGGCTGCCGAGAACCGACAGGGCGCGGAGGCCAGAGCAAGCACCGGCCCGCGGCTGGGATTTGGCCTGCTCCACGAGGGGCCACCGATGGCCGCGAGCGACTCCGGGTATGGCAACCGCTTACGCAAACCGGCGATTCCGAGCGGTCCCAACCATGAAGGAATGGCCAAGTCCGAGCCGTAGCTTTGCACGGGAATGGCGGGGTGTACGTCAGGCGGCAAGTGAACACGACCCGACGGGCAAGCGCCGGATGATTCCGGCCGCCCCGCCGCCAATTTCTCTCGTGGGGTCTTCGCCGGGCGCGATGATCCATGAGAACGGCGCCGAGGGACGGCCACAGGTCGCCCCCAAGGATCAACTGCCTGACGCCGGCGTGGGGCGGCTGGCAAGAAGGCTGAGGTAGCGGCAGAACAGACGTTCAAAATCTCATGATTTGGCTGACGGAGGACATTCGTTTGAGCCCACAATCCCAAGCACAATTCGAGGACGCCTACCACCTGTACAACCGGCGCGTCTATGCCAAATGCCTTTACATGATCGGAAATGAGGCGGACGCCGAAGACCTTACCCAGGACGTATTCCTTCAGGTGTTTCGCAAGATCGATTCCTTCCGCGGTGAGTCGGCCTTTGCCACGTGGTTGTACCGGGTGGCGGTCAATGTGGTGTTGGTGCGGCTGCGGAGGAAAACCCTCAACACCACCTCGGTGGAAGAAGCCGTGGAGATGAAAGAGGGAATCGCCAGCCTGCAAGAGGTCTTGGGCGGCCCTGACCAGATGTTGACCACGGCAATCGACCGGTTGAATTTGGAAGACGCGTTTTCCCAGATGCCCGCCGGGTATAGGCAAGTGTTCCTCCTGCATGACGTTGAGGGATACAGGCACCGCGAGATTGCCCGCATCCTCGGCTTATCGGTGGGCACCTCCAAGTCGCAACTGTACAAGGCCCGAATTTGGCTGCGCGAACTGCTCGGTGAGGGAGAAGCCCGACCCTTGCGAAGCCGGGGGGGGGGCGCCCCGCTTCGCCACCTGTCACAAGGAGCAGGCAGAACCCCCACCCGCCATTCGAATTTTGCGGCTCAGGCTCCATGTCCGGAAGGGAAAATCCGGCCCACTTGATGGGCTTCCCGGATTGGATCGGAACGCCACGGGAAGAGTCGAGTGTGCATCAAATAGTCAGGAGGCGCTTATGCCACGGTCCGATCTGGAAGATCGAAAGCCTAACCCACTCCCCGCCTTACTCAAGCAGCGCGTGCTCGTCGTCGATGACAACCTGGACGACCTGCTCTATTATTCCGCGGTTCTCTACCATCATGGCCTTGAGGTTCGCTCCATCGGCTCATATTCAGACGGCGCATCGTGCCTCGATCGCGAGGATTTCGATCTCATTATCGTCAGCCAGGGAAGCGCCAGCTTCGAGGGGCGTCGCGTGCTGGCGCGGGCCATCGAAAAGGACCGCCACACGCGTGTTCTCGTCACGACCAGGTCCGCCGACATGTCCTGCTACCTGGAGGCCATCCAATCCGGCGCCCTGGACTACATTGAGAAGCCCTTGCCCCCTTCAGAAATAGGAAAGTTGGTAAGGAAGTATCTCGGTGCTCAGCCTGCAAACTTCGGCGTCCCCGGAGATGCATGAAAGGAAGGAAATAAAATGAGTCTCTTGAAACAACGTTTAATCCATTTGTGGAGTCACGAGTCTGCCGCACCCAACCCTCCTCGTCCGTGGCCAATCCTGCACCCTGACCGCATCTTCCTCACCATTGGAGAGCCGTTGAAAATGCGGGAAACGGTGCTCTTGCCGGGCCGGTATGCATTCCGGCCTCTTGATCCTGAAGCCGAGCGCACTTCTGTACAAATCTTCAATGAGGATCAGACCATGCTGGTGGCCACCCTTACGGCCGTGTCCAGCCGGTAATAGCGGATGGCCAGTGTAGGGCCCACCTCACGGTGGGCCTCCCGCTGTGCGGTGCATTCTCAGGCGTGGACTCACTTGCGGGGGGTCTTACGGGATGAGGGGGCAGGCCCTAAAAGGCCCGTCGGGAATTGCAGCCCCCCACAGGTGATGGTGGCGATAAGCCTGGTCTCATCCTCGTTGAAGATTTCAACCTGGCCGGGCTTTACGTCCGGACCCGGCAGTCGAAGTACATAATGGCCCGGCATGAGAACCGTTCCCGAGATTTTCATCGGTTCGGTGACGGTAACGCCCATGCGGTCATGGGAATCTTCCAGCTCCGAATCCGGGGGGAGGGATGGCTTAGCCTGGCGGTGCCAGAGATCGGTCAAACGCTCTTCCAAGGGATCCATTTTCTTACTCTCCTTTCCAACATCACGAGCGATGAGGTGTGCCCGCCGTCGTCGATACTGACGCCACGCGAATCTTCGAAGGCCGCCCTCGCTCCCCGTGCGGCGGGGTACTGCTGAGCCCCATTTCCCTCCCCTGAACCATCGGCAGTTTAAGACCCGGGCATGAGTCTGTTTGCGCTGGTGGGGATCCCTGTGGCGGGCGCCGGCCCCGGGCGCGGGGTGGGCGGCAAGGCAGGGGAGCGCCGCGTCCCCATTGGGTTTTTGGCCGCTACCTGCCATTGCCCCGCCATTGCATCGGCAGGGAGCGGGGTGTAATATCGCGGTTGACCGCTCAAAAGTGCTTCAGCTAAATCGGACGCCGGCGCTATGACCTGGCCGGGTGGGGCTTCCGCCTACCGTGAGGGCGTTGTTGCGCCGCAGGCCGTGCGCCTGTTGGGGAGAGAGAAAACATGGAGTTTCAGTTTTGCGTGAACTGTGGAACCGCGCTGGCCGGCGGAAACTTCTGTGCATCTTGCGGCGCCCCTGCCGGGGCCGTCGTGGCCGGTGCGAGCGCCCCCGCCCCAACCTCGGCGCCACCTCCGGCGCCCCACTCGAATTTCGCGCAGGGCGCGGTGGGCGAGATGAAGTTGATTGGCTTCCACAATCTTGTGCCCTTCCACGATTGGGCGGGCGACAAGCCCTGGAACCTCGCCTGGGTGCGCTGGTTGGTGGGCATGGCGCTTTTTCCCCTTCTCCTCAATTTTGCGATTTCCGTCGCGCCGCTCAATTTCCATTCCATCGCCTTCGTGTTCGGGATCTACTTTGCCCTCATGTGGGCTGCCGTCCTCTATTTCATGTTGCAGCCCAAGCTGGAGTTTGGCCGCATCGCGGGCGTCTTTATTTTCACGATGGTTATCGGAATTGGAGTGGTTTTGTTCATCCAGCAGCTTCCGCTTGAGAATATTCTTTATTCCGCGACGCAGGCCCGGTGGTTACCGGCGCGGATCATCGGTTTCGTGGGAGGGGTCGGCGTACTGGAGGAGACCGCCAAGGTCCTTCCCGTGTGGTGGATCTACTTTCACAAAAAGTCCCAGGACGGACTGGGCACGGTCGTGTTTCTGGGTTGTGTTTCAGGATTCGCGTTCGGCGTGGCCGAGGCGGCGCAGTACTCGATCTCCTACGCCCTGGGTTTGAAGGCCGGCGAATTGGGTTTCGGCAGCTACCTGACCGTGCAGATGCTCCGCTTCATCACCTTGCCGCTGCTGCACGCCATCTGGTGCGGGATTTTCTCCTACTTTGTCGCCCTCGCCTGCATGAACCGTCAACTGGGAAAGGGGTTGCTGCTTACCGGCCTGGTAATGGTGGCGTCGCTCCACGGCCTCTATGATTCGTTCAGTGGTTCCATCCTGGGAGTCGCGCTGGCGGTGCTTTCCATTCTCATCTTTATCGCCTATTACCGCTCGGGGGAATCTCTTCAGGCCAAGTTATCCTCCCTCCTGGCCAGTCAATCACCAAGCGCCTAGATCCGCTCGAACGACGTGAATCCAGTGGTCGGTGAACCGGGTGTGGGTGCCTGGGACTTCCATCTTGGGCATGTGACAGGTGACGCAATTCTTTGTGCTTTGGGGGCAGGCGGCGCCGGGGTGGCCGGGGTTGCCCGGTGAGCCCTTCGCCGCCAGGTGGCAACGGAGACAGCGGTTATCGTAGGAGCCCGGGTCGTGCACAAGCGGCTGGTGGGGGTCATGGCAAGCCAGGCAGGTGAGTCGGGCGTCGCCCTTTCCCCAGCACGGGCTGGTTTCAAGCCGAAAGGGCTGAAAGCGGGTCGTATTGCCTGCAACCATGTCTGTCTCCAATACGTCTGGCGAGGTGCGATGGCAGGCGCCGCAGAAGTCCACGGAGGCGATGGGATCCAGCCTGGCGGGATTCAGAACATGGGCCAGCCCTTCCGCGATTCGCCCTCCCTTCATCGCCGCTACGTGCTGCGCGCCGGGACCATGACAGGCCTCGCAGGTTACCCCCGGGATGAGACGCGCCGGATCGAACTTGCCACCCGCCGAGGCAGCCGTGTTGTGGCACCCGAAGCAGAGGCGGGCCTCTTCCGCATCCATCCGTCGGCCTAACGCCCCTTCCAGGTCGTAGGGTGGGGAGCCCGACGGGCCCGGTGTCAGATCGAGCCCTGCGAGCGCGGTGGAGTAACTCAGATGGCTCTCGTAGTAATCCCCCCCGCGCTCGAAAACATATGTCTCACCCACTTCCCCTTCCCCGAAGCCCCAACCCAGGGCGGCGGAAACCGAGCGCGCACCGTTACTGACCGTTAAGACGCTCCCGCCCGAAGTACGCGTAAGCTCATAAACGTACAAGCCCACACGCAAGCTCATCCGCCCGTGGGCGGCGAGAATCTTGGAGTTGGCCCCCGGCACCGAGGGTGGTTTCTTGCGCGGACGCTTCCGGGGAATGGCATTCCGCGCAGACCGCCGGGCCCACATATTCGTCCCGCCGGGGAGTGCTCTGAGTAGGCCACCAGCCTGCCGAGCGGACGCGCGCCTCAGTGGTCAAGGGTCGCCCCTGGACACCAGGATTTTGCGCCCGACTCGCCGCGAAAGGAGCCCCCAGACACGCCGTAACCCCAAGAATCAGAAGAGCACGCTTGCCGAACTTGTGCATACTCGACCCCGAGAAGCATACAGTGCATTGGAAAACCGTAAATCTTTGCTTTCTTGACAAGAATTTCCATTCCGGGGTGAAGGGCCGATCAGCGTCCGCCCCGGCCCAGCGCCGCTGGGCCCTACAACTTTGTGTGCGGCTCCGCCGCACTGCGCAACCTTCCGTGGGAGATTCGTCGCCCTGCGCCAGATATCTTCCACCTTAGGAGGGTTATTTTCAAGGCAAGCAGAAATCAGCAGCCAGAAGTCAGGAGCCAGAAGCCAGGAGTCAGAAGCCAGGAGTCAGGAGTCAGAAGTCAGAATGTGGTCGATCAGGCTCCGGGATTTGAAATGGGCAAAGAACCGTGATGAGCAGGCCGCCCGTGTCCGGTGTACCATGTCCCGTATCCCGAATTCAGGTCTTTCCCCCCTCGCTGTGCCCCCGAGACTTCCCCTTATCGTCATCGGTAGACTGCTGCGGATGGGTGAAGGAATCTTGGGGATGGCGCCAGCCGGGGTCAGGGAAGATCCCACTGGCGGCTGTTCCTGACACCTGTCAGGCGGGGCGGACGATCGAGGGGCATCGCACCACTGGCCCCCAATCCAACCAAGCCTTTATTTTCCAATAGATACATCTGACTCAGTTTGGCAATTCAAGCGCCCAGAGGGGGCAGGCGCGAACCCCAGCCCTTGGCATTTGAGGGGCAGGAGGCGGAGTTCATTTCACCGGGTTGCGGGCCATCCCCAATTTGGAGGTTGGAGCATGCGTCAGTTTCCTGTCCTTTTGATGTGCACTTTACTGGTTCTCGGCACATCGTTCGCCCAGGAATCACTCGATAATGATTCCGTCATGAAATTGGTAAGGTCGGGACTCGGTGAAGATGCGATTGTGAGGATCGTCGAGACCCAGCCGGGGAATTATTCCACGGGTCCGGAGGACGTTGTGAGCCTCCGGAAAGCCGGAGTTACCGATCGAATCATCGCGGCCATGCGCGGCAAGGAAACGCCGGAACCGGACACGCCGAAAGAGTTGGGTGTTTATTGGAAGCAGGGTGACAACTGGATTCAGGTTTTGCCGGAGGTTATCCACTGGCAGACGGGAGGAGTGGCCAAAAATAAGGCGAGCTTCGGAGTGGTCAAACCCGACCTCAACGGGATCGTTTATGGAGGACGCAGTTCGACGTGGGTGGGAACCCGCATCGAATTCCTGATTCGCTTGCCGGAGGAAACCGCCATTACCGAGTACGAACTCCTGCGTCTGCACGCGAAAAAGGACACCCGCGAGTTCCGCCTCATTACGGGCGGAGTTATTCACCGGTCGGGCGGGCCGCGGCGGGACCTTGTGCCCTTCGATTTCAAGAAGCTGTCAGCCCAAACCTACGTGGTGCGCCTGACCGGTCTCGAGGCGGGAGAGTTTGGGTTCCTATCACCGGCGGGCCCCCAGTCAAGGCACAAGCTCTACTCATTTTCCGTGGGGGAATGAAGGCCCGGGGATAAAGGCCGCAAGGTAATAGCCCACGCCGTGCGGACCTCCCCTCCGGCATTGTGGACACATCAATTCGCGTGATTCGGAACACCCCAGCGAAAACGAAGACGAGGATCGCGACCAAGAGTAATATGGCCCCAACGCGAGGTTCATGATGAACTCACGTTGGATAGCTGGGAAACTCGCGGATAACTGGGCTAGAGGCAATACTGTTCATTCGGGTGATCTGAGGCTTGAACTCCCTCACCCGGCCCGCCCCGGCTGATGAAAGCGCCGGTTGCGGTCCACCCTCTCCCCCAAGGGGGCGAGGGTGGGAATTTAACTCTCCCCTCGCCCCTTGGGGGGAAAGGGGTCAGGGGGTGAGGGGGTCGACTAGCACTCTCCCAACACCAGCGCTTGAGGCCGTATCGATAACACAGTTATTATATAACTATATGTTATGTTATATTAAAACAGGTCAAAGGAATGTCCTGCCAGCCTATGGGCCGCAGCAAGCTACCCGCGCTTCCCGGCGCCAAAATCACCAAATCGCAAATCACCAATCATCAATTAAGAATTCTGCCCTTCCACCAGTTGCTTGGCGCGTTGGCCGGCGCGGACGACGGCTTTGATCAGGGTGACGCGCAGGCCGCCTTCCTCCAGTTCCAGCAGGCCGTCGATGGTGCAGCCCGCCGGGGTGGTCACCATATCCTTCAGCTTGGCCGGATGCTCGCCCGTGTGCAGCACCAGGGAGGCGGCGCCCAGCAGCGTCTGCGCGGAGAGCTCCGTGGAAAGCTCGCGCGGCAGGCCCATCTTCACTCCCGCTTCCGCCAGCGATTCAATAATCAGGTAAACGTAAGCGGGGCCGGAGGCGGAGAGGCCGGTGATGGCGTCCATGTGCTTCTCGTCCACCACCACCACGCGGCCCATGGAGCTGAAGATTTCGCGCGCCAGCGTCACGTCTTCCGGCGCGGCGTGGGGGCTGGCGGCAATGGCCGTCATGCCCTGGCGAATCAGGCAGGGAGTGTTGGGCATGGCGCGAATGGCGCGCGCCGGGCGCCCCAGTTCGCGCTCGATGAGCGCGGTGGTGACCGAGGCCGCGGCGGAGATGATCACCGCGTCCTTGCGCAGCACCTTCTTCACCTCATGCAGAAATCCCTTCACCTGCTGGGGTTTCAAAACAATCAATACCAGGTCCGCGCCCTTAACCGCCTGGGCATTATTCGTGTGGGCCTTCACGCCGTACTTCTCGGCCAGAAAATCGGCGCGCGGCTGGTGGGCGACGGTGGCTTCCACGCGCTCGACAGGGATGAGCTGCGAACCGAGCATGCCGGAAAGCAGGCCCTCGCCCAGCTTCCCGCAGCCGATGAGCGCGAGCTTCCTGATGCGGCTTTGAAAATCGCGCGGGCCTTGAACGACCTTGGTGGTTTTCATCGTTTCCTTACCTATTGCCGATTTTCGATTGTCGATTGAACAGCCATCGTCAATTGCCGGGACGAAGGCGTGGAGAGATTGCCGACGGTCGAGTGGGTTCCACCGACAATCGGCAATCGACAATCGACAATCGAAAATCCTTACTTCCTCGCCGCCGCCTGCGCCGCGGTCACTTCTTCCTTGGAGATGGAGATCCACGGCATCATTTTGCGCAGCTCGCTTCCCACCTTTTCAATGAGGTGTTCGGAAGCCTTGGCGCGCGCGGCCAGGAAGTTCGGGCGCCCCTTGGCGTTTTCATCCATCCACTGGTGGGCGAACTCGCCGCTTTGCACTTCCGCCAGGACTTTTTTCATGGTGGCGCGCACGTGCTCGTCGATCACGCGGGGTCCGCGCGTGTAGTCGCCGTATTCGGCGGTATCGCTCACCGAATAGCGCATGTACTTGATGCCGCCCTGGTAGATGAGGTCGACGATCAGCTTGAGCTCGTGCAAGACCTCGAAGTAGGCGATCTCCGGTTGATAACCCGCTTCGACCATCGTTTCAAAGGCGGTGGTGATGAGCGCGGAGACTCCGCCGCACAGCACCGACTGCTCGCCGAACAGGTCGGTCTCCGTCTCCTCCTTGAAGGTGGTGCGGATGACGCCCGCCTTCAGCGAGCCCAGGGCCAGGGCGTATGCGAGGCCAGTGGCTTCCGCGTGGCCGGTGGCGTCCTGTTCGACGGCCAAAAGCGCGGGCACGCCCACGCCCTCGGTGAAGAGTTCGCGCAGGCGGTGCCCGGGGCACTTGGGGGCCACCATAAAGACGTCAACATCCTTGGGCGGAGTGATGAACTTGAAGTGAATATTGAAGCCGTGCGCGAAGCCCAGCGTCTTGCCCGCGCTCAAATTGGGTCCAATGGATTCGTGGTACAGCTTCGCCATCGACTGGTCGGGCACCAGGATCATGATCACGTCGCCGCGCTTGGTGGCTTCGGCCACGTCGTAGGCTTCCAAACCCTTGGCTTGCACCTTGGCGCGCGAAGGGCTGTTGGGCGCGAGGCCGACAATCACCTTCACCCCGCTGTCCCGCAAATTCAAGGCATGCGCGTGCCCCTGGCTGCCGTAACCGATAATGGCCACCGTCTTCCCCGCCAGGTTCTTCAAGTCGCCGTCTTTTTCATAATAAACTTTTGCCATGGTTCTCTAGTCCTCTTTTGTTCATGGAATGGGTGAAGATGAATTATAT
>Ga0326728_10009676_pt1 | contig 23039 bp, 19 predicted proteins | sample MB3enrmetagenome_FD_207602 | JGI IMG/M metagenome (GOLD analysis project Ga0326728, IMG submission 207602) | Lab enriched peat soil microbial communities from McLean, Ithaca, NY, United States - MB31MN | ecosystem: Environmental > Terrestrial > Soil > Wetlands > Peat | place: USA: New York... | reverse complement strand
ATGAGTTCCGTATTTTGGTCATCGCCCCGTTCCTTCGTGAACATTCGCAAGAGGATACGGTCCTGCAGGAGTATGAGAAGGAATGCGAGAAATGGCGCCGGAAAGACATTTTTTCCCTGGGCAACTGGGCGGGCTTCGGCTGTAGTCTGGGCGTATCGGTGATAGGTCCGGCGTTCTATGTGCTGCAACGCATCGACAATCCGGCGGGCGCCAACAGTCTGCTGGTGCCTCCGGCAGCGGCAACCACCATATGGCTGCTGGGTGTGCTGCTCATCGTGTTCTTATGGCGGCGCTTCACAGACGAAACGCAAAAGTTTTCCATGAAAAGCAACGCTCGCCCGGGCATTCGGGCAGCATAGGCCTCCAGTTTGCGGCCCGGCAGTTTAGAATCTCAAGGGGCAGACGCGACCGGCATCTGGCAAGGGGTTTTTTGACTTTGATCAACCACCAGCAGCTCGAACTTCAAGTACGCCCCGAATCCTCGCGGGCGGACATTGAGGCGATCTTCGCGCTCCTGGAGAGCATGGGAACCTTGAACTTCCCTGCCCTGGCGAACGGATTATTCCCGGCCGCCGTGCTGGACAGCAACCGGAGCTATACCGGGTACTCCTGCATCTGGGTACGCGACAACATTCACATCGCTCACGCTCATTACCGCGTTGGCCGCGCCGGTACCGCCATCCGCAATCTCCGCACATTGATGGTTTATTTCCTCAAGCACCAGAAACGATTTCTCGACATCATCGAGGGAACCGCCGACGCCAACGTCCCCATGAATCGTCCGCACATACGATTCGATGGCAACTCCCTGGAAGAGTTACCGGAGAAGTGGTCGCACGCGCAAAACGACGCCCTGGGTTACTTTTTGTGGATGTTCTGTAAGCTGGCCAATGAAGCAGCGGTTTCTCCGGACGCGGAGGAACGGAATATGCTGGCCCTGTTTGCGCGCTTCTTCGAGGCCATCCGCTATTGGCAGGATGAAGACAGCGGACATTGGGAAGAGGCACGGAAGATATCGGCCTCCAGCATCGGAGTAGTGGTGGCCGCCCTGACTGAGTTCAGGAAATTCCTCTCCAACGCCGGTCCCCTGTGTGACCATCGCGGGATTCCACTGACTGCCACGACGCTCGATCCGCTGATTCTATGTGGCCGCACCGCTCTGGAGGAGATCCTTCCCGCGGAATGCATTCAGCCGGACCCGCGCAAGCAGCGCCGGTATGATGCCGCCTTGTTGTTTCTCCTGTACCCGCTACGGCTGATCGAAGGTCCGCTCGCCGATCAGATCCTGAATGACGCCATCAGCCATCTGGAGGGGAAAGTCGGCATCCGCCGCTACCTGGGCGATTCCTATTGGGCGCCCGATTACAAGCAAAAGCTCAAGCCGGCAGAGCGTACGGCGGACGTGAGCGACGATGTATCCCGCCGCAACCGGCTTCTGCCTGCCGTGGGACAGGAGGCGCAGTGGTGCATATTTGACCCGATCGTCTCTTGTATCTTCGGCATGAAGTTCCAATCGACCCGGCTGCCGGAACATCTGGCAAAACAGATGAAATATCTGAACCGGTCGTTAGGACAAATCACCCGTGCGGATCAGACCGGCGTGCCTGCTTTCCGCTGCCCGGAACTTTATTATCTGGAAAGCGGCCGGTACGTCCCCAACGACCACGTCCCGCTGCTGTGGACGCAGGCCAACCTCATGCAGGCCGTCAAACTCATGGCGGACAATTGCTCCCGGGATTAATCCCACACGCGCTTGCCGAAATAAAACTGCCCGCATTCCTGGCCATCGAAATCGGCGACCCTGGGCATGGCGCCCCAGCGTTCAAAACCCATCTTCTCCAGCATGCCTATACTCGCGACATTGCGATCGAGGAGAATGGCAAAGATATTCTTGATCTGCAGTTTCGGACACGCGGCCAGGGCATGGGCGAAGAGAGCGGTTCCCACCCCGCGGCGCTGGAAACCCTGATCCACATAGCAACTGATCTCCGCGGTAAATCGCAGGGCCATACGGCCGGGCCGGTATGCGCTCAGGCTGCACCAGCCGGCGACGGCGCCATCAACCTCGGCGACAAAGATGGGATGCTTTTCCGGGTGATGCTCCGCGAACCAGCCTTCCCGGTCCTCCGTTTTCACCGGCGCGATGTCAGCCGTGGAGCGGTGAGAAGGAATCGCATGGTTGTAGATCTCAACGATTCGGGGAAGATCCTCGGGCTTGGCGATTCGGATCAGCAAAAGTTCCTCCGCAATAAAAAACTTCGTCCCTCAGGACTGGGCCAACGTCTCGCGAATTTTGGCAGCCAATCCCTGGGGCGTAAATGGTTTCGCCAAGTAGGCGGTGCCGGCCTCAATCTCGATCTGACGAAGAACCGGGTTATCGATGTAGCCGGACATATATATGACGTTCAGATCGGGGCGAGCGGCACGGAGACGTCTGGCCAGTTCGGTGCCGGTCATGCCCGGCATGATGACGTCGGTCAGAACCAGATCGATCTCGGCCCCGTGCTTGTCCCAAATCGCCAGAGCCTCGCCGGCATTCGCCGCGGCGAGCACTTTGTGGCCAAGTTCCAGCAGAATCTCGGTCGTGAGCTTCCGCAGCTGCGGCTGATCCTCCACAAGCAGAATCGTCTCCGAACCGTGTGGCCCGAGGCATTCTTCACGCGAAGGCCGGTCCGCGGCCGGCTCGCTTACCCGGGGCAAGTACACGGTGAAGGTGGTCCCGCGTCCGTGCTCGCTCTCCACCCAGATATGGCCTCCGCTTTGCTTGACAATTCCCCAGATCGTGGAGAGGCCCAGTCCGGTTCCCTTGCCGGATTCCTTGGTCGTGAAGAAAGGCTCGAAGATCTGGCGTTGCGTCGCTTTGTCCATGCCTTGACCGGTGTCGCTGACGGTCAGCCGGACGTAGGAGCCGGCGACAACTTCCGCGTGGCCTTCGAGATGAGGCTGGGCCACCACGGCATTCGCGGTCTTGATAAAAAGAGTGCCCCCATCAGGCATGGCATCGCGGGCGTTGACCGCCAGATTCATGATCACCTGCTGCAACTGCCCGGGATCGGCCTTCACCGCGCCCAGCTGGGGAGCCAGCTCCGTGACCAAGGTCAGATCCTCCCCAATCAACCGCTGCAACATCCCTTGCATCTCTTCGACCACCCGGTTCAGGTTCAAGATTTGGGGCTGTAAGACCTGCCTCCGGCTGAAGGCAAGCAATTGCCGGGTAAGGTTGGCGGCTTGCTCTCCGGCTTTACGAATCTCCTGCAGCTTCCCGCAGACCGGCCCGGTGCGTCCCAATTCGTCCAAGAGGAGGTCGACGTAACAATTGATGATGGTCAACAGATTATTGAAGTCGTGGGCCACCCCGCCGGCAAGCCGGCCGACACTTTCCAGTTTCTGCGCCTGCAGTAACTCCGCCTCCAGCCGCTTGAGCTCGGTAATGTCCTCCACCGCCACGACCGTTCCGGCTGCCCGATCGTCTGGATCCAGCGGCGCCGCGAACAACAACACATCCCGCGCCGTGCCATCCGGACGGACAAAGCGCGTTTCGACATGGTTTAAACCAGTTTGCCAAAGCGTGTCCCAAAGAGCACGACCAGCACGCTCATATTCCTCATCGCTCCCATAGAACTGCCGGGCATCATGCCCAACCAAGCTCTCGCGCGACCTTCCGGTAATGACACAGAAATGATCATTGACCGAAGAAAGAATGCGTTCCGCGCTGGTTGTCAGGCCAACCGGAGCCGCACGGAACAGGCCCCGCAGGGTAGCTTCGTTCTGCCGCAAAGCCGTCTCGGCTTGTTTACGCTCGGTGATATCCTCATACACACCCAGGACGCCATAGACATTGCCGGCCTCATCCAGCAACGGCAGTTTGGACCTATCCACCCAAATTCGGACGCCATCCGCCTGTAGCACTTGTTCGTTGATGTGCCACTTGGGAACGTTATTCGACATCACGTAGGCGTCATCCGCACGGTAGGCTTCCGCCTCCGCCCGGGGCCAGGGCAGGTCAAAATCGGTCTTGCCGACGACCTGGTCCGGGTGATCGAGGCCAATGGATTTGGCGAAGGCCTGATTGCATCCCAGATACACGCTGTTTCTATCCTTCCAGAATACGAACTGTGGGATGGTGTCCAAGACCGAACGCAGCATGGACTGCCGCTGTTGCATCGTCTGGCCCGCGCGCGGATGCCGGCCCATCTCCCGGACCTCGAACATCAGGAGAATCGTACGGGCCGCTTCATCCTTTACCGGCCGCAGCAAAATCTCGATCCGGCGAGGCGTTCCGCCGGCAGGTGAAAAAGCCGTCTCGCCTCGCGCCGGGTTCCCGGTGGCTGCGGTTCGCACCGCGTCGCGCAAAAATTCCCGCAACTCCGGCAAATGATTCCACCATGGCGTTTCCCAAAGAAGTTTCCCCACCACGTCAGCGCGCTCCAGCCCCTCAATTTCCAGCGCGGACTGGCTCGCCTCCGTTACCCGGCCTTCAGGAGTCAGCAGGGCAAAGAAGCCAATCGACAGATCAAGAACGGCATGCATCCTCTCCCCCACTGAATACATTGGCTTCATTTTACGCCGGTGTTCAGGCTCCGCCGCGAAATTGAATAATTTTGCGGCGGTCGCGCTTCGAAGGCCGGCCCTTCGGCGCGGCGTCGAAATGCGGCATCAGTTTCCGCTCCTCGGCCAGTTTCCGGCGCAGTTCCCGGCTTTCCTCAGTCTCGCGGTACAGGGTTTGCGCCACCGCAGCCGGGCCGCGCATCTCGCTGAGCAGCAGGACATCCACCTGAAAGTCGCCGCCTTCGTTGGTTATGCGCAACCGGTCGCCGACTTTCACCTCACGTGCGCTCTTGGCCGGTTGCCCGTTGGATACAATCCTGCCCAACTCGCAAGCTCGCGCCGCCATAGCGCGCGTTTTGAAGAATCTGGCGGCCCAGAGCCACTTGTCCATGCGTACGCCGTCCATGACTCATTCTCCTATTTTTCGTGCGCGTGCACCAAAACAGCAGGTCCTTCGTCCCGGCAAGCCGGGACTCAGGATGACAATTGTTTATGGCGGCGCGAAAATTTCCAGACCTCAAAAGGCAAGTAAAATTGGACCTTCGCCTCAGGGCCGTTCCGGCCAGGCGTGCCGCGGATAGCGCCGCATCAATTCGCGGCGCACTTGCGGATAAAGCCGTTCCCAGAACCCCGCCAGGTCCGTGGTGGTCTGCACCGCCCGCTGATTCGGAGCCAGCAGGTGCACCACCACCGGCGTGCGCCCGGGACCGATCCGCGGCGTGTCGCGCATGCCAAAGAAATCCTGCAGGCGGGATGCAATCCACGGCGGCTTGCCGCGTTCGTAGTGCACCTTGGTCTGGCGTCCCTTCTGCAGGCGGATGCGTTCCGGAGCAATCTCATTGAGCCGTTGCGTCCCCACTTTCTGTTCGAGCATCCCCGGAAAGTCCGCCGCCGCGCGCTTCAACTCGGCGAAGCTACGCAGCCCCCAACACAGTTCCCGCAGAGCCTGCGGAACGTCCGGCGGTTCGAGTGCGGCAAACTCGACACGCCCGAGGAAGTCCGCCAGCGCATTCATGTCGACGAAGCGCTCGATTCCCGCTTCCAGCGCCTTCTGCGCGAGCAGTCCGGCCGCGGCGGCCGCCTCCGGCGCCGCGCCTCGCGAATCCTGAATTACCAACTGGTCGTAGAGGAGCGCGCTTACCGCTTCCACGCGCTCGTCCGCGCGATTCCAGGTGACGCCGGAGTTTTCCCGCACCTGATCCGGAAACAGATCAATCAGCCACTCGGGCGCAATGCGCGCCGTCATGCGGATGAGCGGCAACGGCTTATCCTTGCGGTCCTCGGCATCCACGGCCACCATGAACTCGTAGCGGGGAGGTTCGCCCGCCACCTCCGCCGATCCACCGCCCGACAGCAGCGCCTGGTTGCCGCTTCGCAACCGCGCCACACGATCCGGGAATCCCGCCAATACGGACATCAGCAGGGCGTCATCGTTATGGCGCGTCTGCCGGGAAGGCCGGGCAATTTTGCGGAGCTGCTCGATGTGCTGCCGCGCGCGGTGGTCCTGATCCAACTCCATAGCGGCCAGCAGATCGTTCTTTCCCAGGCGCGCACCCGACCCGAGCAGCGCCGCGGCCACACAGCCGTCCTCGCCCACGCCACGTTCCATGGCCTCGACGAGAATTCGCGACAACCGGGGAGGCAGCGGATAGCGCGCCAACTGTTGCGCCCGGTCTCCGGTGGCGCCCAACCGGTCAAGCAGCGACTCGGCTTGCTCGACTGCCGCCGTGGGCGGCGCATCCAGCCATTCGATATCGGTAACCCGGGCAATCCGCATCGCTCGCAACGCCAGGCATAGCTGGGACAGATCACTGCGCACGATCTCCGGCGCGTCCTGCTCCGGGCGGCGGAGATAATCCTCCTCCGGGTAGAGTCGTAATACGCTGCCGGGACCGGTGCGTCCCGCCCGTCCGGCTCTCTGCCTGGCGGAAGCTTTGCTGACTCGGCCAATATGAAGCGTCGGCAGCCCGCTCCATGGAGAATAGGTCGCGACGCGCGCGAGGCCGCTGTCGATAACCGCGTTTACGCCTTCCACCGTCACGGAACTTTCCGCGACATTCGTGGCCAGGATAAGTTTTCGTTGCGCAGCGGGCGAGAGCGCACGGTCCTGTTCTTCGGGCGGCAGACTGCCATGCAGCGGCAGCACCAGAAGCCCCGCCCGGCGCGAGAGAAACTCGCATTCGCGCATGGCCCGCCGTATTTCCGCCGCCCCCGGCAAGAAGGTCAGGATATCGCCGCTGGAATTCTGGCCGGTCAGCAGCTCCACCGCCGCCCTCACCTGGGCCTCGAGAGGCTCGGGCGAGTAAGGCAGGTGCTTGATCGAGAGTTCGAACCGGGCGCCTTCGGAACGCAAGATGGGACAACCGCCAAGATATTGCGCCACGGGATCGGCTTCCAGCGTCGCCGACATGACTACGATTCGCAGCTCGGGCCGCGTGCGTTGCAGCCGCTTTAACAAGGCCAGCGCCAGGTCGCTATCGAGGTGGCGTTCGTGGAACTCATCGAGCACGACCGCCGCTACACCCTTCAACGATGGATCGGAGAGCAGGCGCCGGGTCAGTACACCCTCGGTGACAAACCGCAGCCGCGTGCGCGGGCCCACGGCTTCTTCAAACCGGACCTGATAACCGACGGTTTCGCCGGCGGCCTCGCCCATTTCCCACGCGACCCGCCGCGCCGCCAGCCGGGCCGCAATCCGCCGCGGCTCGAGCACCACCACTTCCCCGCTTACGAGTTCCAGGAGTGCGGGCGGCACGCGCGTCGTCTTGCCCGCACCGGGCGGAGCTTCGATCACCAGATTCGGATGCCGATTCAGGGAAGCGATGATCTCCGGCAGGATTGCATCCACCGGCAAGGAGGGTTGGCGGCTCATTCCTCCTCATCGAAACACGGCGTTTCGACCGGCGTCAATAGCGGCCATTGCTTCATGATCCGCAAAGGCTGTGGTATAAAAAGTTCTGGCACGTCATTTTTAAGATTGGGGCCGACGGAGTTTGTTTTGATCTCTGCGCACCCGTTCGGCACTCTGACCCTGGTCCCATAACAGTGCTGCGAATTCCGGCTATTATTTTCGTTTTTTTCTTTGCCGCCACCTGCGCCCTCGCCCAAGGCGGTCCGCCGTATTACACCACCGATCCGGGCACTCCCGGCAACCATAACTAGGAAATTAATTTGGGCTATATGCCCTTTTTTACAGCAATCAGTCCGTCTCCCATACGCCCGATCTCGACCTCAATTATGGCCTTGGCGATCGCATTCAACTTACGTACGAGAATGCCTGGCTGCGTGTCCAGAATCCTTCTTCTTCGGCCAAGTTCGGCGTGGGGTAGTCCAATCTTGGCGTCAAATGGCGGTTTTACGACGCTGGAAAAGACGGATTGTCCGTCTCAATGTTCCCGCAGTTGTTCCTCAACAATCCCGACGACGCGATACGGCGCGGCATTACGCCCGCCAGCCAGACTTTTTTATTGCCCTTTGTGTTCTCCCGGAAACTTGGGCCGGTTGACGTGAATTACGAAGTTGGTTATCAGTTTGCCCGCAAAGGGCCGGACGGCTGGCTCAGTGGGCTGGTCGTTGGCCATGATCTCACTCCCAAGCTGGAAGCGGACGTGGAGTTCTATTCCCAGGGCACCTTTCATCTTCCGGACGCACAGCCTACGATCGATATGGGAGCGCGTTACAGGATTCATCGCCCGGTCATCCTTCTGCTCATGGCCGGACGCAGCCTTGAACCAACCCGCCCCAATCAGTCCTATTTCGTCGGCTATTTCGGGCTGCAATTCCTGCTGCCCTCCAGGGCCTATGACACCCAGTAAGCCTCCTCGCCTGAATGCCGGGCGGCTCTTGCTACACTAACCCTGGCACATCGGTTTCTTCTGTTTCCGCGGGCGGCAAAATGAAAAAACGTACAGGAAAACCCGGCCCCCGTCCCGGAAAGCCCGAGCGAAGCTCCGCCTCCAAAGCCCGGCGGCCGCCTCGTTTTTCCAAGGAACTCATCGTGCTTTATGAAGACGATGCCGTGATCGTGCTGGATAAACCGGCGGGACTTCCGGCGGTACCGATTCCGGGCTCCGAAACTCCGTCGGCGCTGACTCTGCTTGCTGCCGCACTCAAGAGGAAACGGCAGCGGGCTTTCGTCGTACATCGCATCGATCGTTTTACGTCCGGAGTACTGTTATTTGCGAAGACCCAGGCGGACCGGGAGCCACTGGTGCGCCAGTTTCTCGGTCATACGCCGGTGCGTCAGTATCTCGCGGTGCTTCGTGGACGTCTGGAAGCCAGGGCAGGGACACTGGTTCACTATTTCCGGCGCGAAGGCATGTGGCAACAGTTGCGCTCGGAGCGCGATCCCAAAGCCACGCGCGCGGAGCTTCGCTATTCCGTCGAACGCCTGTTCCCGGAGGCGTCGCTGGTCCGTGTGGAACTGATGACCGGATTACAGAATCAGATCCGCGCCCAGTTTGCGGCGCTCGGTCATCCGGTTATCGGCGATAGAAAATACCACGCGACGGAATCGGCGGAGCCGTTAATCGATCGCGTCGCTCTCCATGCGACCCATCTCGAGTTTGTTCATCCCCGCACCGGAGAGATGATCGCGGTCGACTGCGAGGTGCCTTCCGATATTCGGCATCTGGTCCAGGAATTGTCGCGGACAAAGAGCACACGGCGGTAAGCAGAACGGAATCTTACCGAGCATGCCGTAATCGTCAGGGGCGAGGTGCCGCCCCGAAGTGGCAGGATTGTGTCCGAATGGCTTGTCATCCGCCAACTACAGCTCCCCTGCACGTTGTAAGCACGCCAGCTTTGCAAGAAGGGCCTGGAAGCGCTAAGTGTGGATATTGATTGATCCCCTGAAAATAGACGCGAGGCTCTTCCAGATCAGAACTGCTCCGCCGATCAATGCGGCCAGCGAGATCGGATGCAATACCAGTCTCCAATGTGCTTGACGATTCAAGTATCCTGCGACGGCCAGGAGCGCGGTGCCTCCCAACAAGCGAAAGGCCACCTCAACCCAGCGGCCGTTCCGGCGGATGATCCGCTGAATCAGCATCGAGCAAAAGTCCGTCGCACCGATCGCCGCACCCCACAACACCAGGGTGCAGCAAACCTTTAGCAGATGCCCCATCGGAGAAAGGTACCCGCCATTGGAGAGCAGGTTGTGCTTCCAGTTGACGATATGCAGTCCGTCATGAAAGTACGCATGCGGGCCATAGGCGACAATGATCGCGAATGCGTCCGTTAGATCAGCGACAAAGGGCGCGCTCACCAAAGCGGTGACGACAAATGCGCCGGGTCCAAGGTGCGGCAGAGGCCTTGGAATAACCACCCTCGAGCCTGGCGCGTATCCCGGGCGAGAAGTCCTCGCGCTAAACTCCATGAGCTCCTCGTACCAAGCCCTGATTAAGCCCAGCTTTGTGGTTGTATCCACGAGCAGATATCCTTTTGGCCGACGGACACCGGCTCCTCTAAGGATAGCTCAGGTGGCCACTCTACCGGGCGGGTGGCCCATCTTTCCGCCGTCCCTCTTTTCGCACCAGCCATCACCGTGGGTACCCGGTTCTATGTGCCACCCCTTAATGCCGCAGGTTCCGTGAGATGCGGCAGGGCGGCACAAAGGGCCGGACGCCATAAAGCGTGGGACGCTAAGCTTCAGGATCCATTCTTTGCCGCTGCCGAGAATGGGCAGCCATATCCAACCGTGACTGCCCCCTTCTCCCCGTAGGCATAGAATCGGTAACTGGACCAGCGCCATTGTTCCGGAGATTCGACCAGCCCTCGGGTGACCGGGTTGCGATGGATATACCGTAGCTTCTGCGTGAATTTGTGGCACGTAAAGACATTGAAATCGTAGAATCGGGGCTGCCAGAAATGTCTGGCTCCCGGAGCGGACGATGGCCAGAGTTCGGTCTGACCAGCGGCGCCCGGCTGACGGGAGCGCCGCAGGACGCAGTTCGTGACGCGCTGCTTGAGCACTTGCATGAAGGTGGAGAGGTCCTTACGCTTCGGTTCGCTCAGCAGCAGGTGAATGTGCCGGGCATCACTACGTAGCCGAAGACGAAGCCCTCATAACGCTTGCGGACCGGTTCGAGGATGACGAGGAAAAGGTCCTTGCGCGAGTGCGGAGCGAAGAGCGCTTGGCGGCGATAACAACTGCACGTGATGAAGTGCGAGTGCCGGTGGCCGTAATAGCGCTTGAGATGACCAGACATGGCATGCGGAAGAATTGCACTTCCGGCCCTTTCGGCCGGCAATAGCCGTCCGAAAGAACCGGGCACCCACGGCGATGGGCGGCACGGAGAGAGAGGCAGCCGAAGGCTGGGCCACCCGCCAACAGAATTGTTTCCGGCTGGCCCGTCAACCACAAAGGATAGCGATTAGCGATTTTTGAGCGCCTGGTCTTTCACCAGGCGTTCCCGTTAAGCGCCATCTTGACGCTTCAACCCGCTGATTCCGAATCAGTAACCCAAAAATCAATAGTTTTCAATGATTTCCCGAGCACTTTCGTGAGCACAAGAAGGCAGACTTAGGCAGGGTTGTTATGAAAGTTGTTACGAACTTTGAAATGGCTATTTAGCAAGTCTAGCCTCCTCGCAAACGAACGGCAATTGGGGTCAAGCGAACCTGGTTCGGCAAAAAGCTGCTCTACCTCAGGGTGCGCCCTGCGGGGTCTGTCTTGTCTTGCGCTGCTTGGGTGTCTGCCGCGAAATGCGTTCCATGCCACCAAGCGAAAATTCCACAATGTGAGCGGCAATGGCGCGGCGTTGCTCTCCGTTGTCGAGGTCCAAGCCGGGCCACAACCGCTCCAGCATCGGTCGCGATTGCACGTACTGCAGGACCTGCCCGACCACACTGTGGACGCACATGCGCGTCTGTGGATCGTTTGCGCTGCGTGCGATCAAGTCGCCGACTACAGCGCAGAAGCGCTGGTAATTGGGCGCCATCCCCTGGGCGACTCGACGGAGTGCCGGCGTGGGATTAGACATCTCATGTGCCATGATGCGGGCGAACCAAGAGGACTTGCCGCCCTCGCGCGCCCTTTCGAGCCATGCATAGACCAGCGCACGAAGGGCCGCGCGCGCGTCGGAAGGATGCGCTATGCTTCGCTGCATCGCGGATTCCTGTTGTGCCATCATCGAAGACTTCAGGACTTCCGTATACAGGCCCAACTTGTCGCCGAAGTGATAGTTCACGGCCGCGACATTCGCCCCGGCTCGCGCGCAGATCTCACGCACGGTGGCGGCCACGAAGCCTGCTTCCGCAAACATCTGGCCAGCCGCTTCAATAAGCTTCTGTCGCGTAGCTTCCGCCGAACTCTGACCCCTCCTCATGGTTAGACAACCTCCTCGCCAGTTACTCCCGTTCATCGAACCGCAACGTGGTTGGGCGCTGATGCGGTTTTGGCGCCGGGCGCCACCTACAAGAAGCTGCCATCAGGGTGCCCACGCCTACAGAGTCGGCCATGATGATCAGGCTCAGCGATGAATCGATCTTTGTGACCATCAGCTGATCTGAGCAGGCGGATCCACAAGTGTGCCTGAACGCGGCCCAAACTCCTCCCCGATTAACTGACGGCGAGCCATTAAAGCGCCAGACCCGCGAAGAGAAACAATGCGCCCCTTGTATGACTGAACAAAACTGCCGCGTGCCAGGTCATGCTGCACCTCCGTGCTGCGCACCTGCATCGTCGGTATCGAATTCCAAGATGTTGCCGTCCGGGTCGTGTACCCGGAAGTTTGTCCTGCCGAAGAACCGCTTAGTCGGCGGTCCGTCCGGCTCAATGCCGGCTGCCTTCAGGTTTTCGTAAAGCGCGTGCAGGTCTGGGGTGTCCATCTCGATGTGGAAGCTCTTCTCCTCGGCCGGGATTGCAACGACCTGCACGTGCCCCTCACCGATCTTAAACTTTGCGAACTGACCCGGGTGATGCAGAATCACCTGCGCACCCGGCAACTTCGAATAGAACGCGACCGACTTCTCCACATCCGCGACATGCAGGCTTACACCTTCCAAACTGGTATTCATGGCTTCTTTCCTCCTTCTGGATAAAACAGATGTTTGAAACTAATGTTTGGATTCAAACAAAAAAGATTTTTTGCGGGAGAAACAGGCTTGGAGGCGGGTGCCAGCCCGCGATCAGGCTGGTAACAAATATTGTACGAGGGTATCCGTACACGGCCAATGCTGGTTGCCCGACGAAAACTTTCGCTTGACTCCCGAGTCATCGGCTATCCGGAAACGGGAACCCGGCCGTCAAGTTCCGGTTCTCGATTAGCTGGAACCGGAATCGATCATTCAAACACCCCAGCGAAATGGCGTCCCCAGCCCGCGCAGCGGGCGTAAGAACTATCGCCAAACGTAACGGCCGTCGAATTCCAACCCGTGTATTCGTGAGTTCCTGTTTAATTAAGCCTGAAGCCATGTCTGATCGCGAAGCAACAAAGGAAATTCCGGCCAAGGCGTTCTTACGGCTGGCTGCGGGCGTCGCGGCGCCTCTGGGAGTGCTCGCTTTCTGGGGCGGCATGATCATGGCGGCGCGTCACTATCCTTCGGAATACGACTGGCGGTACATGACGTTATCCAGTCTGCTGTCGCCCGCCCGCAACCCCGCCGCCCATCTATGGGCCTCGGGAGGCATTGTGCTTTGCGGGCTCTGTGGGTTGGGCTGGACGGCGGCATGGTCCCGCTGCTGGAACCGTGAGGGCGCGGGCGTCCGGCCCGGAGGAATCCGGACACTGCGGTGGGGAAACGTTTGCATGATAGGTTCCTCCGTGCTGCCCGACTGGCTGCTCCCGGTGCGTAAAGGGCACGAAATTCTCGCCTTGCTGGCGTTCGCCGGCTTATGCCTGGGAATGATTCAGCTCACGTTTCAGACTATGGAGAAGATCTTTCAGCGGTGGGCGCGCACATCCAGCGGTTGTCCCCGGTGGCATGCGGCCGCCCTGGCTGGCGCCGCAGCGGTCCCAATCGTACTGGCGGGCCTCGCCCAGGCGTACGTCTTTTATGTGCTCCCGAAACTCCATTGGGTTGATCTCTCTTGGCGGGCCCGTGGGGTGCCTGTGTACTTCAGTTTTGCCTTTTGGGAATGGATTACGTGCGTCGAGCTCTCCGCATACTGGGTAGCCGGATCTTTGACTAACTATTTGATCTTCTCCAACCCCAAATTTCGAGCCGGGGTTTAGGACAGCAGCTCCCCGGAAATCACATCGGAAACCTTCCGGCTTTTTTTGACCCGGCAGTTTCTACGGCTCATTTTGTGGGCGGAGTCCGCGTGCCAGGAAGTCGCCGTGGAGCGGCGCCCTGGCGAGAAGCCGGATTCCGAATCGGGTACCCAGACCGGAATGGTCGTGCATGCCGCGTGCCATCCCACGCTTGCGCCGCAAACGCGTAGCCGAGTTCAGACGATAACCGGGCGCAAGCATGGGGCACCCATTGCCCTGGTCGATCCAGAAACCCGAAGCGTGGGGCGCCTTGCGCCTCCGTGCCTCTGCGCGAGATTGCCTGCCGCCGGTTACTTCTTCTTCCCCTGCGCCGCGACGGCTTCCATCGCCGCTTTGACCTTCTCCGCGTCGCCCAGATAGTAGTGCTTGATGGGCTTGAGCGAATCGTCCAGTTCGTACACCAGTGGCACGCCAGTAGGAATATTCAATTCGGTGATCTCGCTCTCCGAGATGTTATCCAGATACTTGACCAGGGCGCGCAGGCTGTTGCCATGGGCCGCGATGATGACGCGCTTGCCCGACTTCACTACGGGCGCGATGGTTTCGTGCCAGAGCGGCAGAAAGCGCGCGACCGTGTCCTTGAGGCATTCCGTCAGCGGCAGTTCGGCCGGCGAGAGTCCCGCGTAACGCCGCTCGTGGCCCGGCCAACGGGCATCGGACTTCTCCAGCGGGGGCGGCGAAATATCGTAACTCCGGCGCCAGATCTTCACCTGGTCCTCGCCGAACTTGGCGGCGGTTTCGGACTTGTTCAGTCCTTGCAATGCGCCATAGTGCCGTTCGTTGAGGCGCCAGTCGCGGTGCACCGGAATCCACATCAGATCCATTTCATCGAGAATCGTCCACAGCGTCCGGATGGCGCGCTTGAGCACCGAGGTATAGGCGACATCGAAGGTATAGCCTTCCTGCTTCAGAATGCGTCCGCCTTCCAGCGCCTCGGCCCGGCCCTTCTCGGACAGATCCACGTCGGTCCAGCCGGTAAACCGGTTCTGCTTGTTCCAGTCGCTTTCGCCGTGACGTACCAATGCCAGTTTGAACATCGTTCCTCGTTCTCCCTTGGGAGCTAAATATCAGCCTGCCTGATGGCGGAAGGCTCCAGTTGATTGTAAACGAGGCGGCTCCCGCCCCTGCTACGATTCCAGATACGCGCAAGGCGCCGTGCCTACGAAGAAGGGAGCAAGCGTTGCGCGCCGTCGCGTTCCCCGCCATCACCTGTCCGCGTGAGCCACGTCACTGCCGGCGCAACCGCTGCGCGCTCATGGTTAACGGAACAAGCCGGAGGTGGCATGAATTATCCCGTATGGCAACTGGGGTTTCCCGGTGGACTGCTCATTGCCACCGTGGCGGTGCTGCACGTATTCGTCTCTCACTTTGCCGTGGGCGGCGGCGCCTATCTGGTGCTCACCGAGCACCGGGCGTACCGGCGCGACGATGCCGACTTGCTGTCGTACGTCAGACACCACTCGAAATTCTTTGCCCTTTTGACGCTCGTTTTTGGAGCGGTCAGCGGAGTGGGCATCTGGTTCACCATCGGGCTGGTCAGCCCCGAGGCGACCTCGTCGCTGATTCACACGTTCGTATGGGCTTGGGCCATCGAATGGGTTTTCTTCTTTGTCGAGATCGCGGCCGCGCTGATTTACGCCTATCAGTGGGATAGCCTGGACCGGCACACTCACCTGGCAATCGGGTGGATTTACTTTGTCGCCGCCTGGGCCAGTCTGGTGGTGATCAACGGAATCATTACCTACATGCTCACGCCCGGGCGATGGCTGCAAACGAAAAACTTCTGGGATGGGTTTTTCAACCCCACCTATTGGCCATCCGTGTTGATCCGCACGGCCATGGCCACCGTGCTGGCGGGCATGTTCGGCCTGGTCACGGCGTTGCGCCAGGCGCCGCCGGTACGCGCACGCATCGTGCGTTGGGCGGGCGCGTGGGTCGCCGTCGGCATCGTTTTTCTGCCGCCACTGGGATGGTGGTACTACGGCAGGTTTCCCGCGTTCGCCCACGATTATGTGGCGGGACTGATTCCCGCGGGGCGTGTCGCGGTGCGTTCCGGCATTTTGGGCGTGGCCGTGGCCCTTCTGCTGGTGCTGGTTTTCGCCTTCTGGAAGCCGAACTGGATGCGTGCGGCAGTGGTCGTGGTGTTACTGATCTCGGGCTTGGCTGTGATGGGCTCGGGCGAGTATCTGCGCGAGTTCAGCCGGAAGCCGTATGTCATCAACGGCTATATCTACGCCAATGACGTACGGGTTTCGGATGTGGAACGTATCAGCCGGCTGGGCGTGGCGCAGAGTTCCCCCTGGGTTGCGCCCGCCGCCGATGATCCCATGCGGTACGGGCGTCAGCTCTTCGTGATCCAGTGCGGCGCCTGCCATTCCCTCGATGGCTACCGTTCCATGCGCTCGCGGGTGCGCGGCTGGGACGAAACCTTCGCCCGCGAAATGCTGCCGCATCTGCCATTGACGCGCGGAACGATGCCCGCCTATGCGGGCAACGAACAGGATCGCGCGGCCCTGGGCCGTTACCTGGCATCGCTGGCGCCCGCCACCATAACCGGAGGCAATGAGAAGGATATCGGGCGACAGGTTTTCGCCATGCGGTGCGCGTTGTGCCATACGCTGGGCGGCAAACGCCGTCCGCTGGACTTTGCCGGCATGGATACCGATGCCATCGCGGATTTCACCCGCAATCTGAGCGACCTCAGTCCCGACATGCCCCCCTTCTCCGGCACGGAAAGCGAGCGCCACGCCCTGGCGGTTTACCTGCGCGAGAGCGCGCAATAGAGCGGGAGAACGCAATGCATACGACCATGCCCATTCCTCAAATCGATCCGATGCCCCTGCCCGGCCCGCTCTGGCTCCTGCGGACGCTGCTGCTGTTGACGTTTTTTCTGCATTTGTTGTTCATGAACACGCTGCTGGGCGGAACGGCGGTGGCCTTCGTATGCAGCCTGCGGCGGCACCGCTCGCCGTTTGCCGCCCAGCTGGCGCGTGAGCTGGGACACATGTTGCCTTCCGTCTTCGCCTTCACCATCACCCTGGGAGTGGCGCCGTTGTTGTTTTTGCAGGTGATCTACGGACATCTGTTGTACACCAGTTCGATCCTGATAGGCGTTTCGTGGCTGGCCATCGTTGGCCTGGTGTTGCTGGCGTATTACGGCGTGTATTGCTTTTCGCTGCGCGGGACCAACCATCCGGGCAGCGCCACAGCCGTGCTCGGAATCGCCACCCTGCTGCTGGCCGGCGTAGCGCATATCTATACGAACAACTTCACCTTGATGCTGGCGCCGGAGCGCTGGCTTGAACTCTATCGCCGCCGTCCGGGCGGCTGGAACATGAATTGGGCCGATCCAACCGTCTTTCCCCGCTATCTGCATTTCGTTCTCGGGGCGCTGGCCGTCACCGGACTGTTCCTGCTCATTCAGGGCCTGCGCAAACGTGAAAGTGCTTACGGCCGATGGCTGATGGAGCAAGGTGTGGCGTTGTTTGTGACGCCGACCATCTTCAATTTCCTGGTCGGGCTGTGGTTTCTGGTAGCGCTCTCGCCGGATGTAAAAGATGCGTTTATGGGACGCAACGGATTTGCCACCGGGCTATTGGGAATCGGTATGCTACTGCCGTTGGCCGCTATTGTTCACCTGGTGATGGTCCAGAATCATAAGTCGCCCGTGCGGCAGGCGGTTATTGGCATTGGCAGCGGGGTACTGACAGTCGCCGTCATGGTGATCATGCGCGATTTTGTCCGCAACGCCCGTCTCGCACCCTACTTCCGCGCCGGACAGTTGCAGGTTGCGCCCCAGTGGGGCGTGATCGGCTTGTTCATTGCGATCTTCGCTGTGGGTTTGGCAACGTTGTTCTATATGCTGCGCGCAGTGGTTAAAGCGCCCCCATCCGAAAATCAATATAAAGCGGCGACACCATAATTTGCGCTCCCGACCGGTATTTGGGCAGCTTTGCCATTTCCACCATGGCAACGATCACCCCGGGATTGCCCGCACTCAGTTCCAGGACGCGCGCGAGAAATTCGTTGGCATTGGTTGCCGATAGTTGCGATGCTTCGATCACGTGCCGGGCAAACACTTCCGCTTGCGGTTCGTCAAAATTCCGTAATTCCAGCTTTTCGCTTCGGTCGATGAACAACGAACGGAGAAAGCCAATATCCTCCATATGATCGGAACGGGCAATCCCCAGCACCGGCGTCATAGCCCATCCCGCCAGTTCCTTTATATCGGCAGCGAACGCCTGCGAGGGCAGGTGGAGATGATCCAGCACGACCCAGTATTTTCCGGCGCGTAACAGGTCCTGCACGATCCCCTTCAACGACACCGCCGACCTGGCATTGATGGCTGCGGAACCGCCCAGAACGCGGGCCGCACCGCGATGGCGGCCCGATAACGCCAGGGCAATCGAGCGGATCACCCGTTGCTTGCCGGAAGAATCGGGGCAGTAAAGGATTTCGGGATGATCGTTCAGCAGGGCGCGAACCAGCGTGGTTTTGCCGACGCCGACCGGGCCGTGTAGCAGAAACGAATGCCGCTTCGCCAGCCGCAGTTTCAGACCGGCCAGTTCTTTATCGCGTCCGATGATGGCAGGAGCCGTCATTCTAAGGCGTAGGCGCCGCCGGGCACAGACGTTCGATCTCCTCTTCCGCCGAAGCCATGCGCGCCAAAGCGGTTTGCACCGCGTCTGCTCCCGCGGCTTGCGCGGCACGCGCATGGGTCAACGCACGTTCCGCGACCGCGCTCACTTCCCGCAGCAGAATTCGAATTGCCGCCTCCAGCCGCGACTTGCCATCTCCCACCCGGCGATCCACGTCGCTCTGTACCCGCACGCTGTTGGTCTCCAGTAAATGGTCGAGAAACTCGTGAGCGGCACGCTGGAAGCCGCGGCGCCATCCCGCCAGTCCCAGCATCAGGTCGGCCACAAAGCGCAATGGCGAGGCCGGCTGGGCCAATTCAATGAAGTCGTAGAAATGAAACCGTGAGCGCTCCGGGAAGCCCTGCTCGGCGTCGAGCGGGCGCGGCATGTTGGCGAGTTCGGGCACACCGGCAGCCGCCAGGCGCGTTACAAAATCGTTTCCCATATCCACAAAGCGCTGCGCCGTGATGCGAAAAGCCTGTCCGGCAAAGCTTTGCTCGTCGGAAAGCCACGGCATCAGATGGCGTTTGGCAATCTCCTGAGCTTCGCGCATTACGTCGCGCCGAAAGCGAGGCCCGCTACGGCGGCGTATGGACTGCATGGCAATATCGAGTTCCGTGTGCATCGTGGCCTGGTGGTGCTTCAGAAACTCATTGCGCCGCTCCGCAAAGACCCGGGAGAGCCGGTGTTGTTCCGCGATAAAGAGATAGGCGAGATCGCTCATCGACCGCTCGGCATCGGCGATGGTGGTCCGGAGATTGGCAATGCGGCGCTCCGATTCCTCCACCGGCCGCAGCAGCGCCTCGCGTTCCTCGCGCACTACCCGCTGCAGTTGACCGCTGATGCGGCGCAGTCCGCGGTCGCGCGCCGTAGCCGCCAGGCTTTGGCCCGAGTTCCCGGCCAGATTCTCCAGATCGCCGACCAGTTGCGGCCAGTCGCGCTCCGCTCCACGATTCTCCAGCCGTTCGATGGCGCTGATTTCGTATATCCTTTCGACCGGTCGATGCAGGCGGGAGGCGAGCATTTTCCGGGCAAAGGCAACAGCGGCAACCCGCTCTTTTTCCGTTACCCGGTCGGCTTTATTGAGCACAATGAGAAAGTCCCGCACTTGGGCCGCCACTGCTTCCACAATGGCAAGTTCGTCGCCGGAAATAGGCGGGTCGGCGCCAATTACGACCATAGCGGCATCAATGTGGGGAATGAACTCCCGCGTGGCCGCGGTGTTGCCGGCGAATACGGAACCGAGCCCCGGCGTATCCACAAAGCACATTCCCGATGCCAGCAGTGCGGTGGGAAGAAAAATCTCCACGCCCGTAATTCTTTTGGCATTCTCCGGATTGTGCTCTTCGGAGACGTACTTCTCGACCTCCACCACCGGAATGTCGGTCCAGGCGTGGTCAGGCGCTCGAATGCGCGCGCGGCGCTGACCATAGCGGACAACGGTCGGAACGGTGGTTACGGGGATAATGCCCGTGGGCAGGATGGTTTCGCCAATCAGCGCGTCCAACAGCGTGGACTTGCCGCGTTTGAACTGGCCGACACAGGCAACGTAGAACCGGCCCCCGGCAATGCGCTCCGCCAGTTCCCGGCTCGCCGCGGCGATGCTCTCCGCGCCGAAGGAATCCGCCAGTTGCGCGAGCCGGCCGAGTTCCTCCCCGGAGAGTTCGAACGCGGAGGACGCAAAGGAATTAGAGAGTGGATCAACGGAGTGATTTTCTCCAAATCCTTTCATTGATGCTCTCTCAAGTGTTTCTTTGCGTCCTCAGCGTTTAGGTCTTTCTGTTGAAGCATCCGTCCCTTAAGATTCGCGTCGGGACTCGCGTCCCTCCGCCCCATCTATCGCCCCTCCGGGGCTCACTTCCTTTGGGAAGCCCACCCAGGATTCCGGCGCACGGCGCGCTCGGAAGGCGCGCCGCACGCCTCCATCCTGGGCTAACATCCGGGCGCGCCTACGGCGCTCGTACCTCTGGTGGAGCACAAGATTGAACAGCCGCTAACATTCGGCCGGCAATGAACGCACTCATCTAGAATCATCCAGACTCCGGGGCTCCCCCTCTTCATTTCGGCGCGGGCGCGGACGGTTGGTGAACGTACTTGATTACGTCCACGTCGGACATCGCAATCAGGCCTTCGTCCACAACCTCGTCCAGAAACGGCAGCACCTTCCGGATGTTTTCTTCCGTATCGACGATGGCGACCATGATCGGCGCGTCGGGCGAGAACGACAACAGATGCGCCCGGTGGATCAGCGTGCTGGCGCCGTAGCCCTCGATTCCGCGGTACACCGTTGCACCCGCAATATCGAGTTCGCGGCACTTTTCCACGATCGCCTGATAGAGCGGCTTGCCCTTGTACTTATCGTCTTCGCCAAAGTGGATACGCAGCATTTTCGCCTTGCCCGCAAGTTTCATGGCTGCACCTCCTGGCGTCGTTCGGCTTCCTGAAAATTATGGGTGTATTTGACAATGTCCACGTTGGACATCACGACCAGCCCTTGCTGCACCATCTTGTCCAGAATGGGGGTGAAGGCCAGCAGCTTTTCCTCGGTATCCACCACCGCCAGCATCATGGGGTGGTCATGGGAGAGGCTCAAGGTCTTCCCATGGTGCATCCGCCGGTTTGCTCCGTAGCCCAGAATGCCGGAATACACCGTGACGCCCGCAATATCGTTGGCGCGCAAGGCTTCGATCAGCGCCTGATGCAGCGGCTTATCGCCCCAGCGATTGTTCTCGCCGATGTAGATCCGCATCATCTTGCCTTTGCCCTCGATTTTGCGCGCCGGCGGGAATTCCGGCGCATGGCCCTTGGAGGGGCGCGCCGGTTTGACGACATTCGTATCCTGCACTTCGATCAAGCCCGAGCCGGCGAGTTCGTGCAGTTTGGGCAGGACTTCCTCGACCTTCGCCGGCGTTTCGATGAATTCGATCTTGATCGGCAGGTTATGGGCGACGTCCACCAGGTGAGCGGTGTGGAGATGATGGTCGGCGCCAAATCCGGCGACACCGCGGCTCACCGTCGCTCCGGAAATGCCGCGGTAAAACAGGTACTCCAAAATCGCCGCGTAGACGGAGGCTCCGTGGCGCTTCTGGTCTTCCGTAACGTAAATGCAGACCTTCTTGGCCGCTCCGGTATTAAGCATGGCTCCTCCTGGGATGGCTACTGCTTCCATCGCGAGTACGCTTCGCGCCCGGCGTATTTCGCCTTCGACCCCAGTTCCCTTTCGATTTCCAGCAGGCGATTGTATTTAGCCACCCGCTCGCCCCGGCAAGCCGAGCCGGTTTTGATCTGGCCGACTCCGGTGGCCACCGTGAAATCGGCGATCGTCGAATCGTCGGTCTCGCCCGAGCGGTGCGACACAACGGCAGTGTAGCCGTTCTTTTGCGCCAGCTCGATGCAGTGCAAAGTCTCGGTTACCGTGCCGATCTGGTTGAGTTTGATCAAGACCGAGTTGGCCACCCCTTCCTGAATGCCCTTATTGAGGATGGCGGGATTGGTGACGAAAATATCGTCTCCGACCAGCTGAATCTTTTTCCCCACTTTCTTCGTGAGCTGCCGCCAACCGTCCCAGTCATCCTCGGCGAGCCCATCCTCCAGCGAGTACAGTTCCGGATAGCGATTTACCCAGGATTCCCAAAGCTCAACCATTTCTTCCGGAGTCTTACGGGAGCGATCCGACTTATCAAAGACGTAGCGGCCTTCGTCAAAGAACTCACTGGCAGCGGGGTCGAGATTGATGGCGATATCCTTGCCGGGCCGGTAGCCGGCGGCTTCAATCGCGCTCTGCAGCAGCTGCATGGGCTCTTCATTCGACTTGAGCCGGGGAGCAAATCCGCCCTCGTCGCCCACGCCAGTGTCGTAGCCCTTGCCCTGGAGGATTTTTCTCAGGGCATGGAAGGTTTCCGCCGCCGCCCGCAAAGCTTCGGCGAAGCTGGGCAGGCCCACCGGAGCGATCATGAACTCCTGAAAATCGACGTTATTGTCCGCATGCTTGCCGCCGTTCAGCACATTCAGCATGGGCACGGGAATGGTGTAGGTGTCGCGCTTGGCCAGATAGCGGTAGAGCGGAATTTTCTGCTCGCTGGCCACAGCATGGGCGACCGCAATGGATACGCCCAGAATCGCGTTGGCGCCCAGCCGCGCCTTGTTGGGCGTGCCATCCAATTCGATCATCTTCTTGTCCAGTCCGGCCTGATCTTCCGCGTTGAATCCCTTGAGAGCAGGCTGGATTTCCCGGATGACGTTGTTCACGGCATTCAATACTCCTTTGCCGCCAAAGCGCTTCTTATCGCCGTCCCTCAGTTCGACCGCCTCCCGTTTCCCGGTGGAAGCGCCGGAAGGGACCTTGGCGACGCCCCGGACGCCGCTCTCCAGAGTCACTAAAACTTGTACGGTCGGATTGCCACGCGAATCCAGAATTTCCAGCGCATCCACACTCTTAATTTTCGACATTGCCAGTCCTCGCTTTCGCAAAATGCTGCCGCTAGCCGGTGGAAGCCAACAGCCAGCCAAGTTAGATTGATTGGCTCCTGACCTCGTTTTCACTCTTCTATCGGGGCTTGCCGGGGATTGACTCCGCGACAAGGGTCCCCTGTCAGGAGTCATCATCTGTCCCGGCTATCGGTAGGGACAGCGGTTAACG
>Ga0326728_10009674_pt1 | contig 23039 bp, 18 predicted proteins | sample MB3enrmetagenome_FD_207602 | JGI IMG/M metagenome (GOLD analysis project Ga0326728, IMG submission 207602) | Lab enriched peat soil microbial communities from McLean, Ithaca, NY, United States - MB31MN | ecosystem: Environmental > Terrestrial > Soil > Wetlands > Peat | place: USA: New York... | reverse complement strand
CCGTCTGCATGCAGACGGTAAATCTCGACCCTCTCCTCCACCGTCAACTGCCGATATCGTTTCCCCATAGCAACACCTTTTATACAAGGTGTTGCACTTGCAGCGTGAACTTAGCGAATCCAGTCCGACGAAAGCACATTTCCAAAGGCTTGCAAAGTGGATTCGCGCTTTCGCGGGAATGACTAGGTCTCGCAAATGACACCTATACCCGAGAGAGGGCAGTGGTTGAGTTTGAGCTCTTGCTATGGGTGCCCCTACGACTACCTAAGTGGCCGGGATAGGAAAAAGGAGAGATTCTTGCCTCACCTACCACCTACCTACCTACCTACCTACCTACCTACCTACCTACCTACCTACGTTCCGCTCATCCTTGCGGGCTTGCAGGGAGCGTCTGAGTGGCCGGCTCATCATGCGTGCCTGGAATGTTGGGCGAGCGGGCCACCTTCCCCTGAAGCGCGTCGTTCAATTCGACATGGTAGTCAGCCAGAATCGTGGCGGTCACCTGCTGAAATTGCGTGAGGGCCTTGGCGTAAGTCGAGCGCGCCTTTACTTCGTTCCCCTCGGCCGTGGCCAAGTCGCGTTGCGCCTGAATCACCAGGAAGACGGTGGACTCACCCAACTGAAATTTCTTCTGTTCCGCGTCAAGGGTCTTTTGCGCCAGCAGGACCGCCTTTACTCCGGCCTGGATTTGGGCCTTGGCCTGAATCACCCCAATTTCTGCGCTGCGGACGTCCTGCTCGACTTGATTCTTTTGCCTCTGAAGTTGTTCCTCCAGTTGTCGTTGTTCGAGGAGGGCGCGCGCTACGTCGGCCTGGGCGGAGCGGTTGCGAATAGGGAATTGCAAGGTGAAGCCAAAAGAATAATCCGGATAATTGGCGTGGAACACTTGGGACATGGATTGCGGGAAGCCTTGGCTGGACACCACCATCGGCCGCGCAATTGGTTCGAGGCCGGTTGCCACGCATTGCTCCCCACTCGCCGTGTACCCGGACGGGCAAGGCCCGAGCACCGAACTGAGACCTGAGAGTCCCGAGGGGGAGTAAGTGGCAAACAGATCGAGGGTGGGCAGCAAGGCATTACGATTAGCCTTGACCACGATGGACTCGTAGCGCAGGTTGAGGTCAGCCTGTTCGACTTCCGGGCGGTTTTGGAGTGCTTGCTTCAAGGCTTGATCCAAGGGTGGAATATCGTTTGGCGTTGGCTCGGGGAGTTTATCCAAAGCGTCAATTTGGGCGCTTATCAACTCCGAGTCGACTTTCCTGGAGAGCGCCGTTTTGATCAACTCTGCCTGTTGCTGCAGGCTGGTCTGGGCAACAATCAAATTCTGTTGATCGGAAGCTACCTCGGATTCTGCCCGCACCACTTCAATCGGCGCCAGCGTACCAATCTCCACCTGACGCTTATTATCCGAAAGGAGTTTCTCAGAGTAGGCCAGGGCTTGTTCCGCTACACGGACGTTTTCCTTGTAAGACAGATAATCCCAGTAAAGATTCAAAACTTGAGCGACCGTCGTAATCACCTGTTGACGAAGAACACTGTAGGATACTTTCAGGTCATTTTGTGCGATGCGAATAAACTTGGCATTAGCTCGATAGCCGAATCCGTTCAGTAGTTGCTGGTCGATGCCCACGGTCAGGTTTGTAGGGACGGCGGGGTTGAACAGCGTGTTGAGGGAAGTGGTGGATTGGCGGTAGCCGCTCACTGCCACTGCGTAGCTGGTACCCGTCAGAAAACCCTGGCCAAAGTAGGCGACAGCGTTGGTGGTTTGAGTGATGACCGTGGGAAGACCGCTGACTACGGTGTAATTAAGTGGCGAGGTTCTGCGGTCCCATCCGAACTGGGCCCCTGCGACTGGATCGCAGCAGCCGATTACGCCAACATTCGTAGCGCCGCCACTGCCCGTTACGGTGCTGGCGCTAGTCGTGCTGCTGCTACTGATACTGCTGATGCCGCCTCCGATCGCTCCTGCAAACAGCGCTGCGGAGGAGAATGCGCCCGGAACCCCGCGAGTTGCGCCGCCGCTCTTGGCGCGCAAGAGGTCCAACCGCGCAAAGCCCAGGTTATAGCGCGCCACGGAGATGTCGAGGTTGTTCTCGAGCGCCAGGGCAATCGCATCCTCGACAGAAAGGCGCAGCTTACCGCCGCTGAGCAGCGAATGAAGCCGCTCCGAGTTGCTCATCTTTGGCGCAGGAACATAGGGCGAGGCATAAGGCTGCCAGAAACTCGGAAACCAACCTCTATTTCCAAACTCCGCGGTAGCCGGGTTGATGGTTGTAGTGGCTTGGGCGTGCATGCTCTGGGCGACGAGAAGCGAGCCCAGCGCTAAGACGAAGGCGGACCAACGTACGCTCCTAAGTTTCATTGAGGTTCTTCTCCTACAGATGGGATTCCTCGAAATTACGGGCATAGAATCATGACTTACGCAATTGTTAGACGTGAAGTTTCATAAAGGGTCATCACGGGTTCTGGATTGTCAGTCGTGAGTTGGTGAGGTGCGCATTTAGCTAACAAAACAGACGATTCTAACATCCACTGCCGCAACTGACAATCGTGAGCAAGTATCGGAGACTTCTCCTGGCGGGCAGGGGCGCGTCGAAGTACCCGAAAGGTAACATCCCAAAGCGACTTTAACGCGACCCTGCCCTGGCGGGTTTGCAAATTTGCAATACGATGGTATTGTCATTTGAGATGGTGATCCGCACTTTCGAAGAACTTCGGGAACGCGCCAAAGGCCTCGGCCCGCGGCGTGTCGTCTTGGTCTCGGCGGACGATGAAGTGGCGTTGACGGCGGCGGCGGAAGCATTGCGCCTGGGCATCGCCATACCGGTGCTGGCCGGCGATCTCAGGAAAATTCACGAAATCGCGCAAGCACTGGGACTCGGCGAGCTGATCGAGCGCGCGGAGTTCATGGACGCGCCCAACGACGCTGCGGCGGCCGCCGTCCGCCTGGTGCGGGCGGGCGGCGCGGAAATTCTGCTGAAGGGGCATCTGCGCACCGACGAACTGCTGCGCGCCGTGCTTCACAAAGAGGACGGTCTACGCACGGGCCGGCTGTTGAGCGACGTGATGCTGTTCCAATACGGGAAGGGCGAGCGCCGCTTGGTGGGCCTGACCGACGGCGGGCTGAACGTGGCTCCTACACTGGAACAGAAGATCCAGATTGTCGAGAACGCCATCGAGGTGATGCGCAGCCTCGGAATCGCGCGGCCGAGAATCGCCATCATGAGTGCCACCGAAGTGGTATCCGACGCGGTGCCCTCAACCAGAGACGCGCAGGCCCTGACCGCGATGGGCGCGGAGGGAGCATTCGGGGACGCGGGGGTCTATGGCCCGCTGGCCGTGGACAACGCGCTGCTGGAATCGGCGGCGGCGGCGAAGGGAATCCGCAACCCGGTGGCGGGCCAGGCGGACTGTCTGGTGGCGCCGAACATCGAGGCCGCCAACATGTTCGGCAAAGCGGCGAAGTACCTGGGAGGCTCGGCCTGCGCGCACGTCGTGGTGGGGGCGAAGGCGCCGATCCTGATTCCCTCGCGCGTGGAAAGCACGGAAGACAAGCTGAACGCCATCGCCCTGGGGGTGATCTTTGCCGCCCGTTGAGTACCGGATCCTGGCGATCAATCCCGGATCGACTTCCACCAAGTTCGGCGTGTTCGCCGGCTCCCAAGCCGTGCTGGTGCGAAACCTGCGGCACTCCGAAGCGGAGATGGCGCCGTTCCGCGGCAGGCCGGTACTCGACCAGGAGGATTTCCGGCGTGAGGCGGTGGAGCGCGAGCTCGCCGCGGCCGGCGAGGATCCGTCCGGCTTCCATGCGGTGGCGGGACGAGGAGGGCTGCTGGGGCCGGTGCGCAGCGGGACGTATCGGGTGAACCAGGCGATGCTCGATCACTTGAGGGCGGCCCGCCGGGGGGAGCACGCTTCGAACCTGGGAGCCTTTCTGGCACGAGCCGTGGCCGCGCGGGCCGGTGTGGACGCCTTCATTGTCGATCCGGTCAGCGTGGAGGAATGGCCGGAGATTGCACGGGTTTCGGGACTGGCGTCAATTGAGCGCATTTCCCGCTCGCACGCCCTGAACACCAAGGCAGTTGCCAAGAGGTATGCGCGCGAGGTCGGCCGTTCCTATGAGCAGTTGCGCCTGATCGTCGCACACCTGGGAAGCGGGATATCCATTTCGGCGCACGAGGGGGGCCGGATGATTGATGTCGCCGACGCCGTCAGCGAAGGGCCGTTTTCCGCGGAACGCGCTGGCAAGCTGCCGACGGCCCAACTGGCGGACCTCTGCTTCAGCGGCAAATACACGCCTCAGCAAATGGAAGCTTTGCTGTGGAGAGGGAGCGGATTCTACTCCTACCTCGGCACCAAGGACCTGGCGGAAGTGGAACAGCGGATCGACAAAGGCGACGGGCGTGCGGCGCTGGTGTTCGATGCCATGGCGTACCAGATCGCGAAGGAGATCGGCGCAATGGCCACGGTGCTGCGGGGCCGCGTGGACGCGCTGCTGATCACGGGCGGCATGGCGCATTCGGCTCGGCTGCTCGCGGCGGTGCAGGCCGCGGTGGGGTGGATTGCGCCGGTGGCGGTGTATCCGGGTGAAGACGAATTGCAGGCGCTCGCCGAGGGTGTGCTGCGCGTGCTCTGCGGAGAAGAGCTGGCGCGGGAATACGGCGCCACGTAGGCCAAGCCCCTTGGTGTGTCCCCGAAGGTAGAGGGTGGACCGCGACGGAGCATTCTTCAGCCGTCGCGGGCCGGGTGAGGAGTTAGTTGCGGGGCGAGGACGGATCAGACAGGCTCGGCCCAATCCGCTCAATGGAAACGAGTAATGCGTCGAGTTTCTGCAGAGTGGGACCGGACCTTGAAGACCTCAGCCCCTTCCCAACGCAAACGCCTCAAGATTGACCTCAACCAGCTTTTCCGGTAGCCGGCGCTTTATAGCCGCAATCCAGGCCTCTTCGGGAAACTTCAGATGACGGCTTAGCGTGCCCAGCAATGCCACGTTCAGGCTTTTCTTGCTGCGTAGCTTATCCGCGGGGAATTGCGAGGGCTCCACAATAATGCCGCTCGGGCTCAAGACAGCGGCATTCACGGGAACCTGGTCCGGCTCGACCACCACCAGAAAGTTCGCTTCGCCCACAGGAACCATGGGGCTGAAAACCTCGCGCCCGAACCGCACATCGCTGGCGATGGAGCCGCCGCGCTGGCTCATTCCGTGGAGCTCGCTCTTTTTCACGTCGAGGCCCGCGTGCAACGCCACATCGGCCACGATATCGGAAGCCGTGAGCACGCCCTGACCGCCAAGACCGGCGATGACGATGTTAGTTACACCGCGCATTCATCCTCTCGTATTCGCGAATGGTCCTTGCCGCCAGCAGGCAATCCCGTCTGGCCACGATGACCGAGAGTTCGGGCTTGTCCAGGCACTCCTTCAGCAGGCGCTCGAAAGCGGCGGGATCGAGAGTCGGATCGATTACGTGCACATTGCGCACGCCGGCGGCCCGGGCCAGCCCTTCGATGCTCGCCTTGGCGGTGGCGGAATGGTCCAGCGTTCGCCCCGTACCGGGATGTTCCTGGAAACCTGTCATGGCGGTGGTGCCGTTATCGAGCACCAATACCACATGGCCCGTGGGCGGCGGATTGTAAGCCATCTCCACGAGTCCGGTGATCCCGCTGTGAAAAAATGTGCTGTCGCCGATGACGCTGACCACCCGTTTGGCCTGCTCGGGTGGAAGGGCGTGCCTCAAGCCGAGACCCACTCCAATCGAGGCGCCCATGCAAACGCAGGAATCCACGGCTTCAAAAGGCGGAAGCACCGCTAGGGTATAACAACCGATATCCCCGGAAACGATGCAGTTCAGGTTTTTCAGGCTGGAGAAAACGCTTCGATGCCCGCATCCCGGGCAGAGCGCGGGTGGCTTGCCTGGCAACGGCTGCGGTTCGGGAGAGACGTCGCCAGCCAGGATGCGCCGCACGCGGCCGACATTCAGTTCGCCAAGGCGAAACATCTCGGTTTTGGCGTCGACGGGGATACCAGCCGCGCACACCGCTTCCGCCAGGTAAGGGTCGCCCTCCTCAATGACGAACACGCGCTCGACCGTGGAGGCGAACCTTCGGATGAGCCCGAACGGCAGCGGATAGGTCATGCCCAGCTTCAGTACACTCGCTTCAGGGGCGGCCTCGCGAACGTGCTGATAGGAGATGCCGGACGTAATGATGCCCATGGCCGGCGATCCATCGACGATCCGATTCACGTCCGCGGTTTCGTTCCATTCGGCGATTTGCGCTAGCGCGGTGCGCAGCCTCTTGTGCGCCGGTCGGGCGTAGGCGGGAATCATCACGCGGGCCGGAATATCCCGTCTGAAATCCGCCGCTCGCGGGGATGGAATCGACGGCGCTCTGCCACGCCGCAGCACCGTTTTTGCGTGGCAGACCCGCGTGGTCATGCGCAACATCACGGGCTTCCGCCACCGCTCGGCAATCTCGATGGCGCGGAGCGTGAACTCATACGCTTCCTGGGAGTCCGAGGGCTCCAACATGGGCACCCCAGCCGCCACGGCGTACCTGCGGTTGTCCTGTTCGTTCTGACTCGACGCCATTCCGGGGTCGTCGGCGGAAACAACCACAAGAGCCCCGGGGAGTTCCAGGTAGGCCGCCGTAAATAGCGGGTCGGCTGCCACGTTCAAGCCCACGTGCTTCATGGTCACGATCGAGCGAGCCCCCGCCAGCGAAACACCGAGGGCTACTTCAAGCGCCACCTTCTCGTTGGGAGCCCATTGGGCCCGACCGCCCAAGCTGTCAAAGGCCTCGAGGATCTCCGTGGAGGGCGTGCCGGGGTAACCCGTCCCGAGCGACACTCCGGCGTCGAATGCCGCCAGCGCCACCGCCTCGTTCCCGCTCACGAGCTCCACGGACGACTGCTGCACTCCGTTCGTCAGAGAGGTTGCGTCCGTTCCACTCGCCGGCACCGCGCTATAGGACTCATCCATATTGCCATCACCTCTTCGTTACTCCAATCGAATTCCTCTCCTCGCCTCCGAAGAGTATACGGCTTCAACGCGGGCTTTGCATCCTGAAACCGATTTAGTGTAAGTTAGCAGCGGGTGCCGAGGGTCTGGCGTAACTGACTACTGAGAACTGTTGGCTTACCCCTGCTTTATGCGCAATATCCGCTTGCTCATTGCCTACGACGGGACGGATTTTCATGGCTGGCAGCGCCAGTCGAATGCGCCGACGGTGCAGGAGTGCCTTGAATCGGCAATCGAGAGAATTCTCGGCGAAAGGACGCAGGTTTGGGGATCCGGACGGACCGACGCCGGGGTTCATGCTTTAAACCAAGTGGCCAACTTCAAAACCGATTGTCCCATCCCCTGCGACAACCTCGTGAAAGCACTGAATGATGCTCTGCCGCCCACAGTGCGCATTAAGCAATCCCACGAAGTCTCTGCCAAGTTTCACGCCCGCTACGACGTTCGTTCGAAGACTTATCGCTACCGAATTCTCCAGGCTCCGGTCTGCTCACCTTTTCTCTGGCGGTTCGTTTGGCACTATCCGTTTCCCCTGGACGGTGACCGTATGGCCGAGGCGGCGAAACTATTTGAAGGGGAACACGATTTCACAAGCTTCGCGGCCGTCGATGGGTCCGCTACGGAAGGGGAACACCAGGGCCTACCCGAAGAGCGAGAAACGCCTCGCCCGGGCAGTGGAAGCGGCGGATGCCTGGCTGCGCACAAAATCGAAACAGGAAGAGTGCGAAGAATATTCTCTTCCCGAGTTTTCCGCCACCCTCGGACATCCATGGTGATCTTCGAGGTTTCCGGGAATGGGTTTCTTCACCACATGGTGCGCAACATGGTGGGCACGCTCGTGGAGGTCGGGGGAGGGAAGTTGGAACCAGGTGATATCATCCGAATTCTCAAAGCCCACGACCGCACCATGGCCGGTGCCACGGCTCCGGCCCAGGGACTTTGCCTGGTGGAAGTCGAGTACTGAAAATTGATCCATTGACTCGTTGAGTCATTGACTCAATGACTCATTTAACCTACCTCCTTCGGCTGTAGTTTCAATGATTTGATGAATCAATGAAGCAATGAATCAATGAGCTTCGAACTGTCAACTGTTGACTGTCGACTGTTAACTTTGCAATGATTCAATGGAGAGATCAATCAATACCGGGGGGTGACGTGGCTTTCAAAGTCAAAGAAAAGAAACCCGGCCAGAGGGCTTGTGATGAGAAAGACGCGAAGGGAGAGCTTTGCGTCGGCCACCTCAAGCGTTGGTATTACGACGATCCGCATCGTCTCTTTTCCAGCGCGGAGGAAGAGGAAGCCATCAAGGAGTTTGGCAGAGCCGCGGAGGTTTATCGCTGCGAGCGTTGCCACACGCTTTACCGGCCCGCCTTGGCTGACCACTCGACGGCCGGGCAAAAGTACGAACCGAGGTCTGTGAACTTGCTCGGCGACTTCAGCGGAAAGAAGTGAGTCGAATTGATTCATTGAATCATTGAATCATTGCAAAGACCAAGCAGCGGCAGGTGAAATGAGCCGATGAATCAATGGACCAATTAGTCAATGAATCAATTTTGCAGCCCTCCAGCCCTCCTTTGCCCAAAGAAGCTTGAGGCACAGAGCGAGATTCCTCACTCCGCTCGGAATGACAATCCTCCAGTCATTCTTTGCCCAAAGAACCTTGCGACCCCTCCAGTGATCGAAGCGCCGTCCCCGGATTCTGGGAGTGGATATCCTTGAGTCCCAGAACAAAAGCCGAAGCTTTCCTGGTGGTGGTTACCGCTATCTGGGGGTGCACTTTTGTGGTCGTCAAAGGGGCGCTCGCCGACGCTTCCCCACTGCCTTTCCTGGCAGTGCGGTTTATGCTGGCCGGGCTTCTCCTTCTGGCAATCCTGGGGCGAGGGCAGGTGGATCGGGCTGCCATTCTTCCGGGTTCGATCCTGGGACTATTCCTGTTCGCAGGATACCTCTTTCAGACCTGGGGCTTGGTATATACCACGCCCTCGAAAAGCGCATTCCTCACTGGTTTCAGTGTGATCCTGGTGCCGGTGATCATGATGCTCTCCGGCTTTAGGATGGGCTCTGCGACAGTCGTCGGGGGAGTCCTGGGACTTTTGGGGATCTATCTCTTGGTTGCCCCCTCAGGCATGGCAGGGGTGAACAGGGGCGACCTACTTACACTGGCGGGTGCACTTTCTTTTGCGGTTCATATCGTCCTCGTGGGGCACTATACGAGGAAATTTTCCTTTCTCCATCTCGTACCTGTGCAGATTCTGGTGGTCGGTCTGCTCTCCTTAGTCGCGCTTCCATTTGTGCCGCATCAAACCCTACATTTGACCGGCCGGCTGGTGGGGGCAATCCTGGTAACGGCGGTGCTGGCAACTGCGGTGGCTTTCTCCGTTCAGAATTGGGCGCAACAATACACCCCAGCCGCGCACACGGCGCTGATCTTTGCACTGGAGCCCGTATTTGCTGCACTCTCTTCCTGGCTGGTGATTGGGGAACACTTTGGAGGCAGGGTGCTGCTGGGCTCGGGACTGATTCTGGCGGGTATGGTGATTTCGGAGATATGGGGTGGCAGCCTGCCTTCCCCCGTGGAAGGCTAGCGGTGGGACGAGTGGTTACCAGGAAGGGAATAGCTTCGTCAAAAGTACGCAGGAGTTCGGCGGCACAGTGATGCTATAATGGATTTGTGGGCTCGCTGAAGAACGGTGCGGGCGTTGGGAGGGCAAGCGGAATGAGCACGAGCGGACGTAAGTTTTTCCCGGCGGTCGTAATCGTCGTGACGCTGGGGATTGGAATCTTGATCGGCACGGTGGTTTCCCACGGGGTGCGTGCCGCCAGAAGTTCGCCCGTTGCTCGGGACGCCAAGCTGCTTCCTCCTCCTTCACCTGCAGAGCTATCAAGCTCCTTTGCCCAGGTTGCGGATGCCCTCGCGCCTGCCGTCGTGAACATTAATACCGAGAGCACGGTTCGCGTCGCCCGCCGGCGCTCTCATGGCCCTGACGAGACACCCTTCGGTGATTTCTTCGACAAGTTCTTCGATTCACCCGATGCCCCGCGAGGGGTAGAGGGTCTCAGGCAACAGAGCCTGGGTTCCGGCGTCATCTTGGATAAGAATGGCTACATCTTGACGAACTATCACGTGGTTACGCAGGATGGTGAGGATAAGCCGGTTGATCGAATTAACGTGGCCCTGCACGGCGACGACAGTACCAGGTACAAGGCTAAGATCATCGCCTCCGATCGATGGACGGACCTCGCGGTTATCAAGGTTGACACGGACAAGCCGCTGACGGCCGCCTCGTTTGGCGATTCTGACGCCATGCGAGTTGGCGATTGGGTGTTAGCAATTGGCAGTCCTTTTGGTTTGGATTCTACCGTAACCGCGGGTATCGTGAGTGCCAAGGGGCGCGACATCGAGGGTGGAGTGGAGGGGCAGTTCAAGCGCTTCATCCAGACGGATGCGGCGATCAATCCCGGCAACAGCGGTGGGCCGCTGGTCAATCTCGCCGGGCAGGTGATTGGGATTAACACGGCCATCGCTACGCAACGGGGCACCTATGATGGCATATGTTTCGCCATTCCCTCTAATACGGCCCGAAAGGTCTATAACGCTCTCATTACCTCGGGCAGCGTGCAGCGCGGCGCCATCGGTGTTCAGTTTTATAGCCAGAACAATCCGGCCTTACTGCGAAGCTTCGGAACTGATCACGGCATCGTCATCAATGTCGTGGAAGCGGGCAGCCCTGCCGAGCGGGCTGGGTTGAAGCGCGGTGATGTCATCCTGAGCATCGACGGGAAACCTATCAAGAACGCGGACGAGTTGGTGGCAATCGTCTCGGACACCGAAATAGGCAAGAGACTGCACGTGGAATACCTTCGCGACAGAAAACCGCTGACTACGGATGTCGAGGTGGGCGACCGTAATAAGATCGTTGCCGAATTGCGCGAAGGTTCTGAAAACAAGGGCGAGGAAACTCCTGCGGAAGCCAGCTCCGGCGTCCTCGGGATAGCAGCAAAGAGCCTGACTCGCGAGCAAGCCCAGGAACTCGCTGATATACTCCATCTGGACAGCAAACAGGGAATCTTGGTGATGAACGTCCAGCCGGGCGGATTCGCCTCCGACTTGGGCGTTCAGCATGGCGATATCATTCTGGGCATCAACCATCATGCGGTCGCCTCAGCAGAGGACTTCAACCGCATACAATCTTCCCTGAAATCCGGGGAGGATGTGTTACTGCTTATTGCACGAGGCAGCGGCCCACACTCGTACACCACCCTGTTCCTTGCGGATCGCCTGCCCTAAGGGACTGAGGAAACGGAAGTTGAAACACTGGAATAAGAAAACCTACGCAAAACTAGTACTCGTTGTGGCGCTGGTGTGGGTACTGCCGGTCCAGTTACCCGCTGACACCACCACGCCACAGAAAAGCGCTGGCACGACGAAGCCGAAGTCCCACACGCCCGCCAAGCACAGTCCTCAGAAGGCGTCTGCTAGCACGGGCCAACACCGATCCGCGCGCAAGCCTGCGACACGTCACCTTTCTGCCAGGGCCAGGCAGGCCGCGGCGCGGCGGCAGCGGGCACACTTGCGTCCGGAGCCGGAACGTATTCAAGAAATCCAACAAGCGTTGGTCCAGGCAGGCTACTCGAATGTGCAACCCAATGGCCGCTGGGACGATCAGACGCGCGAGGCGATGCGACGCTACCAGAACGATCACGGGTTCCCGGTGACGGGCCTTCCTGAGGCAAAATCGCTGATGAAACTCGGTCTCGGCCCGCATCCGCTGCCGGCAGACCTGGATGCCAGTGGTGGAGCCAAGGCCGGCGCCGATACAGTCAACAACACTGCCGCCCCTCCCGACGCCCAGCCGGACCCGCCTGCGGCAGGGCCTCCGCTTTAAGAGCGGGTGTCAGGGGCTGGCGACTAGGGACTGAGGGCTAGGGAAAAACGATAGGCAGTATGTAGTACGCGGTAGGCACTTAGCCGCGAACAGCAGGAAATGCCCCTTGATAGTTCATAACACAGCTAGTAATTCATAATTCAATAATTCACAATTTACGAACCTGACACCTGGCACCCGAAACCTGGTGCCTGCCCTACGTATCGATCTGCGCCCGCTGCAACCTGTCGCTGTAATCCACGTAGACAGCTTTCCACTCCGAATAGAAATCCAGCGCGGCGGTGGCAGCTTCGCGGTGGCCGTTGCCTGTCTGCTTGGTGCCGCCAAAAGGCAAATGGGTTTCGGCGCCGATGGTAGGAGCGTTGACGTAAAAAATGCCGGTCTCCATATCGCGCATGGCCTGGAAGGCGCGGTTGACGTTCCGGGTGTAGATGGATGAGGAAAGCCCGTAGACTACTCCGTTGCCGATTTCAATGGCCTCCTCGAGGCTCGAGCAGGGGATAATGGAGACGACGGGACCGAAGATCTCCTCGCGGCAAATTCGCATTTGGGGATCGCATTCGCCGAAAACGGTGGGGCTGTAAAACCAGCCGCGATCGTAGTCGCCGCCCGCTAGGCGCTGGCCGCCGCAAAGCAGCTTGGCGCCTTCGTTCTTCCCAATCTCAACATATTTCTCGACGGTCCTTAATTGGTTCTCGTTGATGAGAGGCCCCATGTGTACGGTCGGGTCGAGGCCATCCCCGACTTTCAGAACGCGCGCACGCGCCACGAACTTCTCCAGGAAGTCCTTGTACACGTCCTTGTGAACGGCGATGCGGCTGGAGGCGGTGCAACGCTGGCCGGCGGTCCCGAACCCGCCCCAGACGGCTCCATCCACGGCGAGGTCCAGGTTTGCGTCCTCCATCACCATGATGATGTTCTTGCCGCCCATCTCGAGGCAGGAGTGTTTGAAAGTGCCCGCACAAGCCTCGGCTACCTTTTTCCCCACTTCGGTTGAGCCCGTGAAGGAAACCACGCGGACATCGTCATGGGCCATCAAAGCAGTTCCGACCTCGGCGCCGCTTCCCGTCACCAAGTTCACCACCCCGCGCGGAATCCCGGCTTCTTCCAGCGTCTGAACCAGGTTGTACATCGAGAGCGGGGTGTCCGTGGCGGGCTTCATCACTACCGTATTGCCGCAAATGAGTGCCGGCATGACTTTCCAGGAGGGAATGGCCATGGGGAAATTCCAGGGCGTGACCAGCGAGCACACGCCAATAGGGCTGCGCACCCACATGCAGAACTTGTTGAGCAATTCGGAAGTGGTGGTTTGTCCGAAGAGCCGCCGGCCCTCGCCTGCCATATAATAGGTCATGTCAATGGCTTCCTGAATGTCGCCGCGGGTTTCCTCCAGGATCTTCCCCATTTCGCGCGTCATCTGTTCGGCGTAGGCTTCCTTTCGTTCCACGAGCAGACGTGCGGCTCGATAAAGAATTTCGCCGCGCTTGGGAGGCGGGGTAAGCCGCCAGGATTTGTACGCTTCTTTCGCGGCTTGAATGGCGTTACCAACATCCTGCTGGTTGGACTTCTGGAATATGCCGACCAATTCAGGCGTGTTGGCGGGGTTGATGTTATCAAAAGTGTGTCCGCTTGCCGTTGAAACCCACTCACCGTTGATGTAGTTCTTGTAGACTTTTGGTGGTGCCATTTTCCCCTTCCTCCATGGAGCCCGCGAAGGCCGGAAGCCGAGTCATCCGCGGGTTGAATGTGCAGGTCGGATGTAATGGATAGTCGGTAGGAACGGCTGTTTGACTCCACCGGCTGCCTATCGTCTACGACCCACCTTAAACGACAGGTGGGAAACTATAGCAAACGCCGGCGAGGGCTTCAAGCACGGGCGAGGGCCAAGACATGACTAGCCTCGTGTCAAGGATCGAATGCCACGATTCAGAAGGGGGGATCCGGCACTCCGGCAAGCCTGGTCGGTGCAGCGGTTGGCATATACCGCGACAGCAAGCAGGCTCGCGCGGTCCGAATACGATCTGCGAGGGGGCATTCGCGGCAAATCACTTGGCGATGGGCGGGTTCCAGATCAGTTCCATGGTGACGCCGCCGTGAGCGTCTGTATCCAGATAGGCGAAACGGCCTTTGCTCTTGGGCGTGTCCCAGCCCCCGGCCTGCGCGGGTGGAGCGCCTTTGGCCTCCAGCATCTTTAAGCCAGCGTCCATGTCCTGGACGGTGAAGCCAAGGTGGTGGAACCCTTCGCCGTGTTCCCGGAGGTATTCTTCATAAATGTTGGGCCCCAGGGTTGACTGAACCCACTCGAAGGGCGTGTCCCCGAATCGCCCCCAGCCCAAATCCATCTCGAATTTTCCCGGCTGGCCGCGATAGACGCGGTTCAGGCTGACGTTGTGATCGACCGCCAGCCCGCCAAACCCCAGGCTTTGCCAGTAGTCTGCCACCTTCCTGACGTCGCGAACCACGAAGGCGTAATGGCCGATTTGGGTGAAGGGGTAGTCATTTTCCAGGGTCTCAGCCTGAGTGGACGCAGGGCCGGCAGGATCGTAGTAAACCACGAGAGTCAGACCGCCGCCTTGGGCCGCGGTGTCGAAGTAAACGCCGTGGCCCGTTCCCTTTGGTCCCGTCCATTGCGTGCGCTGCACGGCCTCCACGCCTTTGGATTGGAAGTATTGAACCTGTCGCTCGAGTTCCTGATCGCTTTTGACACCATAACCCAGAGCGAGGATGCCGTCGCCGTGTCGCTCGAGGAACTCCGTGTAAAGGTTGGTTCCGGTGACGGGCTGGATCCACTCGAGCGAGACGCCGCCGATATGGCCGAATGCCGATTTGGCCGTGGTGGCAGTCAGCTTGCCCCTGTAGACCAAGCCGGGACGATCCGAGACGTTGGTTCGCTGAATATCCTTCAGCCCCAACCTCTCGTAGTAATTCAAAACCGGGCCAAGGTCTTTCGCGACCCACACGACCAAACCTACGTGCCCGTAGATGGAAAGATCGACCGTGGGCTTGGCGATTTCCGCAGCGAAGGAAGGCGGCAAGTGCGCGATTGCCAGCAGGACGGCGAGGGCTAATGCCCGAGTGTGCCAGGATTTCATGCGAACCTCCAAGGGTCAGGGGTCGGCTTCAGGCGCGGACGACTCCGTTAACCTCAAGCCCATGAAGATATCACGCCATGAGCCGCGCGGCAATTCTTTGTGCACACGCCCGGATTCTTGACAGCTTCCGGCAAGGCCGATAGAATGGATAGTGGAGATTGGTAGCCTCTAATCATTTGAGGCATTGTGAGTTAGATTCAAAATGAGAGACCGTGGCGAGCTTCCAAGTCGCGAGCGTGACATCCTGGTTGCCGTGGTGCGCCAATTCATTGAGACCGGTGCCGCGGTGGGCTCCAAGAGCGTGGCGGAGAAGCTGCCGGAATCCCTGAGTTCGGCGACCATCCGGAACGTGATGGTAACCCTGGAATCCCTGGGGTACTTGTCTCAGCCACACATTTCCGCCGGCCGCATCCCGACGGACAAGGCCTATCGCTATTACGTTGACCGCACCGTGAGTTCTTTTCGACTTGCTCCGGCCACCGAAGAATACATCCAGGAAAGTCTGCAGGTTGAAAGCGGCGCCCTGGAGCAGATGATGTCCAGCGCCTCGCGCGTTCTTTCTGAGGTTTCGCATAACGTGGGACTGGCCCTGGCGCCGGCGCTCGAGGAAAAGGTGCTGGAGCACATCAAGTTCGTGCTGCTCCCGGACCGCCGCGTCCTGGTGGTGATCGTCTCCAAACCGCATTTGGTGGAAAGCAAGGTCATTCGCCTGGAGGAAGATTTCTTGCAGAAAGAGCTCGACCGCACTGCGGATTTCCTGAATGCCGAGTTTGGGGGCTGGTCGCTGGGCGCCATTCGCCTTGAAATCTTCAAGCGCATGGAAGAAGAAAAAATCCTTGCCGACCGCTTGCTCCAGAATGTGGCCATACTTTTCATGTGGAGCGCCTTGATCAATGAAGCCCCCGGCTCCCTGTTCGTGGATGGCACCGCGAAGATCCTCGACCACGTGGAGTTCGACGATATCCGCGAGATCAAGGAACTGGTGGAGACCTTTGAAGAGAAGGCCAAGCTGGTGAGGATATTGAGCGCCTGCCTCAACACGTGGGAGCCCGGAGTCCGAATCCTGATTGGCCACGAGAATTCCGAAATTCGGATGCACAATTGCACCCTCGTTGTCGCGCCGCTGCACTATCGGGATCGCGCCGTGGGAGCGCTGGGGGTTGTCGGCCCGACGCGCATGGAGTACGACCGCGCGATCAGCACGGTGGACTATATCGCCCACCTTTGCAGCAGGCTCCTCAGCTCCAACTGAATGGCAGGAACGGGGCTCTCAGCAATTGAGTCATTGACTCAATCCAGCCACTGACAAAGGGTATAGGACCATAAGACCATGGAGAACAAAAAAGAACAGCTTGCCAAGCCCCTATCCGAAGCTGCTGGGCCGACCGATGCACCTGATCCAAAGGAGAATGTTGGGCCTGTAAGCGACGACACAACCCTAAGCCAGCCAGCCGCAGCAAGCCTGGAAGCTTGGGCGGCCTACGAAAAGCTGAAGGAAGAGAAGGCGGAGCTTTATGACCGCTTGCTGCGCAAGCAGGCGGAGCTGGAGAATTTCCGCAAGCGCGCTCAGCGGGAGAAGGAAGAATTTCGCCAGCACGCCACGGAGGACTTGATCCGGTCCTTGCTGCCGGTTCTGGACGGGTTCGAGCGAGCCTTGAAACAGCGGGAGCCGGCAGTCCCTGAATCCTTTTACCAGGGAATGGAATTGATCTACCGGCAGTTGTGCGACGTCCTGACACGGGCGGGCCTGGAGGCGATAAAGACATCCGGCCAGTTGTTCGATCCGCACTACCATCAGGCTGTCGAGACGGTCGAGGATGCGAGTCGGCGGGACGGAGAGATCTTGGAAGAATTGCAACGAGGTTATAAGTTGAAGCACCGTCTGCTTCGTCCTGCCATCGTCAGAGTGGCGGTTAAGCCAAGGGCCGGGGGTTCCCAGGCCGCGAAAGAAATTACGGAGGCAGACTGACCGCAGGCGCGCGACGTGTTCTTAATGTCCAGCGGGGTTGAGCGTTGAATAACAAGCGAGACTATTACGAAGTTCTGGGGATTGACCACCGGGCGTCCGATCAGGAAATCAAGAGCGCCTATCGTAAACTCGCCATGCAGCACCATCCGGACCGCAACCCTGAAAACAAAGAGGAAGCAGAGGAAAAATTCAAGGAAATCACTGAAGCCTACACCGTGCTTGCCGACTCGCAAAAGCGGGCCGCCTACAATCAGTTCGGGCACGCTGGCGTAAGTTCCACGGGTGGCTGGAGCCCTGACTTCTCCTCGACGATTTTCTCGGACTTCGAAGATCTCTTCGGCGACTTTTTCGGTTTCGGCGGATTTGGCCGGGGCACCCACCAGCGCCGACGCGCCTCCCGCGGCGCCGACCTGCGATTCGACCTGGAGATCTCTCTCGAAGAAGCGGCGCGCGGTCTGGAAACAAAGATCAAGATTCCCCGTTCGGAAACCTGCAGCGATTGCCACGGCACCGGGGCGAAGAAAGGCAGCGAACCGGTCACCTGTCCGGCGTGCGGCGGGCGAGGCCAGATTCGACACCAACAGGGCTTCTTCACCGTTTCGCGCACCTGCTCGCATTGCCGGGGAATGGGGCAGGTGATGCGCGAGGCTTGCCCGGGTTGCAGGGGCAAGGGACAGGTTCAGCAAGAGAAAGTCCTGGGCCTCAAGATTCCAGCAGGCGTCGAGGAGGGGACGCGTCTGCGTGTGAGCGGAGAAGGCGAAGCCGGCAGCATGGGGGGGCCGCACGGCGATCTTTATGTTGTTCTGCGAGTCCGTGAGCATCCCTATTTTGACCGCCAAGGCAACGATCTTTATTACACCATCCCCGTCTCCATCACGCAGGCGACTCTCGGCGCGGAGATTAAAGTCCCCACCTTCCGGGGCCAGGAAAGGCTCAGAATCCCCGAGGGAACCCAGAATGGAACGGTGTTCCGCCTGCGAGGCTCAGGCATGCCCAGTGTGGACGGGCGGAGGCAAGGGGATTTGTACGTGTCGGTCTATGTGGTCACCCCTACTGGGCTCTCGCGTGAGCAGCGACGAATGTTCGAAATGCTGAATCCGGCGGTGCGGGTAGAAAATCGCCCCCTCGAGCGCCGGGATTCCGAGAAGGTGAAAGACGTCTTCAGGTAGATGGGGAGGAGCAGGCGTCAGGGGCCAGGGGCAAGGGACTGTGTGCTGGGGGCTAGGGAAGAACTGTAGGCAGTAAGCGGTGGGCAGCAGGCGGGGTCAATCCAAGATCCAACATCCAAAATCTAAAATCCAAAATCCAAAATTGCCCTAGCCCCCGGCCTCCAGTCCCTGCTTTCTTGCCCAGGATTCAAAAGCTCTGCGGCTCCGGCGCTTTGACCGGCTTGAGTTGGGCGTGCCAGCAGCGATACACAGTCAATAGGATCTTAGCTCCCGCGCACACGCTACCCCGGATGGTTCCGGAGATCTTCGACTTTCCCAGCCGGCGCTGGAAGTACTTCACTGGCGCCTCTGTCACCCGGAGCCTGAGGCGTGCAGCTTTGGCCTGCATTTCCACGTTCCAACCGAAGTCATGATCCTGGAGGTTCAGCCGATTAAGCGCCTGGCGGCTGAGAATGCGCATGGGACCCAAATCGGTGAACGAGACATGCCAGATCTTGCGGATCAGCAGAGTGGTCAGCCAATTTCCGAAGCGTTGCAGGGAAGTCAAGGAGCCGGGTTCGGGCCTGCCCAAGACCCGCGAGCCAATGACCATGTCCCATTCGCCGTCCTCGAATAGGCGAACAAGCTGCTCGAGGTCAGTGGGATCATCCGCAAGATCAGCGTCCATGAAGGCCACGGCGTAGACTTGCGGCGCGAGGTGCGCCAGGCCTGCCAGGCAAGCTTGCCCATAACCCCGCCGCGGTTCTCGAATCACCTCCGCCCCGGCCGCCTGTGCCACTTCAGATGTTCCATCATCGCTTCCATTGTCCACGACGATGACCTGAGAAAATAGCCCGCGCGGGAGCGGATTCAGAACCAAGCCGATCGATTCGGCTTCATTGAGTGCGGGGATGATGAGGGCGTACACGGCTCGGATTCTAACAAATTTTGGATTTTAGATTCTAAAAACAGGGGCTGGGGGCTGGGGAAAAACAGAAGGCAGTAGGCAGAAGGCAATCAGCAGTAGCCAGCGAGCAATAATGCAGTACAAAGGTGAATCCAAAATCCAAAATCTAAAATCCAAAATTGCCCTAGTTACGCATGTAGTATAAAATCTTTAAGGAGCCAATGCAGCAAAAAGAGCTACCTCCAGCCCAAGTGACCGACAGACGGGAAACGCAACGAAGCCCGCGACGCCGGTTTTTCGAGACGCGTTACTGGTTGCGGGACCTCATCCTCTCTATCCTGCTGGCGTTTATCGTAATTGTTTTCCTCTACCAGCCTGTGCAGGTGGAGGGAACCAGTATGATGCCGCGGCTGGAGAATCACGAGCGGATTTTCATCAACAAATTCGTCTACCGCTTCGAGCCCATCCGAAGGGGCGACATCGTGGTCTTCTGGTATCCTCTCGATCCCTCGAAGTCTTATATCAAACGCGTTGTAGGCTTGCCGGGCGAGGTGGTCAGCATTCAGGATGGCCGGGCATTGGTGAACGGAGCACCACTTGCGGAACCGTATCTCCCCGCATATTACCTGGATCACCAGAGCTATCCGTCCGTTCAGGTCGAGCCGGATCACTACTACGTGCTTGGCGACCACCGGGATTCTTCCAACGATAGCAGGGTTTGGGGGACCGTCGACCGGAAATACATTTACGGAAAAGCCGTATTCGTCTACTGGCCTTTCAGGGTGTTTGGATCTCTGGAATGAAGAGCAGTGGACAGTTAACAGTCGACAGTCAACAATTTACACTGCCGTGGGTAAGAAGCAGAAACGCCCCACTCTCTCAGCGGGTGCTCCACATGGCGCACAGGACTTTAGACTGCTGACTCTTGACTGTCGACTGTCGACTGTTAACTTGCATGGACGCGATACTCGCCTTAGAAGATGGAAGGATATTCCAGGGGCGCGGCTACGGCGCCACTGGCGAACGTTTTGGTGAAGTTGTCTTCAACACTTCGCTTTCCGGTTACCAGGAAATCCTGACCGATCCTTCCTACGCCGGTCAGATCGTTATTCTGACTTACCCTCACATCGGGAATTACGGGGTAAACCCGCTGGACTCCGAATCGGCGCGACCTTACGCGGAGGGTCTGGTGGTGCGTGAACTGTCTGAGCTGTCCAGCAACTGGCGGTCAGTTGAGGAAACTTCGGATTTTCTGGCGGAATACGGCCTCCCGGTGATTTCTAACATCGACACGCGTGCCCTGGTGCGACACCTGCGGCAGTACGGCACGAAGCGAGGCGTGCTCTCGACCGTGGATTTCGATGAAGCCGGCTTGGTGGCCAAGGCCAAGGCGGTACCGATCATGGTGGGGCTCGACCTGGCCAGCCGGGTCACAACTCTTTGGCGCTACCAATGGACCGAACCGACGCGCGACATTTTCAAGGAAAGCAAACAATTGGAGCTGCTGGCCCGGTTTCACGTGGTGGCCTACGATTACGGGATCAAGCAGAACATCCTGCGCCGCTTGGTGGATGTAGGTTGCCGCGTCACGATTGTGCCGGCTACGACTTCGGCTGAAGAGGTTCTGGAATTGAAACCCGATGGGGTATTTCTTTCCAATGGGCCGGGCGACCCCGAGCCTCTCGAGTACGCCGCACAGGCCGTCCGAGGCCTCATGGGTAAGGTGCCAGTCTTCGGGATTTGCCTCGGCCACCAGATTATCGGCTTGGCGCTGGGCGGGAGAACTTACAAGCTCAAGTTCGGCCACCACGGCGGCAATCAACCCGTCATGAACCTGGAAACCCGGAAGGTGGAGATCACCGCCCAGAATCATGGCTTCGCGGTGGACCCGGACTCGCTCAATTCCAGCGAAGTCGCATTGACCCACATGAATTTGAACGACCAAACGCTCGAGGGCCTGCGGCACAGGTCCCTGCCGCTTTTCAGCGTGCAGTATCACCCCGAGGCCTCGCCCGGCCCGCACGACTCGGCGTACCTCTTTGATAGGTTTGCGAAGATGATGGAAGAGTTCAAGAAATAGTGAATTGTGAATAGTGAATGGTGGACGGCAGGATGACGCGCGAAGGCTGGGTTTCATAATGCACTATTCATAATTCAGAATTATTTACATGCCCAAACGCACTGACCTTCGCAAAATTCTAATCATCGGTTCGGGGCCGATCATTATTGGTCAGGCGTGCGAGTTCGACTATTCGGGCACGCAGGCGTGCAAGGCGCTCAAGGCCGAGGGTTACGAAGTGGTGCTAGTGAATTCCAACCCCGCCACCATCATGACCGACCCCGAATTCGCCGACCGAACTTATGTTGAGCCGCTCACCCTCGAATACTTGACCGCCATCATCGAGCGGGAGCGGCCTGACGCGCTTTTGCCGACGGTTGGCGGGCAAACGGCCCTGAACCTTTCCGTCGAGCTGGCGGAGAGCGGCGTGCTCGAAAAATACAACGTGCAATTGATCGGCGCCTCGCTCAACGCCATCAAGATGGCCGAGGACCGGCTGTGGTTCAAAGACGCCATGCAGCGCGTGGGGCTGGACGTGCCCAAGAGCGTCCTGGTGAACAATGTGGACGCCGCGCTCAATTTTTCTCAGCAAGTGGGATTCCCCCTCATCATTCGCCCCTCCTTCACGCTGGGCGGGACCGGGGCCGGCATGGCCTACAACCGGGAAGAGCTGGCCGAAACGGTGAGGAATGGTTTGGAGATCAGCCCGGTGCATGAGGCGCTGGTGGAAGAGTCGGTGGTGGGGTGGAAGGAATTCGAGCTCGAAGTGATGCGCGACCACGCGGACAATGCCGTGGTCGTATGCTCCATCGAGAACTTTGACCCTATGGGCGTACACACGGGAGATTCCGTCACCGTGGCGCCTGCGCAGACGCTCACCGACAAGGAATACCAGTTGATGCGCGACGCGGCCTTCAAGGTCATCCGCGCCGTGGGTGTGGAGACGGGCGGCTCGAACATCCAGTTCGCGGTTGACCCGCACTCGGGACGCATGGTGGTGATTGAAATGAATCCCCGCGTGTCGCGCAGCTCCGCGCTGGCCTCCAAGGCCACTGGCTTTCCCATCGCCAAGATCGCCGCCCGGCTGGCAGTGGGTTACAGCCTGGATGAGATTCCTAACGACATCACGCAGAAGACGCCCTCTTGTTTCGAGCCGACCATCGACTACGTGGTGGTCAAGATTCCGAAGTGGGCACAGGAGAAGTTTCCCGACTCCGATCACACGCTGGGCCCCCAAATGAAATCGGTGGGCGAGGTGATGGCCATCGGTCGCACCTTTAAAGAATCGCTAATGAAAGGCATGCGGTCGCTCGAGACGGGCCGAAAATCGCCCACCCCTCCGGACGACCCCGCCGAACTGGAACGCGGCTTGACGATCCCCCATCCCGAGCGCCTGTGGTACTTGCTCTTTGCCTTGCAAGCGGGTTACAGCGTGGAAGGCCTGGCGGAAATCACGCGCATCGACCCGTGGTTTTTGAACCAGCTCGAACAGATTGTCAGCCTGCTGGGAGAATTGAAGCGCTTCGATGTGGAAACTGTGCCTGCGCCGGTGCTGCGGGAGGCCAAGCGCCACGGCGTTGCGGACGCGCACCTGGCAGAAGTGTGGGGCACGTCGGCGGAAGCCGTCCGCGCGCGGCGTCTTGCCCTCGGCGTTCGCCCCGTATTCAAGCGTGTGGATACCTGCGCAGCCGAGTTCGAATCCTTCACCCCTTACCTCTACTCGACCTACGAAGATGAGGACGAGGCGGAACCCACCCAGCGGCGCAAGATCATAATCCTGGGCAGCGGACCCAATCGCATCGGGCAGGGAATTGAATTCGATTACTGCTGCGTTCACGCCGCCTACGCGCTCAAAGAGGAAGGCTTCGAGACGATCATGGTGAATTGCAATCCCGAGACCGTCTCGACCGACTACGACACCTCCGACCGCCTCTACTTTGAGCCCCTCACCTTTGAAGACGT
>Ga0326728_10009673_pt1 | contig 23042 bp, 18 predicted proteins | sample MB3enrmetagenome_FD_207602 | JGI IMG/M metagenome (GOLD analysis project Ga0326728, IMG submission 207602) | Lab enriched peat soil microbial communities from McLean, Ithaca, NY, United States - MB31MN | ecosystem: Environmental > Terrestrial > Soil > Wetlands > Peat | place: USA: New York... | reverse complement strand
ACTCCGGTCACGCTCACCGTTGCGCCCGACACGAGTTCGATGACCTCGGCGGTGAACACTTTCGTCAGCGACTATAACGTCATCATCAGCGCCATCAACAACCAGTTCGCCTATGACCCCAACAGCGGCCAGGCGCCCTCGCCTCTGCAGGGAGACACCAATCTACAGTTATTGCAGCAGCAACTTTTCAACGACGTTTCCTACTCGATGTCGGGAAACAGCGGCGTGGTCAATCTGGAATCCCTCGGCGTCAGCATGGGGGACGATGGAACACTGACGGTCGACAGCTCCACCTTGACCAACCAGATCAGCACCAATGCCGCCGCGGTCTCGAATTTCTTTCAGGGCACCACAACCAGTTGGGGTCAAAACTTCAATAATGACCTGTACAAAATAACCAACACGACCACGGGGATACTTAACGTGGACATGACTGGCATCACCAATACGCAGACGTCGCTCACTTCTCAAATCAACGACATGGAAGCGAACCTGGCTACGCAACAGACCCAGTTGACCAACGAATACGACTCGGTCGACACGACGCTGGAAGAGCTTCCCAACACGCTCGCCACCATCAATTCTGAACTCTCGGGGTTAAAAGGATGAACTACGGAGCCGGGTACGCATACCGCCAACACTTAGTCGAGGGCGCCAGCCCCGTGGGTCTGGTGGTCCTCCTCTACGGAACCATTGTCGCCTCCTTGTTGCGCGCGCAGGAAGCGGTCAAACAGGGCAATATTGAAAAACGCGTAAATGAAACCAACCATGTGCTCGCGGTCATCGGGCAGCTCCAGGGCACGCTCGATCACAAGCGCGGCGGCGATGTGGCCGTGCAGCTGGATAACTTCTACAACGTGATGCGGGCGCGGGTTCTGGAAGCCAGCATCAAGTCATCGAAGGAGATCCTCGGCGAACTCATCCAGCACTTCACCACCTTGAAGGAAGCGTGGCAGCAGGTGGAGCGGGAAACGCAGAATCCCACGGGAGTGCCGATGAACTCGGTGGGAACCACCGCGGCCCAGGCCTCGGCATCGTACTGAAGTTCAGGTTTGTAAGGATTGGCGATGACGGTTGTTCCACTTCTGCGGGCGGCCAATGCGCAGATCGAGGCGTATATGGCGGAGCACGCCCCGGGAGCGGACGGGAAGCAGGATTGTCCTCCTCCCGGCCCGGAGGAATTGCGCGAGCTGAACCGCTGTCTGGCCCAGATCGGCGCCCGCATGGAAGAACTGCAGCGGCTGCGCGACACCGCCACCGAGCCCGAACTTGCCCGCTATGTAGACAACCTCGAAGGCCTGCGCACCTCGCTCATGCAGGCGGAGGAATCCTTAAAGGCCAAGCGCGACGCTTTGCGCCAACGCCGCGACATGGTGCAAAAGGCCATGGCCTGGACACAATCTTACAAGCAGATGCTGTAAAGAACTGCTCCCCGCATCACTCCTGTTTTTTCTTCCTGGGTTTGTAAGCGTTCCGCTTTCCTTACGCACTCCTGGCACAACGACTGACGTCGAGAACGTATTGGGCGAGGCCCACCGTGGTGCAGTGGCGGCGAAACTTAAGGTCGATCTGTTGCTGCAGCCCCTGCCAGATGGAACGCCCCTCCTGAGTCATGAAAAACTCCGGCCCGCGGGACCGTAACAGATTTCCCGCCTGGCAAAGTTCGTCCTTGGGCAGGAACCTCATCGTATTCGGCGGACAGCCCTCCAGATCGAGGAAGTGCGGGATGCAGCCATTGGCCATGATTTCGTAATGGCGCAGGCAGTCCCAGCCGGCTTTTTTCATGGTGATGCCGAACAGGCTCTCGGCGTAGCCGCCATAGTAAGCGGCCTCGTCCTCATAGATGTAAGTAGCGGGGTCCCGGGGATCCATATAAGCCTGAACCCTCGTCTTTTCTCTGGTTACCGTTCCGATGCGTTCCTCGGGAATCGCAAACTGGATCGGCCAAACTCCGGGCTGAACCGCGCCCAGCTCACGCTTGCAGTACAGACCTCGGCCCAACAATCCGGAAACGATGAGCGGATGATCTTCTCCGTCGATGAAGAGAATCTGGTTCGCGGAATAGGACGCCCAGACCTCAGGCAACAGCACCTGACAGCGAAGAATGCTGCCGAAAATGACCAGATCGAAATATCGGGTCCGAATCTTTTGCGGAATGTCGGTGCGATCGACCCCGGAATCGTCCTCCAGGAGTCCATACAGGGTGAAACCACGGCCATACAGTTGGGATTTGTCGTGCCGCCCCTCGCCAAACTCATGGGCGTACATATACCAGAGACGGTTGACATCGACCACGTCGGCCCCCAGCAGTCGCCGGAGCCCGTGGAACAGCATGTCGCACACATAATCCGGCCCTTCGGCGCCGGAAATATAGAGAATACGCACTTACTTAATCCCAGCTCACAACTTGCAGCCGGCTTCCGGGCTCGACTGATGGTAACTTTCCGGCAGGGCAACTCCGGCACTTTCGGAGTGTTCCTTGCCGGCAGCTCGATTGGGCCGGGCCAGATAGCCCGCGACCAGCCGTTTCTCCACGTCGGCCAAGGAACGCTTGCGCAAGGTAACCCGCAGCTGATCGACCGCCCGTGGATGCCGCACCAGCTCTTCGGTTGTAATCTGCCGCTTCTTCAGCTCTTCGCCCACCGGGCTCAAAACCAGCTCAAACTGCACCAGTTCGAAACGGGCCTCGGTCCAGCCCAGATACCAGAACCAATCGGTGTAATAGAGCCAACTGCGCTCATTGAAAGCCCGCACATGGGTGGGATCCTGCCATGCGCCCCAGGACAGGTCATAGGGCACGGCAATACGAAATACCCCTCCGGTAGCCAGCAGATTCAGGCACGAGGTCATGGCGGTGGTGAGGTTGGCAATGTGTTCCAGCGAGTCGTTGGCGATGATCTCGTCGAAGGCGCCGTTCCGCAGAACCAGGGCGCCAAAACGCGAGGTGGAAATGGGCTGTCCGATCGGCAGCGGATGGTTGAAGTCCAGCACAGCGTCCGGCTGCCAGTAGGCATTGCAGTCCACATTGAAATAGTCTTCGCGCCAGTCTTTTCCACTGCCTAAGTTCAGTTTTCTGGGAACGGCCAGCACCGGCGTCCGCGGGGCGGGCGCAACCGGACAGAAATCACGACTTGCCACAGGGCCGTCACCGGGCATCAGAACCTTCCGTAAGATTTCGCGTTCCTGGTGCTGAGAGAAGCCCCGGAACCCCCGGTCTTCCAACTGGCGGCGTTCGTCTTCGTTGCGCAAAAGGGACAGGCAGCCCTCCACCAGCGACTCATAGGGCAGGCTCAGGATGGCGCCGCTATAGCTGTGCTCCAAGTCGTCTTCCGAAGACTCGGATACCACCGCTTTGGAGTTGGCCAGCAAGTAGGAGATACGGGCGATCTCGAAGAGCTTCGATTCCCAGTAGTGAACGTTCAGCACGATCTTCGAGCGGGCAATCAACTGGTCCCGATCCTGGCCGTAGACCCCATAGACCGCATGCACCTTGACCCCGGCCGCGCGAAGGCTTTCGATTACATGCTTCCGCCGTTCATTGGCCGAACCGTAAAAGAGAACATCGATGTCCTGGCTTGCAGCAGGCAGCACCGGGATCCGCCGTAGCTCCGGCACATATCCAATGTCCACGTGGGCCGGAGGGAAGGCGCAAGGCACGGTGTTCCACATTTCCAGATTGCGCCGGCAATAATCCCAGATATGGTGGCGGGACGCCAATTTGTAATAAGTACCGGGCAGGTCGCCACGGCCCAGTTGTTCCAGATTGTAAATAATCGAGCCGGATGGCAGCATGGCCGCAGCCGCCGGCGAAAGCAGATGGCCGCCGAGAATCAAATTGGTCGCGGCCGCGTCAATCGAGTTTTCCCGGATCTCCGCCGCGTGGCCCAGGCTGCGCAACCCGAACTGCAAAGTTTCCGCGACCTCGCGGAAGGCCTCGCTGTCGAGGAACCCCTCGGGACGGATTAGCACAACTTGAAATCTGCTCATGACACTATGCGCGCCCACGGCTCCACCCGCCCACGGGTATCAGCCTCAGGCGCGAACCCTTGCCGGCACTACTCCCGCATCATGAGCGGATTTATCCGCGTGCCCGCCGCTCTTCGCAAAGCCGCCGCACGACGGCATTGGTCTCGTTCAGCGCGTTCTCGAGCATGCGCAGTCTGGCAATCAGGGCCTCGTTCACCTTGCATTGCTGTTCCGCACTCTCGGCCATGGCGTTGCCCAATTGAATGCTCATATTTCCGCTATTCTCCATGATGGTGGGGCGCTGAGTTGCAGGTGAGTTCGTGGTAAGTTCCACCAATTGTCCAAACGAATTTACGGCCGATTCCAATGCTGCCATAGTTTCCTCTTTTTCCCGATTGCCGATTTGTGGATATTGCTTGACCGAAACTCTCCCGGCCACACTTACCGTGCCGCGCTGACTCCGGACAGGGTGTGAATCATGGGCGTCATGCTCGCCTGGGTGCCCAAGCTCTTTTCCATGCGGCTTTCCAGGTTGCGCATCCGGCTGTCCATGTCACGGACAAGCTGTTGCAGTTCCAGGACGGCCGTCGCCAAAGCGGCGGCAGCATCGCGCGAACCGTTTTCCACCTGAATGAGCCGGTTGGCGGTCGCCGTCGCGACCTGCGCCTGTAACTGCGCATTCTCACCAACTGCGCTCCATAGCTGTGCCAGAGCCGCCTGCTCGGCAGTAATAGGGGCGGAATTGCCCGCATTCTGATTGCTGCCTTGTTCTTTGGTATTTGTATTCATCGGACGCTCCTCTTTATCTCCGCCAATTCCATTCCCGGCAGCCGGAGTCATACCCCCGCCACCATTGGGCTTCGTCGCTCGCAGCGAATACCCATTTCCCATTAAGCGATCGTGTGATTTCGGCCTGGGATTGATTCCCCAAGCCTTATCCCGCGCTTTAGTTTGCATCTGGATTGCCAAAAACAATTAAGAGACGCTCATGGGAATAGCGTTGCCGCTAACCCTCTCAAAGCAGGCAGGTTGGCAACCTAAGCTGATGGTTCCGGCCGATGGCGGGCGGCAGCCACGGCGGTCCCGCTCGCGCCGCTTTCGCTATTCTTATCTTTGTTGACGGTCTGGGCGCAAGCCGGGAGAGAAGTCGAATCAGGAATTTTAATCTTCCAGCTCAGAGCAGATCCCGCACCAGGCGGGAGTAAGTCGAGCGGCCGTTCTTCAAGCGCGGCAGGACCACGGCGGGGGCCTCCGCTGAAAAATACTTTTCGTAGGAACAGGACGCCCACAGATGATGGCAGATGGCATTGGGAAACTGGCAATTCTTCTCGAACATCATGGCCAGCGACCCGTCAAACAACGGCCAGTGGAAGCGATCATACGGCTCGACATTGATTTCCCACTTTCCACTCCGCCACATGAGATACGGCAATTCGACAGCAAATCGATCCCAGGCGGTTTCTTCAGATTGGCCGTAGTGCTCCAGCCATTGCGTAACGAAGGCGTCTCCCCGGGCCGACAGCATGACGGAGTTGCCCAGCCCATAGACGTGCTTCCGGCCCTGGATGCCAATGGTGAAATCCTTATTCAGCAGGGTATCGAACGGCCTGACGGTGACGGTATCCATATCCAGGTAGATGCCCCCGGTTTCGCGTAACAGTTCCAGGCGCAGGATGTCATTCTGGTGGGCACGATTCTGCACGGCCCGTCCCCGCAAGTACCGGGAAAGATCGATCCGGTGCGGCGTCACCAAGTGCCGGACGCGGTTGTACCATTCGTTATCCGGTTCGTAGCAGTGATGAAAAAGAATGCCCTCCGGCCGGGCGCGGGCCACCACCGAAAGCACCGCGTTGTGATGCAGCACGTTGAAGGGCCTTCCGCCAAAATCTTCAGCGAGCCCAAAGACGAAGTGCACCACTTTCGGCACCCGGTTCCTGAGTATGGCCGGCGCCAACTGCCGGCCCACCTGAAAGTCCTCGGCGCGCTCGCGCACGGGATCGCGCTGATACTTCCGGCCGCGGCCGCCGGCGGCGCCATCCCCGACAAAGGCGGCCACGATGCGCCGGCAGAAATCCACGTTCGCCTCACAACATTCCTCCAGCGCGTGCTCATGGACGGGCGCTTCGTCGAGCTTCTCCGGCCAGTCTTCCCAGCCGGCCAGCGCGACCTTGTGTTTGAACAGCCGGACTTTCGTCCCTCCGCCGATCACCACCACGCGCTTGCGCAACAAGGCCGCCCAATAGGCCGCGTGATATGAGTTCGTCACCACCGCGCGCGCCGTACGGATCCGGCCAATGAACTCTTCGGCGGTCGTGTCATTGAACACCACCTCGCTCGGTCCGGGTACGCGCGCCTGCAAGGCCTCGATCCGGGAGCGCTCGCTCCGGACATCGCGATGCATGGCGAAGAGAATCGCCGGGCCTTCGCTGGTTTCCTTATGCAAGGCCGGATGCATGCAGCTGGCGCACGGCACCCAGGTATAACCACTGCCCCAGTCGCGCAACCCGATCGCGTCGAAATTACAAACTTGTCCGTAGTCCAGATCCTTGGGGTCCGCGCCGGCCACCTGCATCACGTCGTGGCTGTTGTGCCCGGTTCCCCATAAGACTTTGGGAGCCGAAGCCGTGCCACTCCAGAACTCCAGGTCGGCGGTGAAGAACGGATTTCCCAGCAGGCCGCCGCCGCCCACAATGATCAGCCGTGCCCGGTCGCGCAGCAGGCGGGAAATTTGCTTCCCTATCGTTCCGCTTCCCCACTGACCAAGATGTACCTCGCGGAAAATGGCGCCGCGAAAGGGCGACCGGAAGTACAATCCCGGCGAAGAGAGCGCATCGCCCAGGTTCCCGCCGGCTCGCCGGTTGACAAATACGATCAGTGGCATGGGCTGAATTGTATACGACCAATCCCCGATAAACCACGACCAGGAACCCGCCTGAAAACCGGCGCCAGGCGCGTTTTTACCCTCTTTTTTGGCCTCCAAACTGCACATCATCTGTTCGGGGCAGATTACCGCCCCGGGGCATTAGGAGTTTCCAATCAATATGTCCTCGCAATCGCAACCGGGCATGATTTCCACAAGCCATATCCCTCCCCAGATGCCGCCCGTGGTTGACCGGCACGCCTTGGGCGCCCAACTCTACGGCGCGGGGCATTTCCCGGAAGCGCTCCAGATGCTCGATCAGGCGCTGTTGGAAGCGGGCACGGCCGAATTGTGGAACGACTGGGGAGCTGCCCAACTGGCCTGCGGAGATCCGGGCAAGGCCGAAAAAGGATTCCGCCTGGCCTGGGCGCTGGAGGGGGAATCCGGCGACGCCGCGGTCAATCTGAGCGCGCTTCTGATTCCGCAAGGACGAATTCCGGAGGCCATGCAAATTCTCGAGGCGGCGCTGGCGCACGCCGGCGACGCGCATCGCCCGGCCCTGGCGCAATTGCTCGATGAGTGCCGCCGGCAAGTAGCGCTGCAAAGAAAACAGGCAGCCGCGAACGCCGCATCGAAACCGGCTACCGAAATGAAAGCCGCCGCATCCGGTAATCCCGGACCGAGCCGGCTGCTGAATCCTGCCGACTGGCACGATCCCGAATTTCTGCGCATTGCCGCGGCATTGCATCTTGAGGTTCTCCCGGACCGAAAGCTCTGGGAATCCGTGCAGACCATCCGAGCTCTGGAGGCGGTGGGCATGCTGGACGGAACCAAAACCGGCGTGGGGATCGGAGCCGCCAGCGACGTCCTTTGTTACTATCTCCCCCAACATGCGGTAAAGGTTTGCGCCACAGATCTCTATGGCGGGGATTCCGGATGGCAGGGCGGGCACCTGAATCTGGAGCCCCTGTATGCGCGCAGCCCCTTTCCCTGCCCGCGAGAGCGCCTGCAGTTCCGGCGCCTGGATATGAGGAATCTCGATTTTCTGCCCGCTTCCGTGGACTTCCTCTGGAGCTGTTCGGCGGTGGAACACATCCCGACTCCGGCGACGCCGGGCGTAACGCTTAGTCCTGCCGCGGAAACCGAAAACCGGCTCCGGGAATACATGAAGACCTGGAGCGGCATTTCCCGCACGCTCAAGCCGGGCGGCTATGCCGCAATCGTCACTGGATTCAACCTCAGATCCCAGAGCACGTATCAGCACAATCTGGTGCTGATGGACGAGGCCCTGCTGGCCAGAATCGAAGCGGAAACGGACTTGCGCCTGGCGGGCCCGCTCGATCTTTCGGTCACCGACCATCCTTTCAACGCGCCGTTCGTTATGGACTATCTCCGGGTTTTCCCCTGTTGCCGGCAGTTCCCGAATCTGTGGTCCCAGCAGGGTGATGCGCTTTTCACAGCGGGCTTGTTCCTGTTTCAGAAGAATTCGGCTCTGCCTCTGCACCGGACGGTTGGCACTCCCGATCAGGGAATCGTCAAAAAATACTGGGACATCGGGCGCTCGTTGCAGCGCCAGTGCCAGCAGTTCTTCGCTCCCAGCCGCAATCATTCCAACAACGGGCAATTCACCGTCAACCAGGGCAGGCTGGCGGTTCAATCGGATGGAAACGAAAACCACGTGGCTTACGGGCCATACGTGGCAATTCCCTCAGGGCGCTATCTGGCGCAGTTCCGGCTGCGCGTGGATCAAATCCCTTCCGATTTTGCCGGTGACCGGGAGGTATGTCTGCTGGATATTTGTTCCGCCTCCGACGGCGCCAACAACCGTCAGGACGCCGTTGTGTCTCTTCGTCACAACCAGATGGCCGCCGGCCAGGAGACGGAGTGCGAGTTGCGCTTCGCAAGTGATGGAGCCCGGCTCTTCGAGTTCCGGGTGCTGCCACGAGCCGGCGTCAAACTGACCTACTTTGGCGCCTCACTGTGGGCGTTGGACTGAGAGGATGTGGGCCAGGGATTCCATGATAACTACCTGTGCCACTGAAATCCTATGAGACTGTGTATCGTATCGGGCGCCACCCACCACAGATTCTATGCGGATACGAACCAACGCATCTACGCGAAGCGTCATGGATACGACTACCGTTTTGATATGGGGCCATACGACCTGGGCACGCACATGGCGCGGCGGAAGGTGGGTTTTTTCAAAATCAGCGCCGTGGAAAGGGCGCTTCCGGATTTTGACTGGGTATTTTGGATCGATGATGACGCGTTCTTCACCGACTTCGATAAACCCCTGGCGCCATTTCTCGATGGGATCGGACCGGATGTCTTCTGGGTCGCCTGCAAGAGTCCGGTCAATCCGGAAGGCCGCTGGTCCTATTTGAGTTCCGGCCAGTTCTTCATCAGGAACTGCGAAGAATCCTTCGCGTTCCTCCGAACCGTTCGCAACGTTCCGCCCGAGGTCATCAAGCCCTGGTGGGACGAGCAGAAGGTGGGCCTGTCCACGACCGGCGATCAGGACGCATTTGTGTACACGCTGTTGACCGACAATCTGCTGCCCAGAGTCCGGCTGATGGAGTACCAGACGTTCAATAACCGCTGGTATCACTATGAAGAGAGGCTCAACGAGCATCTCATCGTGCATTTCGCGGGCGCGGAGAAGCAGAAGCGTCTTGATATCGCCAACTTTGCGGCAAAATTCGGCCTGGACGAAAGCCTGGTTCCCCGTTCCCTGCTGCGCGAGTACGGCGTGCCTCCGCGCCATATGGCCAATTTCGCTCTACGGTTTGGTTTGAACGAAGGCTTGATTCCGCAATCCCTGCTGCGGGAGTACGGCGTGGCTCCGAGCCGATTCCCACACCTGCTCGATTCCAGTCGCTTCCTTGCCCCGACCCGGCGTTTGTGGCAACGCCTGGCCGGAGAATGATCAACCCTGCTTCCGGTAGAGCGCGATGAGCTGATAAGCCCGCAAATCCTCTTCGGAGATGCGTCGGGCCAGTTCCGCGGGGATCTCGTTATTCAACATGATCGAGTCTTCCCGCACACACTCGAAACCGGCTTCCCGGAGGAATTGCCGGAGCTGGAAAAGCGTAACCTTGTTCAAACTTCCACCGGCGGTACGGAAGAACCTATGGGGGAACAGCGTGTTAAATTCGTGCTGGTACAACAGGTGTGCCCACGGCCGCGAGCGTTTGAAATATGCGCATTGCGAACAGTCCTGGGGCGTAAGCCGGCCTTCGAGGCTTTGATCCCATAAGGACACGGCGTGAGGATCGGGATTCATCAGGCCCTGGCGATGGGCTTCCGAGCTCTGGCATTTCCGCTCCGATTCCCAGCACTTCACCCCACAGAAGTCGATCTTGTTCGTCTTCGGGTCGAACCGCAGAAAGCCTTGGTCGTGATGACCGGACGGCTGATAGTAGTTGTGGTGCGCCAGGAACAGCAGCCCTCCCGGCCGCAGCACCTGGGCGCAATCGCAGAGCAGCTCGGGAAGATCCTTGACGTGTTCCGAGGAGTTATGGAACAGGATCAGGTCCGGGTGAAATTCGGTTCGCTTATGCACTTCCCGCAAGGTTCCGTGTTCGAACTGGAAGTTGGGCAGATTGCGGATACTGCCGGCAATGTGTTTGGCTTGCAGAAAAGTATCGGACCCCAGCACGCAAGCGGCGCCGTGCGTGGCGAGCACGCCGGAATAGGCGCAGTTCCCGCACTCCAGGTCCCATACGCGCTTGCCGGTAACAGCCGCCCGCGGCAGGAATCCGGCAGCACTCCAATTCTCAAAGGACTCCCGATAGTCAAGAAACTCGCGTTGCACGAAAAGCTGATTTTCGTTTTCCAAAGCCTTCGCCAATTCGTCAGGCGCAACCGTGGGGATGGCTTCCCGGGACGGCTGCGGCGCGGGAGCGGAAGCAGGCGGCGCGGGGAGCGGAGCCGCCACAGTCGCCACAGTCTGCACCAGGGGCGCCTGGCGAGCCGCACTGGCGGCGGCAACGGTGGGTGGAAGCTCCGTTTCCACAGCCCGGTTTTGCCGGCAGGCTTCCAATAATTGTTTTCCAGCGGCCCTGCGGTTTTCAGGAAACTTTGGCAACCACTGCTCCAAGAGAGCGACGGCTTCGTGATAACGCCCCAGCCGCGCCAGCAGCACTGCGAGATTGGTAGCGGGCTCGAAATTCTGCTCACCCAGGGTGAGCGCCAGGCGAAATCCCTGCTCCGCCTGGGGCTGGTTTCCGGCAAACATGTTGGCCATCGCCCAGTCGTTCCACAGATCGGCAGTGCCGCCCCCTTGCGTCAGCGCTTGATGAAACAGCGCAACGGCTTCTTCGTAGCGGCCGGCGGCAAACAACTGCGTGCCGCGAGCCTGGCAGTCATTTTCCCGCAGGGCTTTCTGGAAAAGGAATGGCTGCGAAAGAGGAAGCGCTTGCGTCGATTGCGACATTTCCGGTATCTCCTGATTCCCTGGGCGGCATTCTGCCGCGCCCAGCAGGCGCGCCGCACGGACCCAACGCCCATGCCGGGGTCGAAACTATACGAACGCGTGAACCACGACCCGTCCCGGATGATACGGCGGGAAGATCGTAAGCTTACTGAAACCGACTTCTTTCAGCATTTCGGCAATGCACAGGACATTGGGTCCCCAGAAATTCGAGGGATCGTTATTCAAAGTCGCTCCCGGGTAATACACCATAGCCGGACGGGGATAATCCAGGGCGTCGGTATAGCTTTCCAGAATCATCATGTCGCTGCACACGGAGCGCGCCGCCCGCAAATACCGCAACGGGTCAGGGGCGTGATACAGCACGCCCAGGAACAGCACCAGGTCGGCCATGCCGACTTTCTCCGGGCACAGGTCTTCAGCACGGATATAACGCGGTTCGACCTTGGAGCGCAGCGCTTGGTGGGCAATGCGGAAGCCCTCCCCATCCCCCATGCTGCCCCGGGGGGCCACCCAGCAATAGTGATCGGTGGCCAGCACATGACTGGCGCCGCGTTGCTCGGCGGCAAACGAGAAGAACCCGTCGTAGGCCCCGATGTCGATGACGCGCTTGCCGGTCAGGTCTTCGGGCATATGAATTTGTTCCAGTTTCCACGGCGAATTGTCGCACCCGGGGGTAATAACTCCGTTTCCCAGATCGATGCGGTGGAACCAGGGACGGGCGTTCACTCGTTTGGTGAGTTCTTCAACGTTCACACAACACTCCTTGGTGTTCGAAATGGGCACGTTCCGGCATGACTCACGCGGTTAACGGACTCGCCGTTCGCGTTCCAGGCCTGTGCCCCGACACTTTCCCGTGTCCCAAGTTGCAATCCGGGTGCCAAGGCGCCATTAGGAAGCTCTTATGCCGTTGGGGTTACCGCTTTCGATACAGGCTGGTGAACTGAAACGCCCGCAGCTCGTTTTCCGAAAACTTGCCGAGCAATTCCGGAGGGATTTCGTTCCGCACCTCGGAGCATCCGCCGGTGAAGAACTCAAATCCGGCTTCAATCATGAATTGACGAACCTGGAACAGCGTAAGCTTATTCAGGCTTCCGCCCCGTACGGTGTGAAACCAGCGCTGGGGAAAGAGGTCCCCAAATTCGCTCTGATAGATGAGGTGAGCCCAGGGACGGGATCTCTTCCAATAGACGCACTGGCGGCAATCCTGGGGCGACAGCCGCCGCTCCAAATCGTCGTCCCAGCGGGCCCGGGGCTGGCCCGCCATCCGCTCGCGATGCTCACGCGAGGCCTCGCAGCGGGCGGCCGACTCCCAGCACTTGACCCCCTGAAACTCGACTGTTTGGGTGTCTGGGTTCAGGCGCAGAAAGAATTGGTCGTGATGTCCCACCGGCTGGTAGTAGTTGTCGTGGGCTATGAAGAACAGGCCGCCGGAAAGCAACACGTCGGCGCAGCAACAGAGCAACTGGGGCAAATCGGCAACGTGTTCGGAAGAATTATGAAAGAAGATCAAATCCGGCCGGAAACGAAGACGGGCGGCCATCTCGAGAACGCTGCCCCGCTCGAACTGCATATTGGGTAGAGCGCGGATGCAGGCGGGGACGGTTTGGTCATCAAGAAAAGTATCGGACCCGAGCACAAACGAAGCCCCCCGCAACGACAGGACGGCGGAATAGATTCCGTGACCACATTCCAGATCCCAGATCTTCCTGCCGGCAATCGCCTCCACCGGTATCAGTCCGCTGGCGTTCCAATTGTTCAAGCACTGCTGGTAATCGCGAAATCTGCGCGGCATGAAAGATGGACAATCCCGGGCGAGCGCCTCTTCCAACTGGCTCCCGAAGCCGTTCGGGAAGATTGCGGCGCCATGGCCAGACGCCGCCGGGACGCCGGGAACCACGCACGCCGTAGCGCCCGGGGCGGCTAAAGACTCATTTCCCGTTAGCTCACTGTTCATGGCCGCATCCACCGCTGAACTTCTGGATTTCCGGGTTCCACCGTTCCATCGCCGGTCCCGTCCCCTTCAATATGCGGCAACTCTGGTGTCCTCGAACGGCGCCAAACTCACCGGAAGCAAGCTTACCTGGGACTCGCCGGCCGGCTTGGCCTGCAACACGCCGCGATAGAACGCCAGCGTCCGGTCAATCAACTTGTCCCGGGTGTAAATATTCAAAAATCTTTCGCGCGCGGCTTCCCCCATGCTCACCCGTTTGGCCGGGTCCGAGAGCAAGGCATCGAGAGCCGCCTGCAGACTTTGTGCGTCGCCGGGTTCCGCCAGCAGGCCCGTCACGTTCTCCTCGATTACTTCCTTCATACCTCCGGCGCGGCAGCCAATGACCGGCTTGCCAAACATCATGGCTTCCAGGAACACCAGCCCGAAAGACTCGTAGCGGGACGGCGCGACGAAGATATCGCACTGGGCGAGATAAGCCTCCAATTCCTGGTCGGAAATTTTGCCGGCGAAGATGACCCGGTCGCGGAAAGCATCGCGCTTGTGCCGCGCCCGGAAGCGCGCCGTATAGGTTGTGCCGTCGGCTTGCGGCGGATCGTTGCCGACCATGATGAAGCGCACCTTGGGGTACTTCGAACACAGCGGCGGAATCGCCTTCAACAGCACATCGATTCCCTTGCGCACTTCGAAGCGGCCGGTAAAGACCACGTCGATGAAATCCTTTTTCCTGCCCGGCTGGACGCTGAGCGAACGATCTTCCATCCCGTGCGGAACCACCGTGAGCTGATCGGGGGCAAATTCGATTCCGTAGAGCCGGTGCATGGTTTCCACCACCGCCTGGCTATTGGCGCGCACGCCAGCGGCGCGCTGCATGACCAGGGTTTCCGCAGCGATCAGGTCTTCAAAAAACCTGCGCTGTTGCGGGTTGCCGTTGATCCAGTCCGGGTTGGTCTCCAGCGCCATCTTCAGCGGAGTATGCAGGCTGGTGATGACCGGGAAGGTTCCATCCAGCAGGATCGCCATGCCTTCGGCATCCCAGACGGGCGCCTCCACGAGGTCGACGGGATGCATGGCATGGATGCGGTGGATTTCGCGCAACATGCGCGCCGAGTACTGCCAGATATGCTGAGGCACAGCCAGGTCAGCCGGACTCGCCGGTTCCTGCCGGTCTTGAATCAGCCGATGGACCCAAACGCCATCCTCAGAATCCACGGTGTTGATATTGGTTCCGCGAGTCAATACGTGAACGTTGTGACCGCGACTGGCCAGACCGCCGGCCAGATCCCGCGTCAGCCGGCCAATGCCGCCGGTCACCGCCGGCGGATATTCCTGGCTCAACAGGCAGAGGGTGAGCTTTTCGGATGCCGGCAGAATGACCGGGCAAGGCTTGAAGGTTCCCGCGTTGGCCTGGTCGAAGACATCGAACTCCACCGGTCCACGCAGCTCCGCCGCGGTCGGAGTGCCCAACAGGCGGCGTGGCCGGTTCAGCCCAACCCGCACGCCTTCGCGCAGTGCTTCGTCGATTTCGCGATGCAGATCTTCCAGCTTTTCCCCGGGAACGCGGCCGGCGTCGATATGGAATTTCAGGTCTCTTTCCGCTTGCTCGCAAAATTCCTTCCAGTCGCGCATCAGCTCCAGAAACGGCGTCCCCGGCGGCGCGCTCTTCAAAGAGAAGTACACCTTATTTTTGACCACCGCATACCAACTGGTGACCACGCGTTCCGCGCTGCGAATATGGCTGGGGAGGAAGCGGTGATAGACAAAAGCATTATCGAGCTGCCGCAGCAGGAACCCGGCATCGACCAGACGCAGACACACGTCGGTTTCATCCAGGTAGTAATTGAACTCTTCGTCGAAGCCGCCGATTTCCAGCAGCGCGTCACGGCGAAATACGGCGTTGGTTCCCTGTAAATAGGGAAACTCCAGACAGCCCGGATAACAGAACTCCGCCCCCGGCTGCGGCACGTTCCAGCGCGCGGTGCCCAGGCGGTTCGATACCGAATAGCGATACTGCAGGTTGTAACCGGTGTGATCGTAAACCACGCCGCCGGCCCCGCCGACCTCGTCGCGATCAAAAGCCGCCACCGCATCGCGTAACCAGTTTTCGTCGGGCACGGCATCGTCGTCGAGAAAAGCCACCAGATCGCCACGGGCCATCTGGACGCCGACATTGCGGGAAACCGAAAGATTGCGGTCCGAACAAGTCCCCACCCGGATGGAAGACCTCCGGCTCTGCAACAACTCCATCGTGTCGTCCGTCGACGGACCGTTGACCACAATGACTTCGAAGTGGGGATAATTCTGCCGCGGAAGCGAGTCCAGGGTCGCCATAAGACTCTGCGCGCGGTTAAAGGTATTGATAACGACTGAAACGGAAATGGTGCGTTCTGTCATGATTCGTCCGCCCGTGCGTTCCTGCCCATGGTTCGGCGCCTAGAGCAGGGTTTAGACCAATCTCGATTCGACCGTGTGGAGGCGGGCCGAAAGTTCCTCTACCGCCTTATGGGCGTCGATATCCGAGCGCCGGGCTTCCCGCAAAGCGTGCGGAAAAGAATCGACGTGAACCTTCATCGCCTGCAAATAGGGCTTGATCTCGGCAAATTGAGCTTCCGACTTGGCGGACTGCTCCCCCAAGGCCGCCGTCTTCTTCGAGAGCTGATCGAGAATTACGGCCACCTGAGACATTTGGTCCTTAAGCACTTTCACTTCAGCAGCCAGCTGAGCGAATTGCGCCTGGTCTTCGCCGGACGAGGCAGGGTCGTGGTGATGGTTTTGGTTCGCCATACCTGTTGGTCGAAGCAATCCAGGGGCCAAGATTGTCACTAAGAGGCCTATTAGTTTGCCAGCCCCCGCGGGACTTGTGCAAAAATGGGCGAGCAAGGGGATTTCCGGGAGGCCGAATCATTCCAGTTAAGGGCCGCACGTCCGACTTCAACGCTGTGAATTCGCGTCGGAATGTTATCCTCGGTCTCCGAAAGCACCCGGATGGAAGGGAGCGTTCAGCGTGCGCTCCTTTGGCACTCCGGGTGCACTTCACTGGACCCAGCCCAGGCCAGGCACTACACAACAGCCTATCCGCATTGGTTTTTTTTAATGCACGGGCAACGTTCCTGAAGGTTTCCTAATCGATACAGGGTCCCGGCGGCTCGATCTGAAACCAAGGAGTATTTGCAATGCCGGAACTGGTTACCGAACATGCGATGACAAGCGCAACGGAGTCCGCAACCGGCGCCTCCCTGCCCTGGCGTCATGATGGTTCCAAGGCTGAGGAACTCCCGGGAATTCTCTTTCAGGGTATCGTGTACGGCGGTTCGGGATACGCCGAGGAGTGCTGGGTGATTGCGGTGGCGCTGGCAGAGGCCGGACTGCCGGTGCAACTCGTGCCCATTGGCTCTCAGGAAGACGGCAAAAGGTTGTTGCCGGGGCGGGCCCGGCGAACTCTGGCGCGCATGATGCGCGAGCGCGTGAACCTGCCGCAAAGCATCTTGTACCAGCACGTCATGGCCTATCTCTGGAACATGGACGCTTATGGAAAGCTGCGGGTGGGTCGCACCATGTTCGAGACCGACCGCATTCCCGACGGCTGGGCCGAACGCTGTAACGCTCTCGACGAAGTCTGGGTGGCAAGCGAATTTAACCGCGAGACGTTCACCGCCTCGGGTGTGGATCCCCGCAAGCTGCGGGTTTTGCACGCCGGCGTGGATACCGAACTCTTCCGCCCCGGAGTGCTGGCTCTGAGTTTGCCGCACCGCCGGCAATTTAATTTTTTGTCGGTTTTCGATTTACAACCGCGCAAAGGAAGCGACCTGCTATTGCGCGCTTATCTGACCGAGTTTAAGCCCGACGAAGATGTTGCCCTGATTCTCAAAATCTCCCAGCACAGCGATCCCCAGATAGATCCCGAAGCGCAGCTCGCCCACTTTATCGAGCGGGAAGTGGGGATGCGGCTGGAACAAACTCCGCCCGTGATCCTGCTGAACGGATTTCTATCGCAAGCCGACATGGCCGGTCTTTATGCGGCCGCCGACGCGTTTGTTCTTCCCACGCACGGCGAAGGTTACGGACGTCCTTTACTGGAAGCAATGTCCTGCCAGCTGCCGGTCATCGCGACCGGTTGGGGCGGACAAATGGATTTCATGACCGGCGAAAACAGTTACCTGCTCGCCAGCGAAGGGCTGGTCCCCGCGGCCGTGGAGGAAGAGATCTTTGCCGGGCATCTCTGGGCCCAGCCCAGCCTGGAACATCTGCGGCAGTTGATGCGCGAGGTGTTTTCGCGGCCGGATGAAGCGAAGCGGAAAGCGCAGCGCGGACGGCAGGACATGATCGAACATTGGGATTGGAGCGTGGTGGCGCCGCGCTGGGTCAATGAGTTTCGCAGGCTGATGGCATCATGAAAAGGGCCACGGGGTCACGGGCCATGCATCGCGGCAACATCCGGCGACCGAAGCCGAATTTTTATCTCCTGGCCCGCCACACCGGCGCGCCAGAGCAGGAGTAGCCATGGCGATTTATCCAGTGCGGCACCCGGGCGGGCTGGTGAGAGTCAGCTACGAACGCAGCCCAAAAATCCTGCTGGAAACCGATCTGGCCGCTGCCGAAGATTTACCGGAAGGCATGCGCAACGCCGCGGACGAGGTCGTCTTCGGGAGCCTTACTGCTTTGGCCACCGGCAGAGTGCCGCGTGAAGCGGATGGCGTCATAAGCTGGCTGGCCGGCGATCATCTGCTGGAAGGTTCCGCGGCCAGTGTGCGACAGGATCTGCGTTTTCCGGGACGCCGTTGTTTTGTGCCGGTTCATTATCCCTGCCTGCCGGAAATCGATTTGCTCAGTGTTCAGCCGCGCTGGCAGAGCGCCGGCCAGACCTATGATTATTGGCCTTCCAACGCGCGGATTGCCGGCGGGGCGCCGGTGTCACCCTCGGTTTCGGCGGCGTTGAAATCCGTTAATCAGCCCTGGAGCCACCTTTTGCAGGCGTTGCTGGCGGAACAGGAGAAGCCGGGAACGGGACTGGAACCCCTGGCTCGAATGGTTAACGATGGAGCGCTTCCGCGAACGATTGCAGCCTTGACGCTCCGCAATTTGATCGTTCTGCTCATGCGCCACACGGAATTCGCCAAGGCCGAGCAGCTTTTGGAGTTCGGTCTGAAAACCTATCCCCAGTACGCCGAAATGGCCTACGCCGGGGCGGTGCTCTGCTTCCGCCAACAGAAACCGGGCAAGGCCTTCCCTTATCTGGAGAAGGCCAAAGGCATTGACCGGGAACTGGTGGGCAGCAGCAGCCAGGGGCCGCTCCGTGCCGCCTGGATGATGGGCAGGCTGGCCATGCGCGTCGGAAATCAGCAGGTAGCCTTCGACAATTTTCTGCAAGGCATGTTAAGCCGTCCGGTCTTTTCCCCCTCGGTCGAGGAGTTATTGAATCTGCGTCTGTCGCCGGCTCTGGTGGAAAAGTATCAGTGGGATTTTTGCCGGCTGGTGCGCCGGGAACCGAAACACCTGGACGCCGTATTCGATTACTTGTTGCTGCATCGCGCCTTTGCCGCCGCTCGCCGGATTGCCACGACCGTACCTCAGCCTGAAGAAAAGCGGGCCGCCATGCGAGAGAAACTGGCAGCCGCGGAAGGCCCTTTCCTCCCGGAACGGGCGCGGGGAGCGGACAAGCCGGGCGTCATTCTTTGTGGGGCATTCTTTGAGCATTCGAGTTTGGCTCGCATCAACCGCGAGTTGGGCGCATCGCTGGCGCCATCGGCCGAACTGGACGTGTGTCTGGAGCCCGTGGCCCATCCGGCTCTGCCCAGCCAGCAGATACCAAATGGTTCGCTGCTGGCGGGCGCGCTTCTGCGTCATCCCCGGCATCTGGATTTGACGATCCGCCATTGCTGGCCCCCTGATTTTCGCCGGCCGGCGCGCGCCAAACTCGCCGTCATCGTGCCCTGGGAATATGGCACGGTCCCGCGGGTATGGGTCCGGCAGATCGAGCAGAACGTGGATGAACTCTGGGTGCCTTCCGGTTTCGTGCGGGACGTATTTGTCCGCGCGGGCGTCGGCGCCGATCGCGTGCGGGTGATCCCGAATGGCATCGATCCGGCGGTATTCAGCCCGGAGGGCGCCACCTCGCGGCCGCACGGTTGCCGCAAGTTCATGTTCCTGTTTGTAGGCGGCGCCATTCGCCGCAAAGGCATCGACGTGCTCTTGGAGGCTTACCAGGCCGCTTTCGATGCCGGCGATGATGTCACTCTGGTGGTAAGCACCGGCGCCAACCCGGCGTATTCGCATAACAGTTTGCCTGGCCTGCTGGCGGAGTTTTGCCATCATCCCCGCGCACCGCACTTGCAGGTCATGGCCGAGCAATACGATGATGCAACCCTGGCCGCTTTATACCGGGCGTGCGATGCCTTTGTCCTGCCCTATCGGGGCGAAGGTTTTGGCATGCCGACGGTCGAGGCCATGGCCTGCGGCCGGGCGGTCATCACCACGGAGCAAGGACCTTCCCGGGATTATTGCTCGCCGCAAACGGCCTATCTGATTCCCGCCAAGGAGGCCGCCGTTCCCGACGATCCCCCGGCCTTGGGCCCGCTCGCCGGCGACTTTACCTGGTTCGAACCGGATGCCACCGAACTGGCGCGCACCATGTTGCACGTGTATCAGCACGGCGCCGAAGCCGCCCAGCGAGGCCGCGCCGCCGCCAAAGCCGTCCGGCAAAAATTCAACTGGTCACGGATTACGCAGCTCTACTTGAATCGCATACAGAAACTCGTACAGGAAGAAGCGGACGCCAAATCAAATTCGGCGGCGCCAGAGCAGGTTGATCCCGTCGCGGAATGCCAGGAAGCCCTGGGGACGTAGATTTATTGGCTGGAAACCCGCCCTCGCAATTTACATCGTTCCATTTCATTTCATGCCTTGAAATGATTCATTTCACAACATGGAACAAATCAGACCACGGTGGTTCCAGCGCAATTTGCAGTTGGAATCCGCCCAGGAAATTCTGGGTGAATAGATTCAAACTCCCAGCGGAAATTGCGTCCTTGATAGATGGGTTTGCTACGGCGCCTACGGTCCACGTGACATCAAAAAAACCGAGGGGGACGTGCCGCCCCCCTCGGCTAAGTGTCCGTTGCTAAAAGCGCCTTATCCCTTAACGATGCAGAAGCAATCCGCTCAGATACTGCTGGTTCGCCACCTGGTCCCAAGTGGCGGCCGCCGCTCCATCGCGTCCTATGATATAGGGCTTCAAGCCAAGCGCAGCCAGGTCGGCAATGAACTGGCGGACATCAAATCCCAGAGTCTGGATCTGTTCCGGAGACCATTCCATCACGATCTGTATCTTCGGATTCGTGTTGAAGGTTTCGGTCATTCCCCGGAACGCCAGGGGTTCGGCGCCCTCGACATCGATCTTCATGATATCGATGCGGCCGTCTAATTGCGGCAACAGACTGTCAATGGTCACCGACCTTACTTCAAAAATCTGCTGCTCATTCTGCTTGGACAGAGATTCTTGCGGCGTGTTGATGATTCGGGTATTCCCCGATTGCCTCGGGCAACGATACAACCGGACCGTGCCCTCGCGATCGGCAACGGCGCCGTGGAAGGGCGTGATTTGTTGTTGCAGCCAGTTCACCAGGGCGTTGTCGCGCAGGAGTTCAAAGATTTTGCGATCGGGTTCGATCGCCAGGGTCTTGCCGCGCCAGGCCAGTTTTCCCATCAGGCATGAATAGTAGCCAAAATTGGCGCCTACATCCAGGCAATGATCGGCATCCCGTATCGTGCGGGCAAAGAAATTGGTCACCTCGGGCTCGAAACACCCTTCCATGACGAAATGCGGAACAATCAGAAGGTCGTCTGCCTCGACCAGATACATGAGCTGCAGATTGCCGAAATTCATCCGCGTCAACAGCCGGTCATTCCCCACGTAGACCGCCTTGGCCCCATGGGATAGTGTCTCGATCCTGTTGAGGCGGGTGTTGATCTGTTCCAGGGCGGCGTGGATTCCAGCTACTTTCGCCTCGGCTTCCACGGAAAGCAACCGGGAAACAATCGCTTCGTTGACGTCCTTCTGCGTGCTGATATTTTGGATGGCGCCACCGGCAAGCCGGGCTATCTGGTCCAGATCCACGCGCAGGGCCTCAATTTGGGATTTCTGATCGGTGCTGGCAGCAGGCATGAAGCTACTCCTCTACGAGAACGGTCTCTGGTTCCCAGCTCCCCATTCTCAAGGCCCAGTTTGCGGTGCTCAGCGCTCAAGCCCAGGTGTTCTGCTGGGAAAAGAGAACCAAGGCCCCTGCCCAATAGCTGCATCTTTCTTACCATCGCGCCGGAAGGCCGGTTAAAAGTTGCTAAGAGGTCAGCGGGTTCTATCAGGGGGGAGGTTGGGCCGGTTACGCGTGCGCGGCGCCTTCATGCGGCCCGCCGGTCATTTCCATCCAGTAGTTCAGGATGTCGGCCAGCGACTGTTTGAGGGGAATGCGTGGCTCCCACCCTAAGGCCTGCAGTTTCGCGGCGCTGCCGTAAAGCCGCAGGGGTTCCGTGGCCCGGAGTTTGGCCGGATCCGTCTCGATTTCGACGGTAATGCCGGCCAGTTCGCACAGCTCCGAGACAATCTCCTTCATCCGGCAAGGGTGGCCGGAGGCGACGTTATAAACCTCTCCGGAGACGCCCCGTGCCGCCGCAATCCAGTAGGCTTCCACCACATCCCGCACATCGGTAAAATCGCGTTCCGGTTCCAGATTGCCCGTGCGGAGTATGGCCGGTATTTGCCCTCCCCGCATCAGCGCAATTTGCCGGGCGAAATTGGAACAGACAAAATCCGGCCTCTGCCCCGGGCCGATATGATTGAAGGGCCGCACGGTCACCACTTGAAAACCAAAAGCCCGGACATAATGCTCCGCCAACACCTCCACCATGTACTTGCTGATGGCATAAGGAGTCAGCAAATCCAGCGGCGAGTGTTCGCTGAGTTCGCCGGCGGCGCCTTCCGGAGAGGCATAGACGTGGGCGGTGCTGACGTTCACAATTCTGGGTACGAGCTTCAGATCGCGGAGAGTTTCCAACAGGCTCAGCGAACCACCCACATTGATGTCATAGGTAAGCGCGGGATTGCTAACACTGGCGGCAACATCCGAGATCGCAGCCAAATGGTAGATCTGGTCCGGATGGCATTCGCGCAATACGCCCCGGAGGGCATCCCGGTCGCGAATGTCGGCTTCCACAATCCGGGCCGCCTTCGGCATGCGGGATTCCAGGCTCAGATTCCCGTCGCGCATGCCGACTCCGACAACCTCGGCGCCCTTACTGAGCAGCAAGTCCGCCAGGTACGGGCCGACAAAACCCGTCACTCCTGTTATCAGTGTCTTCACGGTCTCACCTGCTAGAAAGGTGCAGCCGCGTTGAGCGCCTGCGGAATCTCACAGCGGCGGATATCCTCTTCCACCATCATCTGCACCAGCCGCTCGAAGGTGGTGGCCGACGTCCAACCCAGGACCTTACGGGCAACGCCGGCATCGCCACACAGGAAGTCGACCTCCGCGGGCCGGAGCAAGGAAGTATCCACGGTCACGTAGTCGCGATAATTCAATCCCACGATCCGGAAGGCTATCTCCAGCAGGTCCCGCACGGAATGACTCACCCCGGTGGCGATCACATAATCATTCGCGGTTGCCTGCTGCAGCATCATCCACATGGCTTGCACGTAATCGCCGGCGAATCCCCAGTCCCGCTGCGCATCGAGATTCCCCATGCACAGTTTCTTCTGCTGCCCAAGTTTGATGCGGGCTGCGGCATTGGTTACTTTCCGGGTGACGAATTCGATGCCGCGCCGCGGCGATTCATGGTTGAAC
>Ga0326728_10009671_pt1 | contig 23047 bp, 19 predicted proteins | sample MB3enrmetagenome_FD_207602 | JGI IMG/M metagenome (GOLD analysis project Ga0326728, IMG submission 207602) | Lab enriched peat soil microbial communities from McLean, Ithaca, NY, United States - MB31MN | ecosystem: Environmental > Terrestrial > Soil > Wetlands > Peat | place: USA: New York... | reverse complement strand
CCAGATTCCCGGCTCCAGTGGCCCGCGAACCTGGACTTTGCGACCCGATGCATTGAGCCACTGACTAAATTGGAACGCAGGTTTTTATGGCGCATAAAAAGGGATTAGGCAGTTCACGCAACGGCCGCGACTCGAACGCTCAGCGGCTGGGATTCAAGGCATTTGGCGGGCAGTTGGTGCCCGGTGGAACCATCATCGTGCGGCAGCGCGGCACCCGCGTGAAGCCGGGCTTGAACGTCGGCCGCGGCAAAGATGACACGTTGTTTGCCAAGGTCACCGGCGTAATCAAGTTCGTGGACCGCGGACGCATGGGCAAGTTCGTCACCATCGAACCCTGCGAACTCGCCAAAGCGTAACGACAGGTTTAGCTTCCGGTTCGCGCTTTCCCCAGGGAGGCGAGATCCGGAACACGGGCGCCTTTCAGGCTGAGGTTACCCGTTTATCCTTACAGGCCCGGCTCTTGAGCCGGGCCAAGTAATTTGTGGACCAATGTTCATCGATGAAGCCAAAATCCGGATCAAGGCCGGCGACGGCGGAAACGGCTGCATGGCCTTTCGCCGGGAGAAGTATGTTCCGCGCGGCGGTCCCTCGGGTGGCGACGGCGGCCGGGGTGGCGACATCGTGATGGAATCCAGCGAGCGCCACAATACGCTGGTTCATTTCCGCTTCAATCCGGAACATAAGGCACAGCGCGGGCGTCACGGCGAAGGCTCGAACAAGACCGGCGCCGACGGGGTTGGGGTCGTGCTCAAGGTCCCGGTGGGAACGCTGGTGTACGACGATGCCACCGGCGAACTGGTGCACGATTTCTCCCGGTCCGACGAACGGGTGGTGGTGGCGCGGGGCGGCCGCGGCGGCCGCGGCAATGCGCGCTTTGCCACTTCCACCCATCAGGCGCCGCGCGAGCATGAACCCGGACGTCCCGGAGAAGAAAGAACGCTGCGGCTGGAACTGAAGCTGCTGGCCGATGTCGCGCTGGTCGGATACCCCAATGTGGGCAAGTCCACGCTGATTTCGCGCATCTCCGCCGCCCGGCCCAAGATTGCCGATTATCCTTTTACCACCCTCCAGCCGAACCTAGGCGTGGTGGCGCTGGGCGAGATGAACGATCCCAACCAGATCAGCTTTGTGGTGGCCGATATTCCCGGCCTCATCGAAGGCGCCCACGAAGGCGCGGGCCTGGGCACTCAGTTCCTGCGTCACATCGAGCGTACCCGCCTGCTGGTGCATCTGGTGGATGTCTCAGACGCCAGCGGCCGTCCCGATCCCGTGCAGGATTTTAAGATCATCCTCGGTGAACTGAAAAGCTTCGGCGCCGGGCTGGAAGATAAGCCGGTCATCGTAGCCGCTTCGAAGATCGATGTCGTCAACGGCGAAAAACTCACCAAGCTGAAACGCTATTGCACCCGCCACAAGTTGCCGCTGTTTCCTATCTCCGCCGTTACCGGCGAAGGGGTTGAGAAGTTGACTTGGGCGATGGGGAGCAAGCTGCAGGAGCTAGTAGCGCCGACGTCCCCCGTCACCAGTCCCCCGTTTCCCGATCCAAGTTAGCGCGCGGCCTTCAGCATCGAAACAAAATTTGGGCTCGTTGAACGGCACGAGTAAACTCGCGCCCTGATACAAACCACGACGATCAAGATTCCGTTCAAACGCCGGCGACTGCCAACATTTGGGCGGTGCACGGCGATAAGCAAATGTTCCATGGTGATGAAAAACGATAGAAACCGTCGGCCATGCGGGAGGCTTGGATTTGTATGGCTGCAAACTGTGAACTGTAAACTGTTAACCGAAGGCCAATGGCCAGTTGCCAATCGCCAATTGCGCCGTTACATCTCCAGAAAATTCTTGATCAGCTTTTTCCCTTCGCTGGTGAGCACGCTTTCCGGATGGAACTGCACGCCTTCCACGGGATGGCGCCGGTGGCGCAGGCCCATAATGGTGCGGGTGCCGTCGCGTTCGGTGGTGTAGGCGGAAATCTCCAGCTCGTCCGGCAATCCCTTTTCCGCGACAATCAGCGAATGATAACGGGTGGCGGTAAAGGGCGAGCTCACACCGGCAAATATTGTGCGCCCGTCATGCGTGATCTCGCTGGTTTTGCCGTGCATGAGAAATGGAGCGCGTACCACCTGTCCGCCGAAGACGGCGCCGAGGGCCTGATGTCCCAGGCACACGCCCAGCAGTGGTTTCTTCCCCGCGAAATAGCGGATCAACTCCATGCTGATTCCCGCCTCTTGCGGCGTACACGGTCCGGGAGAAACCAGGATGCGATCGGGATTGAAGGCTTCGATCTCGGCGACCGTCACCTGATCGTTCCGCTTCACCATTACGTCCGCGCCCAGTTCCCCGAGATACTGCACCAGGTTGTAGGTGAAGGAATCGTAGTTGTCCAAAACGAAAACCATTGCGACTCCATTAGTAGCTAGCAATTAGCAGCCGGTAGCTAGGAACCTAAATCCAAGCCGGAAGGGCGCCTCTAACTCCTGACTTCTAACTCCTGACTTCTCCCCGCGCCACTTTGGTTGCCCGCACCAGCGCCTGCGCCTTATTCATGCACTCTTCGTACTCGCGTTTGGGATCGGAATCGGCCACAATGCCGGCCCCGGCCTGAACATAGGCGCGCTTGCCGTTGATCATCATGGTGCGGATGGCGATACAGGAGTCCAGATTGCCGGCAAAATCGGCATACATAATGGCGCCGCCATAGACGGCGCGGCGGACCGGCTCGAGTTCCTCCACAATTTCCATAGCCCGCACCTTGGGCGCGCCCGTCAGGGTGCCGGCGGGAAAACAGGCGGCGAAAGCGTCCAGCGGTTCCAATTCCGCTCGCAGCTTGCCTTCGACGGCGGACACCAGATGCATCACATGCGAATACCGTTCCACGTACATCAAGTCGCGCACCCGTACCGAGCCGTATTCGCTGACCCGGCCCAGATCGTTGCGACCGAGATCCACCAGCATTACGTGCTCGGCGCACTCTTTGGCGTCTTGGCGCAAATCCTGTTCCAGCCGGAGATCCTCGGCTTCGTCCTTCCCGCGCCAACGCGTGCCCGCGATGGGACGGTAGTCGAGCTGACGTCCGGTAACCCGCACCAGCATTTCCGGCGAGGAGCCCAAAACGTGGTCATCGCCCATCCGCAGAAAATACATATACGGCGACGGGTTGACGGTGCGCAGCGCGCGATAGATGTCGAACGCGGGCACGCCCGGTTCCATATCGAGGCGTTGCGAAAGGACAACCTGAAATGCGTCGCCGGCGCCGATGTATTCCTTGGCACGGCCAACGCTCTTCATATAAGCCTGCGGGCTGGCGGCGGCGTTGATCTTCAGCTTGCCGCGGGCCGGCTTGGCGGAGCGGGCAAAATCATGCGATATCGAGCGCAGGCCGCGCGCCAGCTTGCGCCCCAGCGCGTCAATATCAGCCACCGCGTGGTCGTAGGCCTGCCGCGGCTTTTCCCGCGTGACGTCGGCGGCGGCAATGATCTGGATCTGATGCCGCACGTGATCGAAGGCCAGCAGACGATCGAAAAACATCAACACGCAGTCGGGCATATCCAGATCGTCGGTGGCCAGGCTGGGCAGCTTCTCCAGGTAACGCACGCAATCGTAGGCGAAGAATCCGACCGCGCCACCGGTAAAAGGAGGCAGCCCGGGAACGTGCGCCGCCTTGTGCTCGCGCAGCAGTTGGCCCACCGTGTCGAACAGGTTCTTGTCGCTACGCTGGCGTTGTTTGCCGCGGGAAATCACCACTTCCTTCCCCCGGCCGAGCACCTTCTGATAGGGGCGCACTCCCAGGAACGTGTAGCGCCCGACTTTTTCTCCGCCCTCCACCGATTCCAGCAGAAAAGAGTAGGGCTCATCGGCGGCGATGCTGAGAAAAGCGGAGACCGGCGTCAGCAGGTCAGCCGGTATGGAACGGGCGACGGGGACCAGCGTGGCATTCTGCGCCAGCCGGCGAAACTCGGTGTAATCCGGACATAGCATGTTGGCTGATTATAACCGGCGCCACCGCAGGTTTGCCTGCAAACTAATCATCCGAAGCATCGCGAAATCAGGGACATGCCATAAACGCTATCGGCCTTCGGCTCTCGGCCCTCGGCCAAAAAACAGTTGCGAGTTGCGAGACGCGAGTTACGAGCCCAGTGGCCTAACAGGTTCGTAATCATTGCGGAATTCGGGTAGGCATGGGACGCCGGCTTCTTGCCGACGGCCGAGGGCGGAGAGCCGAAGGCTGTCTTGGGAACCCACTAGCCCTTGTACGGCCGGACATTGTACTCTGCACTATCGGGGTAAAGAGTTGACCGGCTACTGTCGTATACTCTCCCCAAATTCCCGGGCCTGGTGGGAACGCGGCGTACGAAGGAGGCGTGGCGCATGCAAGTCAAATTCTGGGGCGTGCGGGGGTCGACACCGACGCCGCAACCGGAGAACATGCGCTACGGTGGCAATACCTCCTGCGTGGAGGTGCGGCTGAACGACCGGCTGTACATTTTTGATTGTGGCACCGGATTCCGCAACCTGGGGAAGGAGTTGACGCAGGAATACGCCGGCCGGCCGATCCAGGCGCATATCTTCATTTCCCACTATCATTGGGACCACATTCAGGGAATCCCGTTCTTTGCCCCGCTGTACGACGGCGCCGGGAATCACTTCTTCTTTCATTCCTCCAGCCGCACGCGCGGACTGCAAGACGCCATTGAAGGGCAAATGGTGCAGCCCTACTTTCCGGTCAACATGAGCGAGATGGCGGCACAGCGCGAGTTCTACAGCTTGGAGGAGGGCTGGTCCGTCTTCGAAGATTGCCGCATCCAGACGCGCCACCTCAATCATCCTCAAGGCTGCCTGGGGTTTCGCATTGAATCCCCCACCGGTTGCCTGGTCTATGCCACCGACAACGAGCCGGGCGATCCTGCCTTCGACAAAGCCGTCCGCGAGCTGGCCGAAGGCGCCGATGTGCTGATTTACGACGCGCAGTATTTGCCCGAGGAATACGCCGCCAAAAGGCGCGGTTGGGGCCATAGCCATTGGCGCGAAGCCATTGATATTGTGCTGGAAAGCGGAGCCCAGGAGCTGATCCTGTTTCATCACGATCCCGACCACAACGATGCCTGCATCGATGCCGTAGTGAACGAAGCGCGCAACTACCACCCCAAGTTGCGGGCTGCCTCCGAAGGCCTGGTAATCGAACTATAAAGCCGCCGGCGGCTCTCGGCCCTCGGCCTTCGGCCAAAGATCAGCCACAAGTTGCACTTACAGTGGGCGAAGTCCGTGGAAGACTATAGCCAAGGCGCAGCCGTGGGGAAAGCCTTGCGGGCTCGCAACTCGCGACTCGCGACTCGCAACTGTTTTTTGGCCGACGGCAGTCTAAAGGGAAACAGCACGCCGGGGATTGGGGTACAACACAGGGGTCCCGGCGTGCTGGAGAGAGCACAACTACTTATTTATCTGAAACACGGTCTTAACCTAGAAGTTGCGGCGATTTTTCATTTTTTACAATTAAACAGGAAACAAGGCGTTTTCGTGCCTAAACGCAGAACGGCCTCTGGCGGGTGACGGACGGCGGACTCCCAACGTGAAACGTGAAACGGCCTTACGCTCCCGTCTTCTTCGCGGCTTCCATGCCTGTCCGCACACAATCCGGAACGCCAATGCCGCGAAAATAATTGCCCGCCAAGGCCAGTCCGGGGAGGGTGGAAAGCCGGGCCTCAATCCGCGCGACGCGCTCCAGGTGGCCGACGGAGGGTTGGGCCATGGCGCGGTTCCAGCGGTATATGCGGGCGGCGCGAGGTTCGGCGCTGATGCCCGTGATCTCGCGCAGCTCGCGGCGGAGGGTTTCCAGAATGGCGCTTTCACTCATGCTCAGCGCGTGTTGATCGCGTAGCCCGCCCAGGAATCCGCGCACAATGCCGCGGTCGTCCGGCGCACGGTGGGGGAACTTGTTATGAACGAAGGTACAGGCCAGCATGCGCCGGCTTTCGCTGCGTGGGACCAGAAACCCAAAGCCGCGGTCGTGTCCGGCCAGGTCCCGGCGGTCGTATATCAGCGATGTGGTGACCGACGAACTATAAGAAATCCCGCCGAGATCTTCCGCCAAACGCGTATCGGCGCCGGCCAGCAACCGGCCGGCCACATGCGCCGGAGTGGCCACGATAACCGCGTCGAAGAGCTCGCGCTGACCGCTCACGTCCAGTTCCCAGGCGGTCCCTGAAAATCTCAGGTTCTGGACTTCGTATCCGGTGCGCACGGCCCGGGGCTCCAGCCGCGCCACCACGGCATCCACCAGTTGCTGCATGCCTTCTTTGAGAGAGGAAAACAGCGGCGGCTTGGGATTGCCTTTCAGCATCTGTGCCATGCGCTTGCGCGCAGCCAGCATACCCCGGCTCAAGCTGCCGTATTTTCGCTCCATTTCGACGAAGCGGGGCAGAACCGCATGAACGCTCAGCTTGTCGGAATCGGCGCCATAAACGCCGGAGAGCAACGGGTCGGCCAGACGGTCCACCGTCTCAGCGCCAAAATGCCGCTCCACCAGCGCGGCTACACTCTCGTCTTGAGCGCCCGCGTGGGGCTTGCCGAAGAACTCCATCGCCATGCGCAGTTTGGTGGACCAGGAGAACAACGGCGTCAACAACGTGGGCAGGATTCTGGTCGGCACCATGAACATCAACCCATCGGGCATTTCGACCAAACGGTTCTTCACCACGATGTAAGTCTTACGCTGCGCGTCATTGGAGCCGATGATCTGATCGGCCATGCCCAGGTCGCGGCACAGGTTCGCCGCCCACGGTTTTTCGGTCAGAAAGGAATCGGGCCCGGCCTCGATGAGGCATCCCTCGACGCGCTCCGATGCCATGACCCCACCCAAGCGGAGCGCGGACTCGAACAGGACGTATTCGACGGGAGCGCCTTCGCGACGCTGCCGGTCGAGATAGTACGCGGCACTTAGACCACTGGCCCCGCCGCCGATAATGGCAATTCTTCTGTTCAAGCTGGCGTCATCCGGCTGCGGGCCAACGCGGCCAGCGCGGCCGTAAGCAGCGGCGATTCATTCAGCGATTCCGCCCGCCACAACCGCAGGCCATGCTCTTCGGCAAATTTCCTGAACATGATATCGATGTCGAACAGCACTTCCACGTGATCGCAAAGAAATCCGATGGGCTGGAGGAAAACCCCGGTATGGCCGGCCTCGGCAATCGCCAAAATGGTGCTTTCCACCGTCGGTCCCAGCCATTGGCCGCCGCTCATGCCCTGACTCTGAAAGGCAAACCACCAATCATCCGGCGCCAATTCGGGTAAGCTCCTGGCGACCAGTTTGGCGGTCTGTCGCGTTTGCGCTTCGTACGGATCGCCTTCCGTGATGGTGTTTACCGGTACGCTATGCGCGGTGAAAATGACCGGGAGCCTCTCCCCCGCCTCCGCGCAAGCCCGTTTCCAGGATGTTTCCAGCCGTTCGCCAAATGCCCGGATTAGCGCCGGGTGGTCGTGCCAACTCTCGATGAAATCCACGGTGAAGGCGGAGGACGGCAGAGCTTCGGTGACGGCCCGCCGATAGAGCCCCACGCTGGTGCGCGAATTCTGCGGCGCCAGGCAGATGACAATCGCGTGCGTGATCCCGTCCGCCAACATCTGGGGCACAACATCGCGGATGTAGGGGGTCCAATTGCGCATGCCGACATATACAGGCAAACCGAGTTCGCGTTGCAGGGCCTCGGCTTGCTTCCGGGTGAAATCGCGCAGGGGAGACCGCCCAATCAGCTCGTAACGACGCTTCACCTCATCGACTACGGCCTGAGGAAGCGGCCGTCCGCCGGTTACCGCGTATAGAAAACAAGGAACCTCTTCGGCGCTGTCCGGCGAACCATGCGCCAGCAGCAATACCGCGGTCTTGGCGTTGAATGAGCTCATGATGGTAGCTGGTAGCCAGCGGTTAGTAGCTGGTGGCCGAAAACCGGAGGAGCGTTCGGAGGCCCGGGCTCCTGGCTACCAGCTACTAACTACTAAAAGCCGTCAGTTCTCGCCGAACCAATCGATGGTTTCCGGCTGCGTGTTCGCCGATGCTTCATGGACGAACTTGACCAGCGCCTTTACGTTTTCCACCGGGGTGTGCGGCAGGATGCCGTGTCCGAGATTGAAGATGTGGCCGGGACGCCCACCGGCGCGGTGCAGGATATCTTCCGCACGTGCGCGCAACGTCTTCCAGTCGGCAAACAAAAGCGCGGGGTCCAGGTTACCCTGGATGGCGCCCTGATCGTCCATTTCGGTCCACGCCTGATCCAGAGGAATGCGCCAATCCACGCCAATCACTTCCGCGCCCGTGCTCTTCATCAGCGGCAGTAATACCGAGGTTTCGGTGCCGAAATAAATCACCGGCACGCCCGTCCGGCGGACCGCCTGCACCAGTTCGCGCGTGCGCGGCAGCACATGTTCCTGATAGTCCTCAACGCTCAGGCAGCCCACCCAGCTATCGAAGATCTGAATGGCATCGGCGCCGGCGCGCACCTGCGCCACCGCGTATGCGGAGAGCACGCTGACCAGCTTGTTCATAAGCTGATCCCAGGCCGCGGGCGTCAGATACATCATTTTCTTGGTTTCGAGGTAGTTGCGGGAGCCGCCTCCCTCGATCATGTAGCTGGCCAGGGTGAAGGGCGCGCCGCAGAAACCGATGACCGGCAACTTCTCGCCAAAGTGCGCGGCCACCAGTTGGATCGATTCCGAGACATAGCCCAGTTCACCGGCCGAATCGGTGCGCAGGGCGGCGATGTCGGCGGCCTGGCGCAGCGGCTTTTCGATGATCGGGCCTTCCCCGGTTTCGAACCGGAAGTCCAGGCCCATCACTTCCAGGGGCAGCAGCAAGTCGGCGAAGATGATGGCTGCGTCCACGCCCAGCTCTTCGGCGGCCGTGATGGTGACTTCCGCCGCCAGCTTGGGCGTCTTGCAGATCTCGATCAGCGAATGATGTTTACGCACCTCGCGGTACTCGGCCATGTATCGGCCCGCTTGGCGCATAAACCACACCGGCGTAGTGTCCACCACCCGCCCCTTACAAGCTTTCACGAATGCAGAGTTCGGCGCTGACATGATTACCGATTTTACATGGTGGCAGCGGAAAGTGAACCTTTTCACCACGGCGACACTGAGACACCGAGGAAAAACGAGAAATTGGCATCAAGCCAGCCCAAAATATGGCGGAGCCGGCTATCGGTGTGGGCACTTCGCACGCACTTTGGTTCGGATTTGAGCCAATTGCCAATCGCCAATTGCCAATTGCGCCTTGTGGCTGCAAACTGTGAACTGCAAACTGCAAACCGAGGTTTCTCTTGGACGCTGTAGTGATTGGTTCCGGGCCCAATGGCTTGGCGGCGGCGATTGTGTTGGCCGAGGCCGGCTGCCGGGTCATCGTGCTCGAGGGGGCACGGACGATCGGCGGCGGCGCGCGCTCGGCCGAACTTACCCTGCCCGGATTCGTTCACGACGTCTGTTCCGCCGTGCATCCACTGGCTGTGGCCTCGCCGTACTTTCGCCGTCTTCCGCTGCGGCATCACGGGCTGGAGTGGATCACTCCGCCGGCGGCGCTGGCCCATCCGCTCGATGACGGCACCGCCGTGCTGCTCGAAGGATCGCCGGACGCCACCGCCGCGGGACTGGGAGAGGATGGCAACGCCTACTGCGGTTTGCTTGGGCCTCTGCTGAACAACTGGGATGGATTACTGGCCGACTTGCTGGCGCCGCCGCACTTGCCTGCGCACCCGTTTCTGCTGGCGCGTTTTGGACTTCGCGGGCTGCGCTCGGCGGAGTCTCTGGCCCGCTCCCGTTTTCGCGGCGCGAGGGCGCGGGCCTTGTTTGCCGGCCTGGCCGCGCATTCCATGTTGCCGCTCAATCGGAGAGGCACGGCGGCAGTGGCGCTGATTCTGGCGGCCGCCGCTCATGGCGAAGGGTGGCCTTTCCCGCGCGGCGGAGCGCAAAAAATCAGCGACAGCCTGGCCCACTATCTGCAGTCCCTGGGGGGAGAGATTGTTACCGGTTCCCAGGTGGACTCGCTGGAAACGCTTCCCCCGGCCCGCGTGGTTCTGTGCGACCTGACCCCGCGCCAGTTGGCGAGCCTGGCGGGCGATAACTTTCCGAAAGCCTTCCGCCGGCGCCTGAGCAAGTTTCGTTACGGCCCGGGCGCTTTTAAGGTGGATTGGGCGCTGGCCGGCCCGATTCCCTGGATAGCCCCGGAATGCGCCCGCGCGGGCACAGTCCATCTGGGCGGCACCATGGAAGAAATCGTCACCTCGGAACGAGAGGCTTGGGCCGGGCGCCAGGCGGAGCGTCCGTTTGTTCTGCTGTCCCAGCCCAGTTTGTTTGACCCGACGCGAGCGCCCGTAGGCCGGCACACGGTGTGGGCGTATTGTCACGTTCCCAACGGCTCCGAATTCGATATGCTCGCCAGCATTGAGGCCCAGGTGGAACGTTTCGCCCCGGGATTTCGCCGCCGCATTCTGACCCGCTTTGTAACCCCGCCGGCGGCCATGGAACGTTATAATCCCAATCTGGTCGGAGGCGATATCAACGGCGGGCTGATGAATCTGCGCCAACTTTTCGCCCGCCCTACCCGGCGGCTCTACGGCACACCGCTGCGCGACTTGTTCATTTGTTCCGCATCCACCCCGCCCGGTGGCGGTGTCCACGGCATGTGCGGCTATTTCGCCGCCCAACGCGCGCTGAAACTGTTGCAGAAGAGGTAAAGCGCACTTGGCGCGACCGCCGCGAGAGATTTTTTTTACCGCAGAGGGCGCGGAGGGACGCAGAGGAAAAACCACCCCTGGCCGAAGATCAACGCAGATAAATGCAGCGAACAGCCGGTCATCCCGCAAGGATGGCTGTGCGAGAACGGCTTTGTTTGGCCGAGGGCCGATAGCCGAAGGCCGGTCATCAATTGCCAACTGCCCATTCCGGAGATTATCGTTATCGGCACACGCAAGACAGGGAGGTCATGATGACGCGAGCCGAGCGACTTGAATCATCTTCCGGCAATGCCGTGGCACGTACGACGGACTGCAACCGGAGGCGCTTTCTTTCTTCCGGGGCGGCGATGGCGGCGCTTGCGGCCTTTGTGCCCCGGGCTTTGGCGGATACGCAGACAGCGGACTCGGCCACGCCCGGCACGCGTTGGCGTCCGAGCGAGAGATATCCCGATCCTGCGATTGAGATACTCGATCCGAGCTTCGAGAAGTACCGGATCGCCAGTGCCGGAGTCGAGCGGCTGGGCGAAGGGTTCCGCTGGGCGGAGGGGCCGGTATGGATGGGCGATGCGCGCTGTGTGCTGTTCAGCGATATCCCCGGCAACCGCATCATGAAGTGGGATGAAGCGACCGGCGCCCTCAGCGTGTATCGCGAGCCTTCCAACAACGCCAACGGCAATACCCGCGACCGCCAGGGACGTTTTATTACCTGCGAGCAACTGGAGCGCCGGGTTACGCGCACGGAATACGATGGCTCCATCACCACGCTGGCCGACCGCTATCAGGGCAAGCGCTTCAACTCCCCTAATGACGTGATCTCCAAGTCCGATGGTTCCATCTGGTTTACCGACCCGCCATTCGGTTTGAATCTCTATGAAGGAGCGCCGGGCGTGCGCGAACTCGCGCGGCAGGGCGTATACCGCGTCGACGGCAATACCGGCGCCGTGACGGCGGTCATCGAGGATATGGCCGGACCCAACGGCCTGTGCTTTTCCCCCGACGAAAGCGTGCTGTATGTGATCGAATCCCGGGCCCGACCGAATCGCCTGATCTGGGCGTATGACGTGACCGGCGGAGGGACGAGGCTGGGTCATCGCCGGATGGTGGTCGATGCCGGCCGCGGCACGCCCGACGGCATGCGCTGCGACGAGGATGGCAATCTCTGGTGCGGCTGGGGCATGGGCAGCGAAGAGTTGGATGGAGTCATGGTGTTCTCTCCGGCGGGCAAGGCCATTGGACGAATCCGGCTTCCGGAGCGCTGCGCCAACGTCTGCTTTGGCGGCGCCAAACGCAATCGCCTGTTTATGGCGGCCTGTCATTCGTTTTATTCGTTGTTCGTGAATACGCGAGGAGCGACAAAGTGGTAAGTCAGAAGACAGGAGCTAGGAGTTAGAAGTTAGAAGTCAGGAGTTAGCAGCTAGTTGTCAGGGGCCGGCTGGTAAAATGCGGCGTTCCAGTGGTTTTCGACAACCGCTAGTGTTTTCAACGTGAAACGGGAAACGGAAAACGTGAAACGATCATTCGTTGGGGTCGGCGGTCACGTTGCACTCTTCAGGCATCTCCTTGCGGGTTGGCGCCAGTTCATTCACTTTCCGCAGTTGGGGGAAGCGCCAGGCCCACAAGCCCACCACCACCAGCGTTCCCAGTCCGCCGTAGATGACCGCCGGAACCGCGCCAAACCATTGCGCGGTGATGCCGGACTCGAATTGCCCGAACTCGTTGGAGGCGCCAATAAACAGCATATTCACGGCGCTGACGCGACCACGCATTTCATCCGGAGTATTGAGCTGAACCAGCGTGGCGCGCACGATCACCGAGACCATGTCGGTGGCGCCGACCAGGAACAGGGCCAGTAACGAAAGCAGCAGATGGTGGGAAAATCCGAAGACAATGGTAAAGACGCCAAACCCGGCAACGCACCAAAGCATGGTGCTTCCCGCCTTCCGGCGCAGGGGATGATGCGCAATCAGGATGGCGGTGATGGCCGCGCCCACGCCGGGAGCGCTGCGCAGAATTCCCAATCCCCAGGGGCCGGTGCGCAGAATCTCCCGCGCGTACACGGGCAGTAAAGCCACGGCCCCGCCCAGCAGCACGGCAAACAGATCCAGCGTGACCGCGCCCAGGATGATCTTGTTTTGTCCGATGAAGCGAAAACCGGCCAGCACGGTATGCAGGTTGACGTCCCTTACCACGCGCCGTGCCGACTGCAGGCGAATCAGCAGGATCAGCACCGCCGCGCAGGCGAAGGCTCCGAGGGCGCCCGCATAGACCGCCTCCGGACCTTTGGTGAGGGCATAGATCAGGCCGCCGATGGCCGGACCTATGATGGTTGCCGCTTCGAAAATTGACGAACCCCAGGCCACCGCGTTCGGAAAATGCTCCTCGGGAACCAGCAGCGGCAGAAAGGCCTGCCCGGTGGGGCCGCTGAAGGCCCGGACCACTCCAACCAGCAGCAGCACCGCGTAGATGGGGTTAACGGTGTGCAATCCCCGGGAACTGAGCCACAGCAGCAGCGACGAGCACACGGCAAAGACCGTAAAACAGGCCAGCAGAATACGCCGCCGGTCAACGCGGTCGGCCACCTGACCGGCGACCAGGAACAGCAGGATGCCCGGCAGAAACTGCGCCAACCCGGCCAGTCCCAGATCCAGCGGCCGGCGCGTGATCTCGTAGATCTGCCAGCCCACGGCCACCGATTGCATTTCGCTCGCGCAGATCGTCAGAAAACGCGCCGCCTGATAGTAGCGGAAGTTCGGATACCGGAATGCAATGCGAGCATCGTCCATAGGTACGCTTCTACTTTGCCATAAAAGCAAAGTTTCAAGGTTTCAAGGTTTCAAGGTGTCGGAGTTTGGAGAGGCTTCAGAGGATTCGACAACGGGCGCGGTTTTCACCGCGAAACGCGAAACGAAAAACGTGAAACGGCTCTCCTACTGCAGTCTGCGAAGGTCTTTTTTGGCTCCATCCAGAGAGGCGTCCAGGCTTACCGCTATCTTCAATTCCTGTAGAGCTGCGCTTTTGCGGCCTTCTTTTTCCAGCACGTTGCCAAGACGCCAGTGGGCAACGGCCAGGGTTGGCTCCAACCCTTCGTTAGGCTGGTTCAGGTAATGACGAAGGCATTCTTCGGCGCGCGGCAGCTGCGATCCCAGGTTGCGATCGAGGATGGTTTGCGCGGCGATGAATTCCGCGCCCAGATCGTCGGGCACGGCGGTGCGGGCGCGTTTCAGATTGATGTCCAGACTGTCCCAGCGGGCGGTGGTGACATAGGCAGCGGCCAATATCCGGTACGCGGCAATGCGCGACGGGTCCAGAGACAAAGCTCGCCTGGCCTCGTCTTCGGCTGCTTTCGTCTTCTCGCTGCCGGAAGCCAAAAGGCAATCGCCTAGGCCGATATGCGCCACGTAGCTGGCCGGATTGGCCGCCACGGCCTGATGCCAGTCGGCTTGAACGGCGGCAAGACTCCTGGCTTTGTTCGCTTCCGTCGCATCCAGCTCCGCCTTCAAGGCGTAACCGCGGATGGCATCCAACTGCACCAGCTTATCCACGAACTGCCGTGCTTTGGTCTTGCTTCCGCCAGCGATGGCGGGAGCGTACCAATAGAACCTTGCCAGCGCTTCGTGCGCATAGAGATTTTTGGAATCGAGCTGCAATGTGCGATCCGCTTCCTGGCGAAAGTGCCGGGAGAGGCCCATCTTTTCGATGGTTCCATACCTGCTGCTGGCCAGCTTGGCGCCCAATATGTTCAGCAATTGCGCATGGGCGGTTGCGCTTCCCTCCGCCGCTTGCACAGCCCTTTCGGCGGTGGTGGAGGCGGCGTCCAATTCACCGAACGCCCACTGAATGGTCGAGAGCGCGACCAGGGCATTGACGTCCTGGGGACGCTTCTCCAATGCCGCCTGTACCAGAGGCTGCGCCCGGCGGTAATGGCCTTCCGCGATCAGCTTGTCCAGGGTGGATTGCTGAGCCTTTGCCGGCAGGAAAAGCAGCAGAGAAAGGCCGGCAACGCTACCCGCCCGCGCGCAGGTACCAGATAACACTCGGTCTCCCGGGCCCGGAAATTCCGGCCCAAAATGCAAATCTGTAGTCTACAGTTGGTTTTTGAACAGAGTGTTAATTTACGATGCCGTCGTCATCCCAGTGGTAACCGCGGGAATTGCAGATCCATTTGTTCATTATTTGGGCTGTATTCCCAGTGCGCTGGCAAGTTGCGGTACAGGCTGTCCCAGGAGGGGCAAAGCCGGCCCGGCGAGCGTGGGAGAACCCGGCGACAACCGGCATACGGCAACGCGAGCATTATGGTAAGGGCATTGCAGCGCCATGAGGGGCCGGGCCCGAACCACGGTCCAGGTAGCGCCATCCTTCCGCAGCGCCGCAGTTTGTGCCTCGCTGAACGAATGCCCGAGGATTGCCGTGGCGTTGGTTTGTTCGTACCACTCCGGTGCGAGTTCCGGAAAAACCGCCGCCACCCCGCCATCCTTGCTGCGGTCCGCCAAGGAAGCCCGTTCCGCGTAAGCGCGGAATCCCAAACTGTCCTCCGACGGTTCTTCCATATAGTCCGGGTTCAGGGCGAAGACCGCATCTTTGGGCGTGTTATCTCGTGCCCAGTCAAAAGCCTGACGCCAGGGATTGCCCGATTGCATCCACGGCCATTCCACATGCGGACTGGACGGAAAGGTCTGCTGCGCCACCGTGAACATACCGGCACAGAGTGCAGCCAAGGCCACGGCGGCCAGAACGGGCGGCCTGCCGCGCAGCAGATGTTGTATCCCCAGGTTCACCGGCAGCAGGAACATCAGGACATAGATCAAGTGAAAGCTGCGCAGCGGCTGGTAGCGCGCCAGCGTGAGCAGAGCCGGCGTGCCGATGGTTGCGGCGGCGACCAGCAGAAATCCCAGGCCATTCAGCAACGCTGCGCCGGAGCACTGCGACATCTTTCCCGGAGCATGCCTTCGCGCCCAGCAGAGCCAGCCGAACAAAACCATAGGGGCAACCAGTCCAAACATTTCATACCACGCCCAGTTGCTGAGGAATAAGTACGGCCGCGTCATCACTGCCGCGCGATAACTGTTAGGTACCGGGGCGCGATGCGCATATGTGATTCCGGCCATGACCGCTATGGTGATGCCGGCGCCGAGTCCCCAGAGAACCCAGCGGCAGCGGTACTCCATGGCAAAAAGCGTCACCAGGAAAATGCCGCCATACACCGCCATCAGCGGATGCATCAGGAAAGCGAAACCCAACCACAGGAGCGCGCGCAGCAGTTTGTGCTCCAGCACGGCGGCGATGGCAAATAGCAGCGCCGGCGTCGATAACGACCGTCCCGTCAGGTAAGGATCGGCCAGCAGCAGGGAGGTCCCGGCAATCGGAACCGTCAAGATACCCGCTACCAGGGCTGTGCCCCACAGCGACGCCCGGGTCTCAGGGAAACATGCCGCACAGATGCGCCAACCCGCGGCCAGGATCAGTCCCACGCTAAGCAGGTGCCAGGCCAATAGCGTGTAGCTGAACGGCAGGCCCGTCACGCGAACGGACAGTGCGACCAGTTGCGCGAGCAGGGAAAAGTGCGAGTGGTGGAGAAAGAATTCGGCAACATGCGGATACAGTGACGGATCCAGGAGCTTCTTTATGGCCGGGACGTATATTGCCGCGTCTTCCGCGTAGGGATGGTAGCCATGAACGGCCAGCGCCAAGGCGGCCAGCATGCCGCACCAGGCGGCCTGCCAGAAATTTGGAAGTGTGCCGGCGGCACCGACCGGCGTAGCCCTGTCCCACGGTAGCACCTTCAACTTGGCGGGTTCTTCAGAGCCGGAACTCGCAACCGCGGAGCGATCTTCGGGAGACTTTCTCAAAGAACGTGCCGTATTGCCAATCGGATATGTGGGCATGCTCTTTCAAGAAGTTCGATGCAATTTGTCAGACTGAAGACGAAGGTGAAAAGCCGAATCAGATGCTCCATCCCCCGGTTCATCTTATATGCTGCTCACGCCCGTAAATCGATGCTTTACAATTCTTTGCACTTTGTAACACCAAATTTACATATTCGGGAATCGGGCCGCGCGGGAGACGGTACTCTCGTTTGTGCGGACCTGTGATTTATGGCGTATCCTGAGGCTGAAATGGCGTTTTGCAGCCACTGCGGAAAGGCGGCGAACGGAGCACGTTTCTGTCCCGCCTGTGGAGCGCCGATCGCGCCGGATGCGGTCAAGGCGATGACCGCCGAACTCCGTAACTATCACAAGAAACTGCGCTTGACCGTGGCCGCATTTAGCCTGGTATTGGTCGTGGGCGCCACGGTGATGTACATGGAGCGGGTAACGAGTCGTCCCTCCCGCGGCGGGGAAGTCTCAGCTCCCACCCTACAACCGCAGCAACCTCTTCCCTCCGAACCTGCTGCCGCGCAGACTCCACCAGGGCAAACCGGTACTCTGGGTTCAGTTAACTCGCAACCGCCGCAACCGCCAGTCACTGTCCCGGACGAAAACCGCCCAACCAGTCCTCCGTCCAGGAGCAGCATCGACCAGCAGGCGGTGCACAGCGCGTTAAACAACATGATGCAGCAGCGCGCCCAGCAGGGAGACTCGTCCTTGCCCCGGTCGTCGGCGCCGGCTTTGCCGTCATCCGGCTCGGATCGCTATCCCGGTTCGCAGCCGGTCGAGATTAAGGACGCGAATGTCCCCGACATCGGGGTTCCCACCAGCCGGGAGATCTATACCACGTCCGACTCCGTCGCCACGGTCGTCAGCTATTATCAGCAGCGCTATCCCGATGCTGAATTGACCGAAATGGAAGGCCAGAAGATTATTGCCATCAACCGGCCTGGAGCCACCAAAGTCATTGCCGTCGGAACCAACGGAACCGAGACGCGAATCGCGATCGTTCAGGCGGCCGCCAATTAAAAGCTCACGGTTTGCGGAACGTCAAGCAGTAGCGCTTTCCTTTGGCAAACGTCCGGGTCGGGATTTCGTCTTGGGAAGTACTCCTGAATCCAACCCAAAGATAAAAAAAGACGTTGCGGTAACAATTCGGTAATATCGCCTCGGTAGATTCCTGTCGATGCGCATTTCACCTCAGGCCTCGGCTCTGACCGCCGCTGCGGGATCTCGACTTGGAGGCGACGTATGAAGAAGAAATGGATATCTGGAATGCTGTTGGCCTTAGTCGTTGCGAGCGCGACCGGCTTACGCGCCCAGACTACTTCCGAGCTGTTGCAAAAAGGAATCTACATGCAGGAAACCGTGGGCGATCTGGATGGCGCCTTCAAGCTGTACCGTCAGGATGTCGACATGAACCGGGACTCGCGAGCGCTGGTCACGAAGTGAGCTGGGGACGATGAGGTCCAAGGTGATTTGTTCTGTAGTCACGCGGAGGCGCGGAAGTTCCCGGCTATTCCGTTACGAGAATCTTTCGCTTCCTGACCAGGGCGGATTTGCCGTCGAATAAGAGCTCACACTGGGCGCCGGGCTCCTCCACCAGCCACACTCCTTCCTGGGAAGGGTTCACGGTGAAGGACAGGCCTCGGAGCTTGAGCAGTTGGCGCACCTCCTGTTGACTGGCGCCCATCGAAAGCCGGTCGCAGATGGATGTGGCATCGGGGTCCAACCGTTCCGGCACGGAGGTTGTCCCCGGCGCATTACTTGTCTTTTTGCGCCACAGCAGAATCCCGTTCGAGGTATAAGCCTGCACGTAGTTGCCATCGGGGCAAGTACTGGTCTGGAAGATATCAACGCCCTTGTCGTTCGGCGGCGCAGCCACGACCTTGTCGGTTTTGCACCCGGCGGGAGCGGGAGCTGACCACTTGGTGGAGTTGGGAGGAAGGGAGGCGCCCTGGATAACCTTGACGCTCGCCCTGGCTTCGCCCCCGGCAATGCGGGCTCTGATCTGGAAATCTCCGGGCTGTTTCCCCGTCACCACCAGTTCATTGCCTTCCACCGATCCGGTGAGGGCAGAGGAGGAAGCCGCCCAGGAAACGTTTTGCTGCATGCGCCCCTGCATGTCCACCATGCGAAACCGTTGCGAATCGCCGACCAGAATCGTTGCCGTCTCCGGGGTAACCATATAAGGACCGCTCTGTGCGCAGAGCGGCGACAGGAACAGGAACACCAACAGAAAGCGCGCGGCGAGTCGCAGATTAGATCGAAGCAAGCAGATCCCCCAGCCGAAGCCATGACAAGGCGCTGGTGCCTTATAAGCTCTGCATCATACGCGCAGTCTAGCCAAGCGGACATGGAGATTCACTATTACCGGGTTACTAAAGATATGGGCCGGGTTCTCCCGGGACCGCCGTCAAGATGGCACGCCCCGGGAGTCTGGATGATCCATGAATTGATGATGTCCGCGCTCTGGTAGACGTTTCCCTTATGAATCATCCAGGCGGGAGGGACGCGGAGAATTGCGCAAAAAGCAAGTCCTGCAGCCGGCACGATATGATGATGGTATTGGGATCTTTGGTCGAGGATGTGTGCGATGAATTTCTGGAACAGGTATTTGTTGCCGGGTTTTGCCATTATTATTTGCTGGCTCACGTTGCTTGCCGCTCCGGCGGCTCATGGGCAAGCCCAGTTCGATAAGGACGCAGGGAGCCAGACCCGCCAGAACAGTGCCGCACCGTCCCGTGGCCGGGCCGGACTTTTGCAACAGTTCAACGAATCCATGGAAGCGCTGACGGATAAGGTTGCGCCCGCCGTGGTACAGGTGGTGGTCACCGGCTATGGACCGGCCGAAGACAGCGAGAAGGGCGAGGCTGCCGATATCGTCCGTCAGCACAGCCTGGGCTCGGGCGTCATTGTCGATCCCGACGGATACATCATCACCAATGCTCATGTGGTGGAGGGCGCCCAGCGCATTCGCGTAACGTTGAACCGGCCGCTGGCATCGTCCACGAGTGCGACCGGAGCCGGCAAGTTGACGTTTGACGCCAAGCTCATTGGGGAACACGAGGATAGCGACCTGGCTTTACTGAAGATCGACGCCAGCGGCCTGCCCTTCCTGCCGGTGGACCCGACTCGTGCCGTACGGCAAGGGGAACTGGTGATTGCCCTGGGCAGCCCGGAAGGTCTGGAGAATTCCGTAACCATGGGCGTCGTTAGCGCGGTGGCGAGACAGGCGGATCCCGATCGCGCTATGGTTTACATTCAGACGGATGCGCCCATCAACCGCGGCAATAGCGGCGGTCCGCTGGTGGATACGGACGGTTATCTGGTGGGCATCAATACCTTCATATTCTCCAGCAGCGGAGGCAGCGAAGGGCTCGGATTCGCCATTCCCGCCAAAGCGGTGAAGTTCGTCTATGAGCGGCTGCGCAAACAAGGACACGTGGATCGCAGCGAAATCGGAGCCGCGGCCCAGGCCATTAACCCTACGCTTGCCGACGGACTGGGGCTGCCCGTCAATTCGGGAGTCATCATTTCCGACGTTGCGCCCGGCGGCCCCGCGGCCAGCGCCGGACTCAAGGTTAAGGACATCGTACTCATGGTGGACGGTTCGCCCATCGACAGCCTGCCAATGCTTGCCGCCAGCCTCTACCTGCACCCTACGGACCAGATCATGACCATGGTGATTCTCCGCGGCCAAGAGAAAGTGACGTTGCATGTGCCGGTAGTTCAGGCAAAACATGATGTGGATCGTCTGGTGGACCTCGCCGATCCGGAGAAGAATGTGGTCGGAAAACTGGGGGTGCTCGGGATTGACGTGGACAGCAAAGTGATTGAACTTTTGCCGGACCTGCGATTCAAGTCCGGGGTGGTCGTGGTGGCCAGGACGGCCTTCCGGGCCAGCGTCATAGCCGGCCTCATGCCCGGCGACGTCATTCACGCGTTGAATACCACGGCGGTGAATAACCTCAACGATTTGCGAAATGCCGTCAGGCCCCTGAAATTCGGCGATGCCGTGGTCCTCCAGGTCGAGCGGGACGGCAAACTCGAGTATGTGGACTTTGAGTTCGAATAGACCATACCGCGGCCGCCTGGCGCCTTCGCCAACCGGTTGGTTACACCTCGGGCACGCGCGCACCTTCTGGACCGCGTATCGGCGTGCCCGCGAACATCATGGCCGGCTGGTGTTTCGAAATGAAGATCTCGATCCGCAGCGGTCGCGGCCGGAGTTTGCCGCCGCCATGTTCGAAGACTTGCGCTGGCTGGGCATCGCCTGGGACGAGGGTCCCGATGTGGGCGGGCCCTGTGCCCCTTACACGCAAAGCAAGCGCCGCGAATTCTATCTGCAAGCCTGGCGGCGGCTGCGCGATGCCGGCGTTATTTATCCGTGTACGTGTTCGCGGAAAGACCTGGCTCAATCCGCCAGCGCGCCCCATGACAATGACGACGAACCAATTTATCCCGGCCGGTGCCGCGAGCACCTGGGAGCTGCAGGGTCTTTTTCCGTGCCCGAAGGGGCAAACTGGAGATTTCTCGTCCCCGATGGCGAGGTGGTTGCCTTCGAAGATGGCCGGCAAGGCCCGCAGGCATTCACGGCGGGAACGGATTTTGGCGACTTCCTGGTCTGGCGCCGCGACGATGTTCCCGCCTATCAACTCGCCGTGGTGGTGGACGATGCGGAGATGCGAATTACCGAAGTCGTTCGTGGCGCGGATTTGTTGAAGTCCACCGCACGGCAAATTCTGTTACAGCGGGCACTGGGCCTGACGCAGCCGGCCTATTTTCACTGCGACCTGATGCACGACGAAAACGGCCAGCGCCTGGCCAAACGGCACGATGCGTTGAGCCTGCGCCACCTGCGCAAATCCGGACGGTCGCCGGAAGAGCTGACTACGCAATTGGCTATTGGCAACTAGGTTTGCAGTTTGCAGTTCACAGTTTGCAGCCGAACAAAAAACGGATCTCGCGCAGAGACGCAGAGCCACGGCGGATAGAAACCACCAGCGCTCTCTCCGTGTCTCTGCGCCTCTGCACGAGTATGCTGGGCTGGCGGAGGCACATGCTTCGTGTTTCCGGATCGACCAAGACAATGGGTGCCTCAATGCCGCCTTGCCGGGACCGATCACCGCAAGCCTGTCAGCATCTTCCGCCGGCGGCACTTGGGTCGAATGTCCCGCTCGAGGCTGCAGTTCTTACCAATGCCGGCTTTGCGGCAAAGCGGCAGGGCTTACGGCGCAGCGGAGCGCGGACACCCGATTCAGCGAAGCCGAATCCCAGAACTAGGACGACGCTGCTTTACCGTTGCAAAATCTTCGATGGTGGTTGACATCAGGTACGCACCTAGCCTGCTGATTAGCCCATTGCTGCATCATTCGCAGCCATTTAAGGACACGCCCTTGCGTCACTCAAACTCCCATATGGTCGGCCATCCGGAAACTGGAACTTGGCCGTTAAGTTCCGGCTGTCGATTGGCTGGAACCAGATTCGATCATCCAAACAGCCCCGCGAAATGACGTTTCGAGCCCGCGTAGCGGGCGGAATATGGTAGCCCCAGGCGTAAGCCTGGGGTAGGCGTCGGGAAGAAAACCCAGCCCGCGTAGCGGGCGTAAGAATTATCGCCAGATATAGCGCTCGTCGTATTCTTCTATCCGGTGTTTTCTCAGAAACGTAATGAACTCGTCCTTGAACGTAATCTTGCGATGATGTTCCTTTTGCCCTTGAATATAAGGTGTGTGCCATTCTTACGCCCCTCCAGGGCTCAAACTTCGGCCATAACTTTACCCCAGGCTTGCGCCATGGGGCTACCATCTTTTGCCCGCTACGCGGGCTTGCGGCGCTTGCCGTGCCGTGAGGAAAAGAGGAGTAAGAATCAGCATTGGAGAATGCCCAATGTAATCCGCGCCGTTTGTTGACGACATGCCCCATGCGCGACCATTCTGGACTTTTGAAGTCCGGCTGCATCTCACAGAACGCGAACAGTGAGAAATGAATCGAAAGGGTTGAACATGCGTTGTCTGTCCCACCCCTTCGGCTTCGCTCAGGGCAGGCTCTTGCGCCGTAAGCATTTTCTTGGGTCCAAATGTTGATCGGGCGCAAGAGTGGGGCACCCATTGCATTGATCGTTCCACAAACTAGGAACCTGGGGCCGTCGGCCTGGCAGTCGATGCCCCGGCCTCAACGTGAAACAAAAAACGACAAACGAAAAACGGATTCCCTCGCGGTCCGGCTACAAACTGTGAACTGTAAACTGTGAACGGGTTTATTGAATCAGCGATCCGTTCTCTTCCTCTTCTTTTTCCGCCGGAATCACCACGGCGGCGGCGACGCGGTCGCCTTCATCCAGCGACAGTAGCCGTACTCCCTGGGTGGCGCGGCCGGCCTGGCGTACCTGGTCGGTGGGAATACGGATGATCTGGCCGAATTGGCTGATCACCATGCCCTGCGAATCCTCGCTGACCA
>Ga0326728_10009670_pt1 | contig 23050 bp, 17 predicted proteins | sample MB3enrmetagenome_FD_207602 | JGI IMG/M metagenome (GOLD analysis project Ga0326728, IMG submission 207602) | Lab enriched peat soil microbial communities from McLean, Ithaca, NY, United States - MB31MN | ecosystem: Environmental > Terrestrial > Soil > Wetlands > Peat | place: USA: New York... | reverse complement strand
GCACACATCACCGCGTCATCCGGATGCTCGGCGCCACAATAGGGGCATTTCTTCATAAGCTGTACGTCTTCTATATCCGCGCGACCGGCAGGCGTCAACCGCAACCGCTGTTTTGGCCACAGATGGACACAAATGAAACACAGATTTTTCTCCCTCTCCGCGTTGCGAGTCGGCGAGCAATGGGGAGAGGGGCGGGGTGAGGTGTCGTGCGAGCGGTGACGCCGTTTGAGCCACAGATGAACACAGATAAAGAGGAGAGAACCGCAAAAACATTTAACCGCGAATGAACGCAGATTTTCAAACGCAAAGACGCAGCGCGGCGAAGCCGCTGCTTTCGGAAAATCTTCGTGGCGCGCGAAGATTTGGACGTATAGCAATGCAGAGGCGCCCTCGCCAAAAGCCAAAAAAACGTTCCAAGGCCCCCCCCCATTTTTCTCGAAATACCCCAAAATTGCAGGGGTTTTTCGAGATCCGCCGCAAAAACGACCCACATTTTGTCAGTTTTGACAATTTTGACAGTTTTGTAAGTTTTGTAAGAATGTGGGTCGTGAAGAATAATTTCGCCACAGAGACATAGCGCGGCGAAGCCGCACCCAAAGTGGACAGATCAGATGCGCTTCGCCAGCCGTTGGGTGAGCCGTTGCAGGGCGGGGGAATGGTCGTTCTGCTCCAGCAACACTTCAATCAGACAAAGGGTTTCAGGATGCGCCGTGGCGGCGTTCAGCGCGTCGTTCAATTCCTGTTCGGTGCGCACCAGATGGCCGGTCTTTCCGCCGAGCAGTTCCGGCAGGCGATGGTATTGCCAGGGCTGAAGGTCGTTATAGGGACCGTCCTGCATGGGACGCTCGGTGCCGTAACCACGGTTGTTCAAAACCACCACGATGGGATTGAGTCCGTAACGCAACGCCGTGCTGATTTCCATGCCCGTCATTTGAAACGCCCCGTCGCCCACCAGCACCAGGGGACGGACGTGCGGATTGGCCAGTTGCGCGCCAATGCCCGCCGGCACCGCGAAACCCATCGAGGCATAGTACGCGGGCCCCAAAAATTCCGTTCCCCGGTGAATGTACAGGTCCGCCGCGCCGAACAACGCCTCGCCCACGTCACAAACCACCACCGTATCGTCCTTGAGAAAAGCGTTCAGCCGCTCGAAAAGCCCACGAACCGTGACAGCGGCCTGCGACGGCCTGGCTGCCGGCGCAGTTAATTGCGGGGGGCGCGGCCAGCGACCGGCGCGCCGCCGCCGCAGTTTGGCGCGCAGCAGCCCTTGCAGGAAATCCTGGAAACGCACGTCGTCATAGCTGCGATATTGGACGGAAAGCTTTTCGCTGGTGGCGTAAATCGAGCGCGCCGGGTCCAGCCGCGCGGTGAAGACGCCCAGGTTGATGTCCGTGAGAAACGCGCCCAGCAGAATGACGCAGTCGCTGGATTCCACATAGCGGCGCACTTCTTCCCGGCCCATGGCGCCCTCGTACACGCCCAGGTAAAAGGGATGCTGCTCGCCAATGACCGATTTGCCCAGCAACGTGGACGCCACGGGAATGTTCGTGGCCCGCGCAAGCTGGAGCAGTTGTTTTTGCAGGCCGAACCGGTGCAGTTCCACGTCCGCGATGATGACGGGCTGGCGGGCGTTGTTGATGGTCTTCGCCGCGTCGGCCAGCGCGGCCTTGAGGGCGGGGGCGTTGCTGGAGTCATCGGCGTCGCGCGGCTGATACTGCGGGGAACCCGTCCGGGCAATCATGTCGCGCGGCAGTTCAATGTAGGCGGGCCGCTTGTAGCGCAAGGCGGCGGCGATGACGCGGTCAATTTCCTGGAAGGCCGTCTGCGGATCGTCCAGCACCGTCGAGGCCACGGTAAGCTGTTCAAAGACTTTTTTCTGGGTGTCAAAGTCGCGGACCTTGTGATCGAGCAGGGGGGTCTTCTCGCGTTCCCCCACGCCGGGCGCGCCGCTGATGACGATGACCGGCGATTTCTCCGCGAACGCCTCCGCCGTGGTGTTGGCCACCTTCAAGCCGCCGACGCAATAGGTGACGCACAGCGCACCCAGGCCCCGCACGCGCGCGTAGGCGTCGGCGGCAAACCCCGCGCCCTGCTCGTCGCAGGTGTTGATGGTCTTGAGCGGACTGCGCCGCAGTTGCTCATAGAAGCCCAGCACATAATCGCCCGGAATGCCAAAGACATGGCGCACGCCGTGGTCGTGCAGCCGCCGGATGAGATACTCGCCAATGGCGGGAGCTGGTTTTGATTGCATGAGCCGTTCCTTGCCGAGACTGTGCCGTCAATGCCCGTGCGATTCAAGTTTTTTGGCGCAATCAGGTGCGATTGGGTTGGAGTGCATGTTAAATGAAGAAGCAAGAATGAAAAATGAAGAAACTGTGGTTCCTCGACGTTTGTAATGGGAAATGGGAAGTTGTCGTTCCGCGACCACCGGAATGCGCATCGGACATTCGTCCGTTAAAGCGCGTGGCCGCGCCCGGTCAGGCGGGTTGCAGCGGATTTTTTTCCAAGGCGGTCCCTGGGCAGCCGTCCCAGACGGACGGCGCGTTCCACGGCTTTCCGCGCGTAATGATGATGCTCCCGCGCCCCGGCCAGCAAACCTTCCACCCCGATGTCGGCATCCAGCTCCGGCCAATAGACCGAAGAGCCGTTGATTTCAAAACGCCCGCGTTCTTCCGCCGTGGCCAGCGCCAGCGTCGGATAAAAGGCCACCGGCAAGCTGATAAACCGCCCGTCTTCCAGATGGAAGCCAAGCAGTTCGTCGTTCACAAGCACGTCGGTGATGGCGGGTGGCGTTTGCATCTACGCCTGGATTCTAGCTCTCATTCCGTCCGTGTTCAAGCCAGCGTAGCGGCGTCTCGGGAGAGCGCCGCAAATAGTCAACAGTTCGTCGCCCAAGGAATTGCTGGCCAAAATCCTCGCCGAAATCCACCAGTTTTCCGGCCGCCAGGAATTTTCTGATGACCTCTGTGTGCCAGGGGTGGAAGTCCGGGAGTTGAAGAATTAGAATGGACAATGCTTATGAATTTATGAATAATTGATTCAGAAAATCGAAGTTTGGTTCCTTCCGGAAACCGTTATGAAAACGTATCGCTTGGCCATCTATTTATTGCGGGCATTTCGTGGAGCCTTAGGCGGCTTGGTAATTTTTGCCGGTTGCCCCGTATTGGCACAGCTTTCTGCAACCAATTATTTTGATAAGGGGGTTGTCAAGATGGATGCCGGTGATTCAGCCGGCGCAATGGCTGATTTCAGCAAGGCCATTGAATTGAAACCGGATTATGCCCGGCCTTATTGTGATCGTGCGCTAGTGAAGGAGCGCTTGGGCGATGGAAAGGGAGCCATGGGCGACTTTAATCAAGCGATCAAACTAATACCGGATTATTCCGCCGCCCTGTTGGATCGGGGATTACTGAAAGAATCAGAAAAGGACTACGAGGGGGCCATGGCTGATTTCAATAAGGTCATTGAATTGAAACCGGATTTTCCCCTCGCCCTATGGGACCGGGGATTGTTGAAGGAAGCGGAAAAGGACTACGACGAGGCCATGGATGATTTCTCCAAAGCCATTAATTATGACCCGGGTTTTGCAGATGCATACGCCGACCGCGGAATTACAAAAAAAGAAAAAGGTGATTTGGATGGCGCCATTGCTGACTATAACAAATCTATTCAGCTTAATCCGACGGTAGCCAGGTACTATTACAATCGTGCAAATGCGCGGCGCGATAAAGGTGATGTTGATGGCGCCATGTCGGATTATGACAAGGCCCTTGAGATCAATCCGCTTTATACAATCGCATACGACAATCGAGCTAATCTGAAGAAGCGAAAGGGGGATGTTGCCGGTGCCAAGCTTGACCTGCTTCTCGGAACGCCGGTGAATCCGAGTTCCAGAGACGCCGCTATTTACTATTATAACTCGGGAAATTATCAGCGTGAGAACAAAAAAATGGAAGGGGCTCTGGCTAATTACAATCGGGCAATTGGCGCCGACCCGACTTTTGCCCAAGCGTACCTTGGTCGAGGCACCGTCGAAGAATACTTGCACAAAATAGATGATGCTATCGCCGATTACGACAAGGCCATCAAGTTGAACTTGCCAAAGCCAGATGATGCGACGGCCTATTTTAACAGGGCAGGATTGAAGCTCGACGAGAAGGGCGACGCGGTCGGAGCCCTTGAGGATTACAAACGGGCGGTGGAACTTGCGCCTAATAATCCCGCCTACAAAATCTCATTTGATAAAGCGAAAATCATCGCGGCCGCCGGCGGACGGGCTCAAGCCGATAAAAATGGGGAAAAGGCGATGGCATTCGAAATTTCAGCACAGGAAAAGGCTGGCAAGCAGGATTTCGAGGGGGCGATCGCAGACTTCACTGCGGCCATTGCCCTGGATCCGAGTGATTACTCGGCATATCGTAACCGCGGCAGTTTGAAAGCGTCGAAGCATGATTTTGATGGTGCGCTGGCTGATTTCACGAAAGCTATAGAAATCCAACCGGATGACGCACGCGCCTATTGGAGTCGGGGATGCTTGAAACGCGATGAGAAAAGGGATTTCAACGGGGCGCTTGAGGATTTTAACCACGCACTGGACCTTTATCCGAAAAGCCCGGTCTACAGAAACGCACGCGATGATATGAAACAAAGGCTGCAAAAGTAGAAAAGGGGTCGCGCGAATGTTTCACGGCGGTGCAAGTATAATAGATGATTCAGATGCGTCCATGCTCCCATTCGGCGCGAAGATCGGGTCAGTCTATCATACCAGGAACCGACGGAAAGGCGCCCCCGGAACGTGACGCATCCCCTCACCCTAACCCTCTCCCCGTTTGGGCGGGGAGAGGGAATCGGACACTGGCGGCGGGACGCCGCCAGAACTCGCAGGCGTGGACACCCGCGCTACGACAGGGTCAAGGTGCGCCCTCACTCATTGAATGTTGAGTGTTGAGTGTTGAATGTTTCCCGGCTTTAAACAGCTTCCTGTCCGCCGCCGTCGTGGCCTTCGCCGTCGAGGTCTATGAGGATGTCGCGGGGTTCGGCGCCTTTGCTGGGGCCGACGATGCCGCGGCCTTCGAGTTCGTCCATGATGCGGGCGGCGCGGGTGTAGCCTAAACGCAGCCGGCGTTGCAGGAGCGAGACGCTGGCTTTTTGCTCGCTGCGGATGACTTCGATGCATTGCTGGACGATTTCCTCGTCCTCGTCAATGCCGCTCTCGATGTCGCCGCCCGCGCCGGGCTTGGAGAGTTGCTGGTGAATTTCCATTTCGTAGCTGGGCTTGCCCTGCTTGGCGATGAAATCCACGATGCCGTTGATTTCCTGGTCGGTGATGAGCGCGCCCTGGGCGCGGATTAGCTTGGCGGAGCCGGGCGGCAGGTAGAGCATGTCGCCCTTGCCGAGCAATTTGTCCGCGCCCATGGCGTCGAGAATGGTCCGCGAATCCACGCGGCTGGCCACTTGAAAGGCAATGCGCGCGGGGATGTTCGCCTTGATGACGCCGGTGATGACGTCCACCGAGGGCCGTTGCGTGGCGACGATGCAATGGATGCCGGCGGCGCGCGCCATTTGCGTGATGCGGGCGATGGCCATTTCCACGTCCGCCGGCGCGACGAGCATGAGGTCGGCCAGTTCGTCAATGATGACCACGATGTACGAGAGCTTTTCGGGAATGACGATGTCTTCCTCGCGCGGGACGATGATTTCCTCGTCCACCTCCACGGCGAAGCCTTCGGCGCCTGGCTCGACCTTTTCCTTCTTGGCGGTGAGCGGCAGTTCCAATTCCTGGTCGGGCAAGGGCTTGTTCCGGGGACGGTCGTTGAAGGACTTGATGTTGCGCACGCCGACGCGGGCAAAAATCTTGTACCGCTTTTCCATTTCGTTGACGACCCAGCGCAGCGCGAGGATGACTTTCTTGGGGTCGGTGACGACGGGCACGACGAGGTGGGGCAGGGCGTTGTACTGCTGCAATTCGACGACCTTGGGGTCAATCATCACAAAGCGAAGCTGGTCGGGCGAAAAGCGGTAGAGCAGGGAGGCGATGATGGAATTGATGCAGACGGATTTGCCGGAGCCGGTGCTGCCGGCTATGAGCAGATGCGGCATATCCGCGAGATCGGCGACGATGGGATGGCCATAGACGTCCTTGCCCAGGGCGATGGGGACCTTGGCCTTGGTGTTGCGCCATTCCTCGGACTCGAAGAGGTCACGCATGATGACCTTGGTCTTGATGGCGTTGGGCACTTCGACGCCGACCGATGATTTGCCGGGGACAGGGGCCAGGATGTGGATGCGCTCGGCCTTGAGGGCGGCGGCGATGTTGTTGGACAGGCCGGAAATTTTTTCGAGCTTCACGCCCGGTGCGGGATGCAGCTCGTAGCGCGTGATGGTGGGGCCTTTGGTGATGTCGCCCAGCGAAACCTCGATGTCGAACTGCGCGAGCGTCTGCTGCATGAGGCGCGCGTTGGCCATCAATTCCTCCTTGGATTCGGTGGGCTTGACGGTGAGGTCGGCCTGCTGGAGAAAGTCAAAGGACGGCAGGTGATAGTTGCCGATGAGAGGGACCGAGGCGACGGTCATGGGCTTGGGGCGCTTGGGCGCGGGCCTGGGCTTGGGCGGCGGCGCGGTGCCATCGGCAATGGTGATGACCGGTTCGGGTTTCGGATCGGCGGGCTTGGGTTCCGCGGCTTTGGCCGGGGCCGGGGCGTCGGCAGCGGCGGTTTGGGGTTCGTGTGCCGGCTCGGGCATGGTCTCGGTCCGCTCCTTGGGCGGAGGCGCTTCGGATTTGCGGCCAAGGATGTCGTCGGTGGTGGTGGCGGGACGGATTTCCGCGGCGGAAATGACTTCGCCAACTTCGACCGGCGGGGTTTCCTTGGGTGGCTCGGGAAAGGTGGTTTTGCGGACGCGCGGGCCCTGGCTCTTGGCATCCTTTGCCTGCGGGACGCTGAGGTCGCGGACGGTGGGTTCGGGCACCGGCTGCATGTCCGCGCCCAGGCCGGATTTTTCGGGTTTGACGGCGCGGCCCACTTCGTCTTCGAGCTTGCGCTTCTGCTTTTCGAGTTCGCGCGCGCGCTTTTCCAGCGCGAGTTCCTCGGGCGATTTGGATTCATCCTCGGGCGACTCTTCATCCTTGGACCAGAGGGCGCGAATCCAGCGGCTTAGATGAAAATTGGTCAACAGCAGCAGGCTGATGAGGCCCAGCGCGGAGTAAACGATGGTCGCGCCCATGTTGCCGAGGAGGCAGAAGCCGAACTCCCAGCTTTTGGTCTGGCCGTAGGTGAGGTAGCCCAACATGCCGCCCGCGCTGGTGACGCCCCTGGCCGCGTGAAAGTGCCCATGCGCTCCGCCGTCGTCGGCAATGAACAGCAGGCCGGAAACGGCCACGAGCAGGAGGACGGAGGCAAAGAGGGAGCGGGCAAGATGTTCGCGCAGGTAGCGGAAGAAATGCAGCAGATAACTGACGCCGAAAGCGCCCGCCAGCCACGGCAGCAAGTATGCCGCGCCGCCCAGCAGGACGAAGGATGTCCACGCCCCCCAAGCGCCGATGAGGCCGATCCAGTTGTGCAGCGGCTTGTTGACGGGAGTGGTGTGGTAGGAAATGTCGTTGGGGTCAAAGGACCACTGGGCGACGAGCAGGGGCAGCGCAATGAACAAAATCAGCACGACTCCCGTGAGATCATTCAGACCGTTGTGGGGTGCGGGCGTGTCGCCGGACTTTCTAGACATGAGGGAAAACTAGCAATTCAAGGGGAGGGTTCAAAGGTGAAAAAACAAATGCGGAAACATTCAACACTCAACATTCAACTCTGAACATCGAAGGACTGTGGTTATCTGTGGCCAAGGGCGTCACCGTTCGCACGACACCCCGGCCCCCATACAAAGACTTTTTACCACGGATGACACGGATGACCCGGATTTTCCCGCTTGTTTTTATCCGTGTCATCCGCGTAATCCGTGGTTATTTCTCCAAATTATTTCAGCGGCGACAGCGGGCCGCGTTTCTGCGTCTTTAACTGCTGTTGTTGCTGGAGCAGGGGAATTTTTTCGGCGTCGGCGGTTTCAGGATGGCTGAGTTTTTGCGTGAGCGCCCCGATCTGGCGGTCGAGAAACTGGTTGCGCAGCTTGAGCGCGACGTCGGCAAGCTGCGTTTCTGGATTGGGAATCTCGCGGTCGCCGGCCACGGCCCCGGTGATGAGGCTGCGCTCTTCCGCGGATTCGCAGGAGTCGAGGAACTCCGCGAGGCTGTGCCAGGTTTCATGTTCCTGGGCGGCCAGGCGCAGGTCCACCAGACGGCGAATCGCGGGGTGCGAAATCCAGTTGATATCCAGGTGCAACGCAACCCAGCGGACGAGGTCATCGTGAAGCAACAACAGTTTCAGCAGATGAAATTCCGCGGGCGGCGGCGGGACGGTTTCTGCGGATTCATCGGATGGCATCGTCTCTTCCGATTCGTCGCGGCGGGCCATGCGCGTGGCCGGGGTTTTCTTAAATTCACCGCGGACGGATTCGCTGGAGACGCCGAGTCGCAACGCGGTTTTCTGCGCATGGGTGTCTATCAACACGGCATTGCCCGTCTTGTGCAGCGCTTCGGCCATGGCGTGGAGCACGGCCAGACGGCCCTTGTCGCTGGTGATGTCGTTGACGGCGCAGAGGCGGGCCAGGTAATAGTCGAAGAATCCTTCCGCGCCGTTGACGAGGCTTTGGAAGGCCGGGCCGCCATGGGCCTTGATGAAACTGTCGGGATCGTGGGGCGAAGGCACCACGGCCACGCGCACGGCCAGGCCGGCGGCCAGCAAATGGTCCAGCGCGCGGACGGCGGCGTTTTGCCCGGCATTGTCGGAATCGAAGCACAGCACCACTTCGTTCGTGTAGCGCTTCAAAATGCGCGCGTGCTGGTCCGTGAACGCGGTGCCTTGCGGCGCAACAATGTTCTGCACGCCGTTCATGTAACAGGCGATCAAGTCCAACTGTCCCTCGCAGATGATGGCAAAACCGGCGTCCAGGATGGCCCGCTTCGACTTGTCGAGGCCGAAGAAGATTTTGCTCTTGGTGAAGATGGCGGTCTCGGGCGAATTGACGTACTTGGCGGTCTTTTCATCGCCCGACAAAATCCGTCCGCTGAATCCGACGATGCGTCCCTGTTCATCGCAGATGGGAAACATGAGCCGACCGCGAAAACGGTCATAATAACGAATTGCCGAGGGCTGATGGCCGGATGGGGAGGGTGGATTTGCGGCGGCCTCGGCGGATTCGGTGGACTCGGTGGAGGTGGTGGGCGCTGGTTCCTTTGCGATGATGAGGCCCGCTTTCTCAACGGTGGCAAGGTCGAATTTTTTGCTGCGCGCCCAGTTCACGGTGTCGTCCCAGGATTCCGGGGCGGCGCCGATGCGGAAAAGCTTTATGGCGTCGGCGGATACGCCGCGTTTGGCCAGATAATCGCGCGCGAGCTGGCCGGCGGCCTCGTTGGCCAGACAGTTTTGCCAGCGTTGGGCGAGCTGTTCGTGAATGTCGAGCAACTGGTCCTTGAGATGGCGCGATTCCTGGGCGCCGGGCGTGTTTTCAAATTCCAGGGGTATCCGTGCGCGCTCGGCCAGCCGCCGCACGGCGTCCATGAACCCGATGTTTTCGTATTCCTGGACGAAGGTGAAGACGTCGCCGCCCTTGTGGCAGCCGAAGCAGTGAAACATTTGGCGTCCGGGATTGACGTTGAAGCTGGGGGTCTTCTCCCTGTGAAAGGGGCAAAGGGCGGTGAAGTTCGCGCCCGCCCTCTTCAGCGGAATGTACGAGCCGATAATATCCACGATGTCACTGGCGGCGCGGATTTGCTCGCGGGCGGCGGGGGAAAGAAAACCAGCCATGGCAGCCCCGCTAACGCGGTTCAAAACCTGACGGGCATGAGGAGCGGCGGCGATTCATATTTCAAGAATATGAAAAGTGCGGCGGAATTACAACTGCGCGTGCTGGGAGGGCGCCGCGTCGGGGTTGATGAGCAACATGGATAAATTGCTTTTAATCAGCTTGCCGGCAAAGGATTTCCGGAAGACGGAGTCCTGCACTTCATAGACGCTGGGAATGAAATCGCCGCTGTAATCCTTCAGGCCGCCGCCGAACCAGCGGTTGTTGTAGGCCTTCGCGGCGGCGATGTCATTGGTGGTGTACAACGGGGCGTTGAGCAGGGCCAGGGCCACCAGCGCCATGCAGAGGTAACGCGCCACGCTCGCCGCCACACCCCAGTAATACTCGTTGCCGCCGAAAAAATTGCTGCCTTCCAGCCTGGCCGTGAGCTTTCGTTTGATGAACGCGGCCACGATAAAGATGACTATCGCAATGCAGATGTAACCGGACATGAGCGCCGCTGTGCGCTCTTGAAAATGGTTGCCAAAAATCTTCCGGACAAAACCCTCCTTCTGGAACCAGTCGGCGAGAATGACGTGGCCGAGGCCCGCCGCAAACAGTATGGCCAGCCATTCGAGCGTGGGCAGCAGTTCCTTGGTCATGCCGCGTTTGCGTCCGCGCCAGAAGGCGAAGATCAGCAGGAAAAGCAGCGCGAAATCGAACCAGTTCACCAAAAGGTGCCGGTACCAGGAGCCTGTCTGTTGAATGACTGCCGCAACCATGTCTCAAAAATTAGAATTTTGCCGTCCAAATGCGAGCGAAATCCGTGCCACGGGGCCGGGAAGGAAGAAGGAAGAATGAAGAAGGAAGAAAAGTACAGCGCACGGCCATCTGAAACGTCGCAATAGAGGACATGTCCAAAGGAATATGAACGCCGATCAGCAGGCTTTTGCCAGTTCCTGCCATAAAAAGGCGCTCATGCGCTGGCCTTTTTCGAAGCAGTCCAGGTGAAACTTCTCATTGGGCGAATGCGCGTTGTCATCCGGCAATCCCAAACCCAGCAGGAGGGAATCCGCGCCGAGGATTTCCTTGAACTGGTTGACAATGGGAATCGAGCCGCCCTCGCGCATTACGATGGGCTCCGCGTTGAACGCCTGTTTGAGCGCGCGCAACGAGGCCTGCGCCAGCGGTCCGGCGGGCGAGACGCGATACGCCTCCGCGCCGTGACCGGCGGTGATTTCCATGCGCACGGTCGGCGGACAGATTTTTTTGAGATGGGCGATGACGAGTTTGTGAATGCGCGCGGGCTTTTGGTTGGGCACCAGGCGGCAGGTGATTTTGGCGCGGGCCCAGGCGGGCACAATCGTCTTGCTGCCCTCGCCCTGATAACCGCTGGTCAGGCCGTTGATCTCGAACGTGGGCCGGGCGCTGCGCTGCTCGGTGGGGGTGAAACCGCGCTCGCCAAACAATTGCGGCACCCCGAGAAGCTGCTTGAGCCGGGCGTCCTTCAAGGGATACCGCGCGGCTTGCTGACGCTCGAATTTCGACAGGGGCGCGACGTCGTCGTAGAAGCCGGGGATGGTGATGCGGCCCTGTTCATCGCGCACCTTGGCGAGCAGGCGGGCGAGGGCCATGGCCGGATTTTCCACCGCGCCGCCAAACCCGCCGGAGTGCAGATCGCGCGAGGGGCCGTGCAGGGTGATTTCAAAGGCGATGATTCCGCGCAAGCCGCAGGTGAGCGCCGGATGTTTCAGCGTGGGCATGCCGGTGTCGGAGATGACGACGGCCTGGCAATCCAGCTCGCGGCGATTTTTTTTGAGGAAATCCGAAAGGCTTTCGCTGCCGACTTCCTCTTCGCCTTCGAGCACAAAGGTGAGGTCGCAGGGCAGGGGAGTGCCGGTCTTCAGGTAGGCCTCGACGGCTTTGAGGTGCGCGAAGTTTTGGCCCTTGTTGTCGGTGCTGCCGCGCGCGTAGATGCTCCTGCCCTCGATGCGCGGCTCGAAGGGCTTGGAGTGCCATAGTTCGAGCGGTTCGGGCGGCTGCACATCGTAATGGCCATAGACCATAAAGTGCGGCCTGGCGCGGCGTTTTCCTTCGACCAGGGTTTTGGCCACCACCACGGGATGGCCGGGGGTTTCACAAAGCCGGGCGTCGAGGCCGATGTGGCGGCAATGATTCATCAGCCACAGGGCGCAGGCCCGCAAATCCTGCTTGTGCCGCGGCTGGGCCGAGACGCTGGGGAAACGGAGGTACTCGCAAAATTCCTCCAGAAAGCGGGCCTGATTTTGTTTCAGGTAATCGAGAACCGGTTGCATGAGGGATGCTAGAAACTCCGGGCGGGTCAAACAAGCGCGGAATGAGAGCCCGCATAAGGCGTCACGGCAGTCATGGCCGACCGGTGGCGCGCCGATTGAAGGCAGGCGTCGAGGACGCGCTGGGTTTGCATGGCCCATTGGGGCCATTGGTCATTGAGTTTGCCGGTGGCAATTTGTTCGCCAAAGTGGCGCCACATCCGGATTTCCTGCGCGCCGTCGGTGACGGTGGTGGTCTGGTTGTTGACCTCGATGACGGATTCGCCGGGGTTGGGCGGAATGACAAAGTCCGGCACGCGCAGCCAGCCCAGCGGCCCGCTGACGTGGGCCCACTGTTGCAAGGCCGCGCGGAAGGAGGAGTAAAATTCCACGGTGACACCGCCCGGATAAAACAGCGTGGCGGCAAATTCGATGGGCGCGCCCGGCCATCCCGGAAGATTTTCAGACTCGGAAAGCACGCGGCCAATCACACCCTCCGGCAGTTGCCAGTCCAGTGTCCACAAGGCAAAACGGATGCAGTACCAGCCCAGATCGCCCAGGCATCCGAAAGGCTCCAGACCGCCGTTGATGCGGATGTTGTTTCGGAAGAAATCTTCGTTTCCCGAGAAGGTGAAGGCGGAGGCGATGCGGCGAACGGGCCCGATGCTCCGGCGGTCATCCAGGATTTCGCGGAGGCGCGCCAGCCGCGGGTTGTGCATGAACATGACGCCGTCCAGGAACTGCACCGAGTGCCGGCGGCAAGCGGCCAGCATGGCTTCCAGATCGGCCACGCCCGGGGCGCAGGGTTTTTCGCAGAGGACATGCTTGCCGCGCTCGGCGGCGCGAATGACAAGCTCGCGGCGCAACCCGGTGGGCAACGGCACATACACGGCGTCCACATCCGGCGAAGTCAACAGGTCGTCGTAGCTGCCCAGCGCAACGGGCGCGGTCTCAAACGGATGCCGGCCCTGACAGTCGGCGATGAACGCACGGCTGCGGTCCAGGTCCCGGCTGGCGACGGCGGTGACGACGCAGTTGCCGGAATGCAGGATGGCGGCCCAATTTTTTTTGGCGATGCCGACGGTGCTGAGGAATCCGACGCGGAGTTTCTTCATCGGGGCCAATGTGAAGTTTTAGGCGTCGAGTGTGAAGCTTTAAGTTGCGGGGAGCGCGATGAGTTGAACCAAAAATATTTTCTGGCATAATCACTGAAATGGAAAACGCCAGTCTCCTTGCCGAACTTCCCAAATACACACGGGAAGCCGTGCGGTTCTATTGGGAAACGCGGGCAAAGCAGTTGCGGAAACAGCGCGACGCGGGCGGCTCGGATCAGGGTTTGCGCAGCGCGGTCACCGGCGGCGCGCAAATGGACGGCTTTATTGAGTTGCTCACGGAATTGGCCATCGGGGCGGGCCTTGACCGTTCGCATATTTACTACCGGGATTCGCTGGAATTGCCGGGTTATTTCCGTCCGAACAAGCGTTGGGATTTTTTGATTGTCGCAAACAATCAACTCGTGGCGGCGCTGGAAGCCAAGTCACAAGTCGGTCCGTCTTTCGGCAACAATTTCAATAATCGCACCGAGGAAGCGATGGGCAGCGCTTTGGACATGTGGACTGCGTTTCGGGAGAAAGCCTTTGGGTCCGCCGTGCGGCCGTGGATTGGCTACATGTTTCTGCTGGATGAAACCAAGCGCTCGACCTCGCCTGTGAGCGTCAAAGAACCGCATTTCAAGGTGTTTCCTGAATTTCGCGATTCGTCCTACGCCAAGCGATACGAATTATTCTGCCGACGGCTGGTGCTGGAACGGCATTACGATTCAGCGGCTTTTCTGATGTCTAACGCGGAGAAAGGCGCAAATGGTGAATACTCCGAACCGGCGAACGACCTGACATTTCAGTCCTTTGCCAATTCACTGGTTGCCCACGTCGCGGCCTTTTCCGGGCGCATCAAACAGTTATGAGATATACCGTGGCGACACCGCAAATGATTGATGAAATTCCGACGCGGCACCGGCTGGTGCAGGGCGATGCGCGCGACCTGTCCTTTTTGGCCGACGAATCGGTGCATCTGGTGGTAACCTCGCCGCCCTATTGGGCGCTGAAACGTTACAACGAAACGCCCGGACAAATGGGCCATATTGCCGGATACGAGGAATTCATTACGGAATTGAACCGGGTGTGGAAGGGGGTCTTTCGGGTTTTGGTTCCGGGCGGACGGTTGGTGTGCGTGGTTGGCGACGTATGCTTGTCGCGTCGCGAAAACAACGGCCGGCACACGGTCGTTCCGTTGCATGCCGACATTTGCGTGCAATGCCGCAAGCTGGGTTTCGATAATTTGAATCCGATCATCTGGCACAAGATTTCCAACGCCAGTTATGAAGTGAGCAACGGCTCGAAGTTTCTCGGCAAACCTTACGAGCCGAACGCGATTGTCAAAAACGACATCGAATTCATTTTGATGCAGCGCAAGCCCGGCGGCTACCGGCAGCCCACGCAAGAACAGCGCCGGTTGAGCATGATTCCCAAGGACAAGTTCGACAAATGGTTTCAACAATTTTGGAATTTGACCGGCGCTTCCACGAAGGAACATCCGGCGCCATTCCCCTTGGAACTGGCCTCCCGCCTTGTGCAAATGTTTTCCTTTGTCAACGACACGGTGCTGGATCCGTTCTGCGGCACCGCGACTACGATGGTGGCTGCGCTGAAACACGGTCGAAACAGCGTCGGCGTGGAGTTGGATGGTGAGTACTGCAAAATGGCGGCGTCACGCCTGATGAATGAAACGGGATCGCTTTTCGGCAAGGCACAATTGCAAATTGACTTGAAATCAAACTCGGTTGTCGAAGAGGCTCTTGCTCTGCGGGAAAACACCACTGAATATAAAGTGCATCGCAGAAAGAAGGTTTGAACTTTTGCAGTGCGAAATCCACTCAGTTTGATTTAGTTCCTTCCCCGCTTCAATTCCCCGTCCCGCTCTCTTCGCCTTGTCCCCGGGCGGCTTCGTGGACGCGTTCGAGGATGACGTCGGCCAAACCGGGGTCGGTGCCCACTGATGAAGTGTACCAAAACAATTTGCCGTGCTTCTCGGTGGGATTGCGCCACGTGGGCAGGGCGGCGGCCAGGCGGGCCTTGACGGCGTTCGCCGGTTCGCCCAGCAGCACGGGAATGTCCTCCACGACGTGCAGGCCGTCGCTGATGAAAAACGGCACGACAATGCAGTGCCGGGTGGCCGCCAGTTTGTGGCAGTCGCCAATGCGCGGGTCTTCCTCCATGAACACCGCATGAACCGCGGCATAAATGTTCTGCGCGCGGATGAGATTGGCCTGATGTTCAACGGGCAGGCGCGAGCCGGGATTCCTGCCGGTGCCGTGTCCGGCGATGAAGAGGGTGGTTTCGGCGGGTTTTGGGGCCCGGGGAAAGGGAAACTGGTTGACGATGCCGGTGGCGCGCGAATGGATGATGCGCGTCATGCTTTCATGGGTGCCCACGGGTTGGCAGAAGTAAACGACGCCGGACGCGTTGCGCAAAATGCGGGAGGGGCCGAAACCAAGGTCCTGGGGAATCGCTTCGCCGGCGAAATAGCCGTCGCTGATGAAGAGCGGGGCGATAAAGATTCTGGGCGCGGACAACCCGGCCAGGACGGTCTGGATGCGGGGCTCCTGTTTCCAGAACGATTCGCGGACTTCGCGGAACAACCTGCGCCGGCGCAGCTCGAGCGCATGCTGAACCACGGGCGCGGCGGACTGGGGATTAAGGTCCGTGCCATGACCGAGGACCACCAATGCGTCATTGGAAAAAGGGCTTCCCTGCACGAGCATACAGTGGCCAATCGAGAACCAATTGTCTATCGCGGAAGAAAGACCACATTATTCTTGAATCTTTTTCCCGGATGAGGCGTCTTACAGTGCGTTGCGAATCAACCAAACGAATAAAACACATTAAATGAGCACAAATTCCCTGAAAGTTTCCATGGCGGCGATGGTCGCAGCCGTCGGCCTCAACCTTGCCGCCACGGCCCAGGACGTCTCCTTGCCGCCGCCGGCGACCAAGACGGGGCTGACGTATCAGGCGGACATTAAAGCCATTTTTGACGCGTCGTGCGTCAAATGCCACAGCGGCGACCGCCCCAAGGCGCGACTGCACATGGATACGCTGCCAGGCATCATGAAGGGCACCAAAGAAGGGCCCGTGGTGACCCCCGGCGACAGCGCCGGCAGTTTTCTGGTGAAGGCTGTTGCCCATGTCACGAAGGACCATGATTCCTGGATGCCGCCGCTCAATAACAAGGCCGGCATCAAGCCGCTGACACCCGGGCAAATCGGCCTGATCCGGGCATGGATTGACCAAGGGGCAAAGTAATTCCCATGTTGCCTGCGAGCGCCCTCCAAAAGGAGGGCGCTTTTCTTTTTTTAAGGAAGCTGCTAATTTTGGAATGATTGGAACGTCATTGAAATGCGGTAGATTGCAGCCATGGGCGAATTTATAAAAGGTGAATGCCCCCATTGCGGGCAGTCGGTGGAATTTCCGGGCGAAGGCCTTGGCCAGACGGTACCTTGTCCCACATGCAAGGCGCCCTTTGAGTTGAAGGCAGTGAGCCGAAAGAAGGAAGCGCCGCCGATGCCGACACCCGCATCTGCGCCCACACCCGCGCCTCCGTCCACACCTGCGCCTCCGTCCACACCTGCGCCTCCGTCCACACCTGCGCCTCTGCCCATGCCCGCACCCGTGCCTGCGCCTGTGCCTGCGCCTGCGCCTGTGCCTGTGCCGACCTTTGCTGTTCCAGCAAAACCCAGTGTTTCACCCCCGCCTGCGTTCGCATCTGGCGCTCCAGCGAGGGCTCCGGCGGCCCCGGCGGCCCCGCCGGTGGAATCGGCTCAACCGCAACCGCCCGCCAAACCGTTGCCGCCGCTGGACCGGGCGTACGCGGAATTTCAAAGTGACCGGGCCTTTGCAGGAAAGGTTCCAACCCGCGAACAGGTGGCGCGGGCATGGGCCTTGGCAGTCTTTCAGAATGGCGAAGAACCGGAAGCGCCGTCGCATGAAAAACTGGTGGCAGCGCTGCGAGAAGTCTTCCCGGAATTCAAAGAGCCCAGGTCATCGGCCAGCCGGGTCCGGAGATAAATCTGGTTGGATTTCCGAGGGTCTTTCTTCAGTGCCCCAGAAATTTGTGCCACATTTCGCCGCCGTTTTGCCAGAAGATGATGGCCACGCCCATGAGGGCGCCGCCGGCCAACACGCCGGAGGCCACAGGAAAGGTGAATTCCGCAGCCAGCGCGGGCCATTTTTTCTGGAACAACAGGCTGATAAGCGCGCCCGTGATGAACAAGACGCCGTAGTACCATTGGAAAATCCAGGCGAGCCCGAAGCCGGAAGCGGACGGCAGATATTTTTCCCGTTTGGGAAACAACACCGGCAAAACGGTGAAAAGCATCCCCACCGCGCCGCCAATGGCGATGCTCCAGAGTTTCACGGGCGCCAGCGCCTCGAAGCCTTTGCTGAGGGCCTGGGCCACGGCGGCCCACGTTTGCGCGGCGGGCGCGGGAAACTGGTCGGACCCGATGACTTCCGGTTTGTCCACCACGAGCGTGAATGCCAGTACGCTTACGATGGTGCCGATAAATATACCGCTGAACTGCGCCAGAAATTGTTTGCGGGGATTCGCCCCCAGCAGGTAGCCGCTCTTGAGGTCGGTCAACAAATCGGCGGATGAGGTGGCCGCGCCGGCGGTGATGTTGGCGCTCATCAGGTTCACGTTCATGTTGCCGGGATTGAGCGCACCGAAAGCCAGTTGAGTGACCTTGCCCATGGGCCCCACCGGGGTGGTGTCCGTCTCTCCGGTGACCCGGCAGGCCACCAGCGCCAGCGCAAAGGACATGAGCACGGCGACGACGCTTTGCCAGTAGGGCATGTTAAAGGAGTAATGCGCCAGCCACGCCAGCGCCACCAGCGACACCAGTTGCCCCACGGCAAACCAGGACATGGGCGTTTCAATGGCCTCCAGGTCGGTGACGGGGCCTTTGCGGAAAGAGAACATTTTTCCGAGATCGGCAAAGGCGCGAAGTGAAATGCGCCATTGCAGAACGAGGTTCAGGAGGCTGGAGAAAACCATGCAGGAAACGCCCGGCCAGAGCGTCCATTGGACGCATTCGCGGAATCCGTCCTTGGTGATGAGGCCGGCGTGTTGCAGCGCGGGCACGTAAGCCATCCAGCACACGATGCTGCCGGCCATGATGCTGGCGCATACGCGCATCCCCATGATGGCGCCGGACGCGATGAAAATCGGCTCCCAACTGAACATCACGGTCCGGCCCATCCAGGCGGGGCCGAAAATGATTTCGTTGAGTTTGGTACACAAGGTGTCGGTCGAGTACTGGGCCAACCGGGGAATGATGGCGAAGCCGTCATGGATGAAATTGTCAATGGCCGCAATCACGCCGGCGATGCCGAGGGCCTTGGCGGCGCGCATGCCCTTGCCGCCGTGCGAGTGCAGCGCGCGCAGCGTTTCGGCCGCCGCCACGCCGCTGGGAAAACGCAGCTGTTCGATGTTGATCATCTGCTTCTTCATGGGCACGGCCATGGTGACGCCAAGGACGGCCAGAAAAAACACCCAGGCGAAAGTCAGCGGCAGCGGCAGGGCATGGCCGTTGAGCATGATGAAGGCGGCAAACGCGGAGATGAGCGTGCCGCCGGTGGACGAACCAGCGGAGCTGGCGCAAGATTGCATGCAGTTGTTTTCGAGAATGGTCATCGGCGTCCGGGCAAGGCCGATTTTTACAAGGGTGGTCCAGATGGCGTACGACAAAATGCAGGCGGTGATGGCCACGCCCATGCCCCAGCCGGATTTCAAGCCGATGTAAAGGTTCGTGAGCGAAAGAATCGCGCCCAGCACGGAGCCCATGAGCACGGCGCGCCAAGTCAACTGGCGCATGGAATCGCCGCGCCCGCGATAAATTTTTTCGTACCACTGGCGCTCAATTTCCTCGGGCGTGCCGGTGAAACCCTCGACGGGCAAATCAGACGGGGCGGCTGACTTTTCTGCGCATTCCTTGTCGGTGGCTTGCAGCGGCGGCGTTGAATCCAAACTCATTCTGCCGGAATCGTGGGAAATCGGGGCAGGGCGGGCGAGCCTTTTTTGCGGAAAACACTCATTAATTTGCCTTGAAATCCAAAGGGGGCAAAACAGCCAACGCAGTGCGGAAAATGAACAAAACAACCTGCGGTTAAATATCTTGCTGTTGAAAAATGGCTTTGAAATGCCAGCGGACGAGAGGATAATCACGAAAAGGGTCGGAAAAACTCAATTTGAATCATGAACATAAACTCAAATGGGAAATCCCGATTTAACCCGAAAGTTGATTTGAAAATTCACCTCGCCATTTTGCTCGCCCTGTTAGCCGCAAGTTCCTTGCCTGCGGAAGCGCCCAAGCTTGCCACGTTTGACACCATCCAGTCCGATATGATCGGGCACGAGTTGCAAGGTGCGATGATTTGGACCGGCGCAGTGTCCAACAAAACCGGCGTGGCCGTCGCGTTTCGTCGGACGTTCGATTTGTCGGCCGTGCCGAAAACGGCGGGGCTGCACATTTTTGCCGACGCCCGCTATATCCTTTGGGTCAACGGCGAATACGTCGAGCGCGGGCCGAACCGGTTTCAGCCGAACGGCCCGGAGTATGACACGGTAAACGTCGCTTCGCGTTTGAAGCGCGGGAAAAATGCCATGGCGGTTCTGGTGGTCGGAAATCTTTCCGGAGGCAAACTGATGGGGCACGCGCCGGGGCTGACGGCGCTGCTCGAAATTGACGGCAACGAAATGTTTCACACGGACGCGAATTGGAAATTCAGCGACGCGACACGGTTTCGGGAGGTGGAGGCGTCGTGGCCGAATCTCGGCGAGACGCTGGTGGATGCGCGCGTGGAGGACGGCGACTGGACGCGCGCGGAGTATTCCGACGCAAATTGGAAGGCCGCGTTCCCAGTCGAGGGAAAATTGTGGGGCGCGTTGACGGCGCGACGAATCCCGAGGTTGCGCGAGACAGAAGTGCCGGTGCAGTTTGCCAACCACGTAAAGCTGCCGGTGAAGCTTGCCGCCGGACAGAAATTGGAATTTACAACCGATCGCATCGTTCAGGCGTATCCGGTCATCGAGTTAGAGGCGGAGGCGGGAACCGAATTGTCTTTTGAGCCGTTCGGCGTCCGCTACATCGCGAAGAGCGGGTCCCAGAAATATTTTACCATTGATACGCGCGGCATCACGGGCGGCGGGATCACGGTCAAATCGGGAGAGGCGACCATCACTGGTTTTCGATTGGTGGAAAGACTTTATCCGTTTGACTGTGCCGGCTCATTCCACTGCAACGACAAGTTTCTGAACGACCTTTGGACGCTTTGCGGGCGGTCACTCCAAGTCTTGAGCGAGGATGCTTATGTGGATTGCGCGGATCGCGAGCGCGTCGAGTGGATGGACAACGATCCGCCGGGATTCGACATCTCGCGAACGGCCATGGTGGGACCGGGCGCGGACGGCGCGCCGCGTTTTGCCGATCCGCGTTTGCTTGGCGAGGTGGTGCGCCGCACGGCGCTGACGTTGCAGCCCGAAGGCTGGGTGAAGGCGCACACCTGCTCTGACCGCTATGATATTCACGCGAAGATGGAAGATCGCGCCTGTGACTGGGTGGCGGGCATCCGCCGTTACTACGAGGCCACTGGCGACGCCGCGCTGGTGCGCGAAGTCTGGCCGGCGGTCATGGCGCAGATGGATTATTTTCTCGCCCGCCGCACGCCGCGCGGACTGGTTTTCGGTCGCGACTGGGAAGTCTGGGGCAATCCCGTCGGCTATGTCACTTTCGAGGGAGCCGGGCTTAACGCGTTTGTCTATCGCGCGCTCGACGATGCCGCGTATCTCGCAGCGGCCATTGACAAGAACGCGCAGGCCCGGGAATGGGAAAAGGCCGCGCAAGATTTGGCCGCGGCGTTCAACCAAGTGTTGTGGGACGAAAAGGACGGAACCTTCTACTCGGGCTATTTCGATCCGGGCAACCCGGAATCCGCGAGCCACAAACCCAGTTTGACAATCGAAAACCACTTCGTCGAACCGACGGTCTATCCCGCGATCTTCGCACTCTATTTGGGCATCGTCTCACCCGAACATCGTGAGCGCGTGTTGAATTATCTCATCCAACACCGCGATTTCAAAGGCCGGGTGATGATTTATTATTATCTGCACCAGTTGCTTTACGCCGCCGGCCCCGACTATGACCGCGAGATTTTGGAGTGCTACCGGAAAAAATGGAAAGGCATGGTTGAATCGCCGTGGCAGTGCTCCTGGGAAGAGTTTAGCGGCGGCTCGCATGCGCATTGTTACGGGATGTTCCCTGGCTATTTCCTGAGCGCCTATGTGCTCGGCGTGCGCCGCGATGCGCCGGTGGCGGAAAGACAGCTCATCATTGAACCGCATCTCGGCGACCTGACGAATGCGGAAGGCAAGGTCGTCACGGAATTCGGTGTCGTTCCGGTTTCGTGGCGGCGGCAGAACGACGAACTCGCTTTCAAATTCAATTTGCCGGAGAACGTGCGTGCGGTTTTGCGCCTGCCGGATGGCGAGGCCAATACGCTCACGCTCGATGGTCAAAAGCCGAAGGCGGAAATTCAGGGACGTTACCTCGCTCTGCCGGTCAGTCCGGGTGCGTATGAAGGGAGGATTTCGGTGAAGCCGCTTCCGCCCGCCGGGCCGGCTGTTGAAGCGAAAGAGACGTGGATGCCATCAGACTTAAAAGATGCGGAGATATTTGCCAAAATCACAAGCGATTCCGCGGCCGGCTTGGAAGCGGATATCGTTAAAACGGGCCTCGTCAGCATCGCGTCAACCTCGGAAGAAAACGTCGCGCATGACGGCGGCGGCAAAGATGCCGGCGCGCTGTTCAACGGCACGACCCAAAACGGTTCCGGCGGCGACGAAACTCTGAACGACGGGAAAACCTTTCGCGGCTATGGCGCGGGCAGTTCTTTGACGATCCGGCTTGAGCAACCCAGCGACATCGCGTGCATCAGGACTTTCGCCGGACACGGCGACGCGCGTGCGAGCCAGAACTACACGTTGTTTGCCGCCTATGCCAGTGCGCCGGAGAAGTTTGTCAAGCTGACCCATGCGGCGGTGCAGTGCGACGGTGGAGCATCCGCGTTGAAAATAATGCCCGCGGTCAAAAATGCCGTCGCCCTGCGCTTTGAATTTGAAAATGGCCCGCTCGGATTCAACGTCTATCGCGAGATCAACCTTCTCGGAAAGAAAACCGGAACATGAAGTGGAACTGGCTGGCGCGATTTGCGGTTTTGACCGTCGCCGTGGCGGGCGCGGCCGACATGCAGACCATTGACGTGCGCATTTTGCCCGACCCGTGCGTGCCGACCTGGAAATCTCTCGGCGACCCATTTTAAGACGCCGATTTTACACGCTCCGGTTAAAGTCACAATAGTTGGAGTTATGAGAGCTATTAAACTTGTGCATTTTTACCCCGCTCGTGCCGACGTGCGCGAAATCTTCCACGATGGCGCAGACCGTCAGGGCAACGGAGCGGCGATCCGACAGGGTGCCGCCGTTTAAAATCAAGGCTCGGATAAAATCTCCCCCCAACCGAGTGAGCCGATGATGGTTCTTACCAAAACTTTGCGGCGGGCTGCCGAAACTTCACCACGCCGGCTCTTCAACTCGGATTTGGGTACCGAGTAAACCTGATCAAAAAGGTGCGACTTTCCGGTTGCAGTGGGCGGTGAGTTTGGCTTCGACGGCTTCCCATTCCGGGTCACTCGGCAGTTCTTTGATGATTGGAATGGCCACCATGACGATGTTCCTTTGCGGACGATGACGTTTTACAATCCAGGTGTCGGCGTCAATCCGTTGAACCGTCACGGCTGACCTGGGCGGAAGCTCCGAGG
>Ga0326728_10009668_pt1 | contig 23061 bp, 14 predicted proteins | sample MB3enrmetagenome_FD_207602 | JGI IMG/M metagenome (GOLD analysis project Ga0326728, IMG submission 207602) | Lab enriched peat soil microbial communities from McLean, Ithaca, NY, United States - MB31MN | ecosystem: Environmental > Terrestrial > Soil > Wetlands > Peat | place: USA: New York... | reverse complement strand
CCAGTTGTCGAAATCAATCGCGGCTTCTTTGACCCATTCTGCCATGCCGGCATTTTAGGAGCAGATACTCCTTTCGTCAATCCTTAAGTTAACGCTTATGGGGCAACGCCCTGGGTCAACCGAGGCCCGGTTCCGACCCGGAGCCCTGTAAGGGCGAAATACGAGGTACGCGTTCAGTCCCAGACGAACCGCTCATCAAATTCAATCCCGTAGCTCCCCAATAACCGCCGGCACTCCTCCTGAAAAGGGGCCAGCGCATACCCCGGTCTTGCGGGTCCGCGCTGGCCCTTGCCTTAGCCGGCTGCACGAGAAAGGCGCGCCCGAAGTTCCGCGCGTTCAACGAGCCGCTTTTGGGCAATCGCCGTTGCAAGAAGCCGGTCGTAGTGCTCTTGCAGCCCTGCTTGAATTCTCTTTAATTCACTGAGAATCGTTCGAAGTAGAGCCGGGAATTCCGATTCCGTGACTATGTCGATCTGTCCTTTAACCGGCCCGGCGTATAGAGATGCGGCGTGGTGAAGTTGAACGTGGCCGACAGGCTCTGTCCTAAAATTTGACCCGTCGACATGCACGGCATAGATAGGCCCTTGAAAGACGACGATCGGGTAATAGAATTCTAGCTCAATGTTTTCGTCTTTCGTTGAGAACGGGCTTGATCGGCTGATAAAGGCCGCCAGGCAGAGAGCCGAGAACGACTGTGAGTAGTTCGCCATCGCCTCAGCCTTCCAATGCTTCCCGCTCCTAGCGAAGCTGCAAAACTGGGTAGCGACTTCCCTGGTTTGGCAGTAATGGTGCCAGTCTCGCACCTTGAGCAGCCTTCGCAATTCTCCGTCGTCAGGAGGAACAACGTCCTGGGGAAATCCCGCACATAGAATGCGGGCGTCGTTGGCGTGGGGTGACTTTTGAGGGCTCACAAAAAACGCCACGGGTTGCGAGTTGTTCTTGCACTCCACTACGGTAATCGCGCTCGCTTTACTCCAGGTCTCTCCGTTGATCCACTCGAAAGTGCGCGCCTGGACATCGACTTCGTTCGTTTTGCCGGGATCGCCGGGGACGGGAAAAAGCCAATTCGGGAAAACCTCGAACTTGTTCTCTTCCAGGACCTGTGAGGCCCGCCGTTCCAATAAGTATCCAGAGTCCCGAATTGCCGCCTCGATCTCCTGGGGCGTGATGGATTGATTCTCGGACGCCATTTAACCCTACCTCATGCAGCAGCGAGTAAGCGTCGCGCGGACGTTCTCCGGGCTTTTGCTGCTAAACAGCGAGCGCGCGCCGAACCTCAGAACAGGTCAGCGCCGCACTCCACTTGCGGTGCCTACTTCCGGACCTCATCCAAGCGGACCCAATCGCCGGGGGCCCGCTCGTACTTCCAGAACCACCAGCCGTCAACGGGGTATTTGGTCACGGCCACAGCGGCCGCGGAGGGCGAAGCATACACTTCCCCCTGAAGGCGAATGGTGCCGTCATCTTTAACGGAGGCGTTGAAGGTCTTACCCTTTGACCGTCCGCGGAGTTTGAGCACCTTTTTGACGTAAGGAAGGAGCGGCGGCATCCGCCCCGGTAGCTCGATGCACAAGGCGTCCTCGCTCCTACCGACGATGTGGTCAAGTTTCCCGCGGTTTCGCTGACGGATGTCTTTTTCAAGGCACCGCAGTAGGTTTTCTGATCGCGCAAACTTGCCGGTCTTGGAGTTGCCCTCCGGCAACGGTTTGACCACCCGCAGTATCAGAGTCTCGAGCTCTCTCAGATGTCTGTCGCCAATGGTCAGATAGACGCTGAAGCGGTTCCACTGCCCGCTATGCTTGTCTCTGACGTGGGTCTTTAGGCGCGAACTCAGGTTACTCGCCAAGCCGACATAGTAGAGGTTGTCGTCATCATAAAGCGCGTAAACACCGTGACGGCGGGAAACGTACTCACGAATAATGTCTTGGTATTCCTCCAAGACATCGCCGCTGATGTTCTCAAGATGCTGGCAAACAAGTTGAGTCTGTTTTGGCATATCGTTGTTTTCATTCGCCGCTAGAGGGCGGGCAAGGATTTCACAAGCTTAACGGTTTCAAGGCTCACGCGAATAACTTGGCCCACGAGGCGCACGATGTATTCGGGGTCGTCGGGGCGGTTGGGGTCGGAGCGGATGCCGCTGTGCTTGTCTTCCGTCACCCGGTATTGGTCAATCACCCATTCCAGCGCGCTGCGATTGCCCAGGCGGTATTCAAAGGCTTCGGGTGGAATGCCGCCCAGCGTCAAGGAATCGTTCACCTTCAGCGAGCGGTGGTCTTTGGCGAGGCGCATCTTATCTTCCACGCGGTACGACAGCGGAATTTGTAGGGCCGAGCGGCGCTCGGCCTGGGGGCGATCGCCGCTCGCACCCAAAACGCCCGAACTCGTTTCAATGTATCTTAGCGGCCACGGTTCGAGCTTTTCGTAATCGATGTGCAGCCCGGCCAGCTCCTTCCCGGCTTTCGAGAATCCCCAGAAGTCCTTCGCTAGGGGAATGCGCGGCAGTTCGCGCTTCAGGTTCTCGGCGTACTTCGCGCGGTATTCGGGATGCTGCAGAATCCCATAGACGTAATAGAAGATGTCCCACTTGGCGACTTGCTTGTCGTTGTAATGCCCGCGGAAATGTTCCAGAGCCCAGTCGGTGATGTTTTCGCGACGGTTTGTGCCGTCTTCGTCGTAATGGTAAAAGGGAAAGCACTGATGGCCGTCAATCGCCGCGCATACATGCAAGTCGGGGACGAATTTGACAATGAGCGCGCTCGGCTCTGGGGACCGATAGGCCAAGTCGCTGACCGCGATCGCCCTATTATCGGTAGGAATCCCGGACAGGGGGAAAAAATGATGCTGCTGGTAGCGTCTTTGATTCAAAAGATGATCGAAGTACAACCACATCGTCGTGAACGGTCGATAGAGCGCCCGCGTAACTTTCGTCTTATCGAATTTGAGAACTTCTCGCCTCTGCAACGCCTCCTTGAGTCGATCCGTCCATTTCAGAAACGTCGGCTCCCTGTTTGCGAACTCATCTACGTTGCTGACCGGAACAGTCTCGTGGGCGAGGCGGAAGACTTCATAGTTGTAATTCTTCGCGAACCGCCGGACTTTCTCGGACAGGTCATCGTCGTGGAAATCGTACATCCATTCATCCCGATTGGTGACAACACCGAGCGAATACGAACTAAACACCGACGTAGTTTTGCCAGTATTAGCTTTTTTTGACTCTCGCGTCCCCAAAGGCACAAATGACTCAAACTCGCTCCGCCCACTTGACAACCACTTTCCTGGCGGCGAGGCGAGCCATTTCACTGCACCCACTTCTCCCTCCGTCACAAGCCATCGGAGCTTCTCTTCCCGTCGCCAGTCCTCTCCAAGCCGGAAGTAATGGAGCTGATGTGCTCCAGAACCTGCTTTGCGGATCGCGATTGTGATGCCCACGCCAACCTGTATGCCGAACACATTATGGGTTGTGCCGCTTAATTTTGGATTCTTCCGCACATTCCCATGGAGGTCCACATGGAAGAGGTCCGTGAAGTCCGACAACAAGTGCTGCCGCATCCCGTCAAAGGCTCGCTGGTCGATGAAACTATTGTTGCTAACAAAACAGACTATCCCATCCCGACCTTGCAGTCGGTCCGTGGCCCAGCGGAAGAATTTTACGTACGCGTCGTATAGTTTGTTTTTCAACGTTGCCACTGATGACGCCGCGTACGTTTCCTGAATCCTCTTATCTACAACTTCATACTTACGGTTCTTGTTGTTGTCGTTTTCATTCACCTGTCCCATGTTATACGGCGGGTTACCAATTACCACCGTAATGGGCGTGCGGCGCTGGCGGTCCACCCGCTCCGCGTTCTTCTCTGTCATGTACATGTGAAGCTGTTGACGTTCTGCTAAGTCAAGCGTATCCACGAAGCACAGTCCTTCGAAGGGCTCATAGCTGCCGGTCAGTTCGTAGTAGGCGTGTTCGATATTGAGCGAGGCAATGTAATATGGAAGCAACATCACTTCGTTGGCGAAAAGCTGCTCGCGGTACATGCGGGGCAAGTCGCGGCCGGGCATGCGGCGCAGCAGATTCACGATGAAGTTACCGGTGCCCGTGCAAGGGTCGATGATGTAAACATCGGGACTCGAAAGCGACTTGCCAAATTCCTTTTCCAAGACCTCGGCCACGCTCGCGCACATGAAGTTGACGATTTCCTGCGGGGTATAGACAATGCCCATCGTGTCAGCCAGCTTCACCGAGTAGCCCTGGAAGAAGCGCTCGTAGACGGTGTTCAGGAAGTGCTGCTTTTCGCTGAAGTCAGGCAGCAGGCGTGCCGCGCCTTCGATGGCGCGGTAGAATCGGTCCAGGCCCTTCAAATACTCCGTGCGGTCAAAGCTATGGCTCACCAGCGCGTCGATCACGCGCTCCACTTCCGCCGCGATGGCGTTGCGCTTGACGAATTCCGGGTTGTTGAAGACGGTGCGGAAAAGGCGCTCGGTGAGCAAGTGCTGCACCAGCATCTCATCCACGGCCTCAACGCGGATGTTCGGATTGAGCGCAGTGCGGCAAAGCTCAAAGAACTTTTCGAAGGCGGCCTGGAATGCCCGATTGTCCTTGTGCGCCTGCTGGATCTTCTCAACCAAGCCGCGCGCCAATTCGGGCACGCGCTCCCTGAATTCGTCAACCGCCTCTTCAAAACCCTCGATATCCGGCTCGGTGTGGGAGAAGAATTGGTTGAGAAGGGCGGCCAACTCTTTGGGATTGCCAAGGCTGTACGGCCCGTTGATTTTCTGCTTGCTCTGAAACAGGACGCCGGTTTGGGTATCCTCAAAGATAATGTTGGAGAGGGGGTAGCCGCGCGCGATCTTCTTCTTGATCTCAGTGTCGAGATCGTCCTGAGTATCCTTGGCTTCCCAATAGCCGCGCGGCAGGCTGTTGCGGTCGCGCAGTGTGCCGTCAGGACGAATGAGCCCGCCGCCGGACTTTCCCGAAAGCTCGGCGATGAAGGTCCAGTTTTTGAGCCGGGCAGTCTCCTGGAGCAGCGACTCGAAGGGCGAACGCACGCTCATCTCGTTGAGCACGCCCTGATCGCGCAGGGCTGCGACGTTTTCGTAATATTTGCGAATGGAGCGATGCCCGGGAGTTAGGAGGTTGTAACCGGCCATAGCAGTGGAGGCAATACTAGCACTTCAGCCGGGAGCGGGCCAAGCACGAATGGTTGCATGCTGCGCCGTCCACTGCTCCGTCGCCGACGGCTAAGATCAAGGCTAAGGTCAACCTCTGCGCTACCGGAACGTCACGCCGACGCGGAAGCCGACGAGATGCTGAGAGCGCAGGTAGTACGTGCCCTCAGGTTCAAATTCCGCGCTTAGGCTTTGGCCGCCGACGTCATCTCGAATCTCCAGGCGCAGGGCAGCGTGGCGCATCAGCCATATGTTGAGGCCAGCTCCGAAGTTGCCGCCATTATCGTGGGGGAGGGTGATGTTGGAGACGTAGAAGAAGGTATAGCCCCCGGTCACAAAAGGTTCAACCTTGCGGGTGTTCCTGCTGGACCCGAAGTGGTAGGACACATCAACTGAACCGATCCACGTCCCCAAAGTTGCGCCTTCCCACGATTGTGTCGAGCTCAAAAGCTCACCGCCGAAGCCGAACCCCTTGCCGGCTAACACTTCTCCGCCGCCCCCGAACTGGTAGGAGGCGGGCGACCCCTGCCGGAGTGGGGTAGTGCTCGGCCCCGACTGGAATGAGCCGGCGCCCGTCCCCGCCCCGGCGAAGAACAAGTAGCCTTGGCCGTGGTACTGATGGTCAACATCCTGCGGCGACGCCAACATAGGAACCGCGAGTAACAATGCTGCTGTGGCAATCACTCTTCTCATGTTTCACCTCCTGCGGAGCGACCCATAAACGAGAGAGCTTCATGGCACAAGTCTACATAGATAGAGTTTATCTGTCAAGGCCCCTTTTCCCGCTGCGAAGCCCCTGGAGTGCGGCAGCGGAGCCTGCCGGGCCGCCGCACGCCAAGGCCCCAACTTCTCGCCTCCGCATCCTGACCATAAGTCCGTTTCTTCCACTCGCGCATTTTCTTCTTGACATCCGGGCGATAATAGGCTAGTGTGGTTGTCTTATGCAGAACGCCGCAAGGGGCCGGCGGAAGGGTAAAGGGTAAAGGCTGAAGTCTAAAGGAACTGAAGCCCCCTCCCCTGGGTAGAGAGGGAAGAAAATAACAGCCCTCTCCCTTGGGGAGAGGGTGTCGCGCTCCGGCGCTTTCATCAGCCGGAGCGTGACGGGTGAGGGGTCGGTTCGCGACCAAGCAAGGCTCGATCCCTCGACTCCCTTGCCAGAACACAACTCGCGTTCTAACGCTGAAATTGTAGAAGAATGAAGGAGCGAAGCTGGAATGTCTATGAGAACAAAGGAAGGTAGGTTTCACGATGCCCAGCTCGGGAAAGGAACCCTCGGAGTGCGGCAGCGGCGCGTCCTGAGTTGCCGCCTTTGCTTCCGCCACGGCGCGCTCGCCACAGTCACAGAGTCCGTTACGCCAGCCACGGTATTCAGAACTTTCGGAACAAACCGGGAATGTCTATGAAAACAAAGGACGACAGATTTCAGGCCGCGCAACTCAGGAAAGCAACCCTGGGACTGCGGCAGCGGAGCCTGAGGAACTGCCGCCTTTGCTTCCGCCACGGCGCGTTCGCCACAGTCACAAAGTCCGTTACGCCAGCCGCAGTATTAAGAACTTTCGGATCAAACCGGGAATGTCTATGAAAACAAAGGACGGGAGGATTCAAGATGCCCAGCGCAAGAAAGGAACCCTGGGAGTGCGGCAGCGGCGCGTCCTGAGTTGCCACCTTCGCGTGCGCCACGGCCTGCTCGCCACAGTCAACAAGCCCGTTGTGCCGGCCACACTACTAAGAACTGCTGGAACAAACCGGGAATGTCTATGAAAACAAAAGACCGCTGCTTCTCGACTCTCGACTCTCGACTTTCGACTCCCAGAAGAGGCTGACGGCTGATAGCTGAGAGCCGATAGCTTTCTTACCGGAACGAACCGGGAATGTCTATGAAAAGAAAGGATCCGACTCCTGATTTCTCCCTCGGCAACCCCTCGCCTGGTGTATACTTGCACCCGCCCGAGAAGCTCAAGATCGAAAGGACGCAATCCAATGGAACGAATCCGTCTTGTTAAAACCCGAGCCCTGATGCTTGCCCTGTTCTGCTTGCTGCTTTATTTTCCGGTTGCGCAGGCTCAGGACGAAGGTCAAAAGAAGAACCCTTACCAAAGTGAACTGTCGCGCCTGCATGGAATGTTTGCACAGCTCTTGGCCGACTGGAAAGCGCACGTGGACAACCTTGCTCATGGCGAAGACCCGAGCTTGAGCGACGCGGATTGGTCGCCCGTCCGTATTTCTGAACAATGGGGAAGCGGGCCTGTGTGGTTCCGGCGCTGGGTTGAGATTCCGCAGTCTGTGGGAAAGTACAGCATTCGGGGCGCACGCGTTCGGCTGGATCTGAGCGTGAGCACAGAGGGTTCCTCGCAGATGCGCGTCTTCTTCAACGGATCGCTCGTGGAGATGGCTGACGAAAACACCCAGCAACCTATTCTCCTAACCGGGAATGCCGCCCCCGGCAATAAAATCCTGGTGGCCATCAATGTTCCTTCGGCTACGGGTCCGGTGCGGCTTGAGAACGCTCAACTCCTGGTTGAGTATCCCGCCGCCCGGCCCGATCCTGCCCTGCTCTACGATGAGATTCGTTCCGCCCAGGCTATGATTGCAGGCTTCTCTGCAGGGCGCTCGGAGAAATCGCGTCAACTCGATGACGTTGTCCACGCTATTGACTTCGCTTCGCTCGACCGTGGTGACCAGCAGGCGTTCGAGAATTCACTCCGCGAAGCTCAGGGAAAGCTGCAGCCCCTTGCCGACTGGGCCAAGCAATACTCGATCCGCGCGGTGGCCAACTCCCACATCGACATGGCGTGGCTCTGGCCTTGGACCGAGACCGTCGAAGTCGTGCGCAACACTTTTGGTACGGTCCTGCAATTGATGCGTCAATACCCGGGCTTCGTCTATGCACAGTCAGCAGCGCAGGACTACGTCTGGCTGGAAGAGAAGTATCCCGAACTTTTCAAGGAGATCCAACAACGGGTGAAGGATGGCCGATGGGAGATTGTGGGAGGGATGTGGGTGGAGCCTGACCTCAACATGCCCTGCGGAGAGTCTCTGGTGCGCCAAATCCTCATCGCCAAGCATTACTTCCAGCAAAAGTTCGGTGTTGATGTGAGAATCGGGTGGAACCCCGATTCCTTCGGCTACAACTGGCAGCTCCCGCAAATCTACAAGCGCTCCGGCCTCGATTACTTCATCACACAGAAAATGTCCTGGAACGAAACTACTCAATTCCCCTACAAGCTCTTCTGGTGGGAATCCCCGGACGGCAGCCGCATCCTCACCTATTTCCCGCACGACTATGTGAACGACATTGATCCGGTGCGCATCTCGCAAGACGTGGCGGAATACGTTCCCAAGACGGGCATTCCCGAGATCTTGCATCTTTACGGCATTGGCGACCACGGAGGCGGCCCCACCCGCTCCATGCTGGACTCCGCCCTGCGCTGGCAGGACCGTCCCAACTCGTTTCCCAAGCTGACCTTCGGCACTGTCCAGTCCTTTTTCGACGATGTCGAGAAGCAACTCCCCCAGGCCAGCGTCCCAGTGTGGAATAACGAACTCTACTTGCAGTACCATCGCGGAGTTTTGACTACTCAGTCCGAAACCAAGAGACGCATCCGGCAAAGCGAAGAACTTCTGCTCAACGCCGAAAAGTTTTCCTCGCTCGCCATGCTGCATGGGATGACCTATCCGCAGGAAGAATTGAATAACGATTGGAAGAAGGTCCTGTTCGACCAGTTCCACGACGTCATGCCGGGCTCGGGGATCGCTATTAACTATGTTGATGTGGCACGCGATCTGGCCGGGGTGGGATTGTCGGCAAACAAGATTCTCTCCAGTTCCCTGACGAACCTCGCCACCCGCGTCAATACAGAGGGAGAGGGCGTGCCTGTGATGCTCTTCAATCCTCTCAGTTGGGCCCGGACGGATGTCACCGAAGTCGAGGCACAGTTCCCGTCGAACATCGCCCCCCAGGCTGGGATCGAAGTGCGCGACTCCTCCGGCGCCATTCTTCCCTCTTCCGTAATCTCCCGCGACGATGCGACGCATACGGTGAAGGTCAGATTTGTGGCCAAGTCGGTGCCTGCTATGGGATATGCGGTTTTCCATCTTGTGCAGGGTTCGCCGGCAACTTCCGCCGGCAGCACTCTCGAAGCGTCCGCGGAAGGATTGGAAAACGAATTTGTAAGCCTCAAGGTGGATCCCAAGACAGGGTGCATCACCAGCCTTGTCGACAAGCGCGATGGCAGGGAAGCCCTGGCTCCGGGCGCCTGCGGCAACCTCCTTCAGACTTTCGTGGACAAGCCCAAGGAGTTCGATGCCTGGAACATCGACGCCAATTTCGAGGACCAGAAGTGGGACCTGAAGGATGCGGAAGAAGTGAAGCTGATTGAGAACACGCCGGCGCGCGCGGTGATTCGCGTCCGGAAGAAGTTCCAGAACTCGACGTTTGTCCAGGACATCTGCGCGTACCCTGGGATTCCCCGCGTCGACGTTAACATGCAGGCCGATTGGCATGAAAAACATATCCTGCTGAAGGTCGCATTTCCGGTGAGCGTCGAAAGCAATTACGCAACCTATGAAATCCCCTACGGAAACATCCAGCGGCCCACCACCAGGAACACTCCCGAAGAGAAGGCCATGTTTGAGGTGCCGGCTCTTCGTTGGGGTGATCTCTCCGACACAAGCCACGGTTTCAGCTTGCTGAATGCGAGCAAGTATGGTTACGACGCCAAGGGGAACGTCATCCGCCTCTCCTTGCTGCGCTCGCCCGCCGATCCCGACCCGCACGCCGATGAAGGCTTTCACGAATTTACCTACGCCTTGTACCCGCACGCCGGCGACTGGAAAGCTGCGGAAACCGAACGCCGCGGCTTCGAGCTCAACTACCCGCTCATTCCTGTGGCTGCCGCGCCCCACGAGGGCGCGCTTCCCGCGTCTCATTCCCTGGTCGGGATCGAACCTGGCAACGTGGTTCTGACGGCCGTGAAGAAGGCTGAAGACAGTGACGCGCTGGTGTTCCGGTTCTTCGAGTTCGAAGGAAAGGCAGGAACGGTTCATCTCCATTTCCCGGAGCCCGCCCGCGGAGCCGCGCTAGTGAACTTGATGGAAAAGCAGGATACGCCACTCGTGCTCCAGGACGGCGGGAAGGAGACCACCCTGACGGTCCATCCGCACGAGATCGTCACGGTTGAAGCGTGGTTCGGGAAATCTGCACTATAGCCCAGATAGGGAGGCTATCACGAGCAGACTTGCGCCGGCCTTGCGTTCGATTCCGGCATGTTCGACTCCGGCATTGACCTGCTGGTTGCTGTGCTCTATGATCGCACTTAGGAGAACTTGAGGGGAGAGACACGAGTGAAATTTGGGATTGAACTGGAACGCGAAGACGATGGGCGCTGGATTGCTGAAATCAGCTCACTCCCGGGAGTTCTCGCCTACGGCAAGAGCAAGCAGGAGGCTGTTGCCAAGGTTAAGGCGCTTGCTCTTCGCGTGCAGCCCGAGGATCTCTAACCTGCATTTCTCGCTACAACCTGGCGACTTGGTTTAGCCTTCAGCCTTTACCCTTTTCCCTTTTCCCGTTACGCCGGCCGAATATCGTCCACGTGATTGGTGTTGGTTTTGGCCGTGATCTTCGCCGATGCAAAACCGTCCCGCAAGGTGTACAATCGCCGCCTCTTGAGATTGCAAGACTGGAATCCCGGATCGGTTCTTGACCTGTCATTAAGGTCATTGGAGATCGAATCATGCAGCGACGACACTTTATTAAAAGTGTGCTTGTAGGTGGAGGAGCGCTGGCCTGCCGGCCAGTCTTGGCGCAGGGCCTGCCGGCGGAAACGCCCGCCGCGGAGGTCAAGCGGGTGCTGGTGATGTTCAAGTGCCATTTGGACGTAGGGTTCACGGACACCCAAGCGGGAGTAATGCGCCTCTATTTCGACCATTATTTTCCCCAAGCCATTCGGGCTGCCAACGCGTTACGGCAAGCGGGCGAAGATCGCTACGTATGGACGACAGGATCGTGGCTTCTTTACGAGTACCTCGAACAAGCCACAAGCGAAGAGCGCCGGCGCGGGGAGCAGGCAGTTGCGGCGGGAGATCTGGCGTGGCATGCTCTGCCTTTTTCCTGGGAGACGGAAATGCTCGATCGCTCCATGATCGTGGGCGCTTTAGGTCTGTCGCAGTCTCTGGATCGCCGCTTCGGCCGCACCACTACCGGCGCTAAGATGAGCGATGTGCCGGGTCACTCGCGAGGAATAGTCGGCCCGCTGGCTGAAAATGGCGTCAAGCTCTTGGATATCGGAGTGAACGGCGCCAGCACTCCACCCGAGGTTCCACCGTTGTTTGTGTGGAAGGACCCGGAGGGAGCTTCCCTTATCATGATGTATCACCACAATGGCTACGGCGGGGTCGTGCGGGCGCCAGGATCAGACCTTGCCGTAGATGTGGAAATGCGCGGGGACAATGGCGGTCCCCACTCGGTGGATGAAATCACCAGGATCTATGCGGATTTGCGTAAGCAGTTCCCGAACGCGAAGGTGAGCGCCGCGAGCTTGAGCGAAGTCGCCAATGCGGTCGAGCCTTACCGCAGCAGCCTGCCCGTGGTGACACAAGAAATCGGCGATACGTGGATCTACGGAGTGCCCAGCGATCCGGTCAAGGTAGCCCGCTACCGGGAAGTATCTCGCCTGCGCCGGGAATGGATCGCGCAAGCTAAATTTCGCGTGGGAGACGCCACCGACCTGGGACTTTTGCGGCGGCTGGCGCTGGCGGCCGAACACACCTGGGGCGTCGACACGAAGCGCCTTGAAGATTACGACCACTATACACCGAAGGACTTGGCGACAGTGCTGGACAAGCCAAAGTTCCGCTGGGCGGAAACCAGTTGGGCGGAGAAGCGCCAAGACATCGAGGAAGGAGTTGCTGCTCTTCCCGAAGCATTACGCAGCCAGGCTGACCAACGCATTCGCGCCTTGCAGCCAACCGAACCCGACCGTGCCGGACTCGAGGCGCACGCCGCCAAGTCAGAGATTGAAAACGCTAACTTCGTGCTTGCACTCGATCCGAAAAGCGGCGCGATCTGCCGCCTGCGCGCCAAGAACACCGGACGGGAGTGGGCCTCGCCCGAACGCCCCCTGGCTCTCTTCGCATATCAGACGCTTTCCAAGCGGGATTACGATCGCTTTATCGGGAGCTACATCGTCGCCAAGACTTGGTGGGCGCCAATGGATTTCGGAAAGCCCCACATCGAACAATTCGGGGCGCAGAGCCGGATATGGCTGCCGAGCCTCGTCAACTGCTGGGCAGGCAAGGTGGCAGCCGGCCACCGCATTGTTGCCCAGTTGCGCATCGCCGATGACGAAGCGGAGCGCTCCGGCGTTGTCGCTTGGCCGCAGAAGATGTACCTCGAGCTCCTTTTGGCGGATGCGGAGCCGGCGGTGGAAGTGAATTTCCTCTGGTTCGGAAAATCCGCCAACCGGCTTCCCGAAGCCATGTGGCTCAGTTTCCTGCCCCAGGCGCCCGATCCGCAGGGATGGATGATTGAGAAGGTGGACCGCTTTGTGTCGCCGCTCGATGTTGTGCGCGGGGGAAACCGGCAAATGCACGCAGTGTCAAACGCCGTCCAGTACAAGGACGCACAGGGAAGCTTCGCCATCGAGACTTTGGATGCGCCGGTGGTGGCGTTGGGAGAGAAGTCGCCCATTGCCTATTCCACGGCACAGCCCGATATGGCCAAAGGCATTCACTTCAGCCTCTTCAACAATGCCTGGGGCACGAATTACATTCAGTGGTTTGGCGAAGACATGCGCTTTCGTTTCATTTTGAGAGCTGAGAGCTGATGTGAACACAGGGGGGATTCCATGTCTGTTTCCAGGAGGAGATTTCTGACGAGCTCGGTTGGCGGTGCGTACGTGGCGGTGGGAGAGCTGCGAGGTCTGGCAAGTGGTCCAAAGGGGCGCGCGGCTGCGGCTTCGCCGGCGTCTGAAGCGGGGAGCGCGCCGGGCTCATTCGAGAATTCGTCGACTACAGCGGCGGAGTACACGCGAGGCGTGGGAATTTATCCGGGTGATCCGCGCGAGGATTTTGGGCCGGCACTCGTGCCCGAGCTCACGACGTATCGCAACCTGGCGCTGCATCGCCCCGCATATCACTCGAGTTGCTATGACTACAATCTGACGGCCCAACTGGTTACGGATGGGATCAAGGACACGCGCCTGCCGGACTGGATTTCCACTTCTCTGAGCTACCGCGGCCTGCTTCCCAAAATCGAGCGTGAGCTTTTTCTCGACCACAATCCGACCAGTGTTGTGGACTTGCGTGGCCCACGTCCCTGGGTGCAGGTGCAATTGGGAGGAGGATCGAGCGTTCCTGAGATCGACCGAATTGACGTACTCTTTCTCGCGCCCGGCGAGATGCAACCGGAAAACCTGAGTGTATCCGTTTTGGTCTCCGACGACGGGCGGAAGTGGAAGGAATCAGGTAAGGTGACAAATCCCAAGCGGGAATCCCTCGCCGGCTACCCGATGGGTTTTGCTCGATCCGAGCAATTGTTCCAGCCTTCCATCCCGCTCCAGGCGCCTTCTCAGAGCCGCTTTTATCGCATCGAGTTCGAAGCTGTGAATGTTCCACCGATGGCGTTCTTTATGGCCTGGCAAGTGGGGCAACTGGCATTCTACAACCAGAGCCAGAGAGTGGAAGTCGGCGGGCCCTACAGGTTCACCAGCGCCTGGATGAGCGCCGGCCTGGGTGAGGAGTGGGTCTACGTCGATTTAGGGGCCCGCTGCGAGTTCGATCGTGTGACGCTTTACTGGATCGCGCCTGCCGCGGAGGGCTCCCTTCAGGTCTCCGATGACGCGCAGAGCTGGCGGGACATTCAACCGCTGCCAGGCGGCGTTGCAAATACTGAAGAACTCAGGCTGGCGCAGCCCGTGCAGGGGAGGTACGTGCGCGTTTTGATGACGCGGCCAACTTCAGCAGATGGCTACATGCTGAGTGAGATTGAGGTCTACGGACGCGGCGGCTTGGCGCCGCAGCCGAAGCCCGCGCCCGCAGCTTTGCCTGACGGCCGGCTTGACCTGGTGGGAGGCGCATGGCGCTTGCAACGCGATTCGCTTGTGCACGCCGACGGCGCCACCATCTCGAGAGCGGGATTTGCGGATCAGGACTGGATTATCGCCACCGTGCCGGGCACGGTGCTCACATCCTATTTGAATATTGGGGCAATTCCCGATCCGAATTACGGCGAAAATCAGTTGCATATTTCCGACTCCTTTTTCTACGCGGATTTCTGGTATCGGAATGAGTTCATGGCGCCCGAGCCCTCTCCAGGCAAGCGTGTCTGGCTGAATTTCGATGGGATTAATTGGAATGCGGACGTTTTTCTGAATGGCGAGAAGCTCGGCCGCATCGAAGGCGGTTTCATACGGGGGCGCTTCGACGTTACCGCCCGCTTGCTTCCCGGCCGCAAAAATGCCCTGGCGGTTACCATCGAGAAGAATGACACTCCGGGAAGCGTCAAGCAGAAGACGTTTGAGAGTCCGGGGAAGAATGGGGGAGCGCTCGGACTTGATAACCCCACCTATCACGCTTCGATTGGTTGGGACTGGATTCCTACCATTCGGGGCCGCAACACGGGCCTGTGGGGCGGCGTTTACCTGACTCTAAGCGGGCCGGTTACGATCGAGGATCCGTTCGTGAAAACCCTTCTGCCGCCGCTCGCTGGCGCGGGAGCGTCTCACTCCGGCGAGCAAGAGCGTGGGCAGGACGCCGGCGCGACAGCGGGCGAGACTCCTGCAGCAGGCCTGGACACCACGCGGGCCGAGGTGAGCATCGAGGTCAAATTAGTGAATCAAACTCCCCGGCCCGTCACGGGAACCTTGCGCGGAAGCTTGGGTGAATTGCATTTTGAACAACGGGTCAGCGTCGAGGGCTCCGCGACGAAGCTGGTGAAGTTCGATCCCTCGAACACGCCAGGCCTGCGGCTGGAGAATCCGAAGCTCTGGTGGCCTGCCGGGTACGGCGAGCCGCACCTCTATCCGGTGGAACTGAGCTTCCAGACTCGGGACAAGAAAGCGTCAGACACTCGTGCCTTCCAGGTTGGCTTGCGGCAAATGTCTTACAGCGAGGAGGGCGGCGCACTGCGGATTTGGATCAACGGCAGGCGGTTTGTGGCGCGGGGAGGCAACTGGGGTTTCGGCGAATCCATGCTGCGTTATCGCCGCCGCGAATATGACGCTGCGGTGCGTTATCACCGCGCGATGAACTTCACCATGATTCGCAACTGGGTGGGGCAAGTCGGCGATGAAGAGTTCTTCGCCGCTTGCGACCGGCACGGCGTTATGGTCTGGCAAGAGTTCTGGCTCGCCAACCCTTGGGACGGGCCCGACCCGAAGGATGACGATCTTTTCATGCGCAATGCTCTGGATTCGGTTCTGCGGTTTCGAAACCATCCCTCGATTGCCCTTTACTGCGGCCGCAACGAGGGCAATCCGCCCAAGCCGCTCGATGACGGCATCCGAAAGGTCCTGGCCGAAAACCATCCGGACGTCCACTACATCTCCAACTCGGCATTTGGTGTGGTGGGCGGAGGCGGGCCTTATATGTCCATGCCTCTCAGCTTCTACTTCACCGGCGGCGCCCACGCGAAACTGCACAGCGAAATGGGTATGCCGAACGTGCCGCCGGTGGAAAGCGTGCGCGCGATGATGCCCGAATCAGCCCAGTGGCCGCAGGGACTGGATTGGGGTCTGCACGATTTCTGCCTGACTGGCGCGCAAGGCGGCGCGGGTTTCAGGAACATGATCGAGTTCGACTACGGCGGGGCCGAGGACCTGGAAGAATGGGTCGCGCTCGCCCAATTCCTCAACTACGATGGCTATCGCGCCATGTTCGAGGGGCAGGGCAATTACCGCATGGGGCTGCTGCTTTGGATGAGCCACCCTTGCTGGCCCTCGTTCGTTTGGCAGACCTATGATTACTACTTTGAACCCACGGCGGCCTATTTCGGGTGCAAGAAGGGCTGCGAACCCCTCCACATTCAGTGGAACCCGGTTAGCGAGAGCATCGAAGTCGTAAACAATAGCGGCGGAAACGTCCAAGGCCTGACCGCTGCGGTCGAGATCCTGAACATGGACGGGACAAAGCAGTGGGAGAAGTCTGCCTCGCTCGACAGCAAAGAAGACAGCGCTAGCTCGTGCATCAAGATGGAATACCCCTCCGGGCTGACCCCGTTGCATTTTCTGCGACTCTCGCTGACACGCGGAGCCGAGACGGTCTCCACAAACTTCTATCTGCGGGGTCCCACGGAAGGCAATTATCGCGCCATTCGACAGTTGCCCAGGGTCAGGGTCGAAGCAACGACGCGAGTGGCGCGGCAAGGGACTCGTTGGCAGTTAACGACTGAACTGCACAATTCCTCCGACCAACCGGCATTAATGGTCCGCGTAAAGGCCGTGCGCGAAAAGAGCGGAGACCGTATCCTGCCTGCGATCTACAGTGACAACTATGTTGCCTTGATGCCGGGCGAGCGGCGGACGATTCAAACGGAGCTCGAGCACGCGGACACGCGCGGCGAGACGCCTCGGATCGTGGTGGAGGGGTTCAACGTTAGGTTTACATCTCACCGTCGAATGACTTAAGCAGTTCCTCTTCCGGCTCGATGTGCACCAGCACTTTGGCGACGCGATCGACCTCCGCGCGAACGCGATCTTCCACCTCGTGCGAGATTGTGTGGCCTGCCCGAACACTAAGATTTCCTCCTACAACCACATGCAGTTCGACGTAATACCGGAATCCAACTTTGCGCACAAAGCACTTATCGAGCCCTATGACACCCGGAACCGCGGTTGCCGCCCGGCGCACATGATGTTCAATATCAGGTGGAGGGGCTGTGTCCAGAAGCTCTTCCAAGGGAAGCCGGAGCTGACGCCAGGCATTGAAGAGGATCACGGACGAAGCGCAGAGAGCGGCCCAATCGTCTGCCGTGGCATTCTTTGTCCAAAGCGCGACGGAGATTCCGACAAAGGCGAATGCGGAAGTAATGGCATCGCTGACGTGGTGAAAGGCGTCTCCCTGAACCGCTGTACTTTGAATCGCTTCGGCCACGGATGAGACAAAGCGTGAAAGCAGTACCTTCACTACAACTACACCCAGCAGAACCCAGAGAGTGTAAGGCCTGGGAAGAGGGTGAGGGGTGCGAATCCGAAAAATGCTTTCGATCGCGATCGCGACGCCGGCTACCGCCAAGGCCAGACTGACAACCACCGCCGCGATGGGTTCGGCTTTGCCATGCCCATAGGGGTGATCTTTGTCCGGAGGTTTGATGGCAACACGGAGGCCGTAGTAAACCGCTGCCGAACTGAACACGTCCGCGAGTGATTCGATTCCGTCGGCCACAAGAACAAAGGAATGTCCGATGAAGCCAGCCAGGCATTTGCACATCGCCAGAACGAAGTTCGATACAATGCTGACGAGCGACGACTTCAGCCCGCGTTGCACCTGATGTTCGGCCTCAAAGACATCAACCATGGCGTGGCTTCACAATACGAATCGAGCCCCACGAATCCTTCTTCGATCTTATTACCAATGAACGGTAATCACAAATAGGGCAGGAGCCTGGTAGGGGTGTCATTTGAATGATCCGTGCGTCCCCGGATACACGTCATTCCCGCAAAGGCGGGAATCCACCTCGCAAACCTTCGGAACTGGGCGCCTTACGTACTGGATTCCCGCCTTTGCGGGAATGACGTGTGGCCGGTTGGGGCTGAATCGTGCAAATAGCGCCACTACCAGGGGCCCGGATGCCGGCAGGTCGCGACGGAACCGCAGACAGATCGGGCCAGCGGTCCCCAGAAGAGGTGAAAAGCCAAAGACCTTCGAGAGCAGGTTTGCGCCACCCACGTCCTCATGCGGCAGAGGACTTCGAAAATGACTTACTCGTGTGGTTTAGGATCCTCTGTGCATCGACGACGGCCAGGGCGGCCACATCGACGATTTCTTCCACGGTCGAGCCGCGTTGCAGCACATGGACCGGTTTTGAGAGTCCCATCAGGACGGGGCCGAGAGCCTCCGCGCTCCCGATGCGCAGCATGAGCTTGTAGGCGACGTTGCCCGCTTCCAGGCTGGGGAAGACCAGTACGTTGGCCCGCTGACGTAGGGTCGAGAAGGGGTACTCGGCGAGCAGCTCGGGGACCACGGCGGTGTCCGCCATCATCTCGCCGTCGACCATTAACTTAGGATTCCGCTGCTTGACGAGTTCGGTGGCCCGGCGCACCTTTTCGGTCAACGGATGCTGCGTGCTGCCGAAGTTGGAAAACGACAGCATAGCCACCCGCGGCTCGATGCCGAAACTTTCGGCCACTTCCGCCGAAAGCAGCGCGATCTCCGCCAAGTCCTCCGAGTTGGGCTCGATGTTGACAGTGGTATCAGCGAAGAGAAAGACGTCTCTCTTGGTGGCGATAACATAGAGGCCGGAGACCTTATGAACGTCGGGGCGCATAGCGACGATTTGAAGCGCGGGGCGGATGGTGTCCGGGTAGTGTTGAGAAACGCCCGCCACAAAGCCGTCCGCGTCGCCCATGTGGACCATCATGGCGCCAAAGTAGTTGCTGTTGCTCATCAACTCGCGCGCCTCGTTGCGCGTGACGCCGCGACGCTGCCGCAGCCGGTAAAGCTCTTCGGCGTAAGCCTCGAGCCTGGGCGAGTGGGCCGGCTCGATGATCTCAGACTCGACCTTGCACAGATCCAACTCGTGAGCCTTTTGCATGATGACCGCGGGCCGGCCCAACAGCACGGGATGCGCGATCTTCAGGTTGCTAAGCTGGCAACTGGCGCGGATGATCTTCTCATGCTCTCCTTCGGAAAATACGATGCGCTTGGGATCAGCCTTCGCCCGCTGGCGCACGCTGAACATGACCTCTTGAGTGCGCCCCAGTCGGCGCGAGAGCTGGTCGCGGTACTCTTCAACGTCGACTTTCACCTGCGCCACTCCAGTCTCGATCGCAGCTTGCGCAACTGCGGAGGCCTCAAACAAGAGCACGCGCGGGTCGAAAGGCTTGGGAATGATGTAATCCCTCCCGAAGTGCAAATGCCGGACTCCGTAAGCGCGCAGCACCATGTCGGGAACATCTTCCTTCGCCAGAGCCGCCAGGGCACGCGTCGCCGCAACCTTCATTTCCTCGTTGATGGCGCGGGCCCGAACATCCAAGGCGCCGCGGAAGATAAAGGGGAAACCCAGAACGTTGTTGACTTGATTGGGATAGTCGGACCGCCCCGTGGCCATGATAACGTCCGGCCTTGCCGCCTTCGCAGCCTCATAACTGATCTCCGGCACCGGGTTGGCCATGGCAAAAATGATCGGCTGGTCAGCCATCGAGCGTACCATTTCCGGAGTCACAAGATTAGGGCCGGAGAGCCCTGTGAAAACATCCGCTCCCTTCATGGCCTCGGCCAGGGTCCTTGCCGTGGTTCTGGCGGCGAAGCGGGCCTTGTACGGGTTCATGCCTTCGGTGCGCCCTTCGTAGACCACACCTTTCGTGTCACAGAGGATAATGTTCTCCCGCTTCATCCCCAGCCGAACATAGTGCTCGGCGCAAGCGATTCCTGCCGCTCCTGCGCCGTTGATTACGACCTTGATCTTCTCGATGTCTTTCTCCACAATCTCGACCGCGTTCAGTAGGGCCGCCCCGGAGATTATTGCGGTCCCGTGCTGGTCGTCATGGAAGACCGGAATCGACATAGTGCGACGCAGTGTTTCCTCAATGTGGAAGCACTCCGGCGCTTTGATGTCTTCGAGGTTAATTCCCCCGACTGTGGGCTCGAGTAGCTGACAGAACCGGATGACATCCTCGGGGTCCTCCGAGCCCACTTCAAGGTCAAAGACGTCGATATCCGCGAAGCGCTTGAAGAGTACGCCCTTGCCTTCCATAACCGGCTTTCCCGCCAGGGCGCCGATATTCCCCAGGCCCAGCACCGCCGTGCCGTTCGACACCACGGCGACGAGGTTTCCCTTAGCTGTGTACTCGAATGCCAGCTCCGGATTTTTCTTGATTTCGAGGCACGGTTCGGCCACCCCCGGCGTATAGGCGAGGCTCAAATCCCACTGGGTCGCGCAAGGCTTCGTCGATGTGACCTCAATCTTCCCTTTCCGGCCTTGGCTGTGATAATTCAAAGCATCCTGTTTGCGAATCTCCACGATGACCCTCCTGTGCTGCGCGCTTACGGAACGACCTTCCCCAGCGCTGCCGTTTTATTTGTCCTGATAAACGTTGACGAGCTGTAATCGCGTCGCATCCAGGGCTCGCTCGACAACCGGCGCCCACCTTTTAAGGAGATGGAAACCGAGATCGTGATCTTCTTCAGCTTTGCCTCGCAGGCATTGCCCGTCCATCGCAAAGGCGCGTGTCGGCTCCAAGCTGCGCGCCGTAAACCGATAGCGATGAGGTGGGAACAGCCATGACCACCCCAAAATCTCGCCTTCTCCGACGGTCAGGACGGTGACCGGACCACGCCGCTCGGAGATCATCTGCAGCGCCACCTTCCCCTGCCGGATCAGATAGAAATTGTTGGCTGTTTCGCCCTCCCGGAAAATGACCTGTCCCGGCTCAAACCGTACGTTGGCGGCACAACCAACTATGAGCTCGAGATGTTGTCCCGGAAAGTCGTTGAAAAACGGATGCTCCTTCAAGATCTGTTCTAGTGTATCCACTGTTTTCTCTCCCCCCTGTTTTCGCAACTCTTCCGCTGCATGGGCTTTCAAGACTTGCGACAGCCAGGCAGCTAATTTGAACTAAGATTCTCTGAAAGGGTTGCGGGTTCTCCGATCCTGTAGCAGTGCAACGTGACGGCTTCGGCAGTTTCAGCATCCACCGAGCGCGCGGGTGTAAGGATACCGTGAATTCCGGCCGTAGGGAAGCTCAAAAAATAGCTGAGGTTCGTGGATAACCACCTGATGAACGTCGCGGTAGCGGCGCCCTCTGAGCGCCGCAATTTCTCTAGAAACCGGGGGTGGCGGTCAGAGACGCTCGAGCAGCGACGCGACGTTGACAAGTTCATGGGCTGAGATGTTATCATCGCCTGAGATACGTATCGGCCCAGGGTTAAGGAGTGTTGCCATGGAAACTATCGAGAATGTCCTTACCGCGCACCCATTCTTCACTGACTTCCCGGCGCATTACCTCGAGCTGGTCGTCGGCTGCGCTTCGAATGTGAGCTTTGGGGCGGGAGAATTCATTTTTCACGAGGGCGAAGATGCCCGCAGGTTCTACCTCATCCGTGAGGGGCGGGTTGAGTTGCACATAGCCTCCGAACGCCGAGGCCCTCTCAGCATCGTAACCCTCCGAGAAGGCGACATTCTGGGTTGGTCATGGCTGTTCCCCCCTTATCGATGGAGGTTCTCGGCTCGAACGCTCGATCCTACCCGTGCTTTCGCTATGGATGGTCAATGCCTTCGCGAGAAAGCTGAGCACGACCATGATCTGGGCTATGAGCTTTTGAAGCGATTCTCGCGGGTCTCGGAAAGCCGCCTGGAGACGATGCGCAAGCAGCTTGTCAGTGTGTATCATAATACCTAGAAAGCAGTAGTGCCTTCTACTTTCTGCCTTCTGAAATCTGCTGCGCAATCTCTTTCACTTTCCGCGCCAGGCTCGGGAGGTTGGCGATCTGGGCGTGCATCTTCTTGAGCTCGTCCAAGGGACGGGCGGGGGTGCCCCAAACCTTAGTTCCCTTGCGAATCGTCCTGAAGATTCCCGCTTGACCACCGATCATCGCTCCCTCTTCGATGCGAATGTGGTCCGCAACACCCACCTGGCCGCCCATGACCACGTAGTCTCCGATCTCTGTACTGCCGGAGATGCCCGTCTGCGCAGCAATCACGCAGTGGCGTCCCACCTTCACGTTGTGCGCAATTTGAACTAAGTTGTCGATCTTGCTCCCCTCGCCGATCACCGTTACGCCCAACGAGCCGCGGTCCAGCGTGCTATTGCTGCCTATTTCCACGTCATCTTCAATGATCACGCCGCCCTGTTGGGGAAATTTCTCATAATGTCCTTCGGCGAAGACATAACCGAACCCGTCCGAGCCAACCACAACCCCGGAATGAAGGATAACGCGGTTGCCGATCTTCGCCCCAGGATAAACGCTCACCCGCGGATGCAAGACACATTGCGAACCTATTTGAGTTCCTTCACCCAAGAAGACTCCCGCTCCGAGGTATGTGCCGCTCTCCACCTTTGCCCCTGACTCGATCACCACGTAAGGACAAACCACCACGTCCGCTGCTAAGCGAGCGTCCGGAGCAATCACCGCCGAGGCATGCACGCCCGGCGATAGTTTGCGGGGCGGACAAAGGACTTGGGCGGCGCGGACGAAAGCCAGCTTGGGATTCGCGACCCCAATGGTCGTTCGGCTAGGCAAATTGCAATCCTCCGGCGCCAGGATGCACTCCGCCTGGGAAGCTGCTGCCAGGGCAAGGGACTTGGCGGTTTCGGCGTAGGCCAACTCTCCCGGTCCGGCAGTTTCGAGCGCCGAGACGGTGCGGACCTCTCGATCTTCGTCTCCGCGCAATGTTCCTCCGAGGAACTTGGCAAGCTCAGAAGTCTTCATAATTCGCCTCGTTTGAAGACGCTATCAGCCGTAATCTGTCAGCTCTCAGCCTTCTGTTGGGAGGGAGAAAGCGAGGCACCCCAGCGTAGAAGATTTTGAACTCAGAAGCCGCAACTGCTGCACCTTCCCCTTCCCTACGCGGGGTAAAGCGGCGCACCGCCCGGCGGGCGTGTTTTCCATCGCCGGTGAACCCAAAGCCAGTGATCCGGGAAACGGCGGATGTAATCTTCGAGCAGGCGGGTGAAGTTCGCTGTATTGATCTGGATTTCCTCTTCCGGATTCTGGCAGTTGATCCATTCGACGGGGTCAAATCGCAGC
>Ga0326728_10009667_pt1 | contig 23064 bp, 19 predicted proteins | sample MB3enrmetagenome_FD_207602 | JGI IMG/M metagenome (GOLD analysis project Ga0326728, IMG submission 207602) | Lab enriched peat soil microbial communities from McLean, Ithaca, NY, United States - MB31MN | ecosystem: Environmental > Terrestrial > Soil > Wetlands > Peat | place: USA: New York... | reverse complement strand
TTGGGAAACCGCGTGTACTTGGCGGGCACGAGGACGATGTTCGAACGCTGCTGGTCGATGGGCTCATCCATGTAGCCAGCCGTGGGGAGGATGTCAGCTGCAAGATTCATCTGGCGGATGATCTCGGCGCGCGGGAGCTGGTAAGATTTCGACAGGATCTTCACGCGCTCCTCGAGCTTTTCCCGGGAGATGTTCTCCAGGTTGTCGAGAATCTTCTGAGCAAAAGCCATCCCCCCGGGGCAAGGGAGGATGCCAATCTGAGCTATGTCAGCCATGTGCGGGAATGGACATGGGGGAAGAAGCGGAAAAGTAGGCGACTGTCCTGGCTATGCCGCCATCCAGGTCGCAGCCCGGCTTCCAGCCCAGGACTTTCGCAGCCTTTGAAATGTCCAGGCAGCTCTTGCGAATGTCCCCCGGCCGAGGACCTGCCCGAGTGTATTTCAACTCCTTTCCCATGATTGAGCACAGGGAGGCGAGCAACTCCCGAGTCTTGACTGGCCTGCCGGTCCCTATGTTGATCGCCTGGCCTTCCCCTTTGTCCAGGGCCAGGATGTTCGCTTTCGCGCAATCCTCGACAAATACGTAATCGCGCGACATCCCCTCTGGGTCTTCGGGGAACGCGTTTATGGTCGGGATTTCTCCCTTCAGTATCTTTGATATGAATATTGCAACTACACCCGCTTCTCCCGTGGGATTCTGACGGGGCCCGTAGACGTTGGCGTAACGCAACGCCGTCCAAGGAAGCTTGTACTGATGCCCGTAGAACCGGAGGTAATTCTCCCCCAGGAGCTTGTGAATTGCATAGGGAGACTCAGGAGCCGGGGGATGGTCCTCCGGAATCCTATCCAGGTCCGATTCGCCATAAATGGCGCCCCCTGACGAAATGAATATGAACTTGCGAACATTCGCTTTGCGGCTATTTTCCAGCACGTTCAAGAGCCCGAGGCTGTTGATCTTGGCGTCCAGGACGGGGTCGCGAGCGGACAAGGTCACACTCATTTGCGCGGCGTGATGATCCACGACATCCGGCTTTTCAGTCTGGAAGACTTTCTCCAAAAGGGGAGAAGCGATATCCATGAGGTAAAATGGCACTCCCTTGGGCAGGTTGGCGGAGCTTCCCGTGGAAAGGTCATCCACGATGACGACGGAATGGCCCGCTTTCAGGCACGCATCAGCGACATGAGAGCCAATGAAGCCAGCTCCACCCGTTATCATGATTTTCATGCTGAGACTGTAGCATCGTCGCGGAAAGGGGGTCAAGGAGAGCGTGATTTAGAGGCCCGCTCGAGCCTGGAATGCGCCCTGTCGCGGCTCCTTCTGGGCACGGTTTTCGTTGAAGCTTTCACCCGCCGGCTGCCGAAGATTGTAGAGGATGAGGAAATCACTGTTCCTCCTATTGTTGTCGGCGGCATCAGCCTGTTTCGCCCAGGTCACGTTCTCGGGGCTCGACCTGTCCGCGAAAGACAAGCTCCTTTTTGCCGCCTCCGCCCTCTATCCCGATTACGGAACGTTCGACACTCTTTTCCTGACTGATGCCCGCACAAAAAAAATGCGCGAGCTGACATGGTTCCCCGAGGAGGTCCTTCTTCTGCAGGACAAGGACGTGCTGCAAATCCAGAACCGCTTCGGCGTTTTCCGCTCGGAACCAGGATTTACGAATATCGCGCCGCTGTCGATTTTTCCCTCCTTTGTAGGGGGCAGCCAGATCCAATCCGGCAGGATAGCCCCTATGCAGACTTCTCCGGATGGCAGATACCTCCTTTTCACACGCCCAACCTCCACGGCGTACGGGGACCTGACGCTCATCGAAGTATCGACTGGTGCCCAGAACGTCGTTTCCTCACACGTGGAGCTTGCCCTGGAGGCGCTTCCCGCGCTCTGGTCGCCGGACTCGCGCTTCATCGTCTACAGCAAGGGAGCCGGCCTGTACTATTTCTCTCTGTCCCAGATGCGTGACGGCCGCGTGCTGACGGAGTCCCTACGCCGCATCGGGGACGGCACTACCGCCAATGTTGCCTGGAGCAGGGACCGAAGCCTGATCTATGTCTCTGGCCTCATCGTTTATGCCATCGATCCAAGCGAGCTCTTCACCCGGGCGCTATACACCGGGGTCCTCAGCATCGGAAAAGTCGAGGGGAAGATTCCCTTCGATTTCGATTCGAACTTCGACTCCTTCTGGGTGTCGCCTGACGGAAAGAACCTTCTCCTGGATAAGGGAGGGCGGAACCTTTTCCTGTACTACCTCTCCGCGGATGACTTTCATGCTAACGGTACGCCACTTAACCTTCCGTACCTTTATCTGCCCCGCGACACAATGGTGCGCAAAGTCATCTGGTCCACGGACAATATCGTGACGTTGCTCTGCGAGACGCGGTCCAACGGCGTGCGGGGCACCACGGTGTTCCGCCTTTCCCCTGACGCCGACGGCCACTACGGCAGCTTTGTACAGGCCGCTGATACCGGGGTGCTGGACATCAACCTCTCGCCGGATGAGAACCTCGCCGCAATCACGGAGGCGGACGCCGTCTCGTGGCGGGACTACGCCACCTGGAAAGAGATGGGGAGGGCGGCGCATCCGACGCCGTTACACGTCCTGTGGCTGGGCGGGGACCAGCTGCTCACCGCCGGCGCGTACTACATCGAGCGGCTTTCCCTGGACACAGGAACCTCGACCCTCATCGCGCTGTCCCAACCGGGTCAGTACGGTTTCTCGCTTGACACCGACCAGGTGGAGACCTCTGTGAAAGGGAGGACGCTCGCCTTGGATGAGTTGAGCGGCTCGTGGACTCCGACAGTGTCGTTCCAGGTACGCACGCCGCCGGAATCCGCGTCGGAAGACCTCCGCGTTTACCGCGAGGATTCAACGCGCGGCAGCTACACGAACCTTGTCATGGTCCGCGACGCCAAGGGGTACGGGACCACGCCGTTGTTTCCCCCGGAAACTACCGTATACGAACCGTTCCCGACCGCCAATGAACCGGTGAGCTTCACGAACTTCACGCACGGCTCGCGTATCCACAGGCGGGAAGTAAGCCTCGTATTCAATGCCGTGGATTCCGCGGAAGGCCTAACGGGGATCCTCAACACTCTGTCCTCCTACCGTATCCGGGCGACGTTTTTTGTGAACGGCGAGTTCACTCGGCGTTACCCAGACGCCGTGCGAGAGATTGCGCAGTCCGGCCACGAGGTGGGGTCGCTGTTCTCCACATACTTCACAATGACCGATTCCCACTTCGGGGTGGACCGGGACTTTATCAAGGCGGGCCTGGCTCGCAATGAGGACGACTACTTCGCCGCTACCGGTCGCGAGCTTTCGCTGCTGTGGCACGCGCCGTACTACATCGTCAGCTCGGCGATAATTGCCGCGGCGGCGGAGATGAACTATACGTACGTAGGTCGGGACCTCGACACCTACGACTGGGTCGCGGCCACGGATTTCAACAGGGAGCGGGGTATTTTCTTTCCCGCGGCTCAACTCGTCGAGCGGATCATCGCACAGACAAAACCGGGCTCGATCATCCCCATACAGCTGGGAATGGTCGGCGGCCCGAGGGACGACTATCTCTTCCAGAAGCTTGACCTCATCATAAACGAGCTCAGCCTTCTCGGGTACCAGATTGTTCCGGTCTCCACGCTCATGGAGCACGCAAGGTAGACATGCCGGAAGGGGGAATGCGGTGAACGCCAACGATCCAGTGCATGCGTACAAAGAAACTCAGATCAAGACGGCGAATCAAATCAGGCTGATCGTCATGCTGTATGACGGGGCCATACGCCACTTGAACCTCGCCATGGACTCTTTTTCCGAGGGCCATCGTCGCTATGACGTGATCAACAACCATATCATTGCCGCGCAGGACATCCTTTCCGAGCTGACCGCTTCCCTGGACTTCGAAAAAGGGGGAGGGCTCGCGAAAAACCTGTTCAGCCTCTATAGCTTCATGAACCGGCAACTCATGGAAGCGAACATGAAGAAGGAGCCCAGCCCGCTCTCTATGGTCAAGAAGCACCTCAGCGAGCTTCGGGAGGCGTGGGAGGAGATATCCTCCCGCAAAGGCCTGGAGGAGAATGGCGGGGCCGTTTCCGGTGTGAATATCGCGGGATGAGGAGGTGCACTGTGATGAATGAGACGAACGGAGGCCCAACGAACCAGACGAACGCGTTCGCTGCAAATGCGCCCGAAACAACGGAACAGAAAGTGGCGCTTCTGAAGCGTCTGCGGGAAATGCTGCAGCGCCAAAGGGAGAAGTTCCAGGGCTACCTTGTCCTGCTCGAACAGGAGGAATCCTCCATCAATCGTGGGGACGCCGACACGCTCCTTGCCCAGGTGGAAATGGAGAAGTCGATCATCGCCGACATTTTCTCACTCAAGAAGGTCATCGAGCCGCTAGAGACCTTGTACCAGTCCGCATATCCCCAGACGGAGCAGACCGTGCCCCGCCTCAAGGCGACGCTCGAGAAGATGAGCGAGCAAGTGATAGCCCACAACGCGAAGAACAGGGCGCTCCTGCGAGCGAGGATGGACGAGCTGCGCCTGGAGATCGCCTCCCTGCGGGCATGGCCGCGGTCCACATCCAGTTTCTCACCGGTTGCACCAGGGCTGGTCGACATCACTACATGAGCGATGAGCTGTGCCTGATAGACGGCTACAGCGTCATCTATCGAGGGTACTTCGCGTTTCTGAACAGGCCGCTCCTGAACTCCGAAGGGAAGAACACTTCCTCGGTGTTCGTATTCTTCCGCACGCTCATTCAGATCGTGCGGGACTTCGCGCCCGGACATATCGTTGTGGCCATGGACTCCCGGGTTCCGACGTTCCGCCATGAGAGATTCACGCAATACAAGGCCAACCGGGACAAGGCCCCATCAGACCTGCACGCCCAGGTGCCGGTAATCGAGGAGATCCTTGCAGCGCTTGGCGTTCCGTGCCTGCGCGCGGACGGTTTCGAGGCCGACGACGTCATTGCCACTCTCGCCGAGGCGTGCAGGAAATCCGGCAGGCCCTGTTGGATTTTCTCCGGCGACAAGGACATACTCCAAGTGATTGGCGGCAACGTCCGCCTGCTGGCGCAGGAGAAAGGCGCCTCAAACATTATCGAGTACTCCCGGGAGAAAGTCTTCGAGTCCCGTGGCGTGTACCCGGAACAGATCGTCGATTATCTTGCCCTGACAGGCGATTCATCAGACAACGTCCCGGGAGTCCCGGGGGTCGGTGAAAAGACGGCGCTGAAGCTCCTCGCAAGCTACAAGTCCGTAGACGGCATTTTTCAAAGTCTCAATTCGATCACGCCGGAGTCCCTTCGAAAGAAGCTTGACTCGGGAAAAGAGTCAGCTCTCCTTTCGCGGGAGCTCGTCACCCTTCGCCGCGACGTGCCCGGGGTTCCGCAGCCTGAGACGCTGCCGCCGGTGGCCTTGAACATAACCGCAGCCACCCCGCTTCTCGAACGCCAGGGGATGAAAACCATCGTGGCCGATCTTCACAAGCTCTCCGGGAAACCCGCGGAGCCTGCAACAACCACGCGCATTCCGATACCGCCATCGGCGGCGACGCCACCGGCGCCGTCCCTGGCCAGCCCGAAAGGCGCCGCCCCCGGAATACACTTGACCGTCACAACGTTGTCGGAGCTCGAAGCGTGGGTCGCCCTGGCAAAGGCTGCCGGTGTGTACGCTTTCGACGTGGAGACTGATGGCAGGGATGAGATGCGCGCTGTCGTCCTCGGTTTCTCAATGTCCGTGGAGGAAGGGAAAGCGTGCTATGTTCCCCTGAGAGCTAGGGATACCGCTTGCATCCCGGAGGACGAGGCCCGCCGCTGCATTGCCGGGCTCCTGGAGGACCCGAAGGTCCGGCTCGTGGGCCACAACGCGAAGTACGACTACAAGGTGATGCGCCGCTGGGGCGTGTCTCCGGCGAACGTCTCTTTCGATACGATGGTAGCGGCCTGGATGCTGGACAGCGAGCAGGGAAGCTACGGTCTGGACAGGCTGGCGGAGTTGAGGTTTGGCTATCGGCCCCTTCCCTATGAGGAGCTGGTCAGCAAGGACCAGACCCTCGAAGATATTCCCATTCAAAAGGTCACGGACTATTCGGGGGAAGACGCAGACCTCACACTCCGGCTCTTTAGCCTCCTCGCCCCCGAATTGAAATCCGCGGGGCTTTCGTCGCTTTTCACGATGGTGGAAATGCCCCTGCTTGTGGTGCTCGCGGAAATGGAGCTCACCGGGATCAGGGTGCTCGCCACCGAACTCGCGTCGTACAGCCAGGAAATGGAAAAAGACCTTGCGGCGCTGGAAGCGGAGATCTATCATCTGTGCGGCAGGAAGTTTAACATCAGCTCCACCAAGCAGCTCCAGGAAGTGCTTTTCACTTGGCGGAAGCTCACCCCGGTGAAAAAGACGAAGACCGGCTTTTCCACCGATGAGGACGTGCTCGAAATCCTCGCGTCCCAGGACCCTGTGCCGGAGAAAATCCTTGCCCATCGCAAGCTCACGAAGCTGAAGTCCACCTACGTTGATGCGCTGCCGCAGCAGATCAACGAGGTCACGGGGCGTCTTCACACTCATTACGTCCAAACAGGCGCTGCCACGGGCCGCCTGGCCAGCAAAGACCCGAATCTCCAGAACATTCCCATTCGGGAGCAGGAGGGAAGGCGCATTCGAAGCGCGTTTGTCCCCGCTCCCGGAATGCGCTTTGTCAGCGCCGACTATTCGCAGATCGAGCTGGCAATCCTGGCCTACCTCTCCCAGGACCCGGTCCTCCTGCAAGCCTTCCGCGAGAGGAGAGATATCCATCGGCAGACCGCCTCGCTCATCTTCGGGGTTTCCGAAAGCGAGGTCAGCCCTGAGCAGCGCGCCGTGGGGAAGACCATCAACTTCGGCGTGGTGTATGGCATGTCGGCGTATGGGCTGTCACAGAGACTCAAGATTGCAAAGGCGGATGCGGACAAGTTTATCAAGACGTACTTCCAGCGATACGAGGGCGTGGACCGCTTCCTGAAGGAGACGATCAAGGGGGCGGAACAGAACGGATTCGTCACAACGCTCATGGGACGCCGGCGTAGGATCATCGCCATCCGCAGCCCGAACAGGACCGAAAAGGCGGGGGCGGAGAGGGTGGCCGTGAACTCCCCCATTCAGGGGACAGCCGCCGATATCGTGAAGCTTGCTATGGTGAAGCTTTCCGCCCGACTACGCGCGGAGCGTCTCGGCGCCCGTATCTTGCTGCAAGTCCATGACGAGATCATCCTCGAGTCTCCGGCGGATGAGTGTGAGAAGGTGCTGCGCCTCGCCGAGGACGTTATGGAGCACGTCATGGACCAAGACATCCCGCTCAAGGTTCATTGCGAGATCGGCGACAGCTGGGGCGCATTTCACTAACGCCGCCCCCCGGAGCGCCTCGCCCCTGCGCGGATAACAGCGATAGGGGTCTACTCGATCGGTGCCCAGGCTTTCCTGTTGATCTCCGTTTCCTCCCGGGCCTCAACGCCTTCCTCGAAGACCGAGAAGGCGAGCAGGAACTCCGACAAGCCCTTCTTCGTCGGCTGCCCTCGGGCGGCGAGGAGCGCCTGCTCCGAGAGGTCCAGGTCGAATCCGTGGAAATACCTGTAGACGATCTGGTAGGACAGCGGGACGGAGTAGCTATAGATACTCGTATCGTTCAGGTGCTGCGCAACTACGATGTTCGTGGGGATGAGGGCCGCGTACGTGCACGGGGTCATAGGGATGCCCCCCCGCCAGGGGCTGTACTCCATCGGAGGGAACTGGACAGAGCGGTTTGTGGAGTACGAGGTAATATCCTCATAGTCGAGAAAGAGCACCTGGGAGAACGGGGACGATCGGAACAGCTTCTTGAGCTCCGGCAGGCGGTATGCATCGAAGGTCCTTTTCCTTTCCTGCTTTATCTTCGTCTCGATGAACGCCGCGCCGTCAAGCGTGGAGCCATCCCGGTGGACAATCCGGACAAGGAGCGAGATATCGGCGTTTACGGTCTCCGGCTTTGCCCGCTGCCGGTGTGCCGACATGCGGATCGTGTATCCCTGGCGGAAGCCGCTCACCTCCGTGTCATCCAGCTCGGATGCAAGGGTTTTCAGAAGCGCGGCCGTGACAGTCTCTTCCATCCAATCCCCCGGATAGCTGCCGGGCACGCGTGCCTTGACGATACGCTCCACTTCGCCGATCAATCGCCAGTAGCTCAGCTTCTCCATGAGACTTCCGCGCCTCCTGTACTCAATTCTGGTGATTCTCCTGCCGTTATGCAAATGGGGGACCAGTGAAGGAAAATCGCAAGACTGTTGTCGGCCTGACGGGACGCTATTGCTCGGGGAAGGGCAGCGCGGCGCGCGTTTTTGTCTCCCTTGGGTTCGCCGTGGTTGACGCTGACGAGTTGAGCCACGATGTAATGGCGGAGAAGGCGAAGGAAGTCATTTCGGTCTTCGGACCCGCGACACGGGCAGGGGACGGAAGGGTGGACAGACGCACACTGGGCAGGATCGTTTTCAAAGACCCAGTTTCGCGGACCCGCTTGGAGGGCATTCTGTATCCTGCGATCACCGAGAGGATACTTCGCTTCATCGACGAAGCGAAGGGTGATGTCGTGATTAACGCGCCGCTTCTCCAGCGGGCGGGGCTGGAGAAGGTGTGCACGGCCGTGGTGTTCGTAAGGGCTCCCGCGCTGATGCGCCTTATTCGCGCCATGCGGCGGGACGCCCTCTCGCTTCGCGACGCCTGGGAGCGCATCAACGCGCAAAAGGACGTGCGCCCTCAATCTATTGGCGCCGGCGTCGATACTTATAGTGTGCTGAACTGCGGCAGCGTTCGTTCGTTAGAGCGCCGCGTAGCGCGGCTTGTCCGTCGCCTGAAGGTGTGAGGAATGGAAAAGCAGAGGATCTTCTGGGTCGTGCTCTCCGTGAGCGTGTTCGTGGTCATCGTCCTGATCGTGGGTGTGTACCTCCTTCGGCAGAAGCCGCTGGCAGTGTCCACCCCGCCGGGAGCCATCAACCCGATTACGGGTCCGGGTCCGCAGGTTTTCGAGTATTCGCAGCAGAAGCCCCAGGGCGAGACAGCTCCGGGCACGGATCAGAAACCCGGCGAGACGCAGACAATGCATTTCTACATCGGTGAGGGAGCCGAGAAACCCCAGACCAACATCCCGCAGGCGCCCATCGGGCAGCCTCAGATGCAGCCTTCGGCGCAACCCCAGGCCCCCATCACGCAGGCCCAGCCTCAGGCGCCGACCGCCCAAGCCCAACCCCAGGCACCCATCGCTCAAGCCCAGCCCCATGCGCCCGCTGTTCAGCCACCCGCTCCATCACAGCGCAATCGAGTGGTAGCGGTGCCCAAAAAAAATACTGAGCTGGCGAAGGTCACGGTCGTCAAGCCACGGGAGCAGTCGGCCCGGGCAGTCGATTACTGGATCCAGGCGGGTTCGTATAGGAGTCAGTCCAAGGCGGAAGAGTTGATTGCAACGCTGGCCGACAAGGGACTCTCGGGGAAAGTGTTTTCCTATGACGTCCATGGGGGCACTTACTTCAGGGTCAGGTTAGGGCCATACACCAACCAGGGGGAGGCGGACAAGTTCCTTTCCGTTGTGAAGCAGATCCAGGGGCTCGAATCCAGCTACGTTTCCCAGGTGGGCGGGTTGCGGAACCTGAACTAACTCCGCCCTCCTATCCGCCGTACCCCGTCTTCGCGCGCTTTGTGTTCCCGCGGCTGGCGCGGGTGGGCGCTGCCAGCACTTTTTCATACACGGCTTCATATCGCGGGACAATGGTTCGGAAGTCGAACTGCGCGGCGCGTTTGCGCGCCGCCCGCGAAAAGCGTTTCAAAACAGCCTCATCCTTCAGGAGTTGCAGGCAATACCCCGCCATTGTGTCTACGTCCCCTACGGGAGCCAGAAACCCGGTGTTGCCGTGGGCCACGACTTCCGGCAGGCCGCCCACGTCGCTTGCAACCACCGGGACGCCGCTCGCCATGGCTTCCAGTGCAACGAGGCCGAAGCTTTCCGTCTCACTGGGGAGGAGCAGGACGTCCGCAGCGCCCAGTAGCGGAGCCACGTCTTCCACCACCCCGACGTAGCGCACGGAGTCAGCCAGGCCCAGGGATTCCACGAGCTCCCGAGTCCTTCCATATTCCGGCCCGTCCCCGACCAGCACGAGCCGGGCATCCAGCTCCTCCCGTACGCGGGCGAAAATGCGCACGACGTCACCCAGCCGCTTGATGGGCCGGAAGTTGGAGATGTGCATGAGCGTGACCTGGCGCGCCGAGGACTTTTCCGGAATGCACGCCGCTGAGTGCGCGTGGTGGCGCGGCGGGTCGACAAAGTTATAGACAACATCGATCTCTTTTTCGATGGCGAACTGACGGTAGGTTTCCTCCCTCAGGTACAAGGAGACCGCCGTCACGGCGTCCGACTGCTCGATGGAGAACTCGGTCACCGGCTTGAACGACGGGCTGGCGCCGACCAGCGTGATGTCCGTGCCGTGAAGCGTCGTGACCACCTTGAGGTCCAGCTCCGGTGCGATCTGCCGCGCAAGGATGGCGGCCGCCGCGAAAGGGATGGCATAATGCACGTGCATGATCTGCAGCTTGTGCGTACGCGCCACCTCCACCATTTTTGCCGTGAGCGTGAGGCTGTGGGGGAACTGCTTCAAGAGGGGATGGTTGTCCTGGTCCACCTCATGGTAGCACACACGAGGGGGCAGCTCGCGAAGCCGCAGCGGATTGGCGTAGCTGATGAAGGCGACCGAGTGGCCCCTTTCGGCCAAGTGCTTGCCTAGCTCCGTGGCCACGACTCCGCTTCCCCCGGCCGTGGGGTAGCAGCAGATGCCGATTCGCATGCCTATATTCCTTCCCCATAGAAGCCGGCGGAAGCAGGGGAGCGCACCATCTGCGTCGGGGTGTGGTAGATACTGCTTTCCGGCGGGACGCTCTCGATCAACCACACGTTTCCCCCGATGATCGAGCCATGTCCGATCACAGTGTTGCCACCCAGGATGGTGGCTCCTGCGTAGATTGTCACGTCGTCCTCTATCGTGGGGTGCCGTTTGCTGTTGGCAAGCTCCTTTTTGACGCTTAGAGCGCCGAGGGTGACGCCCTGGTAGAGCTTGACATTGTTTCCGATCACCGTGGTCTCGCCAATCACGACCCCGGTCCCGTGGTCGATGAAGAACGAGTCACCAATTGTGGCTCCCGGGTGGATGTCGATCCCCGTCTTGCTGTGGATGTATTCGCTCATCATGCGGGGGATCATAGCGACCTCGCGGATCCACAGCTCGTGGGCAATGCGGTGCACCAAGATGGCCTCTACCCCCGGATAGGAAAGGATCACTTCCTCCTGTGAGCGGGCTGCCGGGTCACCGCGGTCCGCCGCTTCCACGTCGAGACTCAGCTTCTGCCTGACGGCGGGCACGTGGTCCAGGAGGTCCTGGACGATCTCCCGCGCCTCTCCCGCGCAGTCCTCATGCCTGCCACAGTCGTTTCTGACCCGGCATGTGTAGCGCAGGCTTTTCTCCACCTCTGCGCCCAGGGCCCGCGTTAGCCAGACTACCTTCTCCCCGACGGCGTAGCGCAGCCCGGCAAGGTCCAGTCTCTCTTCGGCGTGGAACCCGGGGAAAATCAACGCTTCCATCGTCTCCACGATTCTTGCGATGCTCTGCTGGGAGGGCAGGTTGGGCCCCTCCAGGTGGTTGATCCCGCCCAGCTCGTGGTAGGAACCGATGATCCTGTCTACGAGGGTTTCGGCGAAGTCCTCGCAGGCGCTACGCTTCAGCTCACTCATCGCGTCAAAAGTGATCCGCCCTCCGCTGTTTGTCAAGGTGCGCTCTTTTGCATACACTCAAGGCCATGGCGCCAGCAGTCCCCATAGCCTTGAGCCTGCTCACTGCGGTCGGAGTCCAGCTCGTGTGCCAGGGGTTCAAAGTGGTCTTGTACTCCTTTCGCGAGCGGCGTCCGGCCTTCTCCTGGTTCTTTTCCGCTGGTGGCATCCCCAGCGCCCACTCCGCTTTCGTAACCGCCCTCTCGGTTGCCGTCGGTCTCGGAAGCGGGTTCGGCTCTGATGTGTTTGCTGTGGCCTGCGTTTTTTCCATTATTATAATCTACGACTCGTTGAGGCTTCGCGGTGCGGTCCAGCGCCATGCGAAGGCTCTGAACAAATTGTCGCGGGTCAATGGGAATCTGAACCTGGGGGCGTTCAACGAGAACATCGGCCATACGTTGATGGAGATCGTGACAGGCATAGTGGCCGGGGGAGGGTTGGCGGCGCTCGTGTTTTTTTTCGTTCACGCCTCCTAGAAAGTCACGCGCCGGGGAAGGAAAAATGGCAAGGTACGTCGCGTTCGGTGAGGTGATGCTGCGTCTAAGGCCCCCTGGGGCGCAACGACTCTTCCAGAGTCCTGTGTTGGAAGCGACATTTGGCGGCGGGGAGGCAAACGTGGCAGTTGCCCTTGCCGGTTTCGGCTGCCAGGCCGCATTCGTCTCGGTCATCCCGCCCAACGTCATTGGAGACGCCTGCCTCGGGGAACTGCGGCGCCATGGCGTGGACACATCGCTTGCGGTCCGCAAAGGGAACCGCCTCGGCATCTACTTCCTCGAACCGGGGGCCAATCAGAGGCCGTCCGTGGTCATATATGACAGGGCAGGCTCGAGCATTGCCGAAGCCCGGTGCGGGGACATCGACTGGGAAAGAACTTTCGCAGGGGCGACGTGGTTCCATATCACGGGGATCACTCCCGCAATCTCGCTCTCCGCGGCGGAACTGTCTCGAGAGGCGGTCCGCCGCGCGCGCGAAATGGGGCTTACCGTTTCCTGTGACCTGAACTACCGCAAGAACCTGTGGAAATATGGCAAGGCTGCCCCGGAAATCATGGGGGACTTGATGAAATTCGTCGATGTAGTGGTGGCCAACGAGGAAGACTGCCAGAACGCCCTGGGTATCAGCGCCGAGGTCGACGTCGAGTCCGGGAAGCTCGACGCCGTCGCCTACCAAGCCCTAACCCGCAAGGTGCTTGCCGCCTACCCGAACCTGACACATGCCGCCATTACGCTCCGGGAGAGCAGATCCGCGGACCACAACGGCTGGTCGGCGGTCCTTGCCACGCGGAAGGAGTTCCTCGCCTCGCGCCGGTACGAGATCACTGACATCGTCGACCGGGTCGGGGCCGGAGACGCATTTGCCGCCGGCCTCATCTTTGGCCTGGGCAATCTCGCGTCCGCCCAGGAAGCGCTCGAGTTCGCCGTTGCCGCCTCCTGTCTGAAGCATTCCATCCCTGGGGACCTTCCCCTCCTTACAGCGGCAGAGGTCAGGGTGCTCTTAGGAGGATCCGGAAGCGGCCGGGTGCAAAGATAGGGAGGAGGAGGATGTGCTCGGGCTGATTACCGCAACTCGTCGGCGCAGCGCAGTGCCTCTTGACAGTCTCCATCCTCATTCCTGATGCCGTCGCTCATCCTCCGCAGCCGCCACGCTTGGTCCGAGGGCGCTTCGGAACGACGTTTCGTCTAGCGTTCGTCGGGGATCTCATTATGCGCCCGGAACCTACCCGCATGGCGGACTACGCCGAGATCTACCGGGTAGTGACGGAGGTGTTTAAAGATAGCGACCTGGCGTTCGCGAATCTGGAGTTCTCCGCGGACTCAATGTGACCTGCGTGAGGGTATCCAGAACAGCACCACCGTTGTGCTGGGCCACCCTACCTACATGCTCCAGAGGTACGAGTTGGTCATCGTCTGTGACCCGGCGCGGCTCATCATGCAATGGTGCGGCGCTAGCCTTCGGACCCTGACGGGTCCGACGCGCTCGCCGAAGACTCGATCGCCTTGCAGGCGAGGTCCTGGTAAGCGGGAGGCGGCGCCTCCGTGGCAGCCGCGCAGTCTATCCTCGTCGGGATCATCGAAATGAGACGGGGGTTTGGGCGGCTCTGCGGCTCGATGGTCTTGCGGAGGGGTAAGAGACGATTTTGGCCTTGTGGAAATCCTATTTCCAGCAACGGCGCGTGGGAATTACGAGATTCCTCCACGCACGCTGAGGCGCACCGCGTGAGCCGCGCCGGTCGCCCGGAGTCGGGCGTCCTGAGTAGGCCAGGCCGCGCTACCTATTTTTTGCCACGCGGGTCTGTTCGGTGATAGTTTCTTCACCCTGGGAAAGCCAGTCCTCCACGGCCATTGCCTTGGCTTTGGCCGCTGCGAACGCCCCCGTGTCGAGGTCCTTGCGGGCGTCATCAAGGGCAAGCCTTGCTTGATCAGCCACGAGGGCAAGCGGAGTGATTGCATCCATCCTGATGCCACGGACTCTCTTGGCAGTCCACACCATCGCTTCGAAGTCAGGGATCTCCGAGCCGACTTTTTCAATGAGAGCGGCAGCGTCTTTGGCGACCTGTTGCTTGCTGTTTTGCGCGTCCGTGCCGGCTTGTTGGGCAGCGGTGACTGCTTCCTGCGCAAACCGTGCGGCCCCGTCATAGCTGCGGGAAAGGGGTGACCTTCTTTCCTGCGCCGCAAGCTCGGCGTTCAGCGCGTCCATTTTCTGCTGTGCGGCGCGAAGCGAATCCGGAGCGTACGTCAGAACGTCACTATTGTCCGCGGCGGTCTGCACAGCGGCGCGCGCCGCGTCGATGGCGGCCTGGGGAGGCTTGGCGCAGGTAACAAGGCTGAGTGCCGCCACCATGATGATTATGACGCGCAGGTGCTTCATTCCGACGCATTTCCTTTCAGGACACAGAATTGTTCCGGCATCGAGTTTCCCGGTAGGGAAACCGATTTTACCGCGCCTGTCAAGAGTCATCGCATTTCCTTTCGGCCTCTGATCGCGTCGAGGCACGAACTCTATGAAAATTGCCGCGCCGGGGAGTATACTCCCGGGCGTCGGAAGGAGAGTTGAGGAAATGAACAGATCGGTTTCGACGCTCGCGTTCGCCCTGTTCGTCTTCTTATCTGCCATGACGGCGCCCGCCCGGTTCACGACGAACAAGATCTCGGCCAGACACTAGTGAGGCAGGGCGTGCACAACGCGAAAGGATGCCGGACGAGTAACTCGCCTTCAACGGGCCCGTCATGGTGAACGGCAAACAGACGTTTAACGTCAAACTGTAGCCGGCGCAGCCCCAACTGCCTGTGCAGCCGGCTGGGCTCTCATGGAGATGAAGGTCAGCGCCATAGAAGACCGCGACCTGATAGACCGTTCGACCAAAAACACTGCGCAAGAGGAGAAACATGCATGCGTCGGTTAATGGTGTTCGTACTAACGTTCCTTCTCCCGGCCTCTGTCCTCCTGGCGGATTTCAACGACGCGGTCACCCGGGCTGATGACCTCCATGATCAGGGCAAGTTCGCTGAGGCCAAGGCGCTTCTTCTGGATGCCGTGGCACAGTCGCAGGACGGCAAGGAGCAGGCCGAGCTGTATTGGCGAATCTCGCGGGAGAACATCGAGCTCGGTGACATCGCGGACAAGGCGAAGAAACCGCAGGATCAAGTCCTGGCCATATTCGAGGAAGGCGCGGGGTATGCGGACAAGGCCATTGCCGCGGACCCCGGCAACGACCTGGACTATTTCTGGAAATCAGCAAACATCGGGCGATGGGGACAGGTAAAAGGGGTTTTTAACGCCCTAGGTAAGGCAACCGACATCAGGGACCTCCTTTTCAAGGTCCTGTCCATCAACCCAGATCGCTCTGACGCGTATTTCGTCCTTGGCCAGCTCTACCGGGAGCTGCCGGGCTGGCCAATTTCCTTCGGAAACACCGATTGGGCCGTCTCCCTCGGCCGAAAAGCCGTGGAGTTGAACATGGAGCAAGTGGCTGCCGGGAAAGAGAAAAGCAACAGCTTCGATTTCTCCACCGAGCTCGCGAAGACGCTGCATAACCGAGGCTGGTCGGCCTCCAACAGGCGTTCCGAGCAGCAGAAACAAGCTGAAAAATACGCGGTCGCCAAGACGGCGTTCGAGAAGGCTTGCTACTACGAGGGCACGGTGGACTTGAAAGACATGTCCGACGCACAGGAAGCCAAGGAGATCATTCAAGGGGTGGTGGCCTCCATGGAGCAGCTCTCGAGCCTCACCGCGGGCCAAGTGAAGGATCTGCAAAAGGCGAAGGACTTGCTTAAAAGCTGGTAGAGGGCCCAGGCGGCTTCGCCGTGGGTGGGCCACCTCCCTCCTTTCGTTTTCTGCCTAAGACCTCTCCGTCCATGAGACTCGCTTTCGTGAGGGAGACGGCGCCCATCTTACGTCGGATGCGGAACACGGCCTCCTCAACTTTTTTCCGCCGCGAGAACTCGTCGCCGAAGAGCTCTAACTGATCCTGCGTTTCCGCCGGGATGAGGTTGGAGAAACCGATGCCGACCAGCCTGATAGGAACGCTGCCGTTCCACCGCGACTCCAGCAGCTCGCGCGCCACCTCGTCAAGCTCTTCCGTGGAGGAGATCCAATGTTTCAAGGTTTTTTGCGCGTTGATGGTCGTGAAGTCGTGGAACCGGACCTTCAGGGATACGGTTTTGGATTTCCACCCCTCCTCGATCATGCGGAAGGTCACCTGATGGCACAGCTCCAAGAGGACCCGCTCGATGCCGCCGCGGTCCTTCCTGTCCCTCTCGAACGTCGTCTCGCTGGAGAGCGATCTGTTGCGTGGCTCCTCTGAAAAAATGCCCGGGTCGCGCCCTTGCGCGGCGGCGCTCAGGAACGCGGCGGCGCCCCGACCGCAGAGGCGCGCCAGCTCTCCCTCCGCGAATCCCCGCAATTGGCGCACGGATGTGATATTCAGCTCGGTCAGGCGCTGCAGCGTTTTCTCCCCGATCCCCCAGAGCTGCGAAAGGGCAATGCCGTCCAGGAACTCCTCCGCCCGCTCTTCTTCCACCATGAAGAGGCCGTCCGGCTTGCCCGCGTTCGTGGCGAGCTTGGCGATGTACTTGTTCGGGCCGATGCCGACCGATATCACGAGTCCAGTTTTTTCCTTCACTTCGGCCTTCAGCCTTGTTGCGGTATCCAAGGGCGGACCAAAGAGCCTTTCGGTTCCGGTGAGATCGAGGAACGCTTCGTCGACGGAGATCTGCTGGACGTGGGGCGTGTAGGCCTGGAGGATTCCCATGACCTGCCGAGATACCTCCATGTACCGCTCCATCCTCACCGGCAGGTACACCCCTTGCGGACAGCGGCGGTAGGCCTGGGAGATCGGCATCGCGGAGCGTACGCCGAGTTTCCTCGCTTCGTAGGAGCACGCAGAAACAACTCCCCTCCGTCCAGGGGCGGCGCCCACGATAACGGGCTTGCCGGCAAGGGAAGGGTTGTCGCGCTGTTCCACGGAAGCGTAGAACGCGTCCAGGTCGACGTGGAAGACAATACTCGCTAAGTCGCTCACGTCTTCACCTGAATGTTCTTGTGCACGCGTACCCGTGTAGAGGTACGCGTGTTTCCTGGCGCCGAGACCTGCGCGCCGATTAGGGGAAGATCAAACTCCATTTCGAGACCCAGCGTGAACGCCCCGCCGGCCGGCAAGGTGAGCTGCAGCTGCAGTGGATTGGGAGCAAAAGCCCCGATGAGGATGCGGTACTGACTGGAACTCTCCCTAATGAAAGGGAACGAGCAATCGAAGAGGATGAAGTCCTGAGCTGAAGAAAGGGTGGCTGCCACGGCCCGCGGGCTGGACGGCATAGCCACAGCCAGTGTGACGGTGCGCTGGCTGAAAAACGCGCTCGAGTCCTGGGTGATCTTTACCGGAGAAGCCGCGGGCGGGCTGAGGCGGAGCATGACGCCCGTACCTGGAGCCCCCAGCCGGCGCGAGCCAGAGGCGTCGATCACGGTGATTGTCCGAAGCGGCGCCGGGCTGGTGACGCTGAGCGTGTCACGCGTGATCTCGTTTTTGGAACCGATCTCCAGGGCCTGCGTCACGTCCAGCGGCTGCGGGTTGAGCGCGGAGAACGGGGAAAAAACCATGAGCCGAGCGGCCAGGACAGCGGTTCCGAGGAACAAGGCGCCCGCAAAAACGTATTCCCGCACACGCCGTTTCAACAAGCCCCGTCCCGGGAGGATGAGGCCGAGCCTCAGGACGACGAGGATGAACGGTAGGCACGCTGCGGCGATGAAAAGGTTCCCCCAGATCGGGGAAAGGAGGAGAAAGTGGCACAGCGGGAGCGCCGGCGTGGTGAAGACTTCGATGAGGCCGCGAACTCCCCAGAATGGCGCCGGGATGAAAAGCAGCACTTTGGCGTATCGTGGCCGCACAAGCGCGGAGAGGAAGACAAAGAGGAAAGCCCAGAGGAAATAGTAGGTGAAAGAGACGTTGAATGCTCCCACTACGGCAATGTCGATCAGCAGGATTAAGAGGGCCGCGGCCGAATAGAAGCTCCCGTTTCGGGGAAAGGGGAGGCTGCGGGCCGGGTTGTACAGCGCGCTGCACAACAAGAGAGCGACGCACGCTTTGAGCAGGAGAGCCGGCAGGGGCACGTAGGACCAGAGCGCGGAGAACCCGCGGATCGACTGAATGCCCTCGAGGGCTAAGGTCCCCGCAAAGAGGAAGAGGAAAGCTATCCCGGTAATAGGCAGGAGCGCGGGCAGGTTCCTGACCAGGGTACGGAGGTATTTTCGCATACCGTCATGAAAGGCGAGGGAGTAGAGAAGCATCACCGAAAGAGCGGTTACGAGGATGGCGAGGTATGCTTTTTCCGGAATGATTAGTGGATAATCGCCGAACTGGAACAAAAGGTAATGGCGGTCCCAGTCCTCGGGGATCCCCGTCATGGTTTCCTGCACGAACGTGGAGAAGAACACCGGAAACGATGCCATCCAGTCCGCGGAAGCCCGGGCAGTGACGGCGCCGTATTCCCCTTCCAGTTCCACCGACGGATAGCCGGCTTTTAGGTAAGGTTCGATTGCCGTCCGCTCCGCCACGGAGGCTAAGCGGAAGATCTGGCTTTCATCCCCTCGAAGGAGATACAGGATTCCGGCGGCGCGCAACGCATCGACGCTCCGGTTCATGAGCCAATACGGCGTGACAACACCTTTTCCGCCGCCGCGCACGATGATCCGCGTCGGTATGTCACGGAGGTTGAGGTAGATTACCGCGGCGCGGTAATCCGGCTGGAAGTCGCGAAGGAACAAGGTGCTGCCCATGGGGTACACGTCCGCGTCGCCGAACTCCGCGCCCAGAAACAACACGGTGAGGGACACCGGCGGGGGTAGACGCGTTGACCTCCTGATCAGATCCAGAGCCAGAGCGATGTTGACCGATCCGTCCTTTCCTTCCTCCGCGTCCTGCTGTTGGTCCAGGGGGACCGCTACGATCAGGGTATCCTTCACGCGTCCCGGAAGATCGACACGCACGCAGGACGAAAAGGAATGCTCGAAGTCCGAGTCGCTGAAATCGAACGGGGTGTAGGCCACTCCGAATGAAGCAAGGCGTGATTCGATGAAGGCAACTGCGCGCTTCTCCCCCTGGGCCCCCTCGAGACGTGGGTAGAAGGAACTTATCACCCTCATGTCGTCGGTCAGCGAATCCTTTTCCGACATCGGCAGCTCTTGGGAGAAAAGCGAGCGGGCAACGAGCGCGAAGACGACCGAAATCCACCACAAGCGGCGCATGCCATAGCGAGCATAGGGAATGGTCGTGCCAAGGTCAATCGAAGCCTATGAACTGTCGCGCGAAGCGCGCTACATTGTATTCGCCGAACGTGTACGGTTACTACCGAGCGAGTACTCGCGCACTCCCGTATGCGGCAAAGGTGTTCGCGGGAGTCAGACCTCCATAGCTCCGCGACCTTGTCAACCGTCGCGACATGATGTACCCTGGGAGACAATAATGGAAGTAATGCCTGAGATCCTCAAACGCCGAAGCGTTAGGTCCTTCACCTCCCAGCCGCTCGAAAAGGATCAGATCGAAAGAATCCTCGAGGCCGCGCGTCTGGCCCCTTCCGCTAAGAATAGGCAGGAATGGCGGTTCGTTGTCATCCAAAAGAAGGAATCAAGGCAAAAAGTGATGGAGGCCGCTTTCGGCCAGGAGTACGTTGGACAGGCGCCCGCCATCGTTGCCGTGTGTACCACCAACATCGACTACCGAATGCCCAACGGCCAGCTCTCCTACCCAATTGACCTTGCTTTCGCTTCGGCCCATATCGTGCTCCAGGCCGTTCACGAGGGGCTGGGGACCTGCTGCATCACCACGTTCGACGAGCAGGAGGTCAGGGAACTACTCACCGTCCCTTTCTCTATGCGCGTAATCCTCCTCATCCTGATCGGCCAGACGGAAGTCGAGCCTGAGTCGACGCCGCGCAAGGCGCTGAAGCAGATTTCCTCACGGGATCATTGGTAGACCCGCGCGGTTCTGGTTCCGACGTTTCGGTCCAGGGAGGAATACCCTACTCCTGCGAAGCGCTGATGTAGTATTCGACCAACTTTCCCAGAGATTCGCCGTCCAGCGGAGTGGCGCCGCGGGTCTTCCCTCCCATGAGGAACCATAAAGGGTCGTTTCTCAGCCATCGCACCTCCATCTGGATGTGGAAGGGGGCGATTGCAGGGTCATGGACCGGAATGACCTGGACGACCACCGTCTGACCTTCCCGGGCGGGAACAGGAGTCACGAACGCAACCTGGCACCCGGAGGTGCTCAGGTCCCGTAGGTACCCTGGCGTCATGGTGTCCACAAAGACTGCCTTGGCATGCGTGGTCGCCCTCTCATGACGGCGCTGCTCGGCGCTCATACGTCCTCTCTTTCAAAAATGAAGGTTATCGTGGATAATCCTTGTCCATGGTATATTGTTACGCGGAGTTGAGCAATTACAGGCAACTCACGCGACTGCGGGCTTCCAGCCTCCCCGGCATCGAATCAGGTCTCGCAGGATCTCTCGGGTCACGAAAGACGGCAATGACCGCCCTCGGACAAGGGTCGTGGCTTATTGACCTCGGCCCAGAGGACGACCTGGACGCAAGCGGCGTCGCTGCCGCGCTGCTTCGAATTTTGGACTTTCTGGAAGCTCGTCGAACGGAGCTGTTCGGGTTCACGCTTCTGGTCGCCGGTTCGCCAGTTGAGCAGCCGAGGCCGACGGCGGAGAGGATGAGAGACCTGCTCGCGGAGGCCGAGCAGGAGGAAAAGCTGTGGTGTACGCCGGAGTGCGCCGGGCTTCTGTCTGATTTTCTCGCTTTTGACCGCAGCACCCCCTTGTACCAAGTCACCGGCCCCAACCAGACCCCAGAAACTGACCTCACGCTATCCGAGGAGCCGCGGTCTTGGTTCCGCGAACCGCTCATTGCGCGGGCACTGGACGTCATTGGCGACAGGTTGAACACGGGGGAGTCCCGCGAGATCCTTCACCTCCACGGTCCGTCGGGAGTCGGGAAGTCCGCCCTGTTGAACGAGGCCGCGCGCCGCCTTCTGAGCGGTGGCCATGAAATCACCGTTCTCAGGCCGAGAACGCTTTTCAAAAGACGCTCGCCGCTACATCCGTTCCTCAACAGTCTTTCTCCCTCGCTTCTCTCCTCGACTCCGCGACATCTCCTGGGAGTAGAGCGCACCGCCTGGGCGGACGTTTCCCCTCTGCTGGCTTGGTTGCTGCGTTCGGAGCGGGGCACGGAAGATGCGCCGTGCCCCGACCATGTCCTGGAAGATTTCCTGATCGGCTACCGGCTGTGCGCCACGGCTTGGATACGCATGGCCTCGGACAAGAGGCTTCCCGCGCTCTTTCTTTGCGACGGGGTGGATGGCTATCACCCAGAGGCGCGCCGGATTGCAGTCCGCCTCATTGAGGACTTCCTCGCTTTCGCAGATTTTGTCCCCGTTGTTTCCTCGACGGACGCGGTCCTGCCCGAGGAGTTCTCCTCCCTCAGTGTAAAATCCGTGCTCGTCCATCCCCTGGGAAAGCGCGAACTTCGGTCCTTGTGCGGGCATTTCTATCCCGGGCTTGCTCTTCCCGAGTCCCTCTTGAGGCGCCTGAGACGGCGCTCGGGAGGTTTGTATGTTTCAGTTGTCTCCTACCTGCAGTATCTCCACCGGGCGGGGTTCATTCGTTTCTCGTCGGAACGCCACCAGTGGCTTCCTGTGGCCCATGATGATGCGAGCCTTCCGGCCAACCCTCTCTCGGTCTCCTGGTATCTCATCCGCACGTTGCACGAGGAGGCTTTTCTCCTTCTGTACGCCGTCTCTCTCGCTGGCGGGCTCTTGGACCGGCGGGCGTTCATGACATTCCTGGTCGACGCGGGCTTCGAGCAGAAGGCTGCTGAAAAGACGCTCTCCAGCCTCGTGATGGCCGGCCTCGTTGCCGAGGAGGAGTCCCTGATCCCTCGGTTTCCCGCTCTGAGGCGCAAACTGGAAGGGGAACTGGGCGCCGAGGGAACGCGGCTGCGAGATCGTTTCCTGTTGTACTTGTGCACCCTCTGGGATGCCGATCACTATCCTCAGACGGTCCTTCTTTTCACCTTCCTGGCGCGAAATGGACGGACCGACCTCGCCCTGCGTGTGCTGCCCGACATCATTCGGCGCAAGCTTGACGAGGGCGATATCGGGGGCGCGCGCACTTTCTGCGACCCTGGTAAGCTGGAGTTCTCTGCCGAGCCGACCCCGTCCCAGCGGGGTGAGATCACCGCGCTCATGGCGTGCGGCAGGTTGCGGGCCGCACTCCTGGAAGGCAGCCGGGAGGCCGCCGACGCGGCCCGTCTAGAGGTGACAGAGGTCACTCGGTCCCCCTGTAGCCAGGAGCTTCTTGGAGAAGCCTGGGCGGAGCTTGCCAAGCATTCTCTCACGCGCGGGGAATCCGCCGTGTCGCTAGAAGAAGCCAAGCGCGCCCTTCTTCTCTTTCAGGAGCAGCACGCTGCTGCCCCCGAACACGCGAACACGAAACGCTCCGCACGAGCTGAAGCGGGGGAGCGCGCCTCCTACCTCTGGCTCGGCGTAACGATGCTTGCGGACGGAAAACTCAGCGAGGCAGCAGAATACATCGGCCTTTCGGAAAGGCTTTCGCATGAGGCGGGAGACATCGGAGGGGCGCTCATCGCGTGCAGCCATCTTGCGGTCGCCCTTTTCATCAGCGGACGCTTCTCGCAGTCTCTCACAGTCATTGAGCGCGGAAAATCAGAGGCGAGGACCATCTGCCGCAGAGAAGCTGAGC